>Ga0181537_10002056_pt1 | contig 17997 bp, 20 predicted proteins | sample PEATcosm2014_Bin_39_FD_119765 | JGI IMG/M metagenome (GOLD analysis project Ga0181537, IMG submission 119765) | Peatland microbial communities from MTU Mesocosm Facility, Houghton, MI, USA - PEATcosm2014_Bin23_10_metaG | ecosystem: Environmental > Terrestrial > Soil > Wetlands > Peat | place... | reverse complement strand
GTCGGCGGCGTACTGGTCTTCGCGATCGGCATCCTAATCGGCAGTTCGTGATTTATTATGCACTGTCTGCGATGCTGAGCGCGGATGTTTACGCTCGCCCATCTGTCCGATCTGCATCTGGCTTCGCCGCGGCCGCGGCTTGCACAGCTCATGAGCAAGCGCGGGCTCGGCTTCATCAACTGGCAGCGCAAGCGCAAGAACATCCACCGGCCTGAAATTCTCGACGCTGTCACGCACGATCTCGCGACGCAGAACGCCGACCACATCGCCGTCACCGGCGATCTGGTCAATCTGTCGCTGCCGGACGAATATGCACGCGCGCGCGAATGGCTCGAAGCACTTGGGTCGCCTCGCGGCGTCACGGTAATACCCGGCAATCACGACGTTTACGTGCGCGGTGTTGAGCAATGCCCGGCGGCGTTCTGGGGCGATTATATGCGCGGCGATGACGGTTTCGACCGCTTTCCGTTTGTACGCCGCCGCGGCGAAGTGGCCCTGATCGCGCTGTCGTCCGGCGTGCCGACAGGACCGTTCATGGCAACGGGCCGGCTCGGGCCGCGGCAGATGGCGCGGCTTGCCGAAGCACTGGACCAAACGCGCGGCGCATTTCGCGTCGTCCTTATTCATCATCCGCCAATCAGTCCGTTGCGGCGCTATCTGCGGCGCCTGACCGATGCCGCCGGTTTGCGGGCTGTGTTGGCCGACAAAGGCGCCGAGCTTTTGCTGCATGGCCACGATCATCGCCGCGCCTTGGTTTGGCTCGAGGGGCCGCACGGCACGAAAATTCCCGCGGTCGGAGTACCCTCGGCGTCCGCCGCCGCGCCGCATGGCGACGAAGACGGCGCCGGCTATCATCTGTTCAAGATCGACGGCGCGCCGGGAGCCTGGCGCTGCGCCGTGACGGCGCGGCGGCGAAATGCCGACGGCACGATCGGCGACGCCGAACAGCGTACGCTTTATTGAGAACGGATCGCCAAAAACAAAGCGAAGCCGAACGCGGCTGCTGCGCCCAATATAAAGCCGAGGGCGATCGCGCAGATCGTGCGCCAGCGCCGACGGCGGACAAAGCGCGCCGCCTCGGGAGGGCGCAGGCGGGCGACGAGCGTGGGGTCGTCCTCGAGCGCGCGCTGGCGCTCGATCAGACGGCGCGCGACATAGGTCGTCACCGCCGGCACAATGTCGGAAATTTCATGAGACTCGGCGAGCACGTGGCGGCCCATGCGGCTGTCATGTAGGAATCGGTAGCTGCGCTTGTCGCGGCCCATGGCGACATGGGCGACGGCGTCGATCCACAGCCGCGGCGACTCGCCGCGGCTCACCCCGCGGTCGAACAGCTCGACCTCGGGCGGCACTTCGGCAAACAGCGGGTCGAGCGCCTCGTTCAAAAGCTCAAGGCGGGCGACCTCGGCATCGCGCAAATCGACGACTACGCTGGTGCGCTCTGCCGCCTCGACACGCGCCTGATGCATCGCCTCTTGCAGCGGCGAAGGCGGCTCTGCCTGCTTCGCCGGCGCGTCGGATTTACCTTTTCGGCCCCACATCGTCCCGTTAGTCCCTGCGTCCGGTCCCTGCGAATCTCAAGATAAGATAGCCAACAAATACGCCTGCAAAAAGTCGGCCTCGGCCAAGCGCCCGCAGGTCAGATCGTCCGGCCGCCGTCGACCTCGACGATATTGCCGGTGACGAATTCGGCCTCGGCGGAGGCGAGGAACAATGCGGCGTTGGCTATATCCTGCGGCCGCGCCAGACGGCCGAGCGGCACAGTGGCGATGAATTTTTCGCGCATGCCTTCGGCCGATCCGAGGAAGCTCGGCAACAGCGGCGTATCGGTTGCGACCGGCGCAATGGCGCAGACCCGGATGCGGTCGGGTGCAAGTTCCACGGCAAGCGATTTCGTCAAAATGTGAACCGCGCCTTTGGTGGCGTTATAGGCAGACAGCCCCGGCCGCGGCCGCAATCCTGCCGTCGAGCCGATATTGATGATCACGCCCCCACCGGACGCACGGAAATGCGGCACCACCGCCTGGCAGCCGAAAAAGACACCCCTCACGTTGATAGCATAGGTGCGATCGAACTCAGCCTCGCTGATGTCGAGCATCGGCTTGTTGACATGCGTCGCACCGGCATTGTTGACCAGAATGTCGAGCGCGCCGAACGCCGACAGCACCTCACCGACCGTCCCTGCGATATCGGCCTTCTTGCTAACGTCGCAACATAACGCGATTGCGTTGTTGCCGATAATGTGCGCAACCGATTTCGCCGCCTCGCCGTCGATATCGACCACCGCGACGCGCGCGCCCTCGCGCACATAAGTCTGGGCGATTTCTTTGCCGATGCCCGAGCCGGCGCCGGTAACGAGCGCGGTTTTGCCTGCAAGACGCATATCAGCTTCCTCTCGGCACCACGCCGTAGCGCTTCGCCCAGCCGAGGCCCTCGGCGGTGCGGGTGCGCGGCTTGTATTCACAGCCGATCCATCCCGAATAGCCGAAGCGCTCGATCGCTTCGAACACGTGCGGGTAAGCGACTTCTCCTTCATCGGGCTCGCCGCGCGTCGGCACGGCCGCGATCTGGACATGTCCGACCGCCGGCAAGAATTTCTCGAAGCGCTTGAGGAGATCGCCGCCAACAATTTGAATGTGATAAAAATCGAATTGGATGCGCACATTGGTTGCGCCGATTTTATCGACCAGATCGGCCGCGTGCTCCACATGGCTGAGAAAATAGCCTGGCCGGTCACGCGGATTGATCGGTTCGATCAAGAGCATGATATTCGACTCGCTCGCTTCCTCAGCCGCCCGCGTTAGGTTGGCGATGAAAACCCTCTCTGCCGCCGGCCGCTCGTTGACCGGCACGACCCCTGCCATGCAATGGATCGCGGTGCCACCGATGGCAGTGACGTAGTCGAGCGCGCGCTTGAACGCGACTTCGAAATCGCGCTCGCGCCCGGGCAGGGCGGCAAGCCCGAATTCGGGCCCTTGCGGCGTGTTGACGCCGAGCTGAGTAAGCCCATGCCGGGCAAGCTCGGCCTTAACCGCGGCCGGCGCTATGTCATAGGGAAATTGCAGTTCGACCGCGGTAAAGCCGCACGCCGCCGCGGCGCCGAAGCGCTCAAGCAGCGGATATTCGGTGAACAGATGGCCGAGATTGGCGGCAAAACGGGGCATTGTTTGTCCTTGGTGCTTCTTTTCTATGGGACGAACGTAACCCGCCGTTTTGTCCCGCGAAAGCGGGTGCAGACATGCGCTTTTGCTCTCGCAGCGTGTTCGCGCGAGTTTTGTAAAGCGGCATTTTGTCTGAGATCAAATTTCTATAGATGGGCAACTATTCACGCCGGAACAGAACGCCAACGTAAAGGCGCCCGCCTTTTCCCGCATCGAACTTGCCGCAGCTTCCAGTACCTCGTCCGAGAGTTCGAAGGTGAGGGTGTCGTCCTCAGCAGAGTGGATGATGGTGGTGTCATTCATGAGTTTCATGTTCAAGCCCTTCAGCCGCGATTATCTATTATCGCAATTATCGATGGCGCTGCATACCGCCTCTACAGCTCGCGTTTGAGCCAGATATCACCGGCGCCAATTTCAGGCAAAAGCCAAGAAAATTTGGGTGTGCGCCTTAGGCAGCGCGCAATACTCATGCGCTAGGTAGTTTCACTGAGGGCTGTCGCCGGTCCACGACGCGCGGCCGAAACGTGGAGCCTTGCATCATGAGTTCGGTGAATATTGAGGAACGACGGTTGACCCCCCGCCGCCGGCTGGGACGGCTGGCAACGATCGACATCGGCAAGGGCGCCGAACAGCGCTATTGCACCGTCACCGATGTCTCGGATGGCGGAGTACAAATTCATGTCAACGGATTCGCCGTTCCCGACGACTTCGCGCTCCATTTTCCCGGTGACGGTCCCGCCCGGAGCGGCAATTACAGGGTTGTCTGGCGCAACGGCTCAAACGTCGGCGCCAAGCTTGTTAAAGCCTCGTAGCAATGACTTCGGATGAAATTTTCAGCGTTGCCCTATTCGGGGTGGCAGCCGTCATCGTCGTTGCCTTTCTCGCAATCCACTGGGCTCCGCTATAAAGGCAAAGTCGCTCCGCTCCGCGTTGATTTAGGGAGGCTCTTTGGCTGATCGCGAGGAAAAACGCTTACGCGAATAATACTGCGCGTTTTAACCACTGTGTTTACCTTTCGTTAACTGCCGCCGCGCACCATTGAAGGCATGGATGCCGACGCGCCCCACCCGCACTGCCCTTATTGCGGCGGAGCAATGCAGTTCAAGAGAACCTGTCCGAATTTCGGAGCGCGATCGGCGCTGTGGAATTTTGAGTGCAGCGGCTGCCGCGTCACACTTACCGTGCCGCTGGCGGCCGAAGCCTTTGAAATGACCGCGTCCACAGGCAACCGGTAGCAAAATTCGCTGCGACGCCGGATATCCGAATTGCGCCGATCTTGATCAAAGCTATTGCGTCAGCGCCGCCACTTTCTTGATGTGCGCGATCGCTGCCCGAGCGCCGGTGGTTTTCGTGAGAAGATCGAGCGTCGCGTCGTCGTCCACCACTGGGGTCAGCGCGACGTCGATATAGGCGCGCCGGTCCGGATCGCGTTCGATGCGGCCCTTCAATCGCAAGATCCAGACGATGGTGCGGATGAGCTTTAGGTTATTGGCGATCGTGTTGCCGATGTGGTTTGCATAAAACGCCGGCAGCGACACGGGCGGCAGGCCGTAGCGCCGCTCGGACGGGTGTTTGCGGCGGAACAGCCCGGCTTGCAGCGGGTGGATGTTTTCGACCGGCGCCATGTGGATGAACGGCACCAGCGCTTTAACCAGACTCAGCAAGGGCGTGCCCGCGGCGGCGCCGCGCTTAAGCAAAGTCTCGACATGTGCTGGCGAGTAATAGCGGGTCCAGGCTTCCCTATAGATCGCCTGCCAATCGGCGCGGCTCATCTTGGGATGATCGGCGACGACGTGTTCGAAATCGTAATTGTTCAGGTTGCCGTCCATGGCAACGCCCTTCTTCCACATGCCGGTGTGATCCTCGGAGCCAGGCAGCGGGGTGAGGATCGCCCACTCGACGATGTCGAGCGGTAATTCGCGCTGGATGATCTCGATGTCGCGACGGATTGATTCCGGCGTGTCGGCCGGCAGGCCGAGGATGTAACCGGCGTAGGTAAAAATGCCTTCGGCTTTCCATGCCAGCAGCATTCGCCGGTATTCGGTGATCTTGTTTTGCGGCTTTTTCACTGCTTTGAGGTTGTCCGGATTGATGTTTTCGAGACCGATAAAGACGCGAGTGACGCCAGCGCGCCGGCATTTCTCGATGAAATTTGGAATCTTGTGGCACAAAGTGTCGACCTGGATCATCAGGCCGAGCGGAATGAGATCGACCTCACGCAATTTGATCAGCCGGTCGAGGATCGGCTCCCACTCGCGGTTGCGGGCGAAATTATCGTCGGTGAGGAAAAAGCGCGAAATGCCTTCCGCCCAGTTCTCGCGAATGACGTTCTCGACGTCGTCTGGCGAACGCGAACGCGATTTGCGGCCCTGCACGTTGATGATGGTGCAGAACGAGCATTGATACGGACAGCCGCGCCCGGAATCGAAACTGCCGTTGGTGCCTGCCGTGCGCTTGACGAATTCGATCGGCAGGAACGGGCTCGGTTGTCCGGTCATATCGACGAGATCTTTGGTGAAGTCGTAATCCGGCTTGAGGCAGCCGCCGGCGGCCTCTTGCAGCAGCGTCTCAAAGCGGCCTTCCGCTTCGCCGGCAAAGATAGTGACGCCGAGCGCGCGGGCGTGATCGAGATCGACGGCTTTTCCGTCGAGCATGGCAATACAGCCGGAAACGTGAAACCCCCCGATGACGACCGGGATGGCCGCCGCACGAAAGGGCCGCGCGATGTCGAGCGCGCGCGGATATTGATTGGTCTGCACGCCGATGAGCCCAACCATGCCGAATCCCTTGGCATTACGGAAACGGCGTAGCAATTTCGGCACATTGACGCGGGTATTGGTTTCGTCAATGACGTCGATGTCGATATCGACATCAGGACCGAGCACACCACGCCGCGCGCAATCGAGCGCCACGCCGTGCATCGCGGCCAACGAATTCGATGGCACCAGGCCACGCCACCAACGGATGACATAGCCGTCATCGTGATAATGCGAGGGCTTGATGAGCACGACGCAGAACCGGCGCCGAGGCCGCAGGGACGCGAGGGGATTTGCCATAGGCCTCCGGTCCGGGACCGTACATGGTCCAGCGACGGAAAGAACCTCTAATTTAAGGGTCCCCGTGTGCCGGTTTTGATTGACTTTGGCCGCGATTGATTGGGTGGAATTGACTCTCATGCGTCGCGCTGATTGATCTGCGGTAAAGACACATCATGCTCGCCAACGACAGTTTCCATATCGCAGTGCTGGCCGGCGATGGCATCGGGCCTGAAGTAATGGCGCCGGCGCTTGAGGTTCTGCGGCGGATCGAAGCGAGCACGCCGAGTCTGAAATTTCGCTTCACCGAGGCGCCGGCCGGCGCCGGGCATTATCGCGACACCGGCCAATCGATGCCGCAGAGCACAATCAACCTATGCCGCGACGCCGACGCCATTCTGCTCGGCGCCTGCGGCTTGCCGCAGGTGCGTTATCCAGACGGCACGGAGATCATGCCGCAGGTCGAATTGCGCTTCATTTTCGATCTCTACGCCGGCATACGGCCTTGTCGGCTCATCCCGGGCGTACCGAGCCCGATCGTCGGCGCCGATAACCGCGGCATCGATCTCGTGCTCATCCGTGAATCCACCGAAGGTCTGTTCGCCTCGATGGGCAAGGGCGTCGTCACGCATGACGAAGCCCGCGAGACGCTGTTGATCACGCGCAAAACGTCAGAACGGCTGTTCGAGTTCTCGTTTCGTTTGGCCGCGCGCCGCAAGACGCGCGGTCGGCCCGGTAAGCTCACCTGTGTCGACAAGGCCAACGCGTTCAAAGCTTACGCCTTCTTCCGTCAGATTTTCGATGAGTGCGCGGCGCGGCATCCGGGCGTCGTCACAGATCGCGTCTATGTCGACGCTTGTTCCGCACTTTTGGTGCGGCGACCGTGGGATTTCGACGTCATGGTGATGGAGAACATGTTCGGCGACATCCTCTCCGATCTCACCGCGGGTCTCGTCGGCGGCATGGGCATGGCGCCGTCCGCCGATATCGGCGACACCCATGCGGTGTTCCAGCCTTGTCACGGCACCGCGCCCGATATCATAGGCAAAGGTCTGGCCAATCCGTCGGCGATGATCCTTTCTGCCGCAATGATGCTGGATTGGCTCGCGGATAAACACGACCACGCGCCGGCGGCGGATGCGGCGCGCCGAATCGAGGCCGCGGTCGACCACGCCTTCGCCAGCGGAATTAGACCTCCCGATCTTGGCGGCCACGATGGCACGGCGGCAGTGGCCCATGCCGTACTGGCGGCGCTCTAAGGACGCATAGGATAACTCTGCCCACTGTTGATGGGAATTTGCCCATATCTCTGCCCACTATCGTAATGGGCCAATTTGTGGTTGACCCTTGCCCATACCCTTGGTTCGCTAGGCAACATTCCGCACCTCGCAGAAGCGCCGAAGCGCCCGCGGAAACCGGGGAAACAGTCAGGACGCGGCGTTATGAACGCGCAGCAACTCCTTCAGGAAATTTCCGATTATTGCCGCCAGACCGGCTTGGCGGAATCGACCTTTGGGCGGCGCGCGGTCAACGACGGCAAGCTTGCCGCGCGGCTGCGCAACGGCGGTCGCATCACCACCGACACACTTGACCGCATCCACGGCTTCATGGCGTCCCATCCCTCGCAAGGAGAGCGCCCCGCGATAATCGCGCGCACGCGCGATGTACGCGCAATGCCTTCGCCGGCGCCGGCTCTGCCGCCGCTACAGCCGGGCGATCCACAGCGTAATTTCCGATTCTTCGACAATCGGCAAAAATACCTCTTGTTCGTCAATACTTGCAGCGAGAAATGGGAGGTCGCGCACCGAGTGTCCGAAGAGCTCGCGCATATCCATCCGCGCCCGCCTGCAGTGCGCATTTTCGATGCCGGCGTCGGCGACGGGTCGGTATTGACGCGAGTGATGCGCGCCGCGCACGACCGCTTCCCGCACATGCCGTTCTACACCGTCGGCAAGGAAATCTCGCTCGAAGACGTTCGCCTGACGCTGCAAAAAATGTCGGATCGCTTTTTTGAGCACCCGGCGTCGGTCTTGGTGCTGACCAACCTCGCCTATGCCGATGCGCCGTGGCTCGCGGTAAAATCGCTCAATGCGGCGTCGAGCATGGTGTGGCACGAACTGCCGCTGCAGGGGAATTCAGCACACCGCTTCGAGCAGCAGATCATCGATCTCGAGCCGTTCCTGGCGCAGAACTGGAAGGCCGGCGTCAGCGCGCGCACCGGCAATCCGGTCTATGACCGCCCGGTGGTGTTGGTCATCTACCGTGAGGATCATCGCTTCCTGCTCGACCCGATCATTCCGAAGCCGGGCGGCACGCTCGCCAATTACGATCTGGTCATCGCCTCACAGCCCTACCGCGCCCGCGCTTCGCTCGACTTCAAGGCCAAGCGCGTGATCGCGCCGCTGGCGCGTGCCCTCGGGCCCGGCGGGCGGCTGATTGCCATCCATTCGCACGGCCAAGACCCCGGCATGGAGATCATCCAAAAAGTCTGGCCCGACGACAATCCGTTTATCCACGACCGCCATGATATCCTTAAGGCGGTGAAACACGACCTCGGCCCCGCCGGCCGTGATCTCAACTTCAACGCCTATGCCGACAATCGCTCGTTGTTCCGCTACGAAATGCACACACTGCCGTCGGAAATTTCCGAGTCGATCGGCACCTCGACGCTGTTCGCGGCGTGGAACGCGGCGATCTATGTAGCGCAGGTCGAGGACGACCGCGTCGCCAATGTGGCGGCCGACGGCCGTTATATCGACGCTACCCGGTCGGTGTTGCGCGAGCGCGGCGGCCTGTGGTTCTACGACGAATCCTACGTGATCTCGCGCCGCCGCGCCTGACCGCATGACCTCAGCCCTTTTTGCCCTTGGCGGGGGAATTGACGTTCGGTACTTCGATGCCAAGCGCGGTGGCTAAATCGATCTGATGGTCTTGCTCTTGGATCAGAATCTTACGGATCTGTTCCGCCATCGCGAATTCGCCGAGCGCTTCACACTGCCGGATGCGGTCGCGATAATTGCGAATGGTCTCGTTCTCGTTATCGAGATCGAAGCGGAGCATGTCCTTGGCATTCTTCGACGTACGCACGGGCTTCGGTGTCACCGTCGGCATCTTGCCGAGATAGTCGATCTGCCGCGAGATCATCAGCGCGTGTTCGAGTTCCTGCTTGGCGTGGATTTCAAGCTGGTCGGCTATATCCATATATTCGGCGCCGCTAAGCACCTGGGAATAGACCACATAAGCGATAATGGCCTGATATTCGCGGGCCAGGTCTTCATTCAAAAGCTCGGCGAGACGGTCGCGGGTGATTTCGATTTCCTTGGCCACTTGATTGCTCCTTGGTGCGGCGAATGGCGCGGTTTGACCGGCATGAACGCCTGGGCACAAAACCCTAACATTATCCGGGTATTGGAGTAAAACACGTCATTTCCGGTCCAGGAAATGACACGCGTCATTGCTTTCGGTTCTCACGCAAGCCCATACGCTGCAGTCGGCCGATTACTTCATCGCAGAAAAAGGGCAGCTCATTGAGGTAATTAACCAGCGAAATGGCAACGCCGGTCAATCCAGCTTTGCTCAGATCGGCAAGCTGGTTGGCAACGTGGTCGGGATCGCCAACGATCGGCAGGCCGCCCATCCCTTGCGCGTAGCCGCTCCGCTGCGACAGGAATTCAGCCATCGGCACCGTCTGCGGCGTGATGTTTTTCAACGCCAAGATGCTATCGACTGCCGACCAGTCGGCGCACTCGACGATGCAGTGGTGAAAATACTCCTCGGCTTCTTTTTTGGTCGGCCGGCAGGTGACGACGCCGACCGTATAGCAGCCGATCTCGCGGCCTTGCGCCCGTGCCGCGTCTTTTGCCCGCCGCACCCGCTGTGCGCTTTCCTCAAGCGAGGTGCGCGAGGCCTGCAGAAAAAACGCATCGCAATTCTTCACCGCAAAGGCCTGCCCCGTCGCCGACGCGCCGGCATTCATGATCACCGGGCGCGTGCCGCCGAACGGCTTCGGCTTGCCCTTGATACCTTTCATGTTGAGATATTTGCCTTGAAAGTCGAAGTCCTCACGATCGGACCAGATCAGCTTGATGACGTCGATCCATTCTTGGGCGAATTCGTAACGGTCCTCGTGCCCGCGCTGCTCGACGCCGAACATGTCGAACTCACCCTCGTTCCAACCGACCACGATGTTGAGCCCAAAACGGCCCTCGCTGATGTGATCGGCGGTGACCATTTCTTTCGCGGCGACTACCGGATTGAAGATTGGCGCATGCACCGTGCCGAACACCGTGATGCGCTTGGTGGCGGCGAGAAGCCCGGTCGCCCAGGTGATCGTCTCAAGCGTCGTGCCTTGGTAATCGGTGTCGCCGCCATAACCCTTCCAGCGACCGATCGGCAGCAAAAAATCGATGCCGGCCTCGTCCGACATCACTGCGAGCTTCTTGTTGTCCGGCCAGCTTCCCGACCAGCGCTCCGGCACCAGTGTCACTGCGCGGCCGGAAGAGCAATTGGCCCCGAACAGGCCGATCTGCAGTGCGTTATTACCGTGCATGGCGCGGCGCGCAGTCAGCGATGGCGAAGGGGCGTGCATTAGTGGTTCCACAATTGTTTAGTCGCGAAATCGGCACCTTTGCGCAAGGCCTTGAACTTCTCCCACACCACTGCGTCATGCACCTCGGTGCTATACAGCGCCTGCGACGAGAATCCGCAATCCGCCGCAGCGATAACGTTCTCACGGCCGACCAGCTTGGCAAAGCGCACAATACGTTCGGCGATTAGCTCCGGATGCTCGACGATGTTGCTGGCATGGGTGATCATGCCGGGGCAGAGCACCTTGCCGTCGGCGATCTTGATGCGCTCGAAGAGATGGTACTCATGCTCGTGGCGCGGATTGGCGGCCTCGAAGCTGTACGAGCCGGCGTTGATTTTCAACACATATTCGATGATGTCGGCGAGCGCGGCCTCGTAGAGCCGCGGGCCTTCGTTGATGCCGTAGCAGGTGTGAAAGCGCACCATCTCGGCCGGAATGCCTTTGAGTGCGGTATTGGTCGCCTCGACATAGATTTCAGCACGGCGCTTCATTTGCGCATGATCGAGATCGGGGTCGAAGAAAATATCCGGCAGGAAGGGATCGTCGATCTGCACCAGGATGCCGGCATCGACGATGGCGCGATATTCCTTGGCGAGCTCGGCGGCGAGTGCGTGGAAATAATCTTCCTCGGTCTTGTAATACTCGTTAAGGCCTACGCCGGAAGCCGCGGTGGCCGGCAGGAAAACGTGATGATCGGCGACGCCGGCTGCGGCGGCGGCCCGTTTAACGTTGTCGATATCCTTCTGCACGAATTTTTCCCCGCGGTATTTCACCGGGCCGATGCAAACCACTGGTGCCAGCGCCACGATGGCGCCGCCCATCATCGCCCGCTTGAAATACTCCGCATAATATTCAGGAAAGGCTGCGACCTCTTTGGCAAATAATTTCATCTTTTGCCCGGGCCGCTGCTCGAAGCCTTCGAGGCGTTCTTGGAAATAAGTGAAGAAGCCGGGCTTGGAGAACTCGCCATCGGTGACAATGTCGATGCCGCACTCCACTTGCTTGCGCACGGTGTCGGTCACCGCCGCGGCAAGCAGCGCATCGAACTTCTTTTGATCGAACGGCTGGCCGGTGAATTTTGCTTTCATCATATCGAGCAGCGCATGCGGGCGCGGCAAGCTGCCGATATGGGTGGTCTGGATGCGATCGGTGTTTTGCTGGATAGCCATAGCTTTTCATCCCTGCTCTTTTGTTATTCTGAAGATGCGCGGTTAGAGGGAAAATGACTCAAGCGGACGGTCGGGCGTGAGTTGCCGGCGCACCGCTTCGACGTCGCCCAGCACCCAAAGCTCGGTAATGGTCTCGCCGCTCGTCCTGAAGAAGGCGGCGCCGCTCCAGCGAATTTCCCGGCCGGTGGCATCGACGCCGAAGAGCCTCGCCCGATGCACACCATGAAAACTCATGCGTGCTGCGGCGCAATCGTCAGCCACGATCACGTCCTCGATGATGCAAGTGAAGTTCTCCAGCGCCGCGTGGACTGAGCGCAGATAGGCGATGAACCCGACCGGTCCGCGCAGTTCCGGCCCGAGCGAGGCGCGAAAACGAAAATCCGGGCTGAGGATTTGGCGCGCCTCCGCCTCATCCGATTTGTTCCAAACGACGTGATAGAAGCGCTCAACGAGATCACGCGGCGTCGACGGCACGAAACGTCTCCTCACTTACGGGCAGAGTTTAAGCCGCGTATCGGCGGGTGTCTTTGCAATTTGACCGCATGGCGGTTGCAATGCAGCAAGGCAATTGACTTCGTCGCGGCAATGCCCGCGAAATGGCAAGCTCAAGGGGAGGCACAAATGAACAAGGCTTGGCCTATCTTTGCCGCGGCTGCGGTTTTGGTCGCAAATTTGGCCGTTCCGGCCTACGCCGCCGACATGGTGAAGATCGGCGCGATCTATCCGCTGACCGGCAATGCTGCCAGCGCCGGCCAATCAGCCAAGGACGCCGTCAATCTCGCCGTCGATATCGTCAATAATGCCCATCCTGAACTGAAGAATTTGCCTCTCGGCGCCACGGCCGGATTGCCCAGTCTCGGGGGCGCCAAGATCGAGGTCGACGAGGCCGATCATCAGGGCAATCCGCAGGTCGGACAGCAGCAAGCGTTGCGCCTGATCACCGAAGACCACGTCGCCGCCATGATCGGCTCTTATCATTCATCGGTAACGCTCGTAGCCACGGCAGTCGCTGAACGTCAAGGCGTTCCGTTTCTGGTCGCCGACTCCGTGGCAGCCAACATTACCGGACGCGGCTTTAAGTGGACCTTTCGCACCACGCCCTATGCGCCCGATTTTGCCAAGGCCTATTCCGCATTTCTCACCGATCTGAAGACGTCGGGCCGCAAGGTCGACAACATCGCAGTTGTCAATGAGAACACCGATTATGGCACCTCGGTATCCGCGAACATTCTCGACGCCGCCAAGATCGCCAATATCAACGTGGCAGCGCACATCGCCTATAGCGCCAACAGCTCGGACGTCTCCGCACAAGTGCTGCAGCTGAAATCGCTCAATCCCGACGCGGTGATTTTCGTCAGCTATACCGCCGACATCATCCTCTACTTCAAGACCATGAAGAACCTCGACTACCTGCCGCCGATCATCATAGGCGACGATGCCGGCTTCTCTGATCCCAGTTTCATTCCCAACGTCGGCGATCTTGCCCAGGGCGCGGTCAACCGCAGCGCTTTCGACATCGGGAAGCCTGGCAGCAACAGCTATATCGTCGACCAGATGTTCAAGGCGAAATACGGCCGCGACCTCGACGACACCAGCGCACGCTGGATGGAAGGCTTCCTTGTGCTCGCCGACGCCATCAATCGCGCCGGCTCAACCGACCCCGAAAAGATCCAAGCCGCTCTGAAGGCAACCGATCTCAAGCCCGATCAGCTGATGATCGGCTATGACGGCGTGAAGTTTGACGACACCGGCCAGAACACGCTGGCGTCGACCTTCCTGATCCAGCTGCAAGGCAAGCAATACGTCTCGATCTGGCCCGCCGACCGCGCCACCGGCAAGCTCGAATTGCCGATGAAGGGGTGGAAGTAGGCCTTCGCAGCGAGCGTACGAGGCCGGGAAAATCATGCATTGGATCCGCCTAACCGCACTTACGCTGCTGCCAGCGCTCGCACTCAGCGCGGGGAAATCGCTCGCGCAGGAGCGCTACCCCACCCGCCCCATTCATATCGTCGTGCCGTTTCCCGCCGGCGGCCCGGCGGACGTGTTGGCACGCGTGATCGGTGAGAGGATGAGCGCGGATTTCGGGCAAGCGGTCGTGATCGACAACCGGCCGGGAGCCAATACGCTGATCGGCGCGCAATTCGTCGCCAAGTCCGCACCCGACGGCTACACGCTGTTGATGGCGATCGATTCGACGCTGGTGATGAATCAGTATCTCTATGCCAACCTGACCTACGATCCGATCAAGGATTTCGCTCCGATTACGCTCGCCGCCAAAACCGTAGGGTTGCTCGTCGTCAACGCGGTAAGCGACATCAAGACCGGCAAGGATCTGATCTCCAAAGCCAAGGCGCAGCCGGGCAAGCTCAACTGCGGCGCCGGCACGATCACCACCAAGCTGACTTGCGTGCTGTTTGGCCAGAAAGCCGGCATCGACACCGTACTACTTCCATATAACGGTAGCGCCGAAGTCGCGCACGGCATCCTGACAAAGAGCGTAGACTTCGTTTTCGACGGACCTTCCGCGGTGTTGCCTCTCATTCGGTCCGGCGATCTACGCGCGCTCGCAAAACTCGACAGCCGGCCCTTCCCGCCGCTGCCGGATCTGTCGGCGCTGACGGAAGCAACCGGCGTCGATGTCGGCGATGTCACGGTCTGGCTTGGCCTCGTCGCGCCGCAAGGCACGCCCCAACCAATCGTCGATAAGCTTGCAGACGAGGTGGCGAAAATCTATGCCGACCCCAGCGTAAAAATGAAGACGGACGCGGCGGGAATTTCGCCGGTCGCCAGCACACCTCCGGCATTTGCCGCATTCATCCGGCAGGAAGCGGCGCGCTGGCCATCCGTCGTCAAAGCGAGCGGCATGCACTTTGATTAGCACATGAGCGCAATAGATATTTTTTCGCCGTTCCAGCTCGGCCCGCTGGTGCTGCCGAACCGCGCAGTGATGGCGCCGATGACACGCAACCGGGCCGGACCGGGCAATGTTCCGGGCGTGCTCGCCACCACCTATTACGCGCAACGCGCGAGCGCGGGACTAATCGTCAGTGAAGCCACGCAAATATCACCGCAAGGCCTCGGCTATCCGGGGACGCCCGGCATTCATAGCCCCGAGCAGACGGCCGGATGGAAGCAAGTCACCACGGCCGTCCACACCGCCGGCGGACGGATTTTCCTGCAGCTTTGGCATGTCGGCCGGATTTCACATCCGGCGCTGCAGCCCGATGGCGCGCTGCCGGTAGCGCCGTCGGCGATCGCGCCCGCGGGCCAGGCGTGGACGCTCGATGGCATGAAACCCTATGCGACGCCGCGCGCGCTCGAAGCCGCAGAGATCGCCGGCATCGTCGAGGATTACCGGCGCGGCGCGCGCAACGCGAGGCTGCCGGCTTCGACGGCGTGGAGCTGCACGGCGCCAACGGCTATCTGGTCGATCAGTTTCTGCGTGACGGCGCCAACCAGCGCGGCGATCGCTACGGTGGCAGCGCACAGAATCGCGCGCGCTTCCTTGTCGAAGTCACCGAAGCGCTTGTGAGCGTATGGGGCGCCGCGCGCGTTGGGGTTCGGCTGTCGCCGACCAATCCGTTTAACAGCATGAGCGACAGCAATCCCGCGGCAACTTTTGCCGCGGCCGTCGGCGCGCTCAATCCTCTCGGCCTAGCCTATCTCCACATCGTCGAGCCCGGCCCGACCGATCCGGTGGCGGCAGGCGAAGCGCCCGACATTCGTTTCTTCCGCAAACTCTGGCGCGGTCCGCTCGTCGGCAACAAGGGTTACGATCTTGAACGCGCCAACGCAGCGCTACGCGACGACGCATGCGACCTCGTCTCGTTCGCGGCTCTGTTCCTGGCCAATCCCGATTTGCCCCAGCGCTTCCGCCGCGGCGGGCCATACAATGCGCCGGACCGTAAGACATTCTACGGCGGCGCCGCGGCGGGTTATACGGATTATCCCTCACTGCCGGGCTGATTTTTCAATATTTATCCATAAACATCAGCAGCTTATATCGAAAGCGCCGCGATGTGACGCGGGTCACTTTCTTCCTCGACTGGGCGGAATAGGGTCGTTCCAATGGTTAACAAGAATTGAACGTGGGCATTCAAGCAGAGAAAGTCACTCCGATGACGACCGCCCTGAATTACCTGAGCCGCATGACCAACCAGATCTTCGAAGCGCAGATGCAGCGAGCGGCGCAAAAGATTAGCGAGCGCCAACATATTTTCGATCGGCGCGCGACTTAAGCGTCCTCAACATCATCGCGATCGGTAATTACAGCCGCCGGTCCTATGCGCCGAGTTTGCCGGCGAGCTCTTCGAGGCTCTTAACCCCAAAATCGACCGGCACAGTCGGTGCGGCCTCGCCGCGGTCGGCGCCTTTCTCGTTCGGACGCGCGACGTGCGCGGTGCGCATCCCAAGTGCCGCGGCGGCTGCAAGATCGTTGGAATGCGCGGCCACCATCATGCAGGCTTCAGGCGACAGGTCGAACGCGGCGGCGGCGGCCAAATAGACCCGCGGCTTCGGTTTATAGTCGCCGGCAATCTCGGCGCCGAGGATCGCATCCCAGGGTAAATTATTGCGGCGGGCGAGATCGACCATCAGCGAAATGTTGCCGTTCGACACCGGCGCCAAGAGAAATTTACGCTTGAGCCGCGCCAGGCCGGGCGGCACGTCTGGCCACGCGTCGAGCCGGTGCCACGCCAAATTTAGATTGCGTTTGTCGTCCTCGCTCAGCGCGTTCACGGCGAAGCGCTTGAGCGTGATTTCGAGATTGCGCCGATGCAAGAGATCGAGCTTGGAAAACGGAATGCGCCCGGTCCGCACCTCTTCCATGGCGCCTTGATATTCGCCGCGCCAAGCGTCGGCAAAGGCAGACCAGTCGAGTGCAATACCTTGAGGCGTGAGCATTGCCGCGGCTTCGCGCGCGATCGACGTGCGCCAATCGACCAACGTGCCGAACACATCGAAGAACAAAGCTTTTACGGCGACCGCCATGACATCCTTCTAGCGCAAGTCGCCGCGGGATGCCAAAACAGGCGGCAACAGCTGCAATGAGAAGTGCAGAGGAGATTGCAATGTCCGAGTTGGAACGATGGCAAACGCGATTTAACGCGCCCGACTATATCTTCGGCAAGGAGCCGAACGCCTTCCTCAAGTCTCAGGCGCGCCGGCTGCCGAAAAGCGGCAGCGCGCTGTCGGTCGCGGACGGGGAAGGCCGCAACGGCGTGTGGCTCGCCCAGCAAGGGCTCGACGTCCTCGCCGTGGATTTTTCGCCGGCGGCGCTCGACAAATCCCAGGCGCTAGCCGCGGAACGCGGCGTGCAAATCCGCACGGAAATCGCCGACGTGACCACTTGGCGTTGGCCGGCGGCGGAATTCGACGCGGTAGTCGCGATATTCGTCCAAGTCGTTTTTCCGGCCGAACGCGCCGCGTTCTTCGCCAATCTCAAGCGCGCGCTAAAACCCGGCGGCCTTTTGCTCATGCAGGGCTACCGCACCGACCAGCTCAGATACGGTACCGGCGGTCCGCCCGAGGCGGAGCGGCTGTACAGCCGTGCGCTGTTGCAGGAGGCGTTCGGCGACATGGCGCAGCTCGACATCCGCGAGCATGATAGCGTCATTGGCGAGGGCACCGCCCATGTGGGCATGTCGGCGCTGATCGATCTTGTCGGAAAGAAATAACGTAGCCCGGCTTGCGCGAAGCGCAACCCGGGAACGTCGCCCAAGCCTCCCGATCTTTCCCGGATTTCGCTTTGCTCGATCCGGGCCAGGTCAGCCGAACACGGAGAAATCCGACACCGGCTCGGCGACATAACCGTAGCGCAGATTGCTCGGCTCGCGGCCTTGCTTGTCGTATTCCGCCTTGAGGGCCGCGAGCTTCGGCGGCACGGCGTCGACTTCCTTTTGACGCGCGTCGAGAACCTTGTCCTTCTCCTGGAGCGCGACGAGGGCGCGAAGACCGTCCTTGGTCAGAGCCACGCCATATTATAGCCGTTCGCGCCCCCTCGACGCCACTGATCCGCGTCGGGAAAATAAAAGAGCCCTTCCAAG
>Ga0181537_10002055_pt1 | contig 18000 bp, 12 predicted proteins | sample PEATcosm2014_Bin_39_FD_119765 | JGI IMG/M metagenome (GOLD analysis project Ga0181537, IMG submission 119765) | Peatland microbial communities from MTU Mesocosm Facility, Houghton, MI, USA - PEATcosm2014_Bin23_10_metaG | ecosystem: Environmental > Terrestrial > Soil > Wetlands > Peat | place... | reverse complement strand
CGTTGACGCGCGACGCGGCGTCCGAGGCGTTGCCATGACCTTCACCCTGCCAGCGATTCCTGGCGATGCCGCCCAGACGGCGTCGTTCAAGGTGTTGCAGGGCAATTACCGCGGCCTGCTGGAAGCGGCACCGGATGCGATGGTGGTGGTGAACGAGACCGGCGACATCGTGCTGCTGAATGTGCAGGCCGAGAAGCAGTTCGGCTACCGCCGCGACGAACTGCTGGGCAAGAAGGTCACGACCATCATTCCGATCGGCTTCGCCGAGCGGCTGATCGCCGACGATCTGGGCTCGATGGAGCAAGCGCTATCGCAGCACATGGGCACGGGCATGGAGCTGACGGGTAAGCGCAAGGATGGCAGCGAGTTCCCGCTCGAGCTGATGCTCAGCCCGGTGCACGGTCCGCAGGGCATCCTGGTGACCGCGGCGATCCGTGACATCAGCGTGCGCCGGCTGGCAGAGATGCAGCTGATACAGATGGAAGCGCGCTACCGCGGCCTGCTGGAGGCGGCACCGGACGCGATGGTGGTGGTCGATCAGGGTGGTGAGATCGTGCTGCTGAACAAGCAGGCCGAGAAGCAGTTCGGTTACCGGCGCGATGAGCTGCTCGGGCAGAAGGTCACCAGCATCATCCCCAAGGGCTTCGCCGAGCGGCTGATCGCCGACGAACTGCGCTCGGTGGAGGAAGCGCTGGCACAGCAGATCGGTACCGGCATCGAGCTCAACGGCCGGCGCAAGGATGGCAGCGTATTTCCGCTGGAACTGATGCTCAGCCCACTGGAGAGCCCGGAGGGAATCCTGGTGACCGCGGCCATCCGCGACATCAGCGTGCGCCGCCTGGCGGAACTGCAGCTGGCGCAGATGGAGGGCCGTTATAGCGGGCTGCTGGAGGCGGCACCCGATGCGATCGTCGTGGTAAACCAGACCGGCGGCATTGTGCTGCTGAACAAGCAGGCCGAAAAGCAATTCGGCTACCGCCGCGATGAGCTGCTCGGGCAGAAGGTCACCAGCATCATCCCGAAAGGCTTCGCCGAGCGGCTGATCGCCGATGAGCTGCGCTCGGTGGAGGAAGCGCTGGCGCAGCAGATCGGTACCGGAATCGAACTGATTGGCAGGCGCAAGGATGGCAGCGAGTTTCCGCTGGAGATGATGCTCAGCCCGTTGGAGAGCGAGGACGGCATCCTGGTGACCGCGGCAATCCGTAACATCAGCATGCGCAAACAGACCGAGATGTATCTGGCGCAGATGGAAGGCCGCTATCGCGGCCTTCTGGAAGCCGCGCCGGACGCGATGGTGGTGGTCAACCAGGCCGGCTACGTGGTGCTGCTGAACCTGCAGGCGGAAAAGCAGTTCGGGTATTTCCACGGTGAGTTGCTGGGCAAGAAGGTCAAGCAGATCATTCCGGAGGGTTTTGCCGAGCGGCTGATTGCCGACGGCCTGCGCTCGGCCGAAGACGCACTGACCCAGCAGATCGGCATGGGTATCGAACTCACCGGCCGGCGCAAGGACGGCAGCGAGTTCCCGCTCGAGCTGATGCTCAGCCCGGTCGGCACCGGCGAGGAGGTGCTGGTCACTGCGGCCATCCGGGATATCACGGCGCGCAAGCAGGCCGAAGGGCACCTGCTGCAGAAGATGGTGGAGCTCAACCGCTCCAACGAGGAGCTCGGACAGTTCGCCTACGTCGCCTCGCATGACCTGCAGGAGCCGCTGCGCATGGTGGCCAGCTACACGACGCTGCTGTCGCGCCGCTACAAGGGCAAGCTGGACTCGGATGCCGACGAGTTCATTGCCTTCGCGGTGGACGGCGCCAGCCGCATGCAGCGGCTGATCCAGGATTTGCTGGCCTATTCGCGCGTCGGATCATCGGGCAAGGAGTTGTCCGAGACCTCGAGCGAGGACGCGCTCTCGCGCACGCTCATCATCCTGCGTGGCGCCATCGAGGACTGCGGTGCGATCGTGACGCACGATCCGCTGCCGGTGGTGCTGGCCGACGAGGTGCAGCTGGTGCAGCTGTTCCAGAACCTGATCGGCAATGCGATCAAGTACCAGAGCTCCGGAGTACCCAGCGTGCACATCAGTGCGCTCTACGACGAGCATGCGCAATGGGTGTTCGCAGTGAAGGACAACGGCATAGGGATAGATCCGCAGTACTTCGAGCGCATATTCGGAATGTTCCAGCGCTTGCACAAGCGCGAGGAATTCGCCGGCACCGGCATCGGTCTGGCGATCTGCAAGAAAATCGTCGAACGCCATGGCGGCAGCATCTCGGTAGCGTCTTCAGCCGGGCACGGATCCACCTTCAGCTTCTCGCTGGCCGGGACCGATACAGAACTTGCGAGAGGCAACTTGGAGACAACGCCATGACACTAGAAATTCTGCTGGTCGAGGACAATCCGGGTGATGTCCGGCTCGCCCAGGAAGCGTTCCGTAAGCTCGACAAGGACGTACATCTGCACGTGGCAGGCGACGGCGTGGAGGCAATGGCGTATCTGAAGCGCCAGGGTGAGCATGCGGATGCACCCCGTCCGGCGCTGATCCTGCTGGATCTGAATCTGCCGCTGCTGGATGGCCGCGAGGTACTCGATCAGATCAAGCAGGACGTCGAGCTGAAGTCGATTCCTACGGTCATCCTATCCTCGTCGGAAGCGGCCACGGACATCGATGCGAGTTATCAGCGGCTGGCGAATTGCTTTCTGACCAAGCCGGTACTGCCGGAAGAGCTGGATCGCCTCGTCAGCAGCATCAACGAGTTCTGGCTGAGGAACCCCGCCACGCCCGCGGCGGTTGTGAGCTAGGGCGCTGCCGGACCGGCGCCGCTGCGCGGCAGGCGCCGCCGCTCGCGTGCCAGGGGTTATTTCTTCGCCCCGGTCTTGCTAGGGGTCTTCTTGCCGCCGTTCTTGCCCGGATCCTTCGGCCGGCTCTTGCCGAACGAGCCCCGATAGATCTTGCCGCGACGGGTCTTCATGTCACCTTTACCCACTTGGCTGTACTCCTGCTGACAGCTGCGCCAGTGCAGCGCGCGCGCAGTCTAGTGATTCCGGACCGGCGATTCCAGCCCCGCGGTGCCGCCAGCCGGCGGCGCGCGGGGCGCGGGGCGCGCACGATTACTCGCCGGTGGACTTCGCGCGCTGCAGCTCGCGTGGCACGGCCAGCTGGCGCGCGCCCAGCTCGCCCAGTTCCAGATCGTGCGCCTGCGATTCGTACAGGTCCACGCCGGGCAGGTAGTAGAGATCGCGGCCTTCGGCCAGGTAGTGCTGGTAGTCGGGGAGGTTCTCCACCAGGTAGATGAACTGATGCGGCCCTTGCTGATCCCCATTCAGTGCCAGCGTAATGCGCGGCAGCACCCAGCCGCAGACAATCGTGGCGCGACCGGGCAGCGCTGCGACTGCATCGATGATCGCGCGCGTGGAACGCTGCTGCGACTCGCGCACCCGGTGGTCCTCGACGATCGGACCGGCGAGCTGCGGGACGCCGTGCTCGAATCCGACCCAGCACGCAAGCGTCAAGCCGGCGGCGAGCACGCCCGCGGCCCAGGGCGGTGCCAGCAGCGCCGCCGCCAGCAGCACGAACGGCACCACCGGGACCAGGTAGCCGGCCTCGTCGGGCAGCCGCAGGAATGCGATCGTGTAGAGCGCGATCGCCACCGCGGCCATGAGCAGCGCATGGCGCGTGCGCGGCTCGGCCAGCGCGCGTCGGGTATGGCGGTAATACCAGGGTGCCGCGCACAGCAACGCCAGCAGCGCGACCAGTCCCAGCGTTCCCCAGACCAGCGGCAGTGCCCGGCTATAGACCACCGCGAGCGGCGGATACCCGTCATAGTCGTAGAACGAGAAGAAATCCGCGCCGTAGCGGCGCCAGACCGGCAGGAAACACAGCGCGCCGGTCAGCAGCAGCGTACCGCCGAATAGCAGGCACTGGCGCAGCGCCTGCCTGGGCGCAAGCTGCATCAGCATCCACAGGCACAGCGGTAGCACCAGTGCACCGGCCGTGATGCGGCAGCCGACGCCGAGGCCAAGCAGTACGCCGGCCGCGACTGGCCGGCCGCGCAGCACCGCATAGCTGGCCGCGAGCTGCGCCGCGAGTGCCGGGATGTAGTCCATCGTGCAGCAGCTGCTGATATAGATGACCGGGGTCATCGCCAACGCCAGCGCGATCAGCAGGTAGCGGCGCACGCCGAGTTCGCGCGCGATCAGCGCAAAAAATACAAATGCGCCCGTGCTGAACAGCGCCGTGACGGCGTTCGATACCCAGGGCGCGTGCCACGCAGTGAGCGCAGTCAGGTATTCGTACACCGGGTAACCGGGCAGCCGCGAGGCCTCGTACACGCCGCTGTGCGCGATCTGGCGCGCGACGATCACGACGCGATAGCCGTCCGGATCCGAGCCGTAGCCGCTGCCGATCCACGGCAGCCGCGTCAGCAGCACCGCCAGCGCGGCCAGTAACAGCGCCAGACGCTCGCGCGTGCTCGGCGCAAGCATCATCGCGCCGAAACGGGGGCGGCTAGGGTTTGCGACCGCCAAACAGCAGCAGCGCCGCACCGGCGACCACCGCGCCGACGCTCAGCCATTCCGGTACGTCGACGGTTTCCTTGTGCTGCACCGACAGCTCGAGCGATCCGAGCTTGGCTTCGTGCGACGCCTTGGTGTAGCTAAAGCTGTGGTAGACCAGTCCCAGCACGCCAGCCGCGATCAGCACGATCGCGAGGATTCTTGCACCGTTCATGAGTCGCCCCTCGCTGACGTCAGTGTCATCGCAGTGTAGCAGTGCACTGCCGCGGTTGCTGCACTCGCGTTGCGCGATCTCTAGCTGCCACTGCCGCCTCGCGGCCGCTCAAGCTCATCGACGCTCTTAGGCCAGTCGTCCTTCAGCAGCCGCGACAGCGCCCGGTCGGCCAGCACACGACCCTCGGTCTGGCAGCGCGCGCAGTAGTTGGTCTCATTATCGGCGTAACGAATGCGCTGCACCGGCGTACCGCATACCGGACAGGGCTGGCCAAAACGGCCGTGCACCGCCATGCCGGGACGAAAGGCGGTCACACCTTCCGGAAAATCGGCGCCGCCGGCGCCGCGCAGCCGCTGCGTCCATTGATCGAGCGTGGCGCGCGTGGCCTGGTACAGCCGCGCAATCTCCTCGTCGGTGAGCTTGTGCGTCATGGCCAGCGGCGACAGGCGCGCGGCATGCAGGATTTCGTCCGAGTAGGCGTTGCCGATGCCGCTGAACAGCCTGGGGTCGGTCAATGCGCGCTTCAGCGTGTGATGTTCGAGCGTGAGGCGAGCGGTAAACGCGGCCAGGTCGGCCGCGAACACATCCAGGCCGCCCGGATCGATGCGCGCCAGCTCCGCATTGCCCGCCAGCAGGTGCAGTGAGGCGCGGCGTTTGCTGCCGGCCTCGGTCAGCGTCAGGGTGCCGTTGTCGAACTCGAAGCGCGCCAGTGCTGCGCGGCCGCTGACCTTCTGGCCGCGCGCGAACCAGTGCAGCCGGCCGGCGATCATCAGGTGCAGCACCAGCCACAGCTCACCTTCAAGTCCGATCGCGATGCGCTTGCCGACGCGCTGCAGTCGCACCACCCGCCGCCCCGTGGCCGCGCTGAGCGGCGGCAGCGCGGTACGCAGCAGGAACGGATTGATCAGCGCCACGCTATTGAGGCACTGGCCGATGATGCGATTGCCGAGCGCCTCCAAGTAGAGCGTGATGTCCGGCAGTTCCGGCATGGCCCTCTAGGTCATTCGAGACGTACACCGGCGCGCAGCATATCGGTCATCGCGCGCGCCTTGGCGCGCGCCTGGTCGATGTCGGCGCCCAGCGCCAGCGCCACGCCCATGCGCCGATGACCGCGCACTTCCGGCTTGCCGAACAGCCGCAGCGCGGTATCGGGGGCCGCCAGCGCGCGCTCGACATCGGTGTAGCGGATGCTGCTCGAGTTGCCGTCCACCAGCAGCGCGCTGGATGCCCCGGCGCCGCGCTGCCGGATCACGGGGATCGGCAGGCCGAGGATCGCCCGTGCATGCAGTGCGAACTCCGACAGGTCCTGCGAGATCAGCGTCACCAGTCCGGTATCGTGCGGCCGCGGCGACACCTCGCTGAACCAGACCTCGTCGCCGGCGATGAACAGCTCGACGCCGAACAGGCCACTGCCGCCAAGGTTGGCAGTGATCGCGCCAGCGATCTGCTGCGAGCGCTGCAGCGCCAGCGGCGTCATCGGCTGCGGCTGCCAGGACTCGCGGTAGTCGCCGTCGACCTGCAGGTGGCCGATCGGTTCACAGAAGCTGGTGCCGCCGGCATGACGGATGGTCAGCAGCGTGATCTCATAGTCGAAGCGTATGAACCCCTCGACGATCACGCGCCCGGCGCCGGCGCGGCCGCCGCGTTGCGCGTGCTGCCAGGCAGCATCGATCCCGGATTCGGCGCGCACCAGGCTCTGCCCCTTGCCCGAGGAACTCATCACCGGCTTCACCACGCACGGCAGCCCCAGCTCTGCCACTGCGGCGCGATACTCGGCCTCGGTGCCGGCGAACCGGTAGGGCGAGGTCGCAAGGCCCAGCTCCTCGGCGGCCAGCCGCCGTATGCCTTCGCGGTCCATCGTCAGGCGCGCGGCACGCGCAGTCGGAATCACGCGGTAGCCTTCGACCTCGAGTTGCAGCAGCATCGGCGTCGCGATGGCCTCGATCTCGGGCACGATCAGTGCCGGCCGCTCGCGCTCCACCAGCGCGCGCAGCGCGCCGCCGTCGAGCATGTCGATCACGTGGGACTGATGCGCCAGCTGCATCGCCGGCGCGTTGGCGTAACGGTCGACCGCGATCACCTCGCAGCCGAAGCGCTGCAATTCGATCGCGACTTCCTTACCGAGCTCACCCGACCCCAGCAGCATGATGCGCGTCGCCGACGGCGAGCGCGGAGTTCCGATTGATGCCATGCATCAACAATAAACGGTTTGCGGCGGCGGGCGCCAGCGCCCAGCGGCCGCTGCGGACGGCGCTAACTGCGCCGCAGCGCCCGTTCGAGCCGCTGGCGATTGATCAGCCCGCGCACCGTGCTCCAGCTCGCGGTCTCGGTCTGCAGCACCACCAGGTAGCGTACCCCGCTGCCTTCGAAGATCTCCAAGAGGTCGGCGATGCGTGATTCCTGCAGAGTGCGCCAGTCGATCGCCGGCACATCGAGCGAAGGCGTCATCACGTCGGCGGCGCGAAGTTCGCGGGCCGCGGTACCGCAGCGCGCCATTGCGTGCTGCGCGTCGCTCACGTCCTCGGCGGTGATCAACCCGATCACCGCGCGCTCATCGACCACCAGGAAGGCGCGCACGCCGAAGCGGAACATGTGATCGACCACCTGGTCCAGCGCGCTGTCCTGGGCCACGGTGCGCGGCGGATCCTCCAGGAAATCGGTCATTGCCCGTACCGCCGGATCGCTCACCTTGAGCAGCGGCGGGTGCGGTGGTGAACGCGGCGACAATGGGGGCAGCACGCTGGGAGGCTGGGCCAGCAGATACGGTGGATTCATCTGGAGCTCCATGGGTTGCGCCGCAGGAAAGCAGAAGTGCCTTACGACTGACGGCAGGCCGGTGGCTAAGTTCCACATGTAAGCATTTGTTCATGGAAGTTAATATGACATTGAGATGTACGTTCGTTGAGCGTCGTCGCTGTGCGACGTTCGCCCGCAGCGCCGGCGGGTGAGAAACGTCCGACGCCCGACTGGCGCCTTGGCCACGTCCGCCGCGGGCGGTTTGCGTGCGCATGGTCGTTGCACGTCATGCGTCTGCGGCGACCGGTGAATCGCTGTATCCCGACATCCGATCGTAGGAACCTAGCCTACGCTGCGTCTCCTGAGCCAGGATCAACGCCGCTCTGCGCACGCCTCCGAACTGGCGCTCGATGTCCACGCCAAATGAGGCGGCGAACTCTGGGCCGAAATTCCAGTTGTGGCCAATGGAATTCACCTCAGTCACCAGCAGTTGGCCGGTCAGGGCGTTCTTGAGAACATCCACGCCCAGTAGCGGGACATCGGGGAATGCGCGAGCCGCGCGCTCGCCGAAAGAGATAATGTCTTCGTCCGTGCAGAAAGCGGCGCTGGAATCGCGGGCGTTCGAGACAATCGATACCGACTTACGGTCGTCGCCGCGCGCGGCGAAATCCTCAGGTCCCAGCAGCGCCTGGCGCGCCTGGTTGGCCGTGAGCGTCAGACTGTAGAGGACCCGGCCGAACAGGGTATTCACCCGATAACTCACTGGCCACGCCCCGGTGTAAACGAACTCCTGCACCAGCAGGCGCGGACTCGGGCCGGCCGCCGAGGTCACCACGGGCTTCCACCGGACCCGCTCGCGGCGCACGATGCGGACTTCCGCGCCTTTGGCGCCGTAATCCGGCTTGCGCACGACATAGGCTCCAAAGCCTGACAGATCGGGTTGAACCCCATGCTCCAGCACGACCCACTTCGGCACCGGGATATCGGCGCGCTCAAGGATCCGATACTCGTCGCTCTTCGCCAGTGGGTAGCCGCAGCAGATCTGAGCAGGCAGGGCGGGACGGTGGCGCAGCAGCCCAGGAGATATCACGAGCGTCGGCAGTGGTAGGAGTTCCGCGTCCCAACCGGGAACGTCGGCCACGACGCGAGCGTCGATGCGATCGTCTATTTCCGCGACTGTGCGCGCGGTGCGCTCAAGACTTTCCCGGTCTACGTCCGGGCCGTGGACTAAGACGAGATTGCAGCGGCGGTGGCCGCAGCGGTCCGGGACCGACGTCGGGGGCTCGCTGCGCGCCGCGGCTGGAGGCGCCGGGCACGCAGCCGGAGCACCGAGTGCCTGCGCGCCATGCACTGGGAACACCTGGCTGGTGGCGCGTGTCTGCAGCAGCGCCGCTTGGGCCGCGATCGTGCGGTGGTCGAATATCTCGAGCAGCGACAGCTCGCCCAGTCCGGACTCGCTGACGGCACTTGCCAGGCGCATGGCGCTGAGTGAGTGGCCGCCGACGTCCAGGAAATCCTCGCCAACGCCGATCTGCGGCAGACCGAGGATCTCGCGCCACAGCTGCGCCAGCGCCTCCTCGAGCGTATTGCGCGGCGGCACCCCGAGCTCCGCCAGCGGCGCGGAAACCGTCCCTGGATCCGGCAGGCGCTGCCGGTCGACTTTGCCGGTCGCCGTCAGCGGTAGCGCCTTGAGAATCACGAAGGCCGCAGGCAGGTACTGCGGCGGCAGCCGCTCGCGCAAGTAGGCCCGCATCTCGGGGATCGCAGGCGCATAGGGCGTCTCCGGCACGACGTAGGCGATCAGCGAGGACTCGCCGTGGTGATCCGGCCGCGCCATCACGGCGCAGGAAGCGATCAGCGGATAGCCTGTCAGCGCATCTTCGACCTCGCGCGGTTCGACGCGCACGCCGCGGATCTTGACCTGATCGTCGATGCGGCCGAGCAGTCGATAGCGGCCTGGCTCATATTCGATTCCGAGATCCCCGGTCCGGTAATAGATTTCCTGCACCTCGGTGCCACGGCGCACGAACGCACGTTCGGTCGCCTCTGCATCGTCCCAATAGCCGAGACTGAGCGAGCGGCCCCCAATGAATATCTCACCCGTCTGTCCCGGGGCGCAGGGTGCGTCGTCGCGATCGATCAGCAGGACCTTCACGCCCGGCAGCGGGCGGCCGATCGGTATGAACGAGCGCGTCGTATCCGCCGCCTCTACCGCATGGCAGAACTGCGCCATGGTCGCCTCGGTCGGACCGTAGAGGTTCGCGAGCACAGCCCTGCGGCCGAAACGACGGCGCCAGCGCCTGACAAGCGACACGTGCAGCGTCTCGCCCGAGGACAGTACCGTACGCAGCGTGGGCAGGCGCCGGATGCGCGCCGGTGCGCTCACCAGAGCATTGATCAGCGAAGGCCCGCAGTGCATGAGTTCGATGCGTGCGTCGCGCAGCCACTCCAGCAGGCGTTCGGGCTCGAGCCGGGAGGGGTAGTCCGGCGGGATCACGATCGTGCCGCCGGCGCACAGCGGCACGAAGATGTCGCGAAACCAGGGATCGAAGGTGGCCGTCACCAGCTGGCTGCAGCGCGTGCCGGGCTGGACGCTGAACGCCGCTAGTTCCCACTCGATCCGGTCTGCCAGCGCGAGCAGTGACCCGACGATGGCTTTGGGTTGTCCGCTCGAGCCGGACGTGAAGTAGATGTATGCAGGGGCGTTGGTCGTCGGATGAGCGATCGTCGTCGGGACTTCATGCGTAACGCTGTCGTCGCCCGGGATCGCGATGCACTCGCACTTGTGCGCGCCGGCGTCGGCGAGGTGCTCGCGCGCAGCCTGCGCTCTGGACGCATCGTGCAACAGTACCCGGGCTCGTAGCCGTGCCAACCGCGGTCGCAGCCGCTCCCCGGGTGCATCGTGCTCCAGCGGTACGAATACGGCACCGGCACCGATCACACCGAGCATCACTGCGACCAGCGCTGCGCGATCGCTGGTCCACACCGCGACCCGGTCGCGCGGCGCGCAGCCAGCCTTCAGCAGCGCGCACGTGACGGCCATCGCGCGCCGCTGAAGCGCCGCATAGCTGTGCTCGATGCCGCTCGCTTCGATCGCCACGGCGTCCGGGACGCCTCGCGCTCGTTGCGCGAAGCGCTCGACCAGGCCTAGGGTCACATCAGGTCCTCCGCGTTAATCTGCGCTACGCGCAGCTGCCACGATATGGGACACTGTACTGTGATGGTACCGCGGATGTTTTGGCAACGCCGGCCGACGCCACCGGTACGCTCTGTTTTACCATAATGAATGGCGCTCACTGAACACTTGCGCCGCCGGCATCGGCAAATCTACGCATCGATGCCCAATCGCCGGCTCGACAGCAGTGCACTGGACCCGGATGTGAATTCAAGCAGCGAGATGGTGTTGGAAACGGGGAATGCGCCAGGCTCTGCCGAGCGGTCAGAGCTATCGCGCCAATCGGCCGTCTATCCCGCATCACCCGGCCAGCAGCGCCTATGGATTCTGGACCAGCTCGATCATGCTGCTGGCGCGGCCTATCACCTGGCGAGCGGCTGGCGACTGCAAGGCAGCCTCGATAAGCTCAGTCTGCGGGCGGCCCTCGATACCATCGTGGAGCGCCATGCGGTCTTGCGCACGAGCTTTGCGCTGCTCGATGAACAACCGATGCAGCAGATCGGGCCGGCCGGCGCAGGGTTTCATTGGGTGGAGCACGACTTGGGCGGCCTATCGGCTCAAGCTCAGGGCGATCGCATCCATGAGCTGAGCGCACGGGCAGCGAGCGAGCCTTTTGATCTGTCAGCCGGAGCGCTGATTCGCGGGCGGCTACTGCGCCTGGCAGCGGATGATCACCTGTTGCTGATTACGCAGCATCACATCATCAGCGACGGCTGGTCTGAAATCGTATTGCGACGCGAGCTGGCAGCGCTGTATGCCGCCTTCAGCCAGGGTCAGGATAATCCGCTGCCACCGCTCAAAATCCAGTATACGGATTACGCGCTCTGGCAACGACAGTGGCTGCGAGGACCGCAGTTCCCGCGGCAGCTGGAGTTCTGGAAGTCTCACCTGGACGCAGCGCCGGCGCTGCTGCAGCTGCCGACCGATCGACCGCGCGCTGCTGTACAGACTTACGCCGGCAGCACCGTGGAGTTGACGCTGTCCCCGGGATTGACGGCGGCGCTACGTCGGTTGAGCCGGCGTCACGGCGTGACGCTGTTCATGACGCTGCTGGCGGGCTGGTCGGCACTGCTGTCCCGGCTAAGCGGGCAAACCGATGTGGTTGTCGGCACGCCAGTGGCAAACCGACCGCGCCGGAAGTTCGAATCGCTGCTTGGCTTTTTCGCCAACACGCTGGCGTTGCGCGTGCGGCTGCTGGAAGACCCGAGCGTGGCCGAGTTGCTCAGGCAGATCAGGACCACGACGCTCGAGGCGTATGCGCATCAGGAGGTGCCTTTTGCGCAGGTGGTCGAAGCGCTGCAACCCGCGCGCAGCCTGAGTCACAACCCGATCTTCCAGGCCATGCTGGCGTACCACAGCGCCTCGGGCGAGGAGCCGCTGAGCCTGCCGGGCCTCAAGGTCAGTGAATTCAGACCTGCGCGTCGCAGCTCGATATTTGACCTGACCCTGTGGCTGCGAGATGTGGGCGAGAGTATCGAGGGGGCGCTGGAGTACGCCACCGTGCTGTTCGAGCGTGCCACCGTCGAGCGCATCACCACGCACCTGCAGGCCTTGCTCGAGGCCATGGTCGAGGACGATCAACAGCGCATCAGTAGATTGAACCTCTTGTCTGCGGCGCAGCGTCGGCAGTTGCTGGTGGGTTTCAATGAGACGCACACGCCGTACGAAAGCGGGCGCTGCATCCACGAACTGTTCGAGGCGCGGGCCGCCAGCGTAGCCGATGCGCCGGCGGTGCTGTGCGAGGACGGGCAGCTCAGCTTTGGTGAACTCAACCGCCGTGCCAATCAGTTGGCCCATTACCTGATCGGGATGGGGGTGCGGCCCGATGATCGCGTGGCGATCTGCATGCAGCGCGGGCCCGAGCTCATGGTAGGTCTGCTCGGGATATTGAAGGCCGGTGGCGCCTATGTGCCGCTCGATCCCGGCTACCCGCAGCAGCGTTTGGCCTACATGCTCGAGGACAGCACGCCCGTGGCCGTACTGACGCAGCCCGCCGCGCGCGCGGCTTTGCCTGCACTCCAGCTGCCTGTGGTGAGCTTGGATCTGCGGGACGCTGACTCGATCATCGCGCAAGCGCCACAGCACAATCCGGTCGCGAATGCCTTGGGTCTCACGCCGAGCCACCTCGCCTACGTTATTTATACGTCCGGTTCGACTGGGCTGCCCAAGGGCGTGATGATCGAGCATCGCAGCGTCGTGAATCTGCTCTGTGCAATGGCCTGCAGACCGGGATTGCGCGACTGCGACGTGCTGCTGGCCGTCACGACGTTGTCGTTCGATATCGCAGGGCTCGAGTTGTATCTGCCGCTTGTCAGCGGCGCACGCTTGGTACTTGCAAGCCGCGCGGCTGCGGCCGATGCGCAGGCGCTGAGCCAATTGATCCGGCGGCACGCGGTTACGGTCATGCAGGCGACGCCCGCCACCTGGCGCCTACTGCTCGCGCACAGTTGGCAGGGCAGCGCTGAGCTGCGCGTGCTGTCCGGCGGCGAGGCGTTGCCTGCCGAGCTCGCGCAGCACCTGGTCGCGCACAACCGGGAACTCTGGAACCTGTACGGCCCGACCGAGACGACGATCTGGTCGACCATGAGCCGAGTGCATGGCAGCGAAGTCGCTGCAATTGCCAGCATCGGCCGCCCGATTGCGAACACCAGGATCTACATCCTTGACGCGCGCGGTGAACCGGTGCCGATCGGGGTGGTGGGTGAGATACACATTGGAGGAGCGGGTGTAGCGCGAGGGTACTTGAACCAGCCGCAGCTGACCGCGCAACGTTTTGTAGCCGATCCGTTTGACAAAGCAGTCGATGCGCGGATGTACAAGACCGGGGATCTTGGCAGATGGCATTCGGATGGGAACATTGAGTTTTTGGGTCGCAACGATTGTCAGGTCAAGGTCCGGGGCTTTCGGATCGAGTTGGGGGAGATCGAAGCACGATTAGCGGCTTGTCCCGGGGTGCACGAAGCGGTGGTGCTGGCGCGCGAGGACAGTGCGGGGGGACAGCGGCTGGTGGCGTATGTCACACAGCAAACCGGTGCTGAGCTGTCGGCTGCGCAGTTGCGTAGCCAACTGTCCACGGTGCTGCCCGATTACATGGTTCCGAGCGCCTTTGTCGTAATGGCGAGCTTGCCGCTGACGCCCAACGGCAAGCTGGATCGCAAGGCGCTGCCGGCACCTGATCAGAGCGCGGTGGTGAGCGCAGAGTACCAAGCGCCGGTGGGACAGATCGAGCAGGCAATGGCGCAGATCTGGCAGACGCTGCTGGGACTGTCGCGCATTGGGCGTGACGATAATTTTTTCGAGCTCGGCGGGCATTCACTGGCCGCCTTGCGCCTGGTAGCGCGCGTTACAAGTACTTTCGGCGTCAAAATTGGCGTCGCGGCGCTTTTTGCGTCGCCGACCCTGAGGGCATTCGCAAACCGTGTGTCCGACGTCGACCGGCCGCCGGAGTCCTGGAACATTGTCCGGGTCCAGCCACTGGGCACGAAGACGCCTATCATCGCGATCAACAATACGATGATGTATTACGATCTCGCTCAGAAGATTGGGACGGATCGGAGATTTCTCGCCGTACAGCTATTTGACCCCGCCAATCCGAGGCCGCTTCCCAGCCGAAGCCTGGAGGCGATCACCACTGATTACGTGCACCTGATCCGCGAAGCACAACCGCACGGTCCCTATGTTCTGATGGGCCTGTGTGTCGCGGGACTTATCGCGTACGAGGCCGCGCACCAGCTGCGGCAGGCGGGCGAACCGGTTGCGCTGGTGGTAATGGCCGACACCTGGTGCCCAGGCTATGCGGTCCGTTGTTCCTTTCTGCAGCGTATTGCATTCAACTTCAGACGCAAACAGATCTACCGCAGGCACAGGTTGGCGCTGGTTCGACGCGGCCTCATGCGGATCGATGAGTTTCTCGCCACCACGCGCCTTGGGAAATGGAACGGCTTGATGCGTCTGTTGTCCGCCTGGCGCCTCGCCGAAGACCCTTCAGTCCACCAGGCGCGCTCTGAAGACGGTTGGTTCCAACCTGCTCTTATAAGCGCCCGAGACAGTTACCACCCGCCTGAGTCAACTGGCGATGTCGTGTTACTCCAGAGCAACATGGTTCCGGCGGCCGACTTCGTGGACGCCAAAATGGGCTGGTCAGGCCTGGCCACGGGTCGGCTGCTGCACTACCGCCTTCCCGGCTGGCACGATCGTATGTTTCACGATGAGGGCGTGGCTTTGATTGCGGAGCATCTCCGGCCTGTGCTTGACCACGTCGATGCCGGGTCAGGGTGCCTTTCACCGTAGCGAGCGCACGAGGCGCGCGGCGATTACGCGCGGGGCGCAGTCGTAAGTTGATCGCCATCACAGCCGTAAGGCCCTTTCCTTGAGCGTCGCTGTGCGACGTTCGCCCGCAGCACCGGCGGGTGAGAAACGTCCGACGCCCGACTGGCGCCTTGCCCACGTCCGCGGCGCGCGGTTTGTGTGCACACTGCGCCACGAAAAATTACCAGCGCGGATAAATCCCATGGCGACCCGAACACCCAAAGCCAGCCCCACCGTTGCCGGTCCCGCCAGGGCCGCCGGCCGCAAGCAGCGCGGCACCGATGCACTGGCAGCCGCATTCCCGTCCAATGCCGCCAAAGCTTCCGAATTCGGTGCCGCCGCGCAGCGCCCGGCCCGTGGCCAGAGCGTCGCCGCTCCGGACCCTGCCGTCAGCGCCAGCACGCTGACCGAGCGCACTGCTTCCGGCAAGCTTGGCAGCGGCAAACCGGCGATGGGCGCCAGCCCGAACAGCGCCTCGCTCGATCACGTGCGCACCGACGCGGGCGACCAGGTGTTGACCACCAACCAGGGCGTGCCGATCGCCGACAACCAGAACTCGCTGAAAGCGGGACTGCGCGGGCCGGCACTGCTGGAAGACTTCATCCTGCGCGAGAAGATCACCCACTTCGACCACGAACGCATCCCCGAGCGCATCGTGCACGCGCGTGGCTCGGGTGCGCACGGCTACTTCGAATGCTATGCGCCGCTGACCAAATACACCCGGGCGTCGCTGTTTGCCGCAAAGGGCAAGCGCACGCCGGTATTCGTGCGCTTCTCGACTGTGGCGGGGGAGCGCGGCTCGGCCGACACCGTGCGCGACGTGCGCGGCTTTGCGGTGAAGTTCTACACCGATGAGGGCAACTGGGATCTGGTCGGCAACAACATGCCGGTGTTCTTCATCCAGGACGCGATGAAATTCCCGGACCTGATTCACGCCGCAAAACCCGAACCGCATTTCGCGATGCCGCAGGCGGCCACCGCGCACGATACCTTCTGGGATTTCGTCTCGCTGATGCCCGAGTCCACCCACATGCTGATGTGGGCGATGTCGGACCGCGCGCTGCCGCGCAGCTACCGCATGATGCAGGGCTTCGGCGTGCACACCTTCCGGCTGGTGAACGAGCAGGGCGTGACGAATTTCGTCAAGTACCACTGGCGTCCGCTCGCCGGCACGCATTCGCTCGACTGGGACGAGTGCGTGAAGCTCGCCGGCGCCGATGCGGATTTTCATCGGCGCGACCTGTGGGAAGCGATCGAGGCCGGCGCGTTCCCCGAGTGGGAGCTCGGCGTGCAGATCTTCACCGACAAGCAGGCCGATGGTTTCAGCTTCGATGTGCTCGATCCGACCAAGCTGGTTCCCGAGGAGCTGGTGCCGGTGATGCCGGTCGGGCGCATGGTGCTCAACCGCAATCCCGACAACTTCTTTGCCGAGACCGAGCAGGTGGCCTTCTGCACCGCGCATATCGTGCCGGGCCAGGACTTCTCGCATGACCCGCTGCTCGCCGGCCGCATCCATTCGTACGTCGATACGCAGATCTCGCGGCTCGGCGGTCCGAACTTCCATGAACTGCCGATCAATGCGCCGCTGGCACCGGCGCACAACAACCAGCGCGACGGCATGCATCGCCAGGCCATCCCGCGCGGCCGTGTCGCCTATGAGCCCAACTCACTGGGCGGCGGCTGTCCGTTCCAGGCCGGGGTCGAGGGCTTCCGCTCGTTCCCGCAGCCGATCGCCGACGACAAGGTGCGCGGCAAGCCGGAGAAGTTCGCCGATCACTACACCCAGGCGACGCTGTTCTGGAACAGCCAGTCGGCGATCGAGAAGGCGCACATCATCCGCGGTTTTCGCTTCGAGCTCACTAAAGTTCAGGTGCCGGCGATCCGCGAACGGGTCCTGTCGATGATTGCCAACGTCGCGCCCGAACTGGCGCAGGCGGTGGCAGCAGGCCTCGGCATGCCGGTGCCGAAGCCGATGCCCAGGGTATTGGCGAGAGTTGCCAAACCCGAAGTCACCGTATCCGCCGCTCTCAGCCTGTTCGCGCTGCCCGGCGACGGGAGCCTTGCGACGCGGCGTATCGCACTGCTGGTCGCCGATGGCGTCGAGGGCGCAAGCCTGCGGGCCATTGCCAAATCGCTCACCGACCTGGGCGCGGTTGCGCGCTTTGTCGGCGCACGGCTTGGCAGCGTCAAGACCGAGGCCGGCGATGTCATCGACGTCGATGCGACCCTGGAGACCACGCCCGCGGTACTGTATGACGCGGTAGTGGTACCGGCCGGCAAGCGCGCGATCACTGCGCTGTCCGGCATCGGCCAGGCGGCGGAATTCCTCAAGGATCAGTACCGGCATTGCAAGCCGATGCTGGTACTGGGCGAGGGCACGGACCTGCTCGAGGCCGCCGGCATCCCGCAGACGCTGCCCTCCGGCAAGCCCGACCCGGGCCTGCTGATCTATGCAGACGGCATCAAGAAGGCCACGGCGGCCAGCTTCGCGCAGGCGATTGCCAGGCACCGTCACTTCGAACGGGCGATGGATCCGCCGCCGGTGTGAGCGTGGCTTCCGGCCGGGCGTATTACCGCGACCGCAATCAGCGCCAGCAGCGCGCATTGCAGCGGCAGACGCGCCACCAGCAGCCAGAACGGCACTTGAAACTGCTCGGGGCGCTGCAGCATATAGATGTGGACCGGCGTCACGGCGATCGTCAGTGCAAAAAGGCCGATTCCGGCAGCGCGGCGGGTCGGCCGATATACAAGACCGGCCGCACCCAGCAGCTCGAATGCGCCGCTCACCAGCACTGCGACACGCGGCCAGGGAATATACGGCGGCACGATGCGCATTTCCGCTGCTGTGGCGACGAAGTGTGCGATCCCGCCGATCAGGAACCACAGGAACACGAAGGCCAGGCCGGCGGCGTTCACTGGGACCTGACCGCCAGCGACGAAGCGACAAGGATGTCGCGACCCACCAGTGAGTTGCGCAACTGAAGTGGAGCACGAACGCCTGTGAAAGGCGATAATACCCTCATGCCGCTCTCGTTCACGCGCACTCTTCGGTTGAAGG
>Ga0181537_10002054_pt1 | contig 18009 bp, 25 predicted proteins | sample PEATcosm2014_Bin_39_FD_119765 | JGI IMG/M metagenome (GOLD analysis project Ga0181537, IMG submission 119765) | Peatland microbial communities from MTU Mesocosm Facility, Houghton, MI, USA - PEATcosm2014_Bin23_10_metaG | ecosystem: Environmental > Terrestrial > Soil > Wetlands > Peat | place... | reverse complement strand
TGTTCGGAATTGAGCAATTTTCGAGGAGTATAAGCTTGACCATTTATTGAACATTCGGCGAATACTTCCCCACTTCCTGTCCAAGTATATTTGCCCGGAAAATTCGTAAGATTATCCTTTAAAGCTCGGAGCGTCATGATTCTTGTATAGACCATCCGGGCGTCATCAAGATACTCATATTGAGTATTCCGGGATTATGCACTTGACACAATCCTCCTCTGGTGTATCTTGAGTGCATGACAAGGTTATTTCTTCTCGGATTTCTTAACCGCTCGCTTGAGGTGCGGAAGGGCTTTCGGGTGGAAAACCTTCTTAATCACCTCATCGGCGGTAAGCTCGTGAGCTTTCTTTTTTAACTTAGGCATGTATGAAAAAATCCTCCAAAAAAGTTTCAGAACCGAACGACATGAACCTCGTGAAATTGGTTGAGCAGTTCTCTGACGAAACCAAGGCGCGTGAATATCTGACTGAATTGCGCTGGCCGCAAGGCGTTTGTTGCCCGCGCTGCGAGTCGGCCAAGGTGACGGCAATCAAGAATCGCCCGCAGTATAGCTGCAATGACTGCGAGTATCAGTTTTCCGTCAAGTCCGGCACGATCTTCAATGACAGCCATCTCCCGATCTGGAAATGGTTTCTGGCGGTCTACCTGATGACCGAATCGAAAAAGGGTATGTCCGCTTGCCAGATTCAACGCTCGCTGGCGATCTCCTATCCTACGGCATGGTACCTGTGCCATCGCGTTCGCTCTGCGATCAAGGAGGTCAATCCTGAGCCGCTTAAAGGCACCGTGGAAGTTGACGAGACCTACGTTGGCGGGAAGCGTCGTCATGTGGGCCGTGGTTATCGCGGGAACAAGGTAGCCGTCATCGGCGCACTGGAACGCAAAGGCCCGGTTCGCATCGAATCCCTGAAATGGGTGGACAAGCAAAAGCTCCATGAGTTCATCCACAAGACCACGGCCCCCGATACGGCGAACATCTACACCGATGAGCATCCCGGTTATCGCGGCATCCAGGACGAGGATACCTTTCACGGCACGGTCAACCACTCCAAAGAGGAATGGGTGCATGGCGACATCCACACGAACGGCATCGAAAGCGTTTGGAGCCTGCTTAAGCGGTCGATTGTGGGTTCGTATCATAAGGTGAGCGTGAAGCATCTGGATGCCTATCTGGACGAGCTAGAGCACAGGTTTAATAATCGGGAGAACAAGTTTTTGTTTCGGGATACGTTGTTGATGTTAGTTAAGGCTGAGAAGCTGACATATCAGGAATTGACGAAAGCGGCTTAATCATGGAAGACGGGAGGAAACAGGTCACGGTAAAGGATGTCGTTCTTCGCCTAAGCGCGTCACATCGGAAGCCGTATTACAACTGGCTTCGCCAGATTCTTGGGCTTGCTTCCGGCGCGTTGACTTTATTGGTTGCGCTACAAGGCAGCTATATTCCTCAACATCCTGTGGGCTTGCCACTATTACAGTTATGTTGGGGTTTGTTGGCCGCATCGATTCTGTCATCTCTATTGGCGCTTTACGGAGAATCAGCAATACCTCTGGACGCCGCAAATAACCTGAGGAGGATGTTTCATGCGAAGGGAGAGGCGCAGACCGCTTTGTATATTCAAAGAAACGATTACGCGCCGCCGAAACGACTTTACGAATGGGCCGAAAAAGCCACAGTCCTATGCTTTGCGGCATCGGTGGTATTAATGGCTCTTTTTGGTGCAATAAATCTGTCTCACTCTCCACCACAAGCACCTCCCGCTCTGGATCATAAAGCCGCGAATTGATTTGAGGATCGGAGGTCATCATGTTTTTGCTCTCTTCAAAACTCCCGAATCTGGGAAATCTCCTGCATTTTTAGGAGCATAAAAAACAAGGGTGTCGGAATCTAATACCCATAGGTACTCCGGATAAGACCTTTTTGTTCCATTTGAAGAATCGTATCGCGTTGTTACGTATTCAAATCTTCTGCCGACGGCGTTAAACACAGGGTTGCCCCGATGTTCAAATGTATTTATGTCGAACTTGGAATGGAAACCGGATTCGTCACGAGTAATCTCTATCGTGCCGATATCTATTCTGTTCCACGCTCCGGTAATATCAGGAATGGCGGCTTGCGCTTCCAAATTGGCTTTAAGATCAGATTGTGCTTTTTCTCTGGCGATTCTTTCTGCGCGATAAAGGTGCCGTGGGCTAAAAACAAAAAAGTTGGATAAGAAAACGAGGAACAAAACCGTGACGGTACCCAAAAACAGCATTTCGCTGGCATGGAGAAGTGACATTACATCCTCCCTTCCGAAAATCGGCAGAGTATATATTGCCGAAAATAGTAGGATAAAAAAGCCGATGCCGACAACCCGCCAAGCACTCTCCACAACGATGTCCCATGAGTCCAAAAATGCCTTGGAAAAAAGCGGCCTGTAATATGACATAGTTCACCATAGTGAACTAAACCTGCTCTTGCGTCAAGTTTACAATCCCGTTATCTTCTGCGATGAGGTAGCGAGCAGGATTCTCCAGGAATTCTCCCATTACATTGAAGGAAAAAGGCCAAAAATAAGATGATCTCGCGCCGTCTCAATCACTAATCCTAGCGTGGTTGCTTGATATTGATCAGCGCACATGATGAATGTCGCCACATTTCCCCTTGACCACCCCGCCGCGCTGCGTTTTAATGCCCGGCTCATCTTAACCCAGCTTTAACCCAAGATTTCCCCGTTTTATGTCCAAGACCGTCTCTCTCCAAGTATCTCAGCGCGCCGGCGTCGGCCGCACCGCCCTCAAGGCCGTGCGCAAGTCGGGCCGCGTTCCCGGTGTGCTTTACGGCAAGGCCAAGGACAAGACCGTCCGCTCCCGCCCGATTGAAATCGACGCCAAAAAGCTGAACTCCCTGCTCCATTCCTCGACCAGCGAAAACGTCCTCGTCGATGTCGAATTGACCGATCCCTCCGGCAAGAAGGTCGACCAGCATCTCGCGCTTCTCCTCGATGTCCAGCATCACCCGATCAAGGACTACATCGTCCACATCGATCTCCACGAAATCGACCAGGACGAAATCCTCCACGCCGAAGTGCCTGTCACCAGCGTCGGCGAGCCGGTCGGCGTCAAGACCGGCGGCGGTCTCCTCGAAACCATGCTCCGCACCATCCGCGTCGCCTGCCTGCCCCGTAATCTGCCCGAATTGATCACCGTCGACGTCAGCCATCTCACCATCGGCCATTCCGTCCACGTCCGCGAACTTGTCCTGCCCGAAGGCGTCACCGCCTCCAACCCGCCCGAACTCCCCGTCTTCAGCGTCTTCGCTCCCAAGGAAGAAGTGGTCGAGGCTCCGAGCACCGAGGTCGTCCAGCCCGAAGTCATCAAGGAAAAGAAGGTCGAGGGTGAAGTCCCCGCCGCCGATGCCAAGGGCGGCAAGCCGGACGCGAAGGCCGCCGCCAAACCCGATGCCAAGGCGCCCGCCAAGCCCGAAGGCAAGAAATAAATCCTGCCGATGGGCGAGGAACCGGTGTGCCTGCGCCGACTTACAAGCTCATCGCCGGTCTGGGCAACCCCGGCTCCGAGTATCTCTTCACCCGCCACAACGTCGGCTTCCTTGTCCTCGACGCCTGGGCCGACGAAGAGGGTGGCGCCTTCAAGGATGAACGCGCCCGTTTCTCGAAGTTCCTCGCGCTCGATTCGGGTGAGCGCCTGGTGAAGCCCATGACCTACATGAACGACAGCGGCAAGGCCGTCGCCGCCTGGATCGAGTGGCTCAAATTGACCGCGGCAGATTTGCTTGTCGTGGTCGACGATGTCGCTTTGCCCATGGGCCAGATCCGGTTGAGGCCGGACGGTTCCCACGGCGGCCACAACGGACTCAAGTCGATTGAAAGCCATCTCGGCACCGACCGCTACGCGCGGCTGCGGTGCGGGGTGGATGCTGTGCCTCCGGGCTGGGCGATGGAACGCTGGGTGCTCTCCCGCTTTCGTCCGGAGGAAGAAGATGCGCTCGGGCGGATGATCCGCACCGCCCGATTGGCGATTGAATGTTGCCAGCGCGAGGGAATTGCGGTAGCGATGAATCGGTTCAACGGGCAAAATCCCGTCGATTCCAACCAAGATCAGTCAATTGAAGGAGAATGAAATGAATAATTACGACGGCCTCTTCATCCTGAACATCCAGGGCAAGGATGAGGGCCTTAAGGAAGCCATCGAATCCATCGAAAAAGAAATCGAAGGCTTCGGCGGCAAAATCAATGGAACGCAGAAAATGGACCGCAAGCGCTTCGAGCGCATGTCGGGCGATCTCGACAGCGGCTTTTACGTCAACGTGCAATTCAGCCTCGCCCCCGACAAGGTCGAGCCGTTGCGCGCCAAGCTCAGCCTCAACGAAATCGTCTATCGCCAGTTTTACCTCAAACAGGAGACGGTCGCGGCCTAAACCCGCCCGGAATTGCTTATGGCCGCAAGCCTCAACAAAGTTCTCCTCATGGGGAATTTAACTCGTGATCCCGAAGTGAAATATACGCCGAAGGGCACGGCGGTTTGTGACTTGGGCCTCGCCATCAACGACAGCTACAAGGCCCAGGATGGCACGATCAAGGAAACGGTCACTTTTGTCGATGTCGAGGTCTGGGGCCGTACAGCGGAGAACTGCAAGCAATACCTCACCAAGGGCCGCCCCGTTTTTGTCGAGGGCCAGCTCAAGCTCGATCAATGGGAGCAAGAGGGACAAAAGAAAAGCAAGCTCAAGGTCCGCGCCGATCGCGTCCAATTTCTCGGCGGCGGCCCCGGTCGTACTGGCGGCGGGGGAGGGGAGCAACGTCCTCCGTCCTCCAGTCCCACCGACACCGGACGCACCGCCGCGCGCCCCGCGTCCACCGTTTCCGAAGACCGCCCTCCTCCGCCCGACGACGACGACATTCCGTTTTGAGCCCCTTGGGTAGCCGTCGACCTCCGGGCGACGGGTCGCGTCAGCGACTTATTAAAAGATTGTCATCCTGAGCAAGCCAGGCTTGTCCTGGCGCTGTCGAAGGACCTCTAACTATTCCCTCAAAAATGTCCCTTGGAGCAAAATAGTGAGAGGTCCCTCGACAAGCTCGGGATGACAATCTTTTTAAAGAAGCGCTTACGCGCTCTTGAAAGCCCTCCGGCATACGGCGGTGCGCGGCACTGCGCGTCATCACCGGAACCTCGCCAAAAGCGAGGACCCCGGCAGAGGTGTCAGCCTTTTCAGCACTCTTGCAGCTTTGGCGACAAACTTCGCAAGAGGCCATTGATTTTCAATTGGCTTTAGTATAAGCACTACAAGTGATCGCTATGAGCGCCTCCCAAGAACCTGCTTTTGACTGGTCCCAGGCTGCCTCGCTTTTGGGTGACAACCCCAACGAGGTCGACCCGGATATGGCCGCCATTGCCCGCGAATTGGTCGAGGGCGCCGGCGCGCAATTCGACGAACTCGCCTCGAAAAATGCCGGGACCGAACGCAAAACCATCGGCTCCCTCGCCCACGGCTTGCGCGGCTGTCTCCTCAATTTTGGTTTTACGGAGGTCGGCACGATTCTTTTGCAGATCGAAAAGGGCACCTACGAGCCGGGCGAATATCCGGCCCTCCTCGAACAGGCGCGTTCGGTCTTCGTCGCTTCCCGGAAACTCCTGGCCGCGCGCTATCCTGCGCTGGGGCTAAATTAATCGTGGGCCGCTCGATACCAAACCGGCAGACGCCGGGAGCGCGCGCGTCCGACTACGAATACGAGCTGCCTTCCGAATTGATCGCGACTCATCCCGCCGCGCGGCGCGAGGAATCGCGCCTGCTCGTCTACCAGCGCGAAACCGGCCGGGTCGAGCACCGCCATTTTTATGATCTCCCGGACTATCTCGGCCCGGACGACCTCCTCGTCCTCAACGACTCGAAGGTGCGTCCCGCCGCCCTGGCCACCAGCGACGGCCGGCTCGAAGTCCTGCTCCTCGACGAAACCAGTCCGCAACATTGGGTGGCGCTGGTCAAACCCGGCGCACGCGCCAAGCCCGGCATGCGTCTCTTTTTCGCGGCGGGCGCGGACCGGCAGATCGAAGCCGAGGTCTTGAAGACGCTGCCCGGCGGCGAGCGCGTTCTCCGCTTTTTTGCCCCGCCCGATCTCGCGGCGATGGGCGAAATGCCCCTCCCGCCCTACATCCGCAAACGGCGCGGCGCCCTCGGCGAGCGCGAGCATGTGCCCGACGATTTCGAGCGCTACCAGACTGTCTACGCGCGCCAGCTCGGCTCGGTTGCGGCACCGACGGCCGGCCTCCATTTCACGCCCGAATTATTGGCGCGATTCCGTCACGCCTTCGTCACGCTCCACGTCGGCCTCGGCACCTTTCGTCCCGTGAAGACCGAATTCCTCGCCGATCACGAAATGCACGAGGAGGTCTATTCGATCCCCGATGGCTTCGAGGCGGCCTACGAGGCGGCCCGGCGCGTCATTGCCGTCGGCACCACGTCCGCCCGCGTCCTCGAGGCCGCGCCGCACCTCCACCCCTGCAAGGGTCGCACGCGCATTTTCATCCACCCGCCCTACGAGTTCAAGCGGGTCGACGCCTTGCTCACCAATTTCCACCTGCCTCATTCGACCCTCCTCATGCTCGTCAGCGCGATGGTCGGGCGCGAAAAAGTACTCGAGATTTACCGCGAAGCCGTGCAATTGAAATACCGTTTCTTCAGCTACGGCGATGCCATGCTGATTTTATGAAGCGTCCCCGCAAAAGACAGGTAGCCGTCGTACCCCGTAGCCGCGCTCGTAAGAGCGTGGACTCTGCGGTAGCCTTCGCCCTGACCTGGGATGGCGCGCGCTGGCCCGCCCGGACCCTGCCACCGAAAGCCCGCGCCTTTCTCACCGGCAAATCGCGCGCCTCCGCCCCTCCCTCCGCCCGAAAAGTGGCGCAGCTTTTCTCCACCGATCAGATCAAAGAAATTCGCATCTGCTGGGTGCCTCGCTTGAAAGGCGGCAATGACGTTTTAGCGGAACCCTTTCCAACTCCCGCCGGACTGCGGCTCGGTTTCCAACCCATCAAAACCATTCCCTTCGGCGACATCCTCGGCGTCATCTATCGCCGAAGGTAGTCATCACTCCGCCTTCTCCGCCTCCCCCGTCTTCCCCTCCGTATCGGCCCGCGCCTGCCACGGAAACTCGCTCTTGTCGTCCTTCGACCGGTACTTCAAATGCAGATGCGTCTCCATCACAATCAGCGGCACTTCCGACTTGCCTTCGATCAAATCGAGGATCCCCTCGACGCATGCCTCCTCGACCTGCTGCGGTTCTCGCTTCAGCAGCACCGCCAGCCGTTCCACCTGCGCCTGCACGCGGGGACTCAGCGCGCCCGCCGCTCCACCGGCCCCCGGCTTCACCAGCAGCGAAATCGCCTCCCGCACCAGGTCGGAAATCGTCTCGCCGCGATTTCGCTCCGTGCGCAGCTTCTCCAGCAGGTCGCGTTCCTCGGCGGTAACGCGAACACGAAGCTGATTGCTCTTACTGTCTTCGAGGCCCATGCGGTTATTCTATTTTATCGGTGCCAGAAACGAAGAGTTAAGAATCATTCTTGCCTGGACGTTCCGGAATCGGTTCGCCCCGCTTGATGTATTCCAGGTCTTCGCGAATGGCGCGACGGTCTTCCGCGCTCAAATCGTCGATGAAAAGTTTTCCATGCAGATGGTCGGTCTCGTGCAAAACGGCGCGGCCCAGCAGGCCCGCCGCATCGAATTCAAAGACACCGCCATCCAGCGTGCGCGTCTTCACCCCCACCCGCTGCGCGCGGGCGACGTCCAGCGTCAGGCCGGGAAAACTCAGGCAGCCCTCATGGTCGACGAGCTTGCTCTTGGTTGGTTTCAGCACCGGGTTGATCAGGATGATCGGCATGTTCTCTTCCGGATCGACCGGCACGCCTCCAATCCACATTTTGCTCGGGCGGTCCTTGATCCCCTTGACATCGATCACCGCCACCTGCACCGCCTCGCCGATTTGCTGCGCCGCCAGGCCCACCCCGCGCGCGGCGCGCATCGTATGAAAAAGATCCTCGACCAGGGCCTTGATCGCCGGCGTGATCGCCCCGACTTCCTTCCCCTTGGCCCGCAGCACCGGCGCGTCGTAGTGAACGATCTCCCGAATCATGGCGCCGCATCTCCCGACGCCTTCACCGGGTTCATGAAATAATCCAGATCGCCGATGCCGGCAAAGTGCGCCGCGTCGATCACCTTCGTCAAGGCGCCAAATGGAGTATTCGTGTCGACCTTCATCGCCACCTTGAACGCCGGGTTGGCCGCGATCTTGCTCTTCAGCAAATCACCAAGTTGGGCCGGGTCGACCGGCGCGTCATCCAGAAAAACCTTGCTGTCCGACGTCACGTAAATAATCGACGGCAATGGTCCCGTCGTCGACTTCGCCGTGGTCGAGTCGGGCACCTTGATCGTGATCTTCGGCTCGCTCTTTTTAAACACCGTCGTCGCGATATAAAAGATCAGCAGCACGACCAGGACGTCGATCAACGGGATGATGTTGAGGGCCGGCGAGCGGCGCGGTTTCCGGGGAAATTGCATGGAGTCAGTTCCAGCCTAGGGCGTTTCGTTGGTCTCGGACTGCGTGTAAAGCTTGCCCAGCAGTTCCGAACAAAGCGTTTCCAGGTCGATCGTCAGCGCCTCGATATGCCGTGAGAAAAGGCTGTGCGCAATCAGCGCCGGGATCGCCACGATCAACCCCGCCACGGTGCAGTACATCGCCTCGGCGATGCCCGCCGCGATCTGCGTGCTCTGCGCTGAAAGCTCCGTCGCCTGCCCCGCCGAGCTGAAAATCCGGATCAGGCCGAGGATCGTCCCCATCAGGCCCAGCAGCGGTCCCAGTCCTGTCACCACTTCCAGAAACACCAGGCCCCGCTCCAGCCGCACGATTTCCCGCCGCGCGTAAGCCTGCACCGCCTCGGCGTTCTCGTCCTTCGGCCAGCTCGTGTACATCAGGCACGCCCGCACCAGCCGCGACAGCGCCGTGTCCTCATCGACCGATTCCTGCTCGACCAGCGTCGTCTTGCCGCCATAACCCAGCTCGTGGATCGCCCGCGCCAGCTTCGGCTTGATCACCGCATCGGTTCGAAGCGAAAGGATGCGCTCAAAAATGATCGCCAGCGAAATAATGCTGCAAAGCAGCAAGGGAACCATCACATACCACGAAAAAACGAATGTTTCTGTCCAGGAGCCTAACAGCATAAGTCGCCAAAATAGCGCGGCCTGACGCGGAAGCCATACTTTTTCGCGTCACTCCATTACAGCGAAGTCACGTAGTCGCGCTCGTCAGAGCGAGGTCGCTCACTGCTCCGAGTAATTCCACGTCAGGCCGCCATCGACGACCAGCGTCGTTCCGGTGATATAATCAGCCTCCGACGAGGCGAGAAAAGCCACCGCTGACGACACATCGGCCGGTTTGCCCAGGCGATTGAGCGGAATATTCTCCAGCAGCGCCTTCAGCTTCACCGGATCGTGCAGCAGCGCCGTATTGATCGGCGTCTCGATCGCCCCCGGTGCGATGTTGTTGATCGTGATCCCAAACGGTGCCAGCTCGATGGAGAGATTCCGCGTCATCATCTTCAGCCCGCCCTTGCTCGCGCAATAAGCCGTGAAGTGCGGGAAGGGGAGGTCCTCATGCACCGAGCTGATGTTGATGATCTTCCCCGCCGCCTTGCGTCCTTGCAGATGCTTCACAAACGCCTGCGTCGCGAAGAACGGCCCCTTCAGGTTCGTGTTCAGCACGAAATCGTAGTCGTGTTCCGTTACATCCCAAAACGACGCGTTCTTTTCCACCCCCGCGTTGTTGACCAGAATGTCGATCTGCCCCAGCGCGTTCACGCCGTCGCCGATCAGTTTGTAAACGTCCGCCACTGCGCCGAGATCGGCGGCGACCGCCACCGCGCGCCGGCCCAGCGCTTCGATCTGCGCCTTCACCTTGTCCGCTTCCTCGGGATGTGAGTGGTAATTCACCACGATGTCCGCGCCTTCTTCGGCCAGGCGGACCGCGATGGCCGCCCCGATGCCCTGACTGCTGCCTGTGATGAGTGCCACTTTACCGGTGAGTTTCATTGGAAATCTTTCGTTTGAGGTTCTGCAACCGATACGCGCTCTTTGCCGTCGCGCAAGGCAAAGTTTTAACCCGTCATCCTGAGCAAGCCGGGCTTGTCCCGGCGTCGTCGAAGGACCTCTAACTATTTTTGCCTTCCCTCGTTCCCAAGTTTCACTTGGGAACGCTACTGCCGTTCGCAGGACTGCTACCCGCGAAATTTCATTTCGCGCCAACTAAATAAGCTTCAGTGCCGCGAGATTGCGCCATGGCGGCTTATTCCCCACACTTTTCCCGCATGCGCGCCCCGCCATCTCCGAGCCACCCCACCTCCGCCTGGTGCGCGCTGACCATTCTCTCCGGGCTCAACCTGTTCAACTACCTCGACCGCTACGTCATGTCCTCCGTCCTCACCCCGCTGCAAAAGGAACTCCGCCTCGACGATGGCGAGGCCGGTTGGGCCGTCTCCGCCTTCATGCTCGGCTATTTTATCACCGCGCCATTTTTCGGCTATCTCGGCGACCGCTTCCCGCGCAAATATCTCATGCTCGTCGGCGTGCTCGTCTGGAGCCTCGCCACCGCGGCGAGCGGCCTGGCCCACAGCTTCGCCCAACTCTTCGCCATTCGCATGGTCGTCGGCGTCGGCGAGGCCTGCTTCGTCACCATGGGCCCAAGCTGGATCTCCGATCTCTTCGCCGCGACCCGGCGCAACACCGCGCTCACCCTTTTCTACGTCGCGATCCCCTTCGGCTCGGCCATCGGCTTCACCATCGGCGGCACGTTCGCGCAGCACGGCGACTGGCGCGGCGCTTTTTTCTACGCGGGACTTCCCGGCCTCCTCCTCGCGCTCAGCCTGCTCCTGCTCCACGAACCGCGCCGGGGCGAGTCCGACGGCCTCGAGGGCGAAACCGTCCCCGCCGCCCGCCCCGGTGAAATCGCCGGACTCCTCCTCAACCGCCGTTACAATCTTCTCGTCTGGGGCTATGCGGCGCAGACCTTCTCCATCGGCGCTTTCGGCGCCTGGGGCCCGACCTTTCTCCATCGCATTCACGGCCTCTCTCTCGGCGATTCCGGCACCATTTTCGGCGCGATGCTCGCCGGGGCCGGCCTCATCGCCACCCTCCTCGGCGGCTTTATCGCCAACGCCCTGCGCGCGCGCACGCCCGCCGGTTATGTCTGGATCATGGCCCTCTCGCTCATCCTCGCCACGCCGCTTTGTTTCTTTGCCCTCATGGTCGGAAATGCCACACTCTCCCTCGTCGGTCTTGGAGCCAGCATGTTCTTCCTTTTTCTCCCCACCGGTCCCATCGCCAGCGAAATGTTCGAGATCGTGCCGGTCCATCTCCGGGCCAGCGCGATGGCCGTCTGCACCTTCGTCATCCATCTCTTCGGCGATTTCGGTTCGCCCACCCTCGTCGGCCATCTCTCCACTTACTATCACGACAACCTCCAAAAAGCCGTCCTCATTCTCCCCGTCGTCCTCATGCTCGGCGCGGCCCTCTGGTGCGTCCTCATCCGCTTCACCCGCGAACCCTTGAAAGTCCAAGCATGACGAAAAAGATATAAGTCCCATTCGTCCCATAAGTCATGGTTCCCTCCACCGCCTTCATCTTCCTCCCCTCTCCATGAAAATCACCGCGCGCACCCTCCACGGTCAGGTCTGCCACGTCCACATCGAGGACCACCACTTCAAACAAATCATCCCCGAAAAAGAAGACCTCCTCGATCTCCCCTGGATCGCCCCCGGCCTCGTCGACATCCAGGTCAACGGCTTCGCGGGCATCGACTTCAACTGCGCCATCGCCTCCGACGACGCCTGGCATCACGCCACGGCTCAACTCTACGCCCATGGCTGCACCGGCTTTCTCATCGCCCTCATCACCAATACGGAGGAAGCCGGCCGCCAGCTTCTGACCGACCTCACCGGACGCATCAACCTCGATCCCCGCAACTGCCTCGGCTTTCACCTGGAAGGCCCCTGGCTCAATCCCGACCCCGGTTATCGCGGCGCGCATCGCGCGGACTGGATGCAAAAGCCCTCCCTCCGCCTCCTCGACGAGTGGTTCCATATCGCCGGCCCGCTCCTCAAGCTCATCACCCTCGCGCCCGAAATCGATCCCGCCGCGAGCGCGCAGGTCATCCGCGCCGGTGTCGCAAAAAAGATGCAGTTCTTCCTCGGCCATTCCGCCGCCATGGGCGAAACCGTCCGCGCTGCGCTGGAAGCCGGTGCCGTCGGCTGGACCCATCTCGGCAACGCCGTCCCCGCCACCGTCCCGAAATTCGAGAACGTCATCCTCCACGCGCTCGCCCAGCCCGGACTTCTCGCCTCGCTCATCCCCGATGGACTTCACCTGCCGCCCCACGCTTTTCGCGTCCTCGCCCGCGCGCTGGAAAAAGGCCATCATGCGTCGCGCCTCCTCCTCACCACCGACGCCATGGCCGGTGCCGCCGCACCCAAGCCCGGCCGCTACACCCTCGGCGATACCGAAGTCCAAGTCGGTGCCGACGGCTCCGCGCGCTTGCCAGATTCCGGCCGACTCGCCGGTTCCACCCTCACACCTTTCGAAGGCGTCTTCCTCGCCGAGCGCATGGCCGGCATCTTTCTCGAAGACGCCTGGGCCGCCTTCTCCACCCGCCCCGCCTCGCTCCTCGGCCTCAACCACGGCCTCATCGAAGGCAACTCCGCCGACTTCTGCCTCATCTCCCCCGAAAAGACCCCCTACCTCCTCGCCACCTACCATCGCGGCCACTGCGTCTACGAAGCGCCGTAAGTCGGTAGCCGCCGCGGGCCCTCGCGGCGGTGCAGTTGCAGCGATGGCCCCTCGTTCCCAAGTTGCAACTGGGAAGGTCCCCTGCTCCCCGCGAAACTCCGTTTCGCGCTAAAATTGCCTCCCTTCGGCAGCCTCACCGTGCCGGGGCCATCTGGGAATTTTGATGCGCGATCCTCTGGTCATTCGCGATGACTTCATTCTTACCCGTAAAGACTCCACCTGCATACGCCAGGCCGAGTCCGCATCCAATCACCACCAAAAACATGACCGCCAATATCAGCAGCGGGACGACGGGCGAATCCTTTTCAATCGTGGTATTCATGGTTTTATTCCAGTGGACGGTTCTTGTTTGATCCACGCTACATGCGAGACGGCCCATCGGTATGGGGTATAGACCCCATTACACTTGCCGATGGAGTCCCGTAACTTACGAAACATGAAAAATATAACGAAGAAATCCATCAACGCAGCCGTCCTCGCTGCTCTTTTGGCCACCGCCGGCCTGGCGTCTGCCCAAAGCGCAACGACCACGACCACCTCCTCCACCACCACCTCCGCCGGGACGATCAGCGAATTTACTCCCAGCGTCATCACCGTCCAGTCGACCACCTCGCCTGCTCCCGTGAGCTACTCCTATAGCAAGACGACCACCTATGTGGATCAAGACGGCAATCCCGTCTCAATGGAAACCGTCAAATCCGGTTTGCCCGTCACCGTCTATTACACGCAGGACGGCGACAAGATGATCGCTTCCAAAGTCGTCGTGCAGCGCGCCATCACCACCGATGCTTCCGGCGCGCCCGTCGTCGAAACCAAGAAAACCACCACCACCACCACGTCAGGCCAATAACGCCCTCTGGCGTCCAACCGGCGGGCATCTCCAACCATGCCTGCCGGCCGCGCCAACCTTAACCCGAAATAAATATGACAAAAAACCTCATCCTCTCCTGCCTTGCCGCATTTGCGCTCGTCTCCCTCGCCGGTTGCTCCTCGGACGGGAGCCATACTTCCACCACCGACACCTCGACCGCAACCATGTCTCCCGACACCAAGGACATGAACCACCCCGGCGGCAATAACTCGCACTAACCCCGTTGCGCTTCTGTCGGCCAACAAAACCACAACCTTCCCCATGAAAAAAATCTTGTTACCCTGCCTCCTTGCCTCCGCTCTCGGTGCCCTGTCCGGCTGCGCCTCCGATCAACCCCGCACCACCAGCACCACGACCTCAACCGAAGAAACGGACGTACAGCCCGTCAACCCCACCACTACTACGACAACGGAACAGACCACGGAACATCCCGCGAATTAGTCAGGCCATTGTTGCGCCTGCGACTCGCTTACCTTGACTGCGAGCGGGCGTTGATCACTTGGGTGCCGCGAACCACAAGCTTGCGCGGCACGCGCTTTGAAGTGGTTCACCAAGCCCGTGCCTTCGATCCGGGCGCGTTCGATCCTCAAAGCATCGGCGCCATGCCGTCAGCCAAGCCGATGAGGCGTATCGCCTCGCTCGACCCGATAACCCTGGCCGGGGTCGAAGACTCGGTGCGGTCCAGCCTCTAAATATAATACCGCCAGTTGATGTTCGGGAAAATATTGTCGCGCCACTCGCAGTTGCCGAGGAAATCGGTGTCGATCGTGTTGCTCTTGATCTGCTCGTAGAGCCGCGTGAAGCGCATCACGTGGTCCTGCGTCCGCTTCACCGCATAGGGCACCATCGTCCCGGTCTTCATGATGAAGGCCCAGTCGCTCGATTGCGCCAGCAGCAGTTCGCGCGCGGCCTGCTTCATCGCCCGCTCGGTCAGCCCGTAGCAATCGCGGAACTGCCGCGCCAGCTCGATCATCCGTCCCGCCGCGACGTGCAGGTGCGGATAAATCCACGCATTCGGCTCGTCGAGCCACACTTTGTAATAACCCTCCGCGCCCCACGACGACGCGCTCGGCGTCGCCAGTTGCTGCGTGGAATACTTCGCCAGATACTCGCCCGGCGTTGTCGTCTTGAAAGTCTGCTGGTCGTAATGCGCCTTGCGGAAGACGTAGTTCAAAAACTCGGGCCCCTCGTACCACCAATGGCCGTAAAGCTCCGCATCGTAGGGCGCGAGCACAATCGGATTCATCCCCAGCACGTTGTGCAGATGCTCGATCTGCTTGCTCCGGTTGAAAACGAAATTGCCCGCGTGGTCCGCCGCCCGCTCCCGCGCCACGTTCGGCCGATAAGGCTCCTTCCATCCGCCCGGCCCCGTGATCCGGTGATACTTGAGCCCGGTGAATTTGCGCAGCCCGTTCGACTGGATGTAGGGCTTGATGTACTCGAAATCGAGGTCGTAGCCGATGTCGCGGTAGAAATCGCGGTACCACGCATCGCCCGGATAACCCTCCTTCGACGACCAGACCTGCACACTCGACTCGATGTCGCGCCCGAACGCCGCCGGTCCCGACCGCGTGAAGAGCGGCGCGTAGACCCCGTACCGCGGCCTCGGCTCCGCGTGCATGATCGCATGCGTGTCGACCACGAACCACCGGATTTCCGCCTCCTGCAAAAATTTGTCGATGCCCGGCGTGAAGGCGCATTCCGGCAGCCAGATGCCCCTCGGCGCGCGTCCGAAACACTCGTGGTAGTGGTCCCGCGCGATCATGATCTGCGCCCGCACCGCCTCCGGATATTCCGCCATCAGCGGCAGGTAGCCGTGCGTCGCCCCGCAGGTGATGATCTCCAGTTTCCCCGCGTCCTGGAATTTCTTAAACGCGGTCAGCAGATTGCGATGATACTTGTCGACGAAAACGTGGCGGCAATTTTCCAGCCGGTGCAAATAAAACCAGGCCAGCTCGTGAAACTGGTGGTCGCCCTTGGTGCGGTTGATTTCCTTGTAAGCCAGCTCGATCGCCTTGTCGACGCACCGCACATAGCGGTCCTGCAAAAGCTGGTCGCCCAGCATCGCGGCCAGCGGCGGCGTGATCGACATCGTCAGCCGGAAATCGCAGTTGTCGTTCAGCAGCCCGTCCATCATGTTGACCAGCGGAATGTAAGTCTCCGTGATCGCCTCGTAGAACCAGTCTTCCTCCAGGAAATCGTCGTACTCGGGATGCCGGACGAAGGGGAGATGCGCGTGAAGAACAAGAGCGAGGTAACCTTGTGGCGTCATGATGATTCTTAAAAATTATCCCCAAACAAGCTGGTTGTCGCTAGAGAACTGACCCAGCACCATGGAAATATTTCAGAGAAAGTATTCGGCGCTCAGCGAAAAATGGGCGCTCAGCTTGCGGATATGTTCCGCCGTCAGCTTCCGTTCCCCACGCACGATTTTGTTTCCCATCGTCGCGTCAAGTCCAAGGAAACGTCCCAAATCCGAAGCGCTCCACTCGGCTGATTCCAGAAGATTTTGCAAGCGTTGCTGAAACGGAAGCTCCTTCTGTTGGACGCCGTTCTCCTGCCCCTCCTCATAATCCAGAATCAAGTCGGTCAGCAGCTCAAAATAATCGCCTTGGTCGCGGGTAAATTGATGCTCAAAACCAGCCATCGCCTCGGCAATTTCGAGCGCGTTCTCGTAGCCTATCTTGTCATGAATGGGGCGCGGCAGGCACAGATCGCAAAGCCGGCGATAATCCTTCGGCAGATCGGCATAAGAAACGGGCTTGTTGGTCTTTTTCATAAGGTCTTTTTCCAGTAATCCTTGCTATATTCCGCGTGGGTCATGAAACGAAGGGCAAAAATTCGCTGCGTATTAAAATGTACGGCGGCAACAAGGCGATAGTTGTTGCCGGAAATGTTGAAGACAACAACCTTCCGGCCGCTGGCTACCTGAACCAAGTCAGCCGACCGATACACCTCTCTTAACGCAACGAAGTCCTTGAACCTCGCCGCTTTGACCAGTGCCAGCCACCCGGACAGGGACGACGCTGCCGTGGGATGCTTGCGTGCCCAAAGCCGCACCGTTGCCGGTTTGATGACTTTCACAGTTTAGGACAAAATGTCCTAAGTTTGGGTTTTCGTCAAGACTCTATTTTGACTCTTGCCCTTGATCGTTGTGAGCGTGCTATATTCTTCCCTTATATGAAACCACCCGCGAAATGGACTGTCATCGGGATGCTCATCTCAGGGATCATCTGTACGATTGCGGGACCGATCATCGCGATTATTTTTATGCAGATCGGAATGTCGGGAGCCTTTTTTTCTTTGATGTTTCGTGGCTTGTCGCCGCAGTTTGTTGATTATTTGAACGACTGGATTCTCGGTCTCGAAGGCGGAACAGTGATGGCCATAATCGGGGTGGCGCTTATTCTCGCATCAGCGATCAGCTACTTCGTCAAGAGGCGATCTCCAACGCTGGCGCCTAATCCGTAATAATATCGTTGAAGGTCTTACCGGCGGGGATCATCGGCAGCACATGCTCCGAGTAGGGCACCATCACGTCGAGCGCATAGGCGCCCTCCGCATCGACCAGCCGTTGCAACGCGCCTTCGAGGTCCTTCTTGTGCAGCACCCGCTCGCAGGTGATGCCGAAGCCCTGGAAGATCGTCGGGTAATCGGGATAAATCCCCGCGCGGTCCGACGGATCGCCGAGATAGGTGTGCCCGCGATTGCTGTTGAAGAACCGGTCCTCCCACTGCACCACCATGCCGAGATGCTGGTTGTTGAGGATGATCACCTTCGCGTGAATTTTCTCCACCTTCGACGTGGCGAGCTCCTGCACGTTCATCAGGAAACTGCCGTCGCCGTCGATGTCGATCACCTGCTTTTTCGGGCACGCCACCTTCGCGCCCAGCGCCGTCGGATAGCCGAAGCCCATCGCGCCCAGGCCGCCTGAAGTCAAAAACGTCCGCGGCTTGGTGAAGTTGTAGAACTGCCCGGCCCACATCTGGTGCTGGCCCACGCCGGTCGTGATGATCGCCTCGCCCTTCGTCATTTCCCAGAGCTTTCTGATCACCAGTTGCGGCGCGATCTTGTCCTCGTAATCGTGGAACTTCAGCGGCTGCGCCTTGCGCCAGGTCTCGATGTCCTTTTGCCACGCCGGGAAAGTTTTCCGCGCGCGGCCCTCCTTGCGGATCATCGTGTTGAGCCGGGCCAGCGCATACTTCACGTCGCTCAGGATCGGCAGGTGCACATGCTTGTTCTTGTCGAACTCGGCGTAGTCGATGTCGATGTGGACGATGGTGCCGTGCTTGGCGAACTCGCTCACCTTGC
>Ga0181537_10002052_pt1 | contig 18017 bp, 20 predicted proteins | sample PEATcosm2014_Bin_39_FD_119765 | JGI IMG/M metagenome (GOLD analysis project Ga0181537, IMG submission 119765) | Peatland microbial communities from MTU Mesocosm Facility, Houghton, MI, USA - PEATcosm2014_Bin23_10_metaG | ecosystem: Environmental > Terrestrial > Soil > Wetlands > Peat | place... | reverse complement strand
CCACTCCATCACGCGCCTTTCGCCCACAAATTCACCGGCAAAGAACGCGACTCCGAATCCGGCCTAGACAACTTCGGCGCCAGATACAACTCTTCGCAGTTCGGGCGCTTCATGAGTCCCGATCCTGACAATGCTGGAGCGGACCTTATGGCTCCGCAAAGCTGGAATGCCTATTCGTACGCGCTGAATAATCCGTTGAACGCCATCGATCCCACCGGCCTCGATTTCTACCTTGCGTGCCAGACCTCGGACCACTCTGGTTGTGGCCAGGTTACGAACGGTGACGGCGGTGGCAAGAGTTGGGTGCAGGGCCAGACGGTCAACGGCCAATTCCAGGCGACCGATGTTGATATGAACGAACAAGGGAATGCGGGTGCTGGTTATCACGATCAGTTCGGGAATCAGTACAGCGGAACCTTCGATCAGAACGGTGGCGTCAGCTTCACCAATACTGCACCAGGTGGAGCTACATCCACAGGATCGATTTTCATCGATGGCAGCGACCGCACTCAACTCAACGGGAGCGGCGCATTCGCAGGTATAACGGGGAATTTTTTCGATGCCTGTGGAGGATCATGTCAGGGCAGAGCGTCTCTTTCTGGTTCGGCTGATGCGTTCGCCAATATGGCGGCTTCACTGCATCATCAGGGAGGCTTGATGACGATGATTGATCTTCTCTCTGGCGCTCACAAAGGAGGAGATCAGTGGAAGGATTCGAGCGGGTATGACCATGTGCTCTTCCATCCCGGAACGAATGGACAGCCCGGCAGGTATGAAATGCACTTCGAAGGGCATCCCACCGGAGTCGATGTTCAGCAGTTCGTTCTTCACATGGTTGACACGATCAGGGATGCCGCGAGTGGCCGCGCAGCGGCAGAAAAGAATACGCCCCTGCCATGAAACAGCTATCCCTACTCGCATCACTTCTGTTGGCCGCGAGCTGCTGGGGGCAAGGTTCGTACACGCTGCCTCTAGCAAAAGCAAACACGGCTCTCTCGATTCCGGCGATGACGGCAGGCAACGGAGTGCTTTACGAGGCGCACCGTTCGTTCGATCTGTTGCGTTTCTCTAATAAGCTTCAGGTATCGGCATTCGACCTAGCGACGCACAAAGAACTAAGACACACTGTCGTTGACGTTCCACGCGTTCACGGCGCACGAGCTGCTGAGGGCTTCTATCTGTCTCCGGACGGTCAGACGTTGGTCTATGCAGAGTTGCATGAGCCGAATCTGCTGCTCGTTCTCTCTGCAAAAGACCTTTCGGAGGTTCGGCGGACAGATGCTCTTCCGTTCACTTCTGCGGACCGCTACCGCCTCTTCGCAGGCTTCGATGAAAGCGGCTTACTGAGCTTCAGTTCCGCTCCCTCTGGCAAGCTGCGCTTCGTCCGAATGAACCTCTCCGACTTCAAAATCGCATCGGATATCACGGGGCCAGAACAGCTCAATGCCGAGCCAACTGTGTGGTCGCCAAAAAGCCGAACGACATGGGTTCAGCTTCCCGTTCCATCCGGGGCTTGGCGCGAATACCGTGAAGATGGGGCTCCGACTGGGGCCGAGTTGGACTTCAAGTTCATGCAGGGAGCGGACAATGGAGCCAAGATTCTTGGCTCAGGCAAACTGCTCGCCTTCTATGGGAACTTCTCAGATCAGGGAGCCGTTGCGGTTTACAACGCCGGACACACCGGAAGTCTAGAACTGAAATGTGTGCCCCACCGTTACAGCAGTGGTGACCTTGCGGACTATGTGGGAGCGTTGTGCACGACCAGCCCAGACCGCGAGCCGGAGCATGGCGGGGACAAGATCCTCAGTTCCGAGTTTCTGTTGCTGAGAGCCGAAGGTCCGGCGATAGACTGGCGGCACCCGATGGAATCGCTGTACGTAGCAGACAGCAATGACGTAGATACAGGTAGGCAGTGGGGGAATCCGTTGCTGTATCGGACCGGATCGAAACTCCTGATCGTGGCGCCGTCAAAATCCCCAACTCTTACGGTCTACGAAGTGCCGCTGAACAATGACAGTTCGGTTGCTTCGGTTTCCAAGTAGCGAGTAAGAGGGAACATGCGAAATGCACGTGCGGCTTTAATATGGCTTCCAACGTTGACCTTCCTGTTCCTGGCAACTGCGCTGAGGACATCCGCCCAAGCAACCTCGACGCCAGAGGAACGAATGCAGTGGGTCGAGATCACGCACAAGCTGGAGAGCAGCCCGTTGGACGACAGCGTGAACAAGCAAGGCGAATCGGCGTTGAAGCAGGTAAGTGATGCCCACGATATCCACGTGCCGCTGTGCCCAAGTCTGCTGAGCGAGTTTAACGGCATGAAGTACAGCTACTCCCACCAGATCACGCGCCAATACATGCTGGCCAGCACTGCGTTCCTGATCGAGAATCCTCCAAAGAACGCGACGCCGAGTCCGGCCTTGATAACTCTCAAGCTCGCTACATGGGAAGTTCCTTCGGGCGTTTTATGTCTCCCGACCTTTCAAATTTGAGTGTTGATTTTTGGTTGCCTCAAACTTGGAATCGCTACTCGTACGCCCTGAACAACCCGCTAGCATTTGTCGACCAGAATGGGATGTGGCCTACAAACATCCACAACCAGATCATAAATGAAGCGTTTCCCGGATTGGGCAAGGACCAACTCAAGACCCTTCAACAGGCGAGCCACGACACCGACTACAAAAACCAAGTCGATGGCCATAGCCCGCAGGACGTCGAGGTCTCATTTGTCCACGGTATGTCGGACGGCGAGCACCAGCAGGATCCAATGGAGGCACAGCAAGAAGGAGATGCGTTTATCGCGAAAAACGAACAGGTCGCCGAGCAAACCCAGGCCGATTGGATCGCCTCGGGGCAAAGTGGCGTGGCACCAAACGCCTTGACAGCGTTTGGAAATGCTCTTCAGACCGTGGAAGACCGAACTTCGCCCGCCCATGAAGGCAACCAACCTTGGTACGGATCGTGGCACTGGAGTGCCGTTCAGCACGTGTGGGCAGAACATAGCATCAACCAAAACCAGATGAACAACTCAGTGGCGGCCGCTCGATACGCTTACTTCCGCACCTTTGGGTTAGACCTGTATCTGCTTGCGATTCGAGCACACGGAGCTTGTGTGACAACCACTGATTCAGCGTCGGGAACCTCCTCCACCACGTGCCAATGAGGACCGCACACCCATTCCGTATCTCTTTGGGAGGTCTTGTGAAACGGGTACTCCTCGCTCTTCTGATAGGTTGCAGTGTCTCTTTCCTGCCTGTAGCTGCACTTAATCTGCCGCTGGATTCCAATCGATCTCATCTCTTCAAGAATGTGGCCGATGCTCTGCTTTTCCCGGGATATGTCGTGGCCCTTGCCGTTTCTCTCGGGCGTTTCCACGACGTGAGATTCGGCTTCGTGGTGTTCGCTAATGTTGTGGTCTACTCTTTGTTTACTTACATTTTACTAACAGGGTTGGTAAACATAAGGGCTAAGTTTGGTGCGCCCCGGCATTCGGGCAACGGACCTTCTGTTCCACCGACATGATTGGCCTGTTCCGGTACCTATGTTTACGACGCTCTCCGGCTTTCGCAAAATCACCGCCAAAGAACGCGACGCCGAGAGCGGCCTCGACAACTTCGGTGCCCGCTACAACTCCTCCACCATGGGCCGCTTCATGAGTCCCGACTGGAGTTCGACTCCGGCAGCGATACCGTTCGCTGATCCAGCCGACCCGCAGTCGTTGAATCAGTACAGCTACGTCAAGAACAATCCGCTGAATCGCACCGATCCGAATGGTCACAACTGGTTCGATGTGAACGGCAAATGGTCATGGCATCAGGGCGATACGTGGAAGGATGGAGACCACACGTATACCAGCAAATACACAGGCCTTTTGGTTGCGCAAGCGACCGGAACGGACAAGAAGACTGGCGCAACTCTTTACAACCTAACTCGCTACGATCAGAACAAGGCCGTCGCAACAGGAACCGGGTTCTCAGGCGGCGAGGGGCATCCTGCTGTGAAGGATGGAAACTACATGTTCCATCTTGATATCCGTGATCCCGCTCCGAACAGCATCAACCCGAACTCAGCGCTGGGAAATCCGCCACCGACGTTCGGAATCCAGCCGATGCATGACATCGAGGACGGCCAGTATAGGTATGGAGTTGTGGGGGCGTATGGTCCGATGCGAGCGCGTCTGAATCCCACGGGCGGGGCGAAGGACGACGGAGACTATTTCCACGGTCAATCGGTCAATCGAACGGTCATGGGTGGACGCATGGCTGCTTATGCTATGGAACGGACACGCGGTTCATAGACTACATGTGGAACAACATGCCCCACACTCTCATGCCAGCGGCAATCGATACCCCGGTGCAAAAGCCATGAGAAGACTTTTTTTCGTTCTGCTTCTCTGGAGTTGCGGAGCCATGGCCCAGACTGTGAAGACAGCCGGGGCATGGCTACCTGTAAATGTGAAGTGGCAGCACGCTCCGCCGGAGATCAATCCGAAGCTGGAGACAGGTTCGGCGACGGTGCTTTACTTCGACCAGCAGGGCCACTTCGCTATCGTCGGCTGCGTCATCAATCGAGAGCCGGGACGGTACACAACCGTGAGCGCAGGAGATGGCCAGGTGGTCTCTCTCGGTGAGTGGGACAGCCATCTACCCGGCCATGTGAAGTATCGGCTCGTCAGCCGAACGGTGGAGCGAGTGGGAGAGACGCTTCCCGGTCCGTGGCAGGAAGAGAAACTGACCTCAACTCCGAAGGGCTATCTCAGGTTCAAAGGGGAACTGTATCGCCGCGTGGAAGACTTAGCTCCGAGCGTCCGAGAGGTGCTACCCAAGACCGCGCCGGAACAGCCATAGCGATGAGCCGGAAAGCATGGGTCGTCTTCGTCCTCATCCAGGTCTTCGGCGACGTTGGGCCGTGGGCTGGACTTCGGATGAAGTCGGCTCTGGGGCCTGCCCTCTGGTTCGCCGGAATCATCATCATGATGCCGGGCCGGGCGGTGTCCCTGTGGCTGATGGAGAAGGTTCTCTGGGGCGTCCGTCTGACCACGCTGGAGTCCAATGCCTTGTTCATCGTGACCGAGACCGCCGTCAACGTCTCCGTCTGGCTGCTGTGCGCCCTGTGCTGGCGTTCCCTGCGTCGTCGTCGAGCCATCGCGTCAGCGGCCTCCTAGAAGGCCCGGAAACTGCGTTCGTGGGCTTCCCCTGGCCTCTGTGCCGCCCAAGAGAAAAAGCGACGGTGCTCTGCACCGGAATTAGAAGGACACAACACCCCGGAACGGGAGCTGTAGAGCAACGGAAAGTTGCTGAAGGATAACTCGTTCAAAAGACTGGCATCTAAAGGGAAATGCTCTCTTCGCGGCGGCGTTGGGAGCGAGCGCGTGTTGCTCACGGGGAACCTTATGAAACACAGCCCCTTAGCCCGCCTCCGGCCCCCTGCTGTCGTTGCAAGCGAAGCACGGGCGGCGTTCGGCCCGAATCCCCATCCCATCTCCGGCGGTGCTCTTTGAAGCCGCCGCTGCGTACAAAATCAGTCGGCACGAAGGTGAGCGAGGCGGAGTTCGCGTTGCTGGAGGAACGTGCGCGTGGGGCGGGGATGCGTCTGGGGGAGTGGGTTCGGGAGGCGTTGCTGTCGGCACCGGCAGAGTCCGGCCCGGACTCCGGCGAGGTTGCGCTGGCCGAAGTCCTGGCCCTTCGTTCGCTTCTCTTGAACCTGCACTTCCGTTCGGCCACGATCCTGGAGGCGGAGATGCGTGGGCTGATCGAGCGGGCGGACGGGTCGAAGCTGGAGCGGCCGTGGGAGCGCATCGCGGCAGTTCGAGCGACGACCAGGGCGGCGTTGCCGGAGCCGGAGACGACATCGGAAGCGGAACCGGAGGAGGTCTGATATGGCGGAGTGGGGACGGAAGGAATACTCGAAGAAGTGGCCGAGCCGGACTCCGGTGTGGACGTGGACGGCGGTGTTGGGGTCGCTGTTGTTCTTCGCGGGGATGCTGACGCTCCAGTACGAGCGGAGCTGGTCTGCGGCGGAGCGGCTGTACCTGACGGACTACCTGAAGAGCGGGGCGCGGGGCAGAGCGTCGCGACGTGGCGACGAATCCAAGAAGTGATCAGCTCGATGTCAATGCCGGGCACGGCGAGTGTGGGCCTGTTTCGGGCAGAAAAATGGGGCGATTCGCTGTCAGTTTTTATTTGTGGAAATCAAGAATGGAGTGAAAGCTGGACCGAAAAATCATGCGAACCGGATTCACCTCAGTTTTCGCCCGAGGGATTTCCACAATGATCCATAAACCCAACAGAAATAACCATCTTAGCGAGCGATGGAGCACAAAAATCCACAAGCACGAAGCACGTGCTTGGGCGGTAGCGACCCCGCTTTGTGCGGCTTCTCAGCCGCCCAACGCCTCCGGCGCCGGGGGTCGCTACCGCCCAAGTTGGCCAGCAAAGTCTGTTGCTCCGTCGCCTGCAGAATTAACGGCAGAAAGTCCAGCAGTTTTGAATCACTGATAGCGGACGACGAAGGCTTCGACCGAAAAGCACACCCTATGCTTCAGAGCTTTCCGGGTTTTGTTAGGTGGGCAGTGCAGGATCATATTCTAAGTGAATGGGTAAACCGCCGAATCCCAAGAACACGGTGAGGCTGGGTTATTGACAGCTTATATCCCTGCAGGTTTTTTGCCGCGTCGGGTTTGGTGTCCCCGTGAAGGCCCGCGATTCGTCCGGGCCAACCCAAACTCATAGGGATTTCCTTCCCAGAGCTGATAGCCCCGGACTATAGGCTTCGGTCAGCAAAGTATTGGACCCACCTAGGCGGCCAATTTAGAGTCGGACTGTTTTTAGCTTCTTAGGAATTAGCGCGGTTGGTCGATCGATGACGGCGGAGTTCTTTTGTAAGGAGAGCCATAGCGCCATGAAATCCCATACAGTGCAAATACACTCTCGCAGGAGCAAAGTGTCAGCGCGGCAGCGTGTGTCGCCCGATCATTCATCGGACTCCGATATGGCCGACATCCCGATCAGTCAGCATAGAGCGGCATCACCTGCTCAACTGTCGCTGGGTGGCCCGTCAAGAGAGGGTTCAAGGGATGCCCTACCGGACCCGTTGCACGACATATCCAGCGGTCCAGGAGAAGACGATACGTTCGAGGCTTCGGCTGGCGCGGCAGGGCCATGGTCTTCACAACAGTCAAACCACATTTTCGAACCGCTCATAGAAAGTTTGGGCGCGGCCAGACTACTCGGCAATCTCCACGTCAAGACGTTGCAGCGATACGCGCGGCTAGGACGGGTTCCTGGGTATCAAATCGGAGGTCATTGGTATTTTCGTGCGTCAGAGCTAGACGCGTGGCTGCGCCTACAGATAAACTCCAAGTGCCAATCCGTCCGCTAGAACTCTGGAGAAATCAGACCAATGTTCAAGCGGATGCGTTATCAGCACGGTTGTATTGCACGTGAACGACGCAATAACGGACCAGACGTTTGGATTTTCCGATGGCGAGAAACGAATCCAAGCGGAAAGCGAATCAACCGGAAGGTGATCGTGGGGACGGTCGAGCAATATCCCGTCCGATCTGCTGCCCAGAAGGCAGCAGACGCACTGCGACTTCACGTCAACCAAGAAACCCCTCGCGCAGCGCTTCAACCACTTACATGCGAGCAGTTGATCGCACACTACTTGGAACGAGAGCTCTCGGCGGGGAATCGCAGGATGGCATACTCAACGAAAGCTGCCTACAAGTGCTATCTGAACAACTGGATCCTTCTTCGATGGCGGTCGTACCGGCTGTCCGACGTGAAGACAATCGCAATGGAGGAATGGTTGGGTAGCCTTTCATTGGCGCCAGGAACAAAAGCGAAGCTCAGAAATATTATGAGCGCTCTCTTCAATCATGCCATTCGGCACGAATGGATGGACAAGAATCCAATTTCGCATGTGCGACAAAGTGCGAAACGAGAGCGCATCCCCATCGTGTTGGATGTCGGCGAGATCGGACGGTTGCTCGCTGAACTGCAACACCCACACAAGGCCATGGTATTTCTGGCGGCAGCGACGGGGCTGAGGGCAAGTGAGCTACTTGCGCTTAAGTGGCGAGATGTTGATTTCGATTCTCTGGAGATCAACCTCAGTCAAGGCGTAGTGCACCAGATCGTTGGAGAACTCAAAACGGAAGCATCAAAAAGACCTTTACCCTTGGACCCGGTACTTGCTCAATCGCTTCTCGATTGGCGATATCTTTCACCTTTCAGTCAGCACGACGACTGGATCTTTGCCAGCATCGAGATGAAGGGGCAACAGCCATACTGGCCCGAGAATCTACTCCGCAGGTACATCCGCCCAGCAGCGTCGCGATGCGGCATAAACAAAACGATCGGTTGGCACACCTTTCGGCATAGCTACGCGACGCACTTGAAGGCAAATGGCGAAGACGTGAAAGTCGTGCAGGAATCTTTGCGGCACGCTAACAGCCGCATCACGCTCGACACATACACCCAAGCTACGACGCCAGCGAAGAGGCAGGCACAAAGTAAGGTTGTCAGTATGATTCTGCCAATGCGGACTCAAACCGCCGCAGCGGGAGGAGGCAAATGAATCGGCTTAATGTTCCTTTTTGTTCCCACGCTGGAGAGCCAAACTTTCCGCAAGTGCTTGAAAAGAATGGCGGGGACGACGAGACTCGAACTCGCGACCTCTGCCGTGACAGGGCAGCGTTCTAACCAACTGAACTACGTCCCCAAGGGTATTTCGTCACTGTGCTGCGCACTGAATGGTGGGCACTGAAGGATTTGAACCTTCGACCTTTCGGGTGTAAACCGAACGCTCTAACCGCTGAGCTAAGCGCCCTTACACAATCATCGTACCGTATGCCGTGCGGAGCGTCAACGGAACCGGCCAGCGCGCCCCCGGAAATCGCGAGGCGCGCCGCTGCTCCGGCCCTGCACGAACGGCCGGTTTGTTGCACTTTGTTTCCCCAGTCAGTAAACTAGATTTTCTACATCTTGCGAATTGCAAAGGATTTAACCACGCATGCTGCTGAACCGCGATTACGTCGGATACATGGCCACGGAAGTGGTGAAGAAGCTGGTGGACGGCGGGCTCATCGAAACGCGCGCGGCGGACGCGGTGACGCTGCGTTTGCGGCAGCGCATGAACGAAGAGCTGTCCGTGGAAGACCGCATCAACGAGCAGGCGCGGCAGATTTTGACCGAACATCAAGAGGAGATGCGGCGCACCAACGTTTCGTATCAGGACATGTTCAAAAAAGTGAAAGCGCAGTTGGCGCGCGACGGAAAACTGATTTTGCGTTGAACCGCGGTGGCTTTCGCCGTCGCCGGATTTGGATTTTGCCTATAGGTCTTTGGACAGGGACGTAGAATTGCATCGAGGAAACAAGACTGCATGCGCTTAAGCCGGGAAAAAATTGTACGCATTTCCCACCAGCTCACCGATGTGCTGGTGGCCAGCGATGACGTGGAATTTGTCGACGATCGCGACACGATTCGCCGCCAGATTGTGGAGATTTTGACCGCCACGCTGCGCGAGGAAGAAAAAGCCGAGTTGGAGGCGCGCAAGCGCATCACTTCGCAGAAAAAAGAAATCATCGAAGGCAGCGAAGAGTGGGATGTGTTGTACCGCAAATATTACGTGGAAGAGTTGCGGCGGATGGGCGTGGCCGCCGCTCCCGAAGAACATAAAAGGCAGCAGTCGGCGTACTAGCGCTTGGTATTGCCGGGCTTCCTTCAACCTAATCAAGATTAAAAAAGGCGGCTCATGCGAGCCGCCTTTTCTAATTCCGGAAGCGAAAACTATTTCTACGGATTGTCTGGACGGCGCTTCAGCGTCGGGCGGTCGTCATCCGTGCTGTTCGGGTCCGTGGACGTTGACGGATCGGTCTTGCCGGCTTGCTCGGTCTTGGTGCGCAGCGTGGGTTTGCCCGGCCCTGGCTGCACTTTCTTCGCGAACATCACGTTTCGCAAGCGCGCTTTCACGGAATCGAACTCGGAAGTCGTGACGATGTATTCCTGCTTGGCGGGCAGGATGGTGGCGATTTCCTTTTGCGTGCGCTCGATGCGTTCGGGCGTCGGCGGGTGGGTGGAGAAAACTTTCGGTATGGTACCCGGGCGGCGCTTCTCATCCGCTTGGATGCGCTCGAAGAAGGTCACATACGCGTTCGGATCGTAGCCCGCCTTGTACATATATTGCAGACCGAGAAAGTCCGCTTCGCGCTCATCGTCGCGAGAAAACTTTAGGAACGAGAGCGGAATCGCGATGTTCAGGCCTTCATAGAGCGCGTAACCCGCCCAACCTACCGGCCCAAAAATCATCAGCGGGATGCTCGCGATCTGCGCAATGTCGCCCTTGGTGGCCTGGCGAGTGCCGTGGCGCGCGGTCACGTGAGAGATCTCGTGCGCCATTACGCCGGCGAGTTCGGATTCTTCTTCGGCGCGCAGAATCAAGCCGCTGTTTACGTAAAAGAAGCCGCCGGGTAGCGCGAAAGCGTTCACCACGTCGGAATCGATCACTTTGATGGTGAAGGGCACCTTGGCATCGGAATTGCGCACCAGGTTTTGCCCTACGCGGTTCACATACTCCGTGACCACCGGATCGTCAATCAGCTTCGACGAGCGCTCTACTTCCTGTGCCAACTGCTTGCCGAGAGCGATTTCGCGCTCCAGCGAATAGAAATTTACGTGGCCGCTGACGTTGCGATTGCCGATAGCGTCCACGTCATCCTTGGAATTTTTCGGGTTTACCGTGTCTTGTTGTTGCACCGGCTGCTGGGTCGGCGGATTGTTCTTATCGGGCGGCGGCGGTGGCGGCGCGGCTTGCGGGGTCCCGATGGGTTGCTGCGTCGGCGTTTGCGCTGTGCCGCTCGACGGCTGCTGCGTTGTCTGGCCGGCCGGGGGATTTTGCTGCGGCGTACTCGCGGGTTGACCCGCTGCTTGCGTGCTTTGACCCGAACTTGGTGTTTGGCCCAAGGCCGGGCCGCTGACGAGCAAGCTGGTCAGCGCGAGCGTGGCGATTTGCTTGGCGAACTGTTGCATCCCCGTTTACCTCCGCCTGCCCGGCATTATACACCCCTGTAGCCAGACCGGCGCTGAAAGCTATCCCCGACTAGGATGTGCAACGCCTGAAGAAGGTTTTCTCGGCGGCGTATACCCAGCGCCAATCTGCAGCTCAAATTAAGTCCCTGAATTACTTAGCCGCCTGCCACCAAAATCCGTCGCGCTTTGCCCACAACCTTCCATTTTCAATATGGAACAGCCTCCTCGCGACCCAACCAAGGGGCCTCCGTATCCCCCGGAAAACCAGCTCGCCGCGCCTGTTGACACTCTCCCAATGCCCATCTACATTCGAAGTCTGCCTATGAGCGTCTCCAAGATTCAGAGCGGTCAGCTTTGGAAGAAAAACGACTCTGGCGAAATTTACCTGGTAACCCGCGTGTACACGGAGGCGCTTAGCAGCGTAGCCATGTTGCGCAAATCCGGCGCCGAGACTGAGCCGCTGATTCGTGTTCGCGTGGAGCGCACTTCGGGCGGGCAGAACATCCCCGGCTTCACGCCCGCGCAAGAAGACGAGAAGTTTTGAAACCTGCCTTTTGTTTCGGGCTACCGAGTTCTTAAGTCGGCGCGTCCTCAAATCGAACGCACTTCCATCTTCACCACATCGTCGACTTTAGCCAGTTCTTTCATCAAAAACGGCTCACCATATTTCACGCCAATGTGATGTCCGGCCTGGCGCGCTAGGCGGTTCATCTCTTCTTCGAGCTGCTCCAGTCCCAGGTATACCTTGGCTTTGCTCTCGTTTTTGCGCGGGCGAAATTGCGACCGGTACGCCAGAATCGCCTTCCGGCGCTGCTCGTATTGCGAAGAAATGTCCACGACGAACGTCGGTCGCACGTCGGCAAAAGCCGTGGAGTAGAGAATTTTGAAAGGCCGGTAAGGCTCACCGGCGATGGGCAATTGCTTCAGCCCCGCAAGGAAACACGCCTCGTAGCCCAATGTTGATGCATTGTAATGATCCGGGTGGCGCGCCTCCCAATAGGGAAGTATCACGGTTTTCGGCCGTAGTTCGCGGATTTTGTCGGCCAGGCGCAGCTTATGCTGGCGGCTGGCGGTTACATCCGAGTCCGGCACGCCCAGCACGCCGCGCCACCTCACGCGCAGCAGCTTGGCGGCCTTGGCCGCCTCGGCTTCACGAATTTCCGGCGTGCCCCGCGTGCCCATTTCGCCCGCCGTCAGGTCCAGGATGCCGGTCTGGTAGCCGCGCTGCGCCATTTTCAGCAGCGTGCCGCCGCAGGTCAGCTCCACGTCGTCGGGGTGCGCCGCGATGGCCAGCAAATCCAGTTTCATGAGGTTCCTCGCAAAGTTTTGTCGCTCTGTGATTCTAGCAGGCCGTACACTGTTCGCACCCATGACCGACCATGACCGCTCTCCCGTAACGCCTGTGGCGCTCGTCACCGGCGCCGGCAAACGACTCGGTCGCGCTATCGCGCTGCGCCTTGCACGGGACGGCGCCGATATCGTCGTGCATTATCGCGCTTCCGAAAGGGAAGCGCGTGACGCGGTCGCCGAAGTCGAAAAGCTGGGACGACGCGCCGTGGCCATTGCCGCCGATCTGAACCAGCTGGCGCAAATCAAAAATCTCTTCGCCGATACCGCCAAGGCCTTCGGTCGCCTGGATATCCTGGTCAACAGCGCCGCCACGTTCGTCGAGACCGCGTTTGCGGAGACCACCGAAGAAAATTGGCACGTCTCGCTCGACTCCAACCTTAAGGCGCCGTTTTTCTGCTCGCAAGCCGCCGCCCCCCTGCTGAAAGCCACGCGCGGCATCATCATTAACTTCGCCGACGTCGGCGGCCTCCTCGGATGGCCCGGCTTCATCCCGCACAGCATCTCCAAAGCGGGCGTCATCATGCTCACGCGCACGCTGGCCAAAGCCCTGGCCCCCGAAATTCGCGTGAACGCCATCGCCCCCGGCACCATCACCATGCCCGGCGACCCGCCCGAGTGGGAGCGCGAATTCATCCAACTCGCCCCGCTCCGCCGCACCGGCACGCCCGCCGACATCGCCGATGCCGTCTCCTTCTTGGTCAACGCCAAATTCGTCACCGGCCACATCCTCGTAGTGGACGGCGGCCGCTCGCTCTAGCCCACACTCGAGCCACTTGCGACAATCGTCGCCACAATTGCCCCGTGCACCATTTTCCCCGCCGGTGTATTCTATTTGCTTATGGCAGCGATAAGCCCAGCAATAAAATTATCGCGCCGCGCATCACTCGCAACGCTGCGTGCACCGTGCAAGCCGGCCATTGCCGGCCATAGCGACTAAAAAGAAGGCCAAGCCCTCTCATGGACAACGAAACATCCATCCAATCGCAACGCAACATCGAAGATGTCGAAATTCAGGAATGGCTCGAGTCGCTCGACTCCGTTCTCGAATCCAGCGGCCCGGAAGTCGCCACGGAAATTCTCGAACGCTTGCGCGCCCACGCCACCGTTTCCGGCATCGACCTGCCGTTCACCGCCAACACGCCCTACGCCAACACCATCCCCGCCCGCCTCGAACCGCTCTTCCCCGGCGACCAGGAACTCGAGCGCCGCATCAAAAGCCTCATTCGCTGGAACGCCCTGGCCATGGTCGTTCGCGCCAACCGCGTCGAGCACAACATCGGCGGCCACATCTCCACATACGCCAGCGCCGCCACCCTCTACGAGGTGGGCTTCAACCATTTCTTCCGCGCGCGCACCCCCGAATTTGAAGGCGACACCATTTATTTTCAGGGCCACGCCGCGCCCGGCATTTACGCCCGCGCGTTCATGGAAGGCCGCCTCAGCCCACAGCAACTTGAAAATTTCCGCCGTGAACTCAAACCCGGCGGTGGTCTCAGCTCTTATCCCCACCCTTGGCTCATGCCCGATTTCTGGGAATTTCCCACGGTTTCGATGGGCCTCAGCCCGCTCATGGCCATCTATCAGGCGCGCTTCAGCCGCTATCTTGAAAATCGCGGCCTAAAGCCACGCACCGACGCCAAAATCTGGGCCTTCCTCGGCGACGGCGAAACCGACGAGCCCGAGTCCCTCGGCGCCATCACTCTGGCCTCCCGCGAAAAACTCGACAATTTAATTTTCGTCATCAACTGCAACCTGCAGCGCCTCGACGGCCCGGTGCGCGGCAATGGCCAGATCATCCAGGAACTTGAATCCGCCTTCCGCGGCGCCCGCTGGAACGTCATCAAAGTCCTCTGGGGCAGCGAATGGGATCCCATCCTCGAGCGCGACTCGGAAGGCCTCCTCGTCAAGCGCATGGGCGAAATGGTGGATGGCGAATACCAGAAGCTTGTCGTCTCCAGTGGCGCCTATGTCCGCGAACAATTCTTCGGCAGCGACCCGCGCCTGCTCGCGCTCGTCGAGCCCCTTTCCGATGAGTCTCTCCGCCGCCTGCGGCTCGGCGGCCACGATCCGCGCAAAGTTTACGCTGCCTACAAAGCCGCCACCGAGCACCAGGGTGGCCCCACCGTCATCCTCGCCCGCACCATCAAGGGCTACGGTCTCGGCGAAGCCGGCGAAGGCAAAAACGTGACCCACCAGCAGAAAAAACTTAACGAAGAAGAGTTGCGCGAATTTCGCTCGCGCTTCGGCGTCCCACTCAACGACAACGACTGTATCGAAGTCCCCTTCTATCGCCCGCCCGAGGACAGCGTCGAGCTGCAATACCTGCGCCACCGCCGTGAATCGCTAGGCGGCTACGTCCCCAAGCGCAGCGTACGCTCCACGCCCATCGCCGCCGATCACGACGAACTCTTCAAGGAATTTTTCGACGGTAGCGAAGGCCGCGAAGTCTCCACCACCATGGCCTTCGTCGGCATGCTCCGCAAAATGCTGCGCGACCCGGAAATCGGCAAGTTCATCGTGCCCATCGTCCCCGACGAAGCGCGCACCTTCGGCATGGAGTCGCTCTTCCGCACCGTGGGCATTTATTCCAGCGTCGGCCAGAAGTACGAGCCCGTCGACGCCAGCACGCTGCTTTATTACAAGGAAGCGCAAGACGGCCAGATCCTCGAAGAGGGCATCACCGAAGCCGGCTCCATGGCCAGCTTCATCGCCGCCGGCACCGCCTATGCCACGCACGGCATCAACACCATTCCATTTTTTATTTACTACTCGATGTTCGGCTTCCAGCGCATCGCGGACTTTATCTGGGCCGCCGCGGACATGCGCGTGCGCGGCTTCCTGCTCGGCGGCACCTCGGGACGCACCACGCTCTCCGGCGAAGGCTTGCAGCATCAGGACGGCAACAGCCACATCCTCGCGCTCCCGGTCCCGAATTTGCGCGCCTACGACCCGGCCTTCGCTTACGAAATCGCCGTCATCATTCAGGACGGCATCCGCCGCATGTACAAAGACGGCGAAAATATTTTCTACTACATCACCGTCATGAACGAGCCGTACGCCATGCCCGTCATGCCCCAGCCCGCCGAAAAAGTGAAAGAGGGCATCCTCCGCGGTATGTACCGCTACCGCGCCAGCGAAAACAAAAAATCCAAGCTGCGCGCCCAACTCTTCGGCAGCGGCGCTATCCTCAATGAAGTTTTGCGCGCGCAGGAAATTCTCGAAACCAAGTACGGTGTCGCCGCCGATGTCTGGAGCGTCACCAGCTACAAGGAACTGTACGTGGACGGCAACGAGTGCGAACGCTGGAACCGCCTGCACCCCGCCGCCAAGCCGCGCGTCCCATACCTGACCCAACAGCTCGAAGGCGCTGAAGGCGTCCTCGTCGCCGCCAGCGACTACCTAAAATCCTTGCCCGCCATGGTCGCCGAATGGATGCCCCGCCGCCTCTGCACCCTCGGTACCGACGGCTTCGGCCGCAGCGAAGGCCGCAGCAGCCTCCGCGACTTCTTCGAGGTGGACGCCCGCTTCATCACCCTCGCCACACTCCACGAGCTCTACCTCGAGAAAAAACTCGACCGCAGCGTGGTAGAAAAAGCCATCACCGACCTGGGCATCAACCCGGAAAAGCTCAACCCCGTCATCTCGTAGCGAGACTTTGTAGGGGCGCAGCATGCTGCGCCCCAGCTTGCCCGGAGGTCGGGGTCCGTTAATGTTTTTTCGGGCGTTCCGCCGAATCTCAACATGAATGCCACCTCACTTCTGCTCGTTATCGCCACGTTCTTCGCGCAACTTTCTGGTCCGCCCCCAACCGAACACGCCGCTTTCCTCCGCGGCCTCTCCACGGCCGCCATCGAACGCACCCACCACACCGTCCGCTACGACCCCGCCTACGTGCGCATCCCGTATCCCAACGGCGACGTACCCGCGGACACCGGCGTTTGCACCGACGAAGTCATCCGTTCCTATCGCGCGCTCGGGGTTGATTTACAAAAAGAAGTTCACGAGGACCTGCTGAAGAATTTCTCTGCCTATCCGAATCAGCGCCGCTGGCAGCTCGCGCACGCCGATCCCAACATCGACCATCGCCGCGTCCCAAATCTGATGGTCTTTTTCGCGCGCAAAGGTGAGGTTCTACCCGCGACCACACGCCCGGAGGACTATGCTCCCGGCGAACTCGTCACCTGGGACCTCGGCGGAAACGTCCCGCACATCGGCATCGTGGTGGATCAGCGGGCCGCCTCCGGCCGATACATGGTTGTACACAACATTGGCCAGGGCCCGCGCATGGAAGACGTGCTGTTCAATTGGCGCATCACCGGCCATTACCGCTACTTCGGCCCGTCCTGACCTACGGCCAAAATTTCCGCACCTTAATCCGCCCTGTCGCCAAATCCGCCACCAACTCCCGATTCGCCGCCAAAAAATCAAACTCGCTCAACTCTCTCGGCAACACCCAGGCAATCTTTTCAAATTCCTTCGCCACCACCTCGTCGCCGGCAATCTCCGCCGCAAAAAACCGTATCTCCAGCTCTGTCGCCGTAGTCGCATACGCATGCCGCACACGCGCAATCTCCGCGCTCTTCACCAGCTTCGCCCCGAGCTCCTCGCGTAACTCCCGGGCCAGTGCCTGCTCAGGCGCTTCTCCGTCTTCGACCTTTCCCCCGGGAAACTCCCACTTCAGCGGCGACGTATCGCCGCTCCGCCGCTGCCCAATCAGCAGACGCCGGTCGCCCCGCTCAATCACCGCCGCCACCACCAGGTTATGCAATGCGCTCTCTCCTGAACTTGCAATCAAACCGCCGCACTCTTCCTACCGCCGGTATTTTGCCGCCAGCGTCTACCACCGAACTCTCCAGCCGGCCGGCCTCCTCAGTTGCGCCGATGCAATATCCGCCATAACTCCTTCGCGCCTTCGATCAGCGGCGGACCCGGCGTATTCAGCAGCTCATCGCGTACCACAAACACCCGCCGCCCCCGAATCGCCGGCACATCCTTCCATGCGCTGACACCATACGCCTGGTTCGCCTTGGACTTGTCACCAACCGCAGTCCATGCCAACACCATCACCTCCGGCGCTGCGGCCGCCACCTCCTCATCCGAAACGCGCGCCCCCGCTGGCACCACCATCTCCCCGCCGCAAATCTTCACCAGCTCCGCCACCCACGGCGGCGAACTAATCCGCGGATTCGGCCAAGCCTCGCAGTACACGCGCACCGCCCGTGCCTCTTTCCCCCTACGCGTTCGCGCCCATCGCGCGCTCCTCGCCGCCAGCGCCGCAAACTCCCGCCGCATCCGTGCTACGACGCGTTCCCCCGCCGCGGGTCGCCCCACAATGCGCGCCAGCATTCGCACATCCGCATAAATATCGTCCAGCGTGCGGGGATTCTTCGCCAAAAAATTGATCGGCGCCTCCAGCAGCCTGGCCACCGTCTCCGCCTTAAACGGCACCGACCCAATCACCAGGTTCGGCCCCAGCGCCACAATCTCTCCGACCGAACCCAAATGCCAGCAATCTCCGACGCGCGGCAACCCGTGCACATCCGCCACATCCGCACACCACTTCGTCACGCCCACCAGCGTCCGTCGCGCCCCCACGGCACACAAAATCGCCGTCGCACTGGGCGCCAGCGACACAAT
>Ga0181537_10002050_pt1 | contig 18022 bp, 15 predicted proteins | sample PEATcosm2014_Bin_39_FD_119765 | JGI IMG/M metagenome (GOLD analysis project Ga0181537, IMG submission 119765) | Peatland microbial communities from MTU Mesocosm Facility, Houghton, MI, USA - PEATcosm2014_Bin23_10_metaG | ecosystem: Environmental > Terrestrial > Soil > Wetlands > Peat | place... | reverse complement strand
GTCTTTGTAAGCAGGCATCCAGTTCTGCAGATAGCGCGATGAAACAGAAGAAGGTTGGCCTTCGAGAACGACTTTGCCTTCATGAAGGCAAATTGCTCGCGTGCACAGGCTATCTACAGCGAGCAGATTATGGCTCACAAACAGAACTGTCCGGCCCTGGTGCGCTACGTCTCCGATCTTTCCCAGGCATTTTTTTTGAAACACAGCGTCGCCCACGGCTAGGACTTCATCGACCAGCAGAATCTCCGTCTCCAGGTGAGCCGCGACCGCAAAGCCAAGCCGAAGGTACATGCCGCTCGAATAGTGTTTTATTGGAGTATCCAGAAAGCGGCCACACTCGGCAAACTCCACGATCTCATCGAATTTGCGCTCAATTTCCCGGTGCCTCATCCCAAGGATGGCCCCATTGAGAAAGATGTTCTCTCTTCCCGTTAGTTCCGAATGAAAGCCCGCGCCCACTTCGAGTAGGCTGCCGACGCGTCCTCTAATCTCTGCTTGCCCTTCAGTCTGTCTGGTAATGCGTGACAGGATTTTCAATAAAGTCGATTTCCCCGACCCATTGCGCCCGATGACCCCGACCACTTCTCCATGACTCACTTCGAGTGAAAGATCACGCAGCGCCCACAGCTCGCTCTCATCGGTCGGCGACGCTTGGCCGCGTCCCCGAAGCTTGCGAAACGGCGCGCTCACAAGGTCCGCGACTGTTCTGCGCAAGGTGATTTGCTGCGAACGCAGCCCGATCTTGTATCGCTTGCCGAGCCCTTCGCAGCGAATTGCAATGCGCCCGTTTGCGTCAAATGAAGTCCGCAAAGGTCTCCTCGGTTCGGCGGAAGTAGTAGAGGCCCGTCATGAACAACGCCGCGGCTACCAGAATGGACAAGGAAACCGACTGCGTAGGAAAGGGACCTTGCCCGCGTAACACCCAGCGAGCGCCGTCGACCACGCCGACCATCGGATTGAACTCGTAAAGCACCCGCCAGCGCAGCGGGATAGCATGGGTTGGGTAGGCGATCGGCGTCGCGAAAAACCAGCATTGCACCAGAAAACCCAGCGCATTGCGAACATCGCGAAACTTGACGTTGAGTGACGAGAGCCACAGACCGACACCCAGCGATGCTATGACGGCGGGCAAAGCCAGAAACGGAAAAAGCACGGCGGTGGCCGATGGCGCAATCTTGAAGTAGACAAGAAACAGAACCAGCGCTGCAAGGCTTACTGCGAAATCAACAAGGCTCGACAGGACCACGGACATAGGTATAAAAAGCCGTGGGAAGTAAACCTTGGAGATCAATTGCTCGTTGCCGACGATGCTGTTGCTGGACTCAATCAAGACCTTTGCGAAGAGCTGCCAGAGCACCATGCCCGAGTAGACAAAGACCGGATAGGGCAGGACGTCTGACTGCAAATGAACGACACGGCCGAGGAACGCGGCTAGTGCTAGTGCGATGGCCATCGGCTGCAAAATGACCCATGCGGCGCCAAGTATGGTTTGCGAATATCCAACCTTGACATCGCGCCATGCGAGAAAATAGAGCAGTTCGCGATGTCGCCAGAGTTCGCCCCATTGCAAAGCCCAGGGGGAGCTAGACCCTCGGATGACGACCGCGGCGACGGCTTCGTCGTTTTGTGCGTTTGGAAGGCTGGTCATCATTTGGGACCATGTCGACTGCGAACGAACTGCTTTGTTCCGGTAAATTTACTCGTCTAGAATAGCAGGAGAAAGATGCGCGAGCCTGTCTTCGACCTCTGTGTAGCGCCGTTACCCGGCAGCGCAGAAACTCAGAACATGCCTGCAACTCCGGAGCGGACAAAATGCACCGTCCACAACTCGCAGGACTCAGAGCCATTGAGCATCATGCGAGCTTGAGTCCGCAATCACCCGCTCTCCTCAGTCCAGATGGCCCGACATTAACCTACGCGGAACTTTGGGCATACATCAGTGCAATTGGCGCGAGACTGCAAGATGCCGGCGCTTCTTCTGAAGACGTCGTCGCCGTACTGCTTCCGCAAGGTCTTCTTCAGGCGCTCGTAGTCAACGGCGTACTGGGCTACTGCGTCTGCGCGCCGCTGCAACCAAGAACGACAGTCCCTGAAGTTGAGGTATCTCTACGACGTCTCTCTGCCTCCGCGCTCGTCACTTCATCTGAGTTCGACGACGAGGTCATCGCCGCATCCGCGATTGGATTGACGGTCATTCATGCCAATGTTGAACAGCCGCCCGATCAATGGAGCGTTCAACCGGGATCACAAAACCACCGCACAGTCTTAGCGTTCCCTGACACTGCACTTCTGCTGATGACGTCGGCGAGCACTGGTTACTCAAAAGTCGTGCCGTTAACCACTGCAAACCTCGATGCCGGAATCCTGGCGCGGAACGACGCGTTGAAGCTCCAGCGCACTGACCGTCTGCTCTTGATGACCTCGCTCTCTCACATCATAGGAATTGAGAATCCCTTTGCTCAGTTCCTGGTGGGTGGTTCCGTGTTGGCCACCGAGGGCTTCGATTCCAACTCATACTTGCGATGGCTACGAGATCTTCGTCCGACCTGGTACGACTGTGCGCCAACTGTTCATCAGGCCGCGCTCGTGCGGCTGAGGGGTGCGCCTCGCGACGTGCCGCACTCTCTCCGTTTTGTGCAATCTGCGGGAGCACCGCTTCCAGACGAAATCAGGCAGAGACTTTCCCAGATTTTGCAAGTTCCCATTTTCAATGACTACGGGATGACAGAGGCCTGCCCGATTGCCTTCGATGCGTTTCTCGCAGGGGGACCTGCAGCGGGGTCTGCGGGGCGAGCCAGGGGGCTCGATATCGGTATTCTTGACTCAAGTGGTTGTCTTGTCGGCCCAAACAACGACGGGGAAATTGTCGTACGGGGCGCGGCCGTCTTCCCCGGCTACCTCGACGATCCTGAAGCCACGCGCGCGGCTTTTCACAATGGTTGGTTTCGAACAGGAGACCTGGGCCGCCTGGATCAGGATGGCAACCTTTATGTGACTGGCCGCCTGAAAGAGATGATCAATCGCGGTGGCGAAAAGATCCTTCCCGGTGAAGTCGACGCGGCATTTGAATCTCACCCCGCAGTCCTTGAGGCTGCGGCATTTGCTATTCCCCACCCTACGCTCGGTGAAGATGTGGCCTGTGCAGTTGTGTTGCGCGACCGAGATGCGTCGCAAGTGAGCGCGCGCGAGTTGCGTCGCTACACAGCACAGTATTTGGCGTCTTTCAAGATTCCCCACCGTATTTATTTCGTCGACGAGATACCCCGCGGCGAACTGGGCAAACCACAGCGGTGGGCGCTCGCCGAGCAAATGGCTGAAAAGCGCTCCGCCCCGCCGACACCCGCTGAGTTTTCGGAACAGTCCAGGGTCAATGCAATTCTCGTCAATCTTCATGAAATGTGGGGGCGAATCCTGGACCGCGATGACCTGAACTTCGATGCCGACTTCTTCGAAGCCGGCGGCGACTCACTCGCCGCCATAACTATGCTCGCCGAGGTCGACGAGCGTTTCGGAAGCCAGACCAGCGCTATTGCGGCAAGTTTCATCGACGAGCCCACGCTCCCGAATCTCCTCAAGCTCGTAGATCATCGAATTGTGCCGACCATCGAAGATTCGTGCGAGATGCAAATCTTCCCGGTGCGCACATCGGGTTGCGCGACGCATCTTTATTGCATACCCGATACGGGTGTTGAAGGCTTTTACTTTCGCCGACTGGCCAGACGTCTTGTCGGGACAATGGACGTGTCAATCATTCGCCCCGCAAACACGATTCAACGCAAAACGTTGTTCTGTATTGAGCGCGCGGGAACCGAAACCGCAGAAGCTATCCGGCGGACGCAACCCGAGGGTCCATACCTGCTAAGCGGCTATTGTTATGGTGGAGTGGTTGCTTATGAAGCGGCACGCCAGCTCTCCCTACTGGGACAGGATGTCCGGGTCGTCCTTTTCGATGTACCGATGCCGGGTTCACCGGGCCTGCTCCGCGATTGGCGCGTATGGGCACGAAGAGCAGGCCGTCAATGGAACCGAATTTGGACGAGCGATCATCCGGGCTTAAGAAGGAATCTCCACACTGTCGCTCACCGTCTGCTATGGAATGCTGTCATTCCGTTCCGCCGATTTCTCGAGCCAATTGAGCATAAGGCGCGTGTCCAGTCGCTGCTACGTCAGGCAGAATTCGAATACTTCCCGCTCTATAGAGCCCACCCCATCCACGCTTCCTTCCTCCACATTCTCTCGTCTGAGCCGACGATTGACTTCGATTCCGACTCACGGTTTGGGTGGAGATCAATTGCAAGAGGCGGCATAGAGGAGCAATATGTGGCTTTTGATCACTACAATATTTTCGATGAATCCAATCTGCCACAGATTGCTAAGACTCTGACGACTTGGATCGGCGTCCATAGCGGCCACGACCTGGCCGTCAGCCAGAAAAGCTAGAACGTCACGCGGCGGGAGCGGCACATTGGGCAGATCCGAGGCGGCACAAAAGCAAAGCGAGACGCAATCCCTGGAGCATCCCGGATCAGTGACAACTTCGCTTCAAGACCAGGTCGCAAGAGAATTCTCTCGTGCTCTTCGTCGCGCTCGACAGGCCGCCGACTGGGGCGAGCCGGACCTTGCAGTGGAATGGTGTCGCTACGCGGCTCTGCTAGCGTGGGGAACGAATCCAGGATTCTTCTATAACCATGAACTTGAGCAACTCCTCGCCGAGATTGGAAGAAAACACCTCGGATCCGGTTTGGTCTCTGCCTCGAATGTGTTTCCTCCGCAACGCTTCCTGCACGTAATGACCGCAGCATTCGAAACCGGAGGGCACACCCGGGTCGTTTCACGATGGATCGAAACCTGTGCGCGGCACGCGCCCTCTGAGCATCACTCTATCCTGATTTCAGCGCAAAATAAGGCGCCGCTTCCCGCATGGCTCGGTCGCTCCGCTGAGAAGACCGGTGGAAAAATCATCGAGTTCCCACCGGACCTGCCGTGGGCGCAGGCGGCGACAGAGCTTCGTTCCCGGTCGCTGGAATACGACGCAATCGTTTTGCACGTCCATCCCTACGATCTGCTGCCCAACCTGGCCTACCATGATCGGCCGCGGCCAATTTTGTTCTTTCGACACGCCGATCACGCCTTCAATGTCGGGCTCGACCTTGCGCGAGTGATTGCGGACTTTCGCCCGGTCGGACATCAAATGTCGATGCATTATGGCCCCGATGTTCCCCTTAAGGCCATGCTTCCTTTGCCCCTGCTCGATGAGGAATCGATTCACTGCAGCAAGAGGGAAGCACGCGAGAGGCTCGGACTCTCAGTCGACGGACTCATCGCACTGACGATCGGCTCGTCCTATAAGTTCGAGCCCACAGATGGCTACAGTTTCGCTGCGGTTGTTCGGTCCCTCTGCGAGGCGAACTCTCGTCTGCGGATCGTTGCAGTAGGTCCATCCGAGTCAACACCCTTTCCAGGCTTGCGCGAGTCGATGGATGGGCGGTTTCTGCCGGTTGGCATTGTCCGCGATCCTGACGTTCTTGAGCTCTATTACCGCTCCGCTGACATCTATTTCGATGCGTATCCCAATGGGTCCGGAATCGCTGTCCTCGATGCGGCCCTCCACGGGCTTCCCATCCTGCGCTTCTACAATCCCCAATGGTGCCTCATGTGGAGTGATGACCCGGGACTCGATTCCGTTTGGCGCGGAATGGCCACCCAGGAAGAATTAGTTGCAACTGCACAGGAATGGCTGGAGTGGCCAGAAGAGAAACGGCTGGAACTCGGTGCCCGCTTTAGAGAGGTCGTGCTTCGAGATCACTGCGGCACATCGTGGAGGAGCAAATGGCTCGACCCAGCGGTAAAAGCGTTAGTCACACCTGCAGACTCCACGATGGCTCAGGCTCCGATCAGCGCCGTTACTAGACAACAAGAATTCCCCGGACTCGGGATCACGTTCTCCCATAACGATTGGCCTTCAGGCATGTTTATTGCCGGAACACTCAATCCCGATCGCTTCTTTCCCACTTCCATCCGACTATCCGGAGCGTTGCGATCTATTCAACCGTTATTCTTTGATCGGTCTGGCGAACGCACATCATTGCTTCGTCTCTCAATGTTCGCCGAGTTGATCGCCGCGTGCGTGCCGGATCATGTTTTCCGGACTGCGCCGCGCCGACTATGGAATACCTTCCACAAAATGCTGCGCCGTCGGCGGCTAACGGCTCGCTGAATCTGAATCACAGGTAAAGCCCCCAGAAGCATCGCTTTTGCGCGCTCGGGAATTGACTTAGCCCGCCTTCATTCGCAACTCGTTTAATACGTCTGCGGGAAAATTGGAAACCTCAAGAAGCCGTAACGCGCGGTCGATACGGGATTGCATTTCTCCCTCGCCCCTCAGGATCCCCAACTTCAGAAACGGCATGCCACTCTCCGCGAGCAAGTCGGGCAAGAGAATGGTTGTGTTTTGAGGTAATCCAACAGGACGAATCCGATATCTGATTTTTTCGAAAACTGTGAGGCGGTTCAAATAAATCTCGTGTATAACTTCCTGCGGGAAAAGAGAAATCCACTTGAACCCATGCTGTTCGAGCCATTTGGTAAGTCCTATCTCGTAGCTCCCTATCACGGTTTGCTTGTGACGATATGGCAGAACGGAACGCCAGAATGTCTGAAAACATGGGTGCTGCAGCACCTGCCGTCGAAAAACCAGAAAATAGCTCTGCAGATGGAGACCTAAATCATCATTGTCCGTCATTCCCCAAAAATCGCACTCAGATGCTGCAGCTCGCCCCCAAAGCGGTTCCAATGGATAGAAGGGACCGACGATGCTTGAATTGATCAGTAGCAGTTCTTCAAATTGTTCGAGGTCATACTCCGCGAGCGCTTGCTGCCACATTGCGAAATCGTATCCGGTGTTATCACGCTCGATGATTTTCTCGCAGTACTCCCGAAGTTCCGGCTCGCTCGATTGAGGAATTGGCGAATTGGAGATGAAGCAAATCCGGAATCCTAACTTGTGAATCTCTCGCAGAAGATGCGGAACATAAAGCGCGACTCCTCCACTTCCTGAATAATGAGCGTAAAGAGCGAGCCTCATTCGGCATCCTTTTGAGAACTGTTCCGCAGAGATTGTATCGTGGTCCATCGAATCGATGCGTCAAGTCAGACCTCTGACCAATCCCGCGTGACATACTATTTGCGAGCTCACATGGTTTGATGAGGAGGCGGATGCCCACGGCCATCCCGGAGAAGGACTCAAGAAAACGAGTAGCTCTTCTGGCGATTCTCGTCGCTGCTCCTCCAATTCTCTTCTTCGCGCTCTTGCAACGCTTCCAGGTAAACATTCCTGTTTGGGATGATTACGACGCACTGCTTTCCTTCGCCAACGATATCGCCCTTAGTAAGGGCTTCAAGGCGAGATTCTTGCTGCTTCTTGCCTCACAACACACCGAATACAAGATCTTCTTCGCAGATGCGGTAGCCTGGGCGCAGCTTGGTTTGACCGGACATTTGAATTTTGCTTATATCTGCGTATTGGGCAATAGCGCGGTGTTTTTGGTGGCTTTGGTCCTCTGGTGGCAGTTCCTTCCCGGCGAAAGAAACCTCGCCAGACGGCTCGCCTATTTCGTGCCCGTGTCATGGCTACTCTTTCAATTCGAGTACTCGGAGTCGCTTAATTGGGCGGTAGCTGGGCTGCAGAATCTTTGGGTTGTGGCTGCCGCAATAGGAGCCATTGCCTGCCTTCTGCGGCCCTCGCGCAAATCCTTTGCCTGCGCTCTCGTGCTCTATGCGCTTGCCACTGGCGCGCTTGGCAATGGCTTCCTGCTCCTGCCTGTTGGCTTATTGATCATGGCCACACGCCGTCAGTTGGCTCGAGCTTTGATTTGGCTCTTCGTTTCAGCAATCTGCATCGGCGCCTATGCGTACAACTACAACGTCATGATGTCACAGTCGCAGCCGCATAGCTCGGTCTTTGCTGTCTTGCTGCACTTGAATCTTGTTTACGTTCTCGCCTTCGTGGGGAACGCCGGCGCAATTGCGGGCGGATTGCGCGCGAGTCTGGTTCTGAGCATGTCGCTGGGCGCGGTGCTTCTAATTCTCTTTGGCTGGTTGGTCCGTCACGGATACTGCAATCGAAATCCGTTTGTTGCCTGTTGTGTATTGTTCCTGCTGCTTACGGCTCTGGGGGTGGCAGGCATTCGTTCCGACTTCGGGATAGAACAAAGCATGTCATCGCGATACACTGTCTACGGCATTCTCCTGGTGATCTTCGCGTGGACTGCCGTTTCCGAAGAGTATTTGTTGCCGCAGAGCCAATCCCGGCGGTCGATCAATGCCTTACGGACCATGACCGTCTTATCGGTGATGTTCTCGCTCCTTGCGGATGTTCGCGGCTATCGGAGTCTTAGTAAACGGGAACGAGAATCGGTGCAAGGAATGGTCGCATTCGAGCATTCGATGCCTGGCGCATCCGATGGTCCAATTCTAAGAGAGGACAACGAACCCGCAGATGCGACGGCATTCCGCAAGTATTCTCGAGAGGTCTTGATCGAATCCATCCAATTGGGAGTGTACGATCCGCCAAAACTCTAGCAACGTTCGCACTCCGCATTTTCCACAAGCACAAACGGTCGCATACCACTCATATTCATTCGAGCGCAGAAACAGAAGCATTGCACAGCGTTCGCAACGGATTGTAAGATCAACGAGATAAACCAGAGCTTTGCGGCTCGAGAAGATCCTGAGTTTCGTTGGCCAAGCCTATGAGTTTTTCCGATGACGAAGCCCCCAGACACGGCAATCTGACCTTTGATGATTTCCGGAAGATGGCCCAGGACACTTCCCTAAGCAAATACGAAAAGATCGACACTCCCAACTCCTATCGCGAGGGCCAAGAAGAACTCATCTTCCAAAGCATTGTCGCGAACCTGCCTTCGCTCAACGGGAGTGGAAAGGTGGTGCTGGACATCGGTCCCGGCTGCAGTGACCTGCCACAGATGATGGTTGATCTCTGTCGTGAGCGCGGTCATACCCTCCTTCTCGCAGACTCCGAAGAAATGTTGGCGCGCCTGCCCGATGGCGATTTCATTCGAAAGTTTCCCGCTCAGTTCCCTCAGTGCGACCAACTTTTCCAGGACTTCACCTCCAGAGTAGACGTGGTCCTTGTCTACAGCGTCCTCCACTACGTCTTCATCGAGGGCAATGTCTGGGATTTTCTCGATCGGTCACTCGAGCTACTGGCAGAGGGTGGTGAGATGTTAATTGGCGACATCCCCAACATTTCCAAGCGCCATCGGTTCTTCAGCTCAACTAATGGAATTCGATTCCACCAGCAATTCATGAATACTCAGTCCCTGCCGGAAGTCCAGTTCAATACACTAGAGCGACAGAAGATTGATGACTCCGTGATTATGGCTTTGCTCACTCGGGCAAGAAACCAGGGCTTCGACGCCTACTTGTTACCGCAGCATCAGGGCCTCCCCATGGCAAATCGACGCGAAGATGTCTTGATCAAGCGGCCGTGAAGTATAGTGCCCTTCTATTGCCATTGACTGTAACGAAAGATTGCGAATCGGGGGGCTGCAAATGAACACTTCTATGACCACACATCGACTCGCACTACCGCCCGATTTCGGCTCGATGATTCCGCCCAACATCCGAATCAGCCCATTCACGTACCCAGACCTTGATCTGCAGTGCCAGGACGTCGACGAGAAGGACGCGGGGCAACGATTGCAGGAACACCTGGGTCGGCCCTACGCTCTGACCTCAAGCGGCCGCCACGCGCTGAAATTGGTGCTCACCGATGCCGGTCTCAACGCTGATGACACCGTGACCATTTTTACGACAACTGGCAATTCCTATGTCTCCGGTTGCGTGACTCGGACCATTGGACAGCTTTGCCGATGGTCAATGAAGATCGAGACTTCGACAAAACTCATCCTCGTCATTCACGAATGGGGCATTCCTTTCCCAAGGATGGAAGAGTTGCTGACGACCGGCATCCCGATCGCCGAAGACTGTGCATATGCATTCGCCTCTTCACGTGAAGGCGAGCAAATGGGCCGCAAAGGAGCGTATTCATTCTTTAGCCTGCCAAAGTTCTTTCCAATCAACTTTGGCGGGGTTGTTTGTGGTGTACGGCAACCAGTTGAAATGCTCTGGGAGGCCCGGCGGGCAGTCTTCAGTGTTATCGGCTCGGAGCTTCCACAATTGGCCGCGATTTGCAACGCCCGCATTTCGGCATGGCGATATCTGGAGTCAGCATTTAGCGAAATTGGCTGTGGACCGACACTGCAATTTGAATCTGGTACTGTCCCCGGCGTTTTCATGTTTACGCCACACGATGACGTCGCTCCCGAAGAAATTAAGCGCGCTTACAAATTACACGGAATCGAGGCAAGTGTTTTCTATCCTTGGCACGCCGTATTTATCCCATGTCATCAGAAGCTGACACCGGGTGCAATGAAATACATGGTTTCAGTCTACGAACAAGCTCGGCGACAAGGCCGTAAAGAGTCCAATTGAGATCCACTACGAGCATACGATGAGCACTAAAAGTCGAATTCGAGTGGAGCGCTACGAACCAAGGCATAAGACCCGCTGGGATACGTTCGTTCGCAAATCCAAAAACGGCGTTTTCCTCTTTTACAGGGACTATCTCGAATACCACGCCGATCGATTCAATGACTTCTCGCTTCTATTTTTTCAAAACGACCAACTAATTGCCTTGATGCCTGCGAATCGAACGGGGAGTGAAGTGATCTCACATGGCGGTCTGACCTTTGGAGGGATCATCACCGGGGCTGCAATGACTACGGCCCTGATGCTGGAAACGTTTAATGCGCTAGTGCAAGAACTGAGTGCGATCGGCATCAACAAACTGGTCTATAAAGCAGTCCCCCATATCTACCACACCCTCCCGGCAGAGGAAGACCTTTATGCACTCTTTGTTCACAACGCTAAGCTATTCCGGCGGGATGTCTCGTCAGCTTTCCTCGCTGGTCGAAGATTCCCAATGAACAGAAACCGCAAGAGGTCTCTTGAACACGCGCATTGCCAAGGTTTGAAATTGCGACGTTCGCGAGATTTTTCTCACTTCATGGCCATTGTCGAAGCCAACCTCCAGGCCCGTTACGGCACCCGGCCGGTACACTCGGTTGCCGAAATGGAACTGCTGGCAAGCCGCTTCCCAGAAAACATCAAGCTCTTCGCTGCGGAGCGAGACTCGGAACTTCTTGGAGGGGTAATCATCTACGAGACTGAAACGGTTGCCCACGCTCAATATCGTCACGCGACCCCAGGAGGCGAGATACTCGGCGCACCCGACTTTATTATGGACGCACTCTTGAACGACGTGTATCGCGACAAGCCTTATTTCGATTTTGGCATCTCCACCGTGGATAATGGGCGAAGCCTCAATCACGGATTGATTCGGAACAAGGAAAGTTTCGGCGCACGCGCTACAGTCTACGATTTCTATGAACTCAATCTGGCCTCCTGACCGCTGCAGAACTTTTTACGTGGTTGAGCGCGACATAGGCGCGCTCTGTCGCCTGATGAATTAAAAATGAGAGGTTGCGATGGGGATTGAACAATGCCGCATGATCGAGTTGCCAAAGATCGCAGACGCGCGCGGCAACTTGAGCTTCATTGAGGGCGGAAGGCACGTCCCGTTCGATATCAAGCGTGTCTACTATCTCTACGATGTCCCGGGCGGCGAAACCCGCGCTGGACATGCATTGAAGAACACCCATCAGTTCATTATTGCGGCATCGGGCAGCTTCGACCTGGTTCTTGATGATGGCCGCGAACGCAAAACTATCGGATTAAATCGCTCGTGGAAAGGTGTCTACGTCGCGCCCATGGTTTGGCGCGAACTCGTCAACTTCTCTTCCGCGGGCGTGTGTCTTGCCTTGGCCTCGACATACTACGATGCCGGTGATTACATCCGGGACTATGACGAATTCGTTCGGGCCACGGGAACGCACGCGTGACCAAGGTCCACTTCAATAATCTGAAGTCGGTGAATGACTCAATCGCATCTGAGCTCGCCCAGGCTTTTCAGCGCGTTCTACAGTCCAGCTCGTTCATACTTGGGCACGAGCTTCAATCTTTTGAAATCGAATTCGCCGCCTATTGCCGGGTGCCGCATTGCATCGGCGTTGCTTCGGGAACGGATGCCATCCGACTGGCTCTGCTTGCCTGCGGCATTGGCCCTGGCGACGAAGTGATTACGGTCTCCCATACGGCAGTCCAAACTGCTTTGGCGATCGCCGCCGCCGGCGCCGCTCCGGTATTCGTTGACGTCGACCCCCAAAGTTACACGCTGCGCCCTGACCAGCTTTCCGCGGCCCTTTCTCCGACTACGCGTGCCATCGTGCCTGTTCACCTCTATGGCCATTGCGCAGATATGGATCCCATATTGGAGTTTGCAACGCGGCACAACCTGTATGTAATCGAAGATGCGGCGCAAGCCCACGGCTCCTCTTACAAAGGCAAGAGTGCCGGCAGCATCGGAACCTTGGGTTGTTTCAGCTTTTACCCTACGAAGAACTTGGGTGCCTGTGGCGATGCCGGTGCGGTAGTAACCGCCGACGCGGAGTTGGCAACACGAGTGCGTCGGCTGCGCAACTACGGTGAATCCAGCAAGTATCGCAACGAAACCATGGGCTACAACAGCAGACTTGATGATTTGCAGGCGGCCATCTTGCGTGTTAAGCTCCCACGCCTGGAAGATTGGAACGAAAACCGCCGCAAGCTGGCCGCGGCTTATCTGTCGATCCTTGACGAACGTTTTTGCCCACCCCGTATTAGACCGGAGTGCGTCTCCAATTATCATCTTTATGTAATCCAGAGCGACGAACGCGACACGCTACAAGAGCATCTGCGCGCAAACAATATTGAGACGCTGGTCCACTACCCGACTCCGTGCCATCTTCAACCAGCATTCCGCAACATCAAGCACCGATGCTGCGATTTGCACCAGACCGAACGTCTCGCCTCACGAGTCGTGTCGCTTCCCATGTTTCCCACTCTCAGCATCCTTGACGCGGAACACGCCGCCCGTTCTGTTAACTCACTCATTAGACCTGAAAGCCGCGCGGACGCATTATCCTGACATATGGCTGCAAACACACCTGTCGATCGCAGCCAGGAGAATTTGGTGCGCATTACGGCGACCTTGCGGCACAAGAAGAGACCTCAGTCATTCCGGTCCTAATAGGAAAACTTGTCGATGACGACAATCTCGATAGCGATGGCGACCTATAACGGAGAGCCTTTCATTCGCCAACAGCTTGAGAGTCTTTCCCAACAGAGCCTGCTGCCATCTGAGTTAATTGTCTGCGATGACGGCTCGACCGATTCTACCTTGAGAATTCTCAGCGAATTCTCTCGCTCCGCTCCCTTTCCCGTTACGATCTTCGAGAATCCCAGGCGACTCGGTTTCACGGCCAACTTCCTGCAGGCCGTTCGGATATGCAATGGGGACCTGATTGCCCTTTGCGACCAGGATGACGTGTGGCTCCCAAACAAATTGAGACGCATCCTGCAAGCAACTCGAGAATCGGACGCGCTTCTTATTGCCCATGCTGATGAATGGATCGACAGGGATGGCAATTCGTTGAACATTGTTTATCCGCTAGATCGACGTTTTCAAAAATATCTGCAGGTAAATGACTTCTTCGGCCATTCCATTGTTGTAAGGAAATCGCTCCTGGAAATGACCAAACACTCTCTGACGACGGAGAAGTATAAAGAGGTAGCGGGAGATTTCGACTTCGGTCATGACGTACTTTTTCTGGAAGTGGCAAGTGCCATGAACAAGGTGCTCTTCGTGCCGGAAGTCTTGGTGCGATGGCGCGTACATTCTGAGGTCAATCATGCCTGGACGAATCTGCTGGGAACCACTTCTCGCAAGAAGGTTAACGTTCTTGACCGGATCTTTCCGCCCGACCTCTCGGAGAGATACGCTGAAGCGGCAGCATCTTATCGAAGGCACTCCAATTGGTTATCGAATGTCATTCCCGACTTGGCGGCCTATGGTGGCATTGCTGCTCAAGCGTCTGTGAAGCTCGGCGATTCAATGAAGCTGATGATGAAGCGGACCGATGTGATGGAACTGCGGTCAAGGTTCTATGAAAAGTTGTCTCGTGGGGAGCGCATTCAACTCATGCGCCACGGGGCTGCGATGGGACAATATCGGCTAGCAAAAGAGGGTGGCGTTGGGCCTCACAACGCCCTGCGCGATATTCTGGCTTGGCTCTTTCTGTTACCGAGGAAATGAAGGAGCACACCCGACGCACAAAACCGCGACACTTTCTCGACAGCATCGTTCTATTTATCTAGTAAAGCGCCTGACCCCGCAGACACCGGATGCGCTGAACCCTGGATGCCTTTCAGTGTGACCAATCTGGTAGCCTGGCGACCGCGATAATCGTCGTAGGCCTGTTCCCAGGCTGGCGAGATCAGAGGCTTGTCGAGAGGCCTCTTATACTCCAGTTGCTTTAGAAAATACCCGCACTTGCTGCAAAACCGCTCGGCCAGATCCTCCATCGAATCATCCAGAGACGGAAGCGACTGTCTCCCGATATTCCACTCAAAGATACGATCCATACCGGCCGCAACAGGACAGTGATAATAGCCACTCGGCCCCAGGCCTGTTCCACATCTCTCTGTCCACTCACAGGCGTTCCTGTAGTCGACCTTCTCGTATCCCGGCACATCCACCGGCATCACGTTGAAAGTTGCATGTTTCAATTCGATCTGCCGCTTTCCGCTCTTGCCGCTATCTTCCACCTCGATGTCATTCGGAATCTGCGAGACGACATTTCTCACCTGTTCGCCAGCCCCGTTGGTCAGCACTTTGATTCTCGTCCCGGGAGAGCAGCGACTACGATATTCACGCAATATATCCAGGATTCTCAGGAAATCGGGATGCATTGTTGGCTCACCCCCGGCGATTTCCAAAAGGTCCCAACGATAATTGGCTGCCACCCACTCATCGACGTAACGCTGAATCTGGTCAACAGACATCTGTGTGTCAGCCGGCGCCTGCGCAGAGGACTCATCGCAATTGTGGCAGCGGAGGTTGCAAGCGTAGGTTAATGCGATCCCCATTACATGACGATTGCGGCGAAATTGGGGACCCAGCACCCGCGTTACCTTACGACCCACGCGCCAGAAATCATACTTCCCTCGGAGTGATAAGCATGGGTCCAGCGCCCGCGAAAACACGCCCCGCATCGATGAAGAAAGATACGGTTTTCCGTATTTTCTGTACGCTTTGAGAAATCTATCCAGAATCCTCATGGATCCTCCGGGGCGCTTTGATGGTACCACATTTCGACAACAAACCACTCATCGTCGGTCCCGGTGTTCCATCACTCAAGTATTTTATTTCTATATATTTACAAACATATACCTGAAGTTCAATCCTTGGCCTTAGCTGCCAACAGTCTTGTTTCGCGCTCGAGCAGCCGGTCGTATAACCCGACGATTTTTTCCGTCATGAGAACCGCCGAATACTTGCTCCCGGCCCGCTTCCATGCTGCCACCCCCATGCGCTCAGCAAGCGCGCGATCCCTCGCCAATTCGGCGATGCACAGAGTCAGACTGTCAGTATCTCCGGCAGGGATTAGCCTTCCGGTCATCCCGTCTTCAATCATCTCGATCAGGCCCCCAACGCGGCTCGCTACAACTGTGCGCCCTGCGGCCATTGCATCCAACACGGCGATAGGAAAACCCTCCGTCATCGAAGGCATGGCCAGAACATGCCACGACGCCAGCAGCGGTCCAACCTCTCTTTGCCAGCCAAGAAAATGCACTTTGTCGCAAACACCCAACTGCGCAGCGAGTTCCCGCAGAGCGGCCTCTGACGGTCCTCCCCCGCCGATCTCCAGAACAATATCAAAACCCATCGTCGTGAGCCGCGCTGTCGCCTCGATCACGGCCTCAATCCTCTTCAAGGGAACAAGACGTGAGAGCACCCCAATTCGAAACGGTCCGGTCCCAGCAGGTGGCGACGGCAGAGCCGGGGCGGTCTCGATACCGGCATAAATGACCTCGGCTTTGAACTCAGTAATGGAGTCGGCGATCGCCTGCGAACAGGCAATCACTGCGTCTGCGCCACGAAAACTCCGGTACCTCATCGGCGTCAGATCGATCTCCACAAACTGGCCGTGTATGTGCTGGACCACGGCTTGCGCTCGGGCCGCTCTGCACAAGGCGCGAAGACCTCCACCGCCATGATGAACGTGCGCAAGGTCAACCGGGTGCCTTCGCAACCATTTCAAGAATCGCCACGCGCCCCGAAGGTCATCGCGGCGCATACTCCAGGGAACCACTGATGCGGGAATTCCCTGCTCTTCCATCGACTGCCGCAAGATGCCATCTTCGAGAAACAGCACAGACACCCGGTATTCATGGGGTTGAGCATGCCTGGCCAAACCGGAGATAATTCGGCAGATCCCTGTGCTTGCTGGATCGGCGCTCTTCACAATGTGAAGGCAGGTCGGCAACGATGTCCTCTCAAAACCGACTCCGGCGATGCAATCGCCGTTCGCGGTCATTCCCATTCACAGTCGCAGCCCTGAATGACAAATCAGCGGAACCGGCCTCTTCGACATTCCCGCAGGTCCGCAGGCCGCATCAATGCATGCTTGCGCGCAAGAAGAGAAAGAGTCCCGCAATGGTTGCCTTCAGTTTCACCCAAAGTCCGCTGCTGATCACTTCACCGGGTCCCTGCGGATCCCGTGGCCATGATAGAGGCTTGCGGCGAAGGCGACGACCGAGAAAACGGAGCAAATCGCTGCGATGGCTGGGAAAATTGAAAAAGAGAAACAGCCAGTAAGCGAAAGATGTGGTCGCTTCCATCTGCACATCTCGCGGTTTGTCTGGATGCAGCACGACCGCAGCCGGCACGTGAACGGCGTGATAGCCGCTCGACAATAGCCTTGTGAAGGCGTGGCTCTCTTCGGCAATGGAGATCGGAGCGCCCCTGCCGAGCCGTTCATCAAAGAATCGGTCGCCTCGGCAATATTCCTTGCGCAACGCCATGTTGGTTCCGAAGCCGAGACCGCCAAAATTTGCAATTTCAAACCAAAGGGGATCTTGATTGCTCAACGACCGCGACGGCCGCTCCATGCTGGCATTTGCCGCAGCCTCACACGTAACTGTATCCCCCGTGACGCCGGCGACTTTGGGGTCGGCAAAGGGCTCGAGTATGCGCCCAAGCCAGCCCGTCGTCGGCAGCGCATCGTCGTCGACAAATGCGACAATCTCTCCCTGGCTCTCTGCAAGTCCTCGATTGCGAGCGCGGCTCAGACCTCTGATTGGCGCCGTGACGTAGCGCGCTCCAACACCCATTGCAATCTGCTTCGTTTCTTCGTTCCCCTCGGTGTTGTCTACGACAAGCACCTCATCCGGCCGGGGATCGAGACGGCCGATGGCAACCATACAGTTCTGCAATTGGCGGGGGCGATTTCGAGTACAGACGACAAGAGATACCTTCGCCTTGGAATCGTTGCTCAATTCAGTTTGGAATTTCAGAGCGGAACGACTCGCCGGGACAATCAATGAAAGAGCCTCAAGTCAGATCAACAATTACGGTTCTGGAGTCTTACGACCGACCCGAAAATCCGGAACGGCGAGCGTCGCAGTGGCCTGGCACAATCCCACCTATGTAATGACGCCAGTATAACAAACGTCATGCCGAAGCCTCTTGAGAATGTGGAAGATGCCGCCCAAATCCGACTAATCCGGGAACAGACCCAATCCGGCCCATCCGCCTAACGCCTTATAGATGTTCTCATTCTGCACCGCTCTCATGAAGTGATAAAGCGACGACCCGCCACTAATTACCTTGGGTTGCGCAGAAATCAGCGTATGGTGACCCCGGGCTGATTCGAACAGCCGACACGCAGTTTAGGAAACTGCTGCTCTATCCATCTGAGCTACGGGGCCACAGAAATCCGATTCAGGGCAAATCCGGTCAACATGCAACACCCTCATTTTACAGCCAACTGACTGTGGC
>Ga0181537_10002049_pt1 | contig 18028 bp, 11 predicted proteins | sample PEATcosm2014_Bin_39_FD_119765 | JGI IMG/M metagenome (GOLD analysis project Ga0181537, IMG submission 119765) | Peatland microbial communities from MTU Mesocosm Facility, Houghton, MI, USA - PEATcosm2014_Bin23_10_metaG | ecosystem: Environmental > Terrestrial > Soil > Wetlands > Peat | place... | reverse complement strand
GCGGCTTGCCGGCCTGGCTGGCCAACGAGGCGATATCGAGGTCGGGACTCATGGTGAAACGGGTGATCATGATGCCGCCGCTCAGGAGCAAATTATTTTGCGAGCCCTGCAACTGCAGGTTGGCGTCGGCCAGTGAGCTTACGCCCTCTGGATAGCGAATGCGCACGTTTTTGCCGGTCACTGACAGATTGGCGAAGATTCCATGCTGGTAGGCCAGATATCCGGCGACACTGAGCTGACCGCCTCCGGTCATGGCAGTCAGGGAACGCACTTCGAGGCGATTCTGATTGAATTCGAGAGTACCGTGAAGCTGGCTGAGGCTATTGGGCAAATCTTCAAGGGCGAGCGACGCGTTGTCGAAGTCGATGCGGCCCTCGAGGTCAGGGGCTTCGAGCGGGCCATGCGCCTCGACCTGAAACGTCGTTGTGCCGCTGGCGGTGAGATCCGAGTCGAGCGTTTCGGCCAGCCTTAGATTGATGGAGCCTTTGGCGGCAACGTCCAATTGGCGCCTGGGAGCGAGATCGACGCTGCCCTGCAGGTGCATGTCGGTCTGTTCGCCGACAACGTGCAACGGATCGAGGGTAACGCGGGAGTTGGAGAGCATGGCGTGGACCGGCCCATCGCTGTGAAGATGTACGCCTGCGAGGGTGACCGCGAGATCTTGCAGGCGTGCTTCGCCACGGATTTGGGTGGTATGGGCCAGAGGCCCCTCAAGAGTGATGGTTCCGGCGAGGTTGGATTCGCCGGTGAGTCCGGGCACGTGGAGCAGATTGAGCGGACCGGCGATGTTGAACTGCGAGAAATCGAGCCTGGCATGCGTCGAATAGCCGGCTGCAAGCGCTGTTTCGCCATGAGCAGCGAGGGAAGCGGATTCAAAGTGTGTGGCGAGGTCGTAGATGACCGTGCGGTTGGCGGTGTGCGCAGAGATTTGAACGCTGCCTACTGATTCGCCGCCGAGCGTCAGGCCGGTGAGAGTGCTCTGGGCCTGCAGGTGGGGATCGTCGACCGTTCCGGAGCCGTGAACTGAGAAGCCAAGCTGGCCGGTCAGCGGCGTTCCCGCGGACTGGAGGCGCTGGATATGGCTGACGTCGATGCCTGCGCCCTCAGCGCTGACGGTGAACTGACGGGAATCGAGATTGTAGCTGCCGGATGCGGAAACTTTTCCCGCCTGATCGCTGATTGTGACGGAGGTGAGCTGCAGGTCACGGCCGGCGATCTTGCCGAGGGCGCGGATGCGGGAAACCGGTTCTCCGTAGACCACTCCCTGATCGAGCTCAACCAAGCCTGTCCCTTCGAGGGCATGCAAAGGACCGTCGGTGTCGAACTGCGCGTTCAATTGCCCGGTCACGGGAATGCTTTGGCCGACCAGGGGCAGCAACTCATCGACGTCGACATGACTGCCGTTGACGTGAACGAGCAGGACAGAATTCTGATCGAAGTTGGGCGCGGGCACGCGGTGGCCTACGGGCTCGGCTGCAGTCAAGGAGCCCTCGACTGCGATGGTGGCTTTGCCGTGCGTGAGCAGGCCATGGTCAATGGAGATGCGCTCGGCAGAATAGCTTCCCGTTGCGGTGAGAGTGTCCCAGTGCACCTGACGGAGGTTTCCAGAAGCGTCGCTGGCACCCGGCACCTCGATGGACAGGTTGTTGGCCGTGAGGCTCCCGGACAAGTGAGGATCGATGACCGATCCATTCCACGCGCCGTGGAAGTCGGCTGATCCAGCGAGAGTCGCAGGCAGCGCTGCGGTTCCTGTTTTGCCTTCGCGTTGCAGGCCGAGATCGCGAATGAGGCTATCGAACTCATTGAGGTTTTGTGAGTGAAGATCGACGGAGAGAGAGGTTGGACTGTTGACGGGATAAGCACCGACGCGCCCATGCGCATGAATCTGGCTGGAGGGCATGGCGACATCGAGAGTGCGCAGATCAACTGAACCGTCGCGCTGCGAGTAAGTGGCGTCGAGTGCGCCCGAAGCGGGATATTCGCCAGGCACATTGCGTGCGGGGGAATTCAAGGCCAGAGTCGTGCCGACGACGAGAGAGTCGATATCGCCGTGGGTCCATGCGGCGTTGGCCGAGCCGTTGAGCAGAGTGTTAAATCCCATCCTTTGAAATTGACCGCGGCCCACGATGTCCATCACCGTGTCGAGGGTGACATTTTTGACTTGTGCGTTGACCTTGCCATTCATGAAAGTCGGAATTGGGCCAGGGTGAACGGGATTGGGCGGCGGCGCTGGAGGCGATGGAGGCTTGTGGGCGAATTGCCAGTGTTTCTTGGGCGCGGTCGGTGGCGTTGGCTGCAGTGTTGCCTCGCCGGGAACCGGAGGCAGCCAATGATCGAGCGCCACTGTGCCCTCAAACTGACCGCCCTGGCGCGGCCGTGCAACCACCGAGGTGACCAGCAGCTGTTCGGGGTCGGCATGTACGTGCGCGTCTACCTGCATGTCACGGGCGTCGACACCGGGTGCAATGTAGGACCCACCGTCGATGTGTACCGGCCCATCGAAGCGAAATTGTCCGTTATGGCCGCTCGCGGTGAGGTTGAGGCGCGCGATCCCGGTGGGCGAGTTGGAATAGCCCGTCGTCGCATCGAGCAGACCCATGTCGAGATCGCCTTGCACCGATGCCTGCCAGCGCGGACGGGCGAAGTCGATCAGGGAACCGTTAATCATGAGCGCATGTTCGCCGGTTTTCTTGCTGCTGCTGGTGACTCGAAGGGATCGCAGATAGGCCGCGTTGCGCGTGAGTTGAAGGGTTGACTGCATGTAGCCGTCGGCCGGAATCGCGACAGGATGTCCGGGCTGGCCGCGCGAGACATGCAGACCGCGCGCACCCGTCTCAATCTCGTAGCTCTCAGGGTTGGCGCCGGCGGCGGGAATATAGCGGAGCAGGACAGAGAAGTCGTCGGCGGCGAAATCGATCGGGAGAAGTCTGTTCTGAGCGTCAAAATCGGCGGCGCGATTCTCATAATGGAGCAGGCCTTGTTCGACTGCTACGTGGCCGGCCTTGAGGTCGAAGAATGTATCGAGGAGGGGCTTGCCGGATTTGGAAGGACTCTTGGGCTGCGGCTGGTTGGTCGTTCCATCCACATAAACGATGAAGTGCAGAGCGGGGCGATCAATTTCGAGGTCGCGCAACAGGATGCGAGGACTGAAGACGCCGAGGATGCTGATGCGCACATGCAAGTGATCCACTTGTGCGTAGGGCGCTTCGCCTTGAGCTTCGCGGCCATGAATTACGAGCCCGTTGACCTCGGCGTCGAGATCTGACAGATGCCAATGAAAGGAAGCGATCTCGACGCGACCGCCCGTCGCTGACTCGATTCGGGCAATTAAACGCTCGCGAACGAGGTTTTCGAAGCTGGCCGAGCTTGCCCAGAAGATGACGCCGACAATGGCAACTATGAGGAGAATCGCGGCGAGGATGCCGATGCGCGCGAGCCGGCGCCGGGAGGGGCGGGTAGGGCGCTCATCAGGCTGCGTTTGCTCGATCGTTGTCACTGCGAGCCAGCTCCCCCGCCGATGTCATCGGCTGCGGCTTCGAGCGAAGGGTCGAGGACTTCGACCTGGCCCTGCTTGCGCAGGTTGTCAAGCCAACCGCTGAAGAGAGTATTTACTTGTCGCTGCAGAAGAATCTCCTGAATGCGAGGGCTTACCTGGTCGAGAGGCGGAACTGTCTGGCCGGGCTGATACTGGGGCAGAAGCGTGTCGTGATAGTACGCTTCGATTTCATCCTGCGAGATGCGGATTCCCTGGCGGAAGCGCTCCTCGATGAAGCGCAGGGTTTCAATCCGATCGCGCACATAGTTTTCCACTTGATGCTGAGTGAGGCCATTTCTCGACAGGAAGGCGTTCCATCCGGCTTCTGAAGTGCAGATGTCGCGCACACAAACCGGGAGGTCTTTGCGAATCTCGGCGATGCGTGCAGCGACTTCGTCGTCGGCGGGTAGGGCAGCTTGAGCATCTTCTTGACGAATCTGCTGGCGGATCAGAGTGCGGCTGATGAGTCTTCGCAGTGCGGCCTGCGGCGTCTCTGCGGGGTCCCCATCACCGCGGGGCTCGAGCACGGCAAGGTGCGTCTCTGTGGTGAGGTCGCTCTGGAGAATGGCGCGATCGTTCACCACAGCGATGACGCGGTCGAGCGCCTCCGGCTCACCGGTTTGCTGGGGCAAAGCGACGGGGGCAAGAGCGGTAAACACGAGCAGGGGCGCGAGGCGCCGAGCCCATGGCATCAGGGGAGCAAGCGCGGGTCGCAACAGGGTGTGCGGATTCATCAGAAAGTCTGCCCCAGGCTGAAGACGAAATTGAAGTGAGCGGCCTGGCCGACGTGCTGATCTGTAGCCGGCTGCGAAAGCGAGTAGTTAACGTTGACAGGGTAGATGGGCGGGTTGAGGTTGTAACTGAAATCGAGACGGATGGGCCCGACCGGCGTATGGTAGCGCAAACCGAGGCCTGGCGCGTGAGAGAAGTAGTTGAAGCTGCAGATGCCTTGCTGGCCGGTGGACGTGTCAGGCCCCTTGGTAGGTCCGGCTGGCTGTGGAAACTGGCCGGGCAGAATTGGGTCTGGCACGCTTGGAGGGGTCAGAATCCTGCAGTTATTGCGATCGGGCTGATGAATGCGCAGCGCACTGGCCCAGGCGTCGCCTGCATTGGTGAAGATGTTCCCCATGTCTTCGAACAGGACAATGCTCAACGCGTCTCCGACGCCGGGCAGCGTCGGAGGAGGCAAGCGAAGTTCAAAACTATTGGCCAAAGCGCCCGCCCCGCCAATGGGGAACCCCGTCTCAGGGTCGCGCGGACCGGCCGCGTTAATGGAGAATCCGCGGAGGGACGATGGGCCACCGGCATAGAGGCGCTCCGGTAGGGGGATCAACTCGCCGGAAGCCGCACCGAAGGCACGCTCTTGTGCGTAACGGGTGTTACGCGCCAATACAAATCTGTTTTTCTTGAAGCTGTAGAAACTGGAACTGGACACGTCGAGCCGGTTGAACTGGGCCTGTGATCCGAAGGCGTGGCTAGAGAAGAACTCCTGAAAACTGGTGTAAGAGCCGCGGTGCGCGTCGAGCGGAGAGTCACGGGTATCGCGCAGCCAAGTCATGCCCGGGCCCGCCACGCGCACTGCGGTCGAAAGCAATGAGATCTCAACTGGAAAGACCTGCAGGCTGCTGGCGGCTACTTTCACGCGACGGAAGTCGAATTCATAAACCAGGGTGTTGCCGGAAGCGAGCGCCGCTTTGTGAGGACTGTAATGCTGAGTCACACGCATGCCTGCATCGAGCTTGGATGCGACGTAAGTGGTCACGTCCTGGCTGTTGGCGTATCCACCGGTGAAGGACAGCCCAAGATTGGAGCTTCCGTTGAGGTGGGGAACCTGATAAATCAGATTGATTTTTTGTTCGAGCAGGCCATAGGTCCCCTGAATCGAAGCGGACTGTTCGCGCCCGAAGAGGTTGTTGCGAGTCAGATCGCCGAGAACGCGTGGGCTGATTCCAGTTTTGCCATTGGGATTGCAAGGGGTGCCGACGGCCTTGTAGCCGGCGCAGTTATTCTGCGGAGTTCCAGTCTGGGTCTCGAAGCCGGCACCGTAAGTGAAGGTCCATCGCCGGGCCTCTGAGGTCTGCACCAGGATGGTCTTGTTTGACTCAGAGCCGTTTGGATTCTCGATGGCTGTGTCGACCTCGTTAAACAAGGCGAAGTCATAGAGATTGCGTTGCGTCTCGAGCAAGGCGGTCTGGTTGAGTGGATCGCCGGAGTGAAGCGAGATAGCTCTTGCGACGGTATCCGGCCGCGTGAAATGAAGTCCCGTGAGCAGCACATTTTTGACAAAAAACTGGGGTCCTTCGGTGATGTGAAAGGTGACGTCCATCAGTTCCGCATTTCCGGGCTGCGGCTGTTGGGTCACATCGACCTGCGCACGGCCAAAGCCGCGACTCAGATAGTCGGTGAGGATTGTGTCCCGGTCACCAGCCAGATTTTGGGGCGAGAGCAACTGGCCCGGCGCTGTATTCATCAAGGGCAGGAGTTTCTGGGTCTCAAGGTGATCATTGCCCTGCAAAGCTACGGTTCCGACCCGCTGCTGGTTGCCCTCGTCGATGTGGTAGTCGACGGCGAGACCGGAGGAATTGCGCGATAGAGCGGCGGAGTCAGCGGTTGCAACCAGATTTGTACTGGACGTAATTTTGACCCCCGAGAAGCCGTTATCACGATAGACGGATTGAAGGGCGGCGATGTCAGCCGACACCAACGCCTGGCTGAATGCCCCGTGCCGGTCGGTCGTATTGGCCACGTGCACGTTCAACAGATCTTTGAGCGTGGCGGAATCGAAGTAGTGGTTTCCGGAGACGGACACTCGCTCAACGCGACTGCGGTCGCCGAGCGAAACGCTATAGAGGATTGTCACCGCATCCGGCGCAGGGGTGAGGCGCTGGTGCTCCACTTTGACGGCGAAGTATCCGAGTCGCTGGAAATAATCGCGGAGTCGGCGATCTCCTTCGTTGAGGAGGTCTTCGTCTACCGTTCCCTCTTCATAAATGGGAATTGCGTGCTTGAGCCTTTCGGAACTCAGTTTGGCGCCGTCAAGCCGTAGTTGCACGATCGGACCTCGATTTGCGGAGAACTGAAAGTTGGATTTCTTCGTGGCCGGCGAGTAAACCTGAGACTCGAGCTTGATCTCTGCTTCGAGCCTGTTCTGCTTTTGATACTCCTTTAAGACGCCGCTCAGCGCGCGATTGACCGTGTCGCGGTCAATGCGCGCACCGGGAGCCAAGTGGGCCTTACGCCGAAATTCGTCGAGACTCATGGCAGCGTCGCCTGTGAGTTGGACGTCTCCCACGCGAGCCTGCGGACCCGACGCGACTTCGAACTCAATATCAACCAACTGTTCACTGAAGTGGGTGTTTAGGGTGTGAGTAATGACGGGCTCATGAAAGCCATTGTCGGCAAGCAGCTGGCGCATTTCGTCGAGGGCCCGGGACAACTGAGCTTCAGTGAAACGAGTGCCAGCGGACAAACGGCTGGCGCGAATCAATTGGGTGTTGATGGTGGCGCCTTTGGCACCAACCACGGTAACCCTGCCAACAAACAGACGGGGATTGCCTTTGAAAATCAGGGCAACGCCGCCGTCCTCGCGGAGTCCGTAGACTTCGACGGTTTCGAAGAGCCCGGTCGCATAGGCCTGGCGCAGGCTACTTGCCAAATTTTCAGGAGTAAGGACTTTCCCGACGTCCTGAGCGAGGCGATCAGGCAGAGGCGTGAGCCGCGCCGGGTCAATGCCTTCAAATGCGATACGCGTGACCGGCAGCCCTTCCAGTCCGGCGAAGTTTTCGAGAGGCTCACCAGATTGCGGTACGGCGCGCGAAGAATCTTCCTGATTTGATCCGGGGTTTTCAACAAGGGAGGCAGATGTCTGTGCCACACACGAAATGACGCCTACCGAGCCAAAGGCGAGTGCTCCCGCCAGCAAAACGACAATCAGGAATGGCTTGCGAAGGTGCCTGGCCGGCATCGCCCTCAAAATCATTTCTCCTTAAAAAACCGTTCAACACTCCCGCGCCGTGTCAAATGATTGCATCCAAACAAGAATCTGTATGCAAACGCTCAAAACATCCCGCGCCCAAGCCACGTCAGTTCAGACGCTGCACCCTATACTAACTAGGAATGACGCAGGGTGCAGCAATACCCGGCTTGCGAAAGCAGGCACTCCCCCCGGAAGGTTTAGCATGCCCCGATCGAAGCCAGACAATAGCGAGTCGCTTGTCTCGACCACATCGCCTCCGCCCGAGGCGCGTGGGCCGCGCATAGCGACTCCATCCAATTCCATCGATGCCGAAGTGCTTGCCCGTGCGCAGGCCGGCGACCATGCGGCTTTTGCCCAACTGTATTCTTTGCACAAAAGACGTGTTTACTCGTTGTGCCTGCGCATGGTGAGCAACACCGCCGAGGCTGAAGACCTGACCCAGGAAGCTTTTTTGCAATTGCATCGCAAGATTGCAACGTTTCGGGGTGATTCCGCCTTTTCGACATGGCTGCATCGTCTTGCCATCAACGTGGTGTTGATGCACCTGCGCAAGAAAGGGCTGCCGCTTACGTCGCTCGACGAAGCCATGGAACCGACTCACGACGACGGTCCGGGCCGCAGCTTCGGCGCGCCCGACCTGTCTCTTTCCGGCTCGATTGACCGTCTCGCTTTAGAGCGAGCTGTGGGTGATTTGCCTGCCGGCTATCGGTTAATCTTCGTTCTGCACGATGTTGAGGGCTACGAGCATAATGAAATTGCCGCCATGCTTGATTGCTCGATCGGCAACAGCAAATCACAGTTGCACAAAGCAAGAATGAAGTTGCGCGATGCCTTGCGCACTTCGCTTCAAAAAGGGGGCCAAGATGACCGGGGATCCCAGTAACCTGAGCTGCCAGGAGTTTCAGTCGAAGCTGGCAGATCTGATCGGCTCCGGCGAGGACGTATCAAAGCATCCCCACCTGCAGACGTGTGAAACATGCAGGGCCCTGCTTGCAGACCTCGAGACAATTGCCGAGGCCGCCAAGCAGCTGTTGCCCATCGAGCAGCCCCAAGAGGATCTCTGGGATCGGATTGAGCTCGCGATCAAGAAAAAGGAAGGCGAACCGGATTAGCCCAAGCGCGCCCCGGCCAGCTAGGCGGCTGCGATCCGGAACCGAGATGGGGCGTTGCGGCAGGGAACAGGTTGGAAGGTTTCCCCGTAAAACTGATTGATGTGGGCCCCCTTGCCGATGGAGCTGGGGAGCGTCACTTTCCTGAAACTTTTTGCCACCTGCGTGGTCTAATGTAGGAAAGTTGATAAAAGGACACTCAATGCCAAGCCAGCCGACGATTCTCCCGCCTGTATCCCCTTTAGAAAAGGGGGGATCAGGTCGCCGCAAAGTCTCAATCCTGCCTGTTCGGGATACGGTTCTATTCCCCCATGCTGTTCTGCCCCTTACAGTTGGACGCGAGAGCTCGATTCAGTTGATCGAGGCGCTGGGGGACGAGCGGTCGATCGCTGTAGTTGCGCAGCTGGACCCCCGGCTGGACAGCCCCAAGCCCGAAGATTTGCATGAAGTGGGCACCCTGGCCACAGTTCACAAGGTTGTCAGGATGCCGAATCAGAGCCGCTTTGTCTTCACGGAAGGCGTGGAGCGAGTACGGGTTGTGAGGTACGTACAGACTGAGCCCTTCATGATCGCAGAGGTCGAGGAACTCGCCGACGCGGAGCAGGAGTCCACTGCGGGCGTGGAGGCCCTGGTTCGGAACGTGATCGGGCAGTTTCAACAGATTGTTTCTGAGTCGCCGACGCTGTCGGACGAGTTGCGGACGATTGCGGCCAATATCGAAGATCCGGGCCGCCTGGTGGATTTCGTTGCCTCGTCGCTGCCGTTCCTGACCACGGACGATAAGCAGAAGCTGCTGGAGACGCCGGCGGTGCTGGCGCGCCTCGAACAGCTCAACAAACATCTGGCCAAGGAACTCGAGGTGCAGCAGCTTCGCAGCAAGATTCAGAGCGAAGTGCAGGACCAGGTGCAGCAGTCGCAGCGCGACTATTATCTGCGCGAGCAGATGAAGGCGATCCAGAAGGAACTGGGCGAGCAGGATGAAGGCCAGCGTGAAGTGGACGACCTGCGCGCGAAGATCGAAGCCGCCGGTATGCCGGAGGACGTGAAGAAAGAGGCGATGAAAGAACTGGCTCGCCTTGGACGCATGTCGCCAATGGCTGCCGACTACGGGCTGACGCGCAACTACATCGAATGGCTGGCGGTGCTGCCGTGGGCGAAGAGCTCGGGCGAGAAGATCGACATCGGCAAGGCCAAGGAGATTCTCGACGAAGACCACTATGAGCTGAAGAAGGTGAAGGATCGCATTCTCGACTACCTGTCGGTGCTTGAATTGAAGCCTGACATGAAAGGACCGATTCTTTGCTTTGTCGGGCCTCCGGGCGTAGGCAAAACGAGCCTGGGCCGGTCGATCGCGCGAGCATTGGGACGGAAGTTCCAGAGGGTTTCGCTGGGCGGCATGCACGACGAGGCCGAGATTCGCGGGCACCGGCGCACATATATTGGCGCGTTGCCGGGCCAGATCATTCAGAGCATTCGCAGGGCGGAAACCAACGACCCGGTGATCATGCTGGATGAAGTGGACAAGCTGGGCCGCGACTTTAGAGGCGACCCGGCGTCGGCGCTGCTGGAGACGCTGGACCCGGAGCAGAACAATACGTTCCGCGACAACTATCTTGACGTGCCGTTTGACTTGTCGAAGGTGCTCTTCATATGCACGGCGAACATGCTGGACACGGTGCCGCCGCCGCTGATTGATCGCATGGAGATCATTCCGCTGCAGGGCTATAGCGAAGAGGAGAAGGTGCATATCGCGAAGCGCTACCTGATTCCGAGGCAGGTCAAGGCCAACGGCATCACGGCGGAGCAGATCGAATTTCCGGAAGAAGCGGTGCGGCATATCGTGCGCCACTACACGCGCGAAGCGGGCGTGAGGAAACTCGAGCAGGTGATCGGCACGGTCTGCAGAAAACAGGCGCGCCGCGTGGTTGAAGGCAAGACCGAAAAACTTGTCGTAAACCGCGACGTGTTGAAGGAGTTTCTCGGCGGCATCCAGGTGCGCGTCGACACGGAAGTGGCGGAGCGCGTGAAGCGACCCGGCGTGGCTGTGGGCCTGGCGTGGACGCCGGCCGGCGGCGACATACTCTTCATCGAAGCCAACAAGATGAAGGGCAAAGGCGGCTTCACGATGACGGGCCAGATCGGCGAGGTGATGCAGGAATCGATGCAGGCCGCGCTGACCTGGGTGCGCTCGAACTTTGAGCGGTTGGGGCTGAGCGAGGACTTCAACAAGGAACTCGATCTGCACATTCACGTGCCCGCGGGCGCGATTCCCAAGGACGGCCCGTCGGCCGGGGTGACGATGACGACCGTACTGGCCTCGCTGCTGACTAACACGCCGGTGCGTCCGCTGACGGCGATGACGGGCGAGATTACGCTGAGCGGCAACGTGCTGCCGGTGGGCGGAATCAAGGAGAAATTCCTGGCGGCGCGCCGAGCTGGGATAGAAACCATTATTCTGCCGGCAGACAATCGCCAGGACGTGGAAGAGGATCTGACGCCGGAGATGATGAAGGGCGTCACGGTGCACTACGCGAAGCACATCGAGGACGTGTTGGCGGTGGCGTTGCCGCTGCTGAAGGCGCGGCCCGAAGCGACGCCGATTGATGCCGAGCGAGGCGCAAGCGCGGCAGCGTAAGACAGTTGCAGTTGGAGAGACGAGAGGCCGGCAAACCAGCCGGCCTTCTTGTTGGCTGCGCGAATTCGGACTGTTTGCCAGCTGGAACGTCTAAGGCTTGTGGGCGGTATCCTTTCATTGATGATCCAAGTGCGAGTGCTGGCGTTTGGCGTGCTCAAAGACACGCTTGGTGCGGTTGCGGCCGCGGTTGCTCTGGGTGATGGCGCGACAGTCGCCGATTTGCTGGCCGAAGTCGAGCGAAAGCATCCTGGTGTGGTGCTGCGCGGGATTGCGGTCAGCGTGAATGCCGAGTACGCGCCGGCGTCGCAAGTGCTGCACGATGGCGACGAAGTTGGACTGCTGCCGCCGGTGTCGGGGGGTGCTGCAACCGAGTGCCAGCTCACGCGCGAAGTGATTGACGCGGACCGAATCGTTGCGGCGGCGAAGCGCGGCGAGGACGGCGCCGTTGTGGTGTTTGACGGCATTGTGCGCGACAACTCACGCGGGCGAATGACGCTGCATCTGGACTACGAAGCGTATGAAGAGATGGCGCTGAAGCAGATGAACGAACTTGCCGCGCAGGCGCGGGAAGAGTTTGGCGTGCGGCAAGTGACGGTCGTTCACCGGCTGGGGCGGTTGCAAATTGGCGAGACCAGCGTGCTGATTGTGGTGGCGTCGGCGCATCGAGCGCAGGCGTTTGAAGCGTGCCGGTGGCTGATCGATACGCTGAAGAAAACTGTGCCCATCTGGAAGAAGGAAACCTTTGTGGATGGGGCGGTGTGGGCGGACGGCGAACCGTTTCCCGCAGGGACTGCCGTGGAGCAAGCCGATGCGGAATAGCGCAGTTTTCCGGGTTGCGGCGGCGCTGCTGGCGGCTGGTGTCGCGGTGGTGGCTGCGGGCGGCCAGGCCTCGCAGGACGACAGCATGACGCTGCACGTGAATGTGAAGCTGGTGAATATTTTTGTCAATGTGACGGACGCGAACGGCGCGATTGTGGGCGGATTGAAGCGCGAAGACTTCGCCATTGCCGAGGACGGACGGCCGCAGGATATTGCGGTGTTTGAAAGGCAATCGGAGCTGCCGCTGAACCTGACGCTGGCCATGGACGCGAGCGCCAGCACCTATAAGGATCGCGGACTGGAGCAGGATGCGGCGCGGCATTTTGTGCACACGCTGATGCGGCCGCAGGATCAGATGAGCGTGCTCGAGTTTGACACGTTTGTGACGCAACTGGTTCCTTTTACCAATGACGTGGCGCTGATCGATCGCGGGCTGAGCCGGCTGCGCGGCGAGGGCGGCACGGCGCTGTATGACGCGATCTATCTCGGCTCGGACAAGCTGGGGCCGAAGCAGGGGCGCAAGGTGCTGGTGCTGGTGTCGGACGGCGGCGACACGGTGAAGAGCACCACGTATGCGCAGGCGCTGGAGCAGGCGCTGCGCAACGAAGTGATGATTTACTCGATCATCGACGTGCCGATTGCGGCGAGCGCGGGGCGCGACCTGGGCGGCGAGCACGCGCTGATTACGCTGGCCGAGCAGACCGGCGGGAAGAGTTTTTATGCCAGCGAAGGCGGGCTCGACAAGGCGTTTGCGCGAGTGAGCGACGATCTGCGCACGCAATATCTGCTGGGCTACTATCCGCATAACCAGGAGCCGGGACGGACGTTTCATCGGCTGAGTGTGACGGTTCCGCGAGCGGCGGCGGACGCATTCAATATTCGGTACAAGACCGGGTATTTCGGCGACGCGCCGGCGAAGGACTAGCCGTCCACGCAATCGCGCACTGCGTGCGCCGAGGACTGCGCGTCTGGCGTGCGCGCGCTTGCGCGGTACCTGCGGTGCGGGGACGGCGCGTCCAGCGGGCGGCGCTTGCGCTCGGATAGGTTCCGAGGCGATCTTGTACAGCGAATCCCACAGGGAAAAAGTCTTTTCAAACTCGGAATTTGATATGCGGCAACTGGTGGTGTGAATAGATTTGCGCGGGGCCGGCTCACAGGAACGCAGGGAATAATGTGCTAGCGGAGTCAGCGGAGTTGGCGGTGCTAACGGAGTTAGCGGAGCTAGGCTCCCACTCATCGCGATAGAGCTGCGATGAATGGGGCACCCCGGCGGTGTTGGCGGAGCGGGCGGATCCAGGCAGATGCGCTCTGCGCCTTGACGCTGGGCGGGAGGTAATTGACGAGTTGTCAGGCCTGGCATCAAGGGGCTCATGGCTGCGGTGCGCTCCTTAGAGACAGTTAAAAAGTGAAGAAGTGAAAGAGAAACAGTGAACGAGTGAAGAAAAGAGTGAATAGAAACAGAAAAGCGGCGAGCCGGAGGTGCCGGTTTCGCCGCCTGTTTTTGACTACGTTTCTATTGTGCGCCTTTTCGAATAGTTAATACGCAAAATCGATCAAAAAATCTTTGGCTGTAAGTGATAGGCAAGAAGACGGTTACAAAATTGGGAAAATTATTTTTGCGGTTTACCCCTTGACAAGATTTCCACAGGGCAGCGGATTCACGGGTCGGCGAGACGCGCATTGGTGATGTGCTTGCCCAAACAGGCGGGGACTTCTGTGCGGCCTAGAAATCATTTATGTGAAAGTCGATACGCTTCGTGCCCATTGTCCATGAAAACCAAAGCAGCCAGACTCCGCAGAGTGCGGTCCATCCGCGTGATTGAGTCACCTGTTCCCGCGGAGTGTCCGCTGCAAACGGGTACTGTTCCGCCTTGCACGCGATGAACGTGCAGGGCTGACCGCCTTTCGATCCCCAGATGGCGTCAAAAATGAGAACCTCTTTCCCGTTTCGCTGTCCCTCGATCACATTCCAGACTTGCCTGATTGCGAATCCTGGGGGATGAAAGCGATATGTCCCAACGGGAGGGGAGCCCATCTTGAAGGGCGGATTCCACCACCAGCTTGGAGGTGCAGAAGGTCCGATGTACTGGAAGCTCCATTTGGCCGCGAACGCGCGCATCGCTCGGGCACGAAACATGTGGACGATTCGCACCGCCCCCAAGATCATTAAGAGCATGATGGCGAGGGAGAAGAGATAGTGAGATGTCACAGTGCCCATTCTGATCCGCCGGCGAGATCATGTCCATTACGACTGTCATTGTTTGGTGTCAAGGGTGGGACGAAGGCAGTCGGCAGTGCCGCGAGCTGATGGATTTGCATCTAAAATGGAATCATGACTTCCCCATTGTCACGTCGCCGCTCGAAGACTCCGCCGCCGGGTGAAACCGGGCAAGAGGCGCTGTATCTGCGCTCCCTCAGCGAACGCCAGGTTCCTGTGAATGTGAAGCTGCGCGATGGGGAGACGGTGCGCGGGTGGATTGAATATTTTGACGACGGGATGCTGCGCCTGACGCGCGAGGGCAAGCCGAACCTCTTCATCTACAAGCACCAGATACAGACGATCTCGGAATCGGGGCGGCGGCGCGGACCGCGCACGACCGGGGATGGGGCGACCTCGTGAGCGAACCGGCGGGCGCCGCGCAGAATCTGATCTGGGTTCCGCAAGCTGCTGAGATCGCACGAGAGGCCGGAGCGCGGCTGCGGGAGTATTTTGCGCAGGGCGTGGAGACCGAGTACAAGGGCGACGTGGACCTGGTGACGGTGGCGGATCGCACGGTGGAGAAGCTGATTCGCGCGGAGCTGGGCGAGGTGTTTCCCGAGCACGGGATTTTTGGGGAAGAGGGAACGCGGGAGCGGCTGGAAGGCGAGTTCAGGTGGTATGTCGATCCGCTGGATGGGACGACGAATTTTGCGCACGGGTTTCCGCAGTTTTGCGTGTCGATGGGGCTGGAGCAGCGGCCGGCGACGCTGAAGGCCGATGAGGATGGGACGCTGGTGGCGGGCGTGATTTATGACCCGCTGCGGGACGAGATGTTCACGGCGGAGCGGGGCAAGGGCGGATGGCTGAATGGCAAGCCGCTGCGGGTTTCGCGGAATCGGGAGCTGGCGGAGTCGCTGGTGGCGACGGGGTTCCCGAGCCGGAAGCGGCACAGCAGCCCGAATATTCATTTTTATCAGGAGTTCACGATGCGGTCGCACGGGGTGCGGCGGGCGGGGTCGGCGGCGCTGGACCTGGCGTATGTGGCGGCGGGACGGATGGACGCTTTCTGGGAGTTCAACCTGAACCCGTGGGACACGGCGGCGGGGTTTCTGCTGATTGAAGAGGCGGGCGGGAGGATCACGGATTTTGCGGGCGGGCATTATCGGGTCGACAGCTGCGAAGTGCTGGCGTCGAACGGGCTGATTCACGAAGAGATGATGGGGCTGTTTGCGGATATGTTTGCGGGACGGGATCTGAAGGCGATTCCGACGGCGGCAGAGTGGGCGGCGGCGAGGAAGAGACAGGGACCAGGGAATAGGGACCAGGGACTAGAACGAAAGCAGGGGCTACGGACTAGGGAATAGGGACCAGGGACCAGGGAAGGTGCGTCCGCTCCGACAATTCATCATGATGGGTGAAAGGTGCGGGGGCCGTGGTCGAGGACGGGACGAAGTCCCTTCCCGCATGGCAAAACGCGAGCCAACGGAGGGGATCGCAGTGTGGGTGCCGTGTGCTACTATCAGCGTCGAGAAGTAAGAGCGGTTTCACAATTCACGTGCCCTTTCTCGCATCGTGCAGGGTGTCTTTTTCTTAAGGAAAAAGCCACTGAGCGGTATTGGCTTCGGGGTGCTGTAATTGTTTAACCGCTGAACACTTTCCGGAGAGCTCGAAGATGGCCTATGTAATCGCAGAACCCTGTATCGGCACGAAGGACAGCGCCTGTGTGGACGCTTGTCCGGTCGATTGCATTCACCCCAAGAAGGACGAAGCCGGCTTTGCCGAGTCGGAGCAGCTGTTTATCGATCCGGTCGAGTGCATCGACTGCGGCGCGTGCGTGCCGGCTTGCCCGGTGTCGGCGATCTTTGCGCTGGACGATCTGCCGGAGAAGTGGGCACACTTTACGGAGAAGAACGCGGCGCACTTCGGCCGGTAAACGACAACCTGCAACAGCTTGCGCGCCCGTCGTGGGAACTTGCGACGGGCGTTTGTGCGTGCAGGCGCGGCGGCGCAATTGACAACGCATGTTCATCAAAATAGATTGGCTCGGAAACGGATTGAGGGCCAATGACTCCCCAAAAAACTGAAATCTTGAATGCGCGGAAGCGGGTGCGCGAGCGGCGGGCGCGGGTTGGCGCGCGGACAGCGGCGATGTGGATTGTGGCTGCGGCGCTGGCGGCGGGTTGGCATGTAGGCGCGCAGCAGCCATCGGCGAAAGGGACGGAGATCAGGCTGTCGGTCGAGGTGAACGCGCCGGGGACGCCGCTGGTGCATTTCTGGAGCAAGATAGTGGGGGCGGGACGCGCCAATGAGGGCCTGCGGTCGACGTGGCAGGAGGAATTGAAGACGGCGGTCGAGTCGGACGGATTTCAGTATGTGCGATTTCACGGGCTCTTTCACGACGACATGTTTGTGTATCGCGAGGACGAGCAGGGAAGGCCGATTTACAACTTCCAATATATTGATGATTTGTTTGACCGGATGCTGGCGACGGGCGTGCGGCCGTTTGTAGAGCTGAGCTTTTCTCCGAGCGAGATGGCGACGGTGAAGGGCACGACGATGTGGTGGCAGGCGAACGGGAGTCCGCCGAAGGACTACAACAAGTGGGCGGGGCTGGTGAAGGCGTTCACGGAGCACTGCGTGGCGCGGTATGGGATTGAGGAAGTGCGGAAGTGGTATTTCGAAGTATGGAACGAGCCGAATCTGGATGGCTTCTTTAAGAACGGGACGCAGCAGCAGTATTTTGAGCTCTACAAAATCACGGCGGTGACGATCAAGCAGGTCGATCCGGATCTGCGCGTGGGCGGGCCGACGACGAGCAACTTTAACCTGGACGAGAAAGCGCTGAAGGAAGCGCGCTCGGGCGGGAAGGGCTATGACCCGCTGAGCATTCCGTGGCGGCCGATATGGATTGAGGATTTTCTCAAGTATTGCAAGGCGAACAATCTGCCGGTGGATTTTGTGTCGACGCATCCGTACCCGCAGGACTTTGACATTGACGACCCGAAGCTGCCGAATGGGGGACATCTGCGGCGCAGCGTGAACTCGACGCGGGACGATCTGCAGATGCTGCGACAGATCATCGATGCGAGTCCGTATCCGAAGGCGGAGATTCAATTGACGGAGTGGAGCTCGAGCCCGTCGCCGCTGGATCATACGCATGACTCGCTGGCGGCGGCGGCGTTTATCGTGAAGACGAATCTGGATTCGATTGGATTTGTCGATTCGCTATCGTATTGGGTGTTTACGGATGTGTTTGAGGAGAATCGGAAGACGGACTCGGTGTTTCACGGATGCTTTGGGCTGATCAATTATCAGGAGATTGTGAAGCCGACTTTTCACGCGTACCGGTTTTTGAATCAGCTTGGCGATGAGCTGGTGGATCGGACGGATGGAGCGATCGTGACGCGCGACAAGGCGACGGGCAAGATGACGGCGCTGGCTTACAACTATCCGGTGGAAGAGAAGATTGCGATCCCGGTGACGGACACGCTGGCGGATGCGGATGCGTTGGACGGGAGCGGAAGTGCGCGGGACATGGACATCAGGCTGCGGGGATTGCCGCCGGGCACGGCGTTTTTGGTGGAGACGCTGGACCGGGCTCATGGAAACGCTGTGGCGGTGTGGGAAGCGATGGGGCAGCCGGAGCCTCCCGATCGCGAGCAGACGCGGGTGCTGCGCGAGGCGGCGTGGGCTACGGAGAAAGAGATTGTGCGCGTGGACGACACGGGGACGCTGGACCTGCACCGGAGCATCG
>Ga0181537_10002048_pt1 | contig 18029 bp, 11 predicted proteins | sample PEATcosm2014_Bin_39_FD_119765 | JGI IMG/M metagenome (GOLD analysis project Ga0181537, IMG submission 119765) | Peatland microbial communities from MTU Mesocosm Facility, Houghton, MI, USA - PEATcosm2014_Bin23_10_metaG | ecosystem: Environmental > Terrestrial > Soil > Wetlands > Peat | place... | reverse complement strand
TTACCAATCCCGAATATCTTTACTGGCTCACCTACTCGGGCAGCGGTACCCCTACGTACACACAGGTCTTCGCACTGGCCGGCACGGCAACTTTTTTGATCCGGGATGACAACAATTATTTCTTAAAGGACACGGTATCGGGCGGTACGGTCTACCTCCGGCAGGGATCGCTAAGCACGGGCCAGGTGACAACTACCCTGTACAGTTACCCCCAGTCCACGACCTCGGACGTGCAGATGGAGGGGTCCAATGACACGCTGATGCTCGTATATCAGTCGACGAAAAGCGGTGCGACGACTTCTTATACGCTCGGCACATTGCCCGTCGGTACGGCATCGACCAGTATTTCAACCGTCGAGAGCCTGGGTATCCTTGCCGTGCCCCCAGCGGTCAATTGGTCTGCAACCAACGAACTGCTCAGCAGTACGCGCAACAACATCTATATTACCGAGTACCCGACGATCGGAAGCGCATCGACTCAGGTGATCACTCCTGCCGGCACGGTGCTGCAGGCGCTGCTGGCCCATTCCGCCTTCGGATTGGATGGGATCATCTACCCTGGGATTCTCCAGTTCAAAGGAATTACCGATACCACCGGGGAGACGTTGGGCGGCGCGACCGTTTATGCCGTGTCCACGAGCGGCACGAGCCTTGCCACTACGACCTTCACGTTACCTGGGGGAGGCGCCTACACGGTGCCGGCGAATACCACAACGGAATTCGATTACGAAGCCATATCGTCAAGCTACCTGATCGGCGGCATTGAATTCGTCAATGAGACTGAAGAGCTGATCACGGGTGGAATCTATGACGTCGCCAATGACATAGTGTTTCCGTTCAGCTTTGCGAATACGGAAATCTCCTTGGCCGAAGCAGATTAGTGGAGTCGTACGCCCGGCGGGACGGCAGACAACGCGCCTCAAGCTGACCACACGCGACGGGCGGTCTCGGGGCACGCTTGGTAATTTCCCAGCTCATGGTCGCCACCGCGGCTTGCAGATCAGGCGCCCGCGTACAAGGCTTGTGGGCAAGGATTAGGCCGGCGAGGCGACCGCCCGTGGAGATATTTACTCCACCTTCAACCAGTGGGCCCGGATAAGTATCCCAAATCTCGGGGCAGCCGCGGACCGAAACGATCGGCGGCACTTACCGCCAACAAAGTCAGTCGTCGTTGTCGACGCTGCGACGGCCGCGCTTCTTGCGCAAATCCGTTGCCGGCGCCTGTTTGGGCATCCCGCCGGTTTCGCTCGCGCGACGTGGTCCCGCACGGCGGTCAGAATGATGCTTGAAGGCGCACACGCACTGTCCCTGCCGGGTGCATTCCTTTAACGGCAACTTCGGGGCATCGCCAGGCAGATACCGCTGGCCACGAAGCGCGACCGCAGCGGCGCAGGCGTCACGCGTTGCGATGACGCTGACCGAATGCCACGGTTCCTTCGGCTTTTTGGAGGTCTGGTCAGCCATAAGCTGCCGAGTATAGGACTACGCGACGCAGGAAGTCAGCAGATCGTTGCATTTGCAGGAAACGGCCCATGTTGCCAGTCCTTCGATCTGCATCGCGCCGCAGCACCAGCTTCACCCAGATGCCTGTGAAAAGAGGTTCGGAACTTTCGCCAAAAGCACGGGTGGCTCAGTATCCTTGAACAAGGGTAGCGGCCGCTTGCTCAGTCTTGCGACTTCGTACTTTCGCTCCCATTTCTGATGCCACAGATACAGCTCCGCCATCGACATTTGTTCCAGGTAGAGGCAAAAGCTCCAGGCCAGCCCGATATAAACGATGCAGCAAACCCAAAGGAAGTCCGGAACCCGAAACAGTGGGGGCTGGCCATGGTGGCCGGTACCGAAAAAAAACAATAACGCTGGCGGCAAAAACGCGATTGCCGCAGCCGCATAAGTCAGAGCGTAGCCACTCGCAAAGACGGCTAAGTGAGCTCTGAGCACCGCTAGCCCTTTTTTTGCGGCGTCAATAAAACTCATATTCTCCCAGGCGATGGCCGGCAGAATCAGAAACACTACCATCCGTATGCCCTTCTGCAAGGCTTCGAAGAATGCACGACTGAGCGAAAACTGACTGAAGTTTGCTATGGTTTCTGCAGCGTTGCGGGCATTGAATTCCTGATCGTTGTCCTCGTCCTTGCGCCGCCCGGATACCAGCGATTCGATGACTGTTAGCGCGAACCAGATAACGGCCCACGCGATGGCGAGCGCCAGAACATTGGTCAGATCTTTGCTGAACGTGCGGGACAGCGCGACTCGCAGGGAAGGTTCGCCATCCTCCATCTGCTTGATCATTTCCAGCAGAGTATCGCAGGCCAATACGATGGTGAATGAAAACACGAAGATCACGACAAACACGAATGCCAGTGTTTGCGCAGTATCTAAATCATGCCAGGGAAATCCGTATTTAAGATATAAAACAGTCGGCGCATAAATGCACCAGACCGTCAATATCGGCACGATGAACAACGGGTACTTCTGAAATACCGCTACGGAGTGGGTGATTAGCTGCCACCCTTTGTCCCAACTGGACGTGTCCATCGGTTATCCCTATTCGTCCCAGATAAAGCCGCGCCCGGATCCGGATTCATTGCCGCCGATTCCAATGACTTGCGTCGCGTGAAGCGAGATTGCACGCCAGAATCGGCTCGTCCGGATTGAATTTACCCGCGGTTACCGCGATTAACGGTGCTGTTCGTCACACTACCGGGGCGCGCCGCAAATCCTGAGGAGAACTGGGGCACAGCGGCCCCGGTATCGCTACGCGAAGCGGGAAATACCCAGGCGCGGATTTGTCGCAGCACCACGCTCGCTGCTGAGCTGTGCAAGGTTGTAAACGCCGCTTGGCAGCGGCGCTGATCTCAGATCCGAATCACTTGGCGGGAGCGGTCTTAGGGAGTGACTGCTGCTCGCGCCACGCCTTAATTCCGCCGTCCAGAGCGGAGACGCCCTGGTATCCCATCTGCCTTAAAGTGGCAGCGGCCAGTGCCGAGATTCGGCCAAATTCACAGTACACCAGTATTCGCCGCGTCGGATCGGGCAGTTCTTCGTTGACGCGCAATTCCAGCTGCCCGCGCGGCAGATGCCGCGCTCCGGTGATGTGGTACGCCTCATAGGCATCACGCTCCCGAACGTCGAGCACGATGAGGTCGGTGTCCTGCGCCTCGACTCGTCGCTGCAGTTCCTGAAGCGACATAAACGGTATGACGGTAGCCGCATCGGCAAGCATCTGTGCCACCGTCTTGCCACCGCTCATGTTAGTGCGTAACGCTTCGGTGATGTGCTTGGGCATGCTCAGGTTGAGCTGCTGCATCATGCTTACGAAGGTGGCACGGTCCCGTTGCTGCAAGCGAGGATTGTCAGCCAGCTCTTGCGCAAGCGTCGAATGACTTCGCCCTTTGTAGTCGTGCGCCGGAAAGATCTTGGTCTGCGGATCGAGCCGCAGCACGTGATTGAACAGCGAGTCGTACAGGGCGTCAGGATCACCGCTCGGCAGATCAGTGCGCCCGGTACCGCCGATCAGCAGTGTGTCCCCGGTAAACAGCAGGTCCTCAACCCGCAGGCACATGGAGTCGAGCGTGTGGCCCGGTGTGTGAATCGCCTGCAGCCGCAGCTTGCCAACGGCCAGCATCTCGCCGTCGTTCAGTCGCAGGTCCACATACGGCGCCGGGCTGGCACGGTGCATGACAACCGGCAGATTCAATTGTTGCGCCAGCTGCTTGGTCGCCGAAAAATGATCCGCGTGCGTGTGCGTGTCGACCAGGTAGCGAATGCGCAACCCGTCGCGCGCTGCCAACGCAACGTAACGATCGATCTGACTGATTTCCGGGTCGATAAGGGCTGCCGCGCAGCTGTCCTCGCAGCCAATCAGATAGGATTGGCAGCCGCCGGTGGCGATCTGTTCGAATTTCATTTGCTCTCCGGGTCGATCCGTCGCCGCAGCCTCTGGTCGCAGCTGCGCTGGCTGGGCGCCGTCTTTTTAATCCTCGCGCGTCCGCATCGCGCCGCCGCCCGCGTTCCAGGTACGTAGGCCATTGCCACCTTAAGGGTAGCGGTGCTCCACTACGTCGCGAACCGGGTCAGTGTCGTATACCAGCACAATGGATTGAATATGGCCTGAAGCCGGGTCGAAATTAAATACGTCGGCGCAATCGAAGGATACTCGGGATCCATCCTTCAGCCGCCAGTCATAATGGTAGTAGGCGACCGCGCGCAGATGCCCTTCGGCGCTCACCAGCACGTCATATACTGTCAGCTTCGCACCGCTGGATGAGTGCGCAACCTTCGTGACGAAGTCGCGCACCGGAAGTTGGCCTAAAAAGGGCGACTTGACCCAGCCATCCGGAACGAACAGGGCGGCCGCCTTGTCGGCGTCGCCTGCTTCCAGCGCCAACAGATATTTGCGAACGGCTTGCTGCATAAAGTTCTCCGATCCGACAGTGTCGGATTAAAGCGCCGCCCCGTTTGTATAAGTGGAATGCGCGGCAGCTCTGAGCCCCACGGGCGACGATTGTAAATCTGTGGACATCATAGTTGCGAGTACGGAGGTTGGCGAACGCAGATGCCGGAATTGCCCCCAAGGCGGAGGGCAAGCAGTGGCGAGAGGCTTGCCAAATTTCAGCGGCGGGCGGGGCCCCAAGTGATCGGCGCCGGTGCAAAAAGACCTACCTGTCCGCTGCTTCTGAAAGGCAGTTTTAAGCCAATAGGCGCTGTCTGCTGGCGCGACCGATGCCATGAAACATCGTGAGGGACTTGCCAGCTCCCGGACTCAAGGGCGGCAAGGGTGCTTGCCGTTAAGAAGTGGAGGGGCCTCTGCGACAGGATGGGCGTGCACCGATGTGCAGCCGATTTTTCGGCGGTAGTGCAAGTCTGTCGGCTCGGCCAACCGCGGGCTGCTATAGGGCTGTATTCGCCGTGGTCGTCGCGTCGTAATGGACGCACTTATATAAAAAACAAATGCTTATAACAATGACCTCAAGTGACGTCTCTTCTAAAGTTGCAGCCCGCCACACAACATTTAAGGGCCAACAAGCCGCAGCCAAATAGCAATAAGCTGGCCCAGTAGCTCAGCTTCAGAGTCGCAAGGGACAATGCTTGGGATCGTGTTTTGTTAAATGAGCGCCTGCGAAGGGGCTCCAGGTTGAGGGGCTACGATTGGCTCTCTATCATGAAGGCGCGGTCAAAAAAATCACGCCACGACCGGATCATCCCTTACACGTCCAGTGCAATTGAATGCGGGTGCATCATGAGCAGATATTTCGCATTGTCGTTTTCACTTGCGGCTCTCATCTGTTGCGCGAGCGCAGTCTGTGCTCGTGGCATCGAGCCCATGCTGACCGCGGCCATTGACGAGTCGCAGCGCGTAACGCTGCCAGGCAATACAACGCCTGCAGCGCTTGATGGCGCGGATGACCGCGGAGCGGTGAATGACGATCTGCGGCTCGAGCACCTGTTGCTCGTTCTCAAGGGCTCGCCGGATAGCGAAGCGGCCTTGCGGCTGCTGATTGATGAGCAACACAACCCTGCTGCCGTGGATCAGTACCATCACTGGCTCACGCCGCAGCAGATCGGCGAGCGCTTCGGGCTCGCCGACGCAGACCTTGACGCTCTGCGCAGCTGGCTCGAGTCCCACGGCTTCACGGTCAATCGGATTTTTACCAATGGTCTGGTCATCGATTTCAGCGGTACCGCCGCCCAGGTTCGTGCTACTTTCGCAACTGAAATTCACCAGCTCGTAATACCTAATGGCGAGCATCATATTGCCAACATGCGCAACCCCCAGGTTCCGGCGGCACTGGCGCCCGCCATTGCCGGAGTCGCATCGCTGCATGACTTCTTTCCAAGATCGCACGCGGTAGCGCTCGGCCCGGTCAGCTACCAGCGCGCCACCAATACCTGGACGCCGCACTTCAACATCAACATCGATGGCTCCGTTTTCCATACGCTGGCGCCGTACGATTTCGCGACTATCTACGACCTGCTGCCGCTGTGGGCGCAGGGCTATACGGGCAAAGGCATAACCATCGCCGCGGTAGAGGACAGCAATCTGCTGCATGCCGATGATTGGAAGACATTCCGCAGGACCTTCGGGCTTGACGGGTTTAAGGCTGGCAATTTCCGGCAGATCTACCCGGGCTGCGACAATCCCGGCCAGAACGGCGATGAAACAGAAGCCGCGCTCGACGTCGAGTGGTCGAGTGCCGCCGCGCCCGACGCCAATATTGAATTGTCGGCGTGTGCCAACAGCGCGACCACCTCAGGGCTGGACCTGGCTATCCTCGGCCTGATCGACTACGCGCCGCCGGATATCATCACCGACAGCTACGGGCTCTGCGAAACCATCACCGGCGCCGCCGAGATCGCGCTGGAAAACCGCGAGGCGCAGCTCGCGACCGCCGAGGGCACGACGTTCTTCATCGCCGAGGGTGATGATGGGGCAGACCAGTGCGCGCCCGTTGAGCCCACCAATTACGCCACAGAAGGCATCAATGGCGGCGACAATACCGCGTCGGCCTACGCGGTCGACGTGGGCGGCACGGATTTCATGGCCCAGTACAATGCCGACGTCAACGGCATCCCGGTCAGCAACTACTGGAGCGCCAAGAACGATCCGACGACCAAGGCATCCGCGCTCTCCTATATCCCGGAGATTCCGTGGGACGATGGCTGCACGAGCCGGCTGATTTATACCGACCCCGTGAACGGCAGCTACACCCAGTCCTATGGCGTCAACGGCTTTTGCAATTCGGCCGCCGGACAGAATTTTCTGCTTGACGTCGCCGGCGGTGGCGGGCCCAGCACCTGCTTTACCGGCGAGCCATCGATTCCGGGCGTCGTCAGCGGCACCTGCCGGGGAAACCCCAAGCCCGCCTATCAGCGCGGCGTGCCCGGTGTCCCAAATGACGGACTGCGCGACCAGCCCGATCTGTCGCTGTTCGCGAGCAATGGCGTCTGGGGCAGTTTTTACCTGGAATGCATGTCCGATGTCAGCCAGGGCGGCGCCGTCTGCACCGTGCGCAATGACGCTATCGTGCAGGGCGGTGGCGGCACCTCCTTCAGCTCGCCGGCGATGGCCGGCATTCAGGCGCTCATCGATCAGAAATTCGGGCGCCAGGGCGACGCCAACTATGTCTACTACGCGCTCGCGCGTCACCAGTTTGAACAACCCAATGCCGGCGCCTGCGATGCCAGCAGAACCAACGGTACGCTGCCGGCAAGCTACTGCGTCTTTCACGACATTACGCGTGGCGACAGCGATATACCGTGCGGACAGAATCCCGACGGGCATTTCTACGACTGCCACGGCGCATCGGGCACCACGATAATCGGCGAGCTGTCCGGTTCGGATTCCAAAAATGAGCCCGCGTACCCGGCGACCTTTGGCTACGACCAGGCCACCGGCCTTGGGTCGGTGGACGCGACCAACCTGTTCAACGCCTGGCCCCAACCCGAGTAGGCCGGTCAGCGCATAAATAGGGCACTGCAACTTAGGGATGGCAGCTAAACGCGCGGCGAGCAGTGCCGATAGAATGCGCGCATGAACGGAAGCGCACTTCCCTTTCTGCCGCGCTTGTTCGCCGCGGCCCGTGCCACGCGCCGATCGATGTCCGGCGGACCCGGCTATCACGGGCCGAGGTCCGATCATTTTGACGGCCGGAGATTTTTTAACCAAACGGGCACGTCAGTGGGCAGGTCGCTGGCAGACGTACTGCGCTGGCAGCTCACTGCCAAGCGCAAGCCCTGGCCAGCGTGGGTCGAGAATACGGTCGCACCGGCTTTGCCTGCCAGGCTCGAAGCCGGCGAGCTTGCCATCACCTTCATCAACCACATTACCTTCCTGCTGCAGTATCAGGGCTTGAACCTGCTGACGGACCCGGTTTTTTCGCCGCGCGCCAGCCCCGTGCAGTGGCTTGGGCCCAAGCGCCGGCATCATCCCGGCGTGCCATTTGACGCTCTGCCGCCGATTCACGCGGTGTTATTGAGCCACAATCACTACGATCATCTGGATCTGCAGGCGCTGCGCCGGCTAAGCCTGGAGCATCGCCCGCTGATCATTACGCCGCTCGGTAACTCGGCATTTTTAAATGCGCAGGGCATCGAGCCCGCCGTCGATCTGGACTGGTGGCAGGATTTCCAATATCGGCAGGCCACCATTACGCTGACGCCTGCGCAGCATTGGTCCAGCCGCGGCCCGGGCAATCGCAACCGAAATCTTTGGGGCGGCTTTATCGTCAGCTGCGAGGGGCAGCGCCTGTACTTCGCCGGCGATACCGGTTACGGCGGTCACTTTCGCGACATCGGCGGCCGCATAAGTACGGTCGACGTTGCCCTGCTGCCAATCGGGGCTTACGAGCCGCGCTGGTTCATGGCCGAGCAGCACATGAATCCGGCCGAGGCAGTACAGGCCCATCTTGATTTGGCGAGCCGCTTCAGTATCGCCACGCATTTCGGTTGCTTCCGGCTTACGGATGAAGGCATTGACGACCCGGTGCATGATCTGAACGAGGCCCTAAATCACTTTAAGGTCAGCCCTGATCGCTTTGTCGTGCCCGTACCGGGGCAAACGATCCTGCGCCGCTAGATTAAGAGCTTGGCGAATAACGCGCTGCCCACCGCGCGCGATCCGGGCCGCTCATTGCCAGTTACCCATCAGGATGAATGGCGCCCAGTAAAACGGATGGGCGTAGGGCGCCTTGGGGTCCACCTTGAAATTGCCAGTCGCCCGGCTGGTGCCAATGCGCGCCAGGCCACGGGCAGTCTGATCTGAACCTTCGGCCTTAACCGTACCGTGCAACAGCGCCAGTTGCGCCTTGCGAAGTGCCTCGGCCTTATCGAGGTGATCTTCCTTGTGCGCTTCGTACAGTGCCCGCATCAGCCGGGCGGTGCTGACGTCCGCCACCGGCCACAACGTCGCGAGCACGGCATGGGCACCCGCCTGCTGGGCAATGGCTCCGAGGCTTTCCACTTCGATGCCGTGATGCGCGACGCCATCATCGCCCAGCGCCGTTTCGCAGGCCGACAGCGTCAGTAACTCAACGTTGGTGAAGTTAAGCTTGCTCTTGATCTGCGCCAGCGTGAGATGGCTCCCGTCGCCGAGCAGCAAAAAGGAATCATCCATGTCCCCGGGTTCGAACTGGAAGTGGCTGGCAATATGAATGATCGGATACGCCTGGTCGAGCCCGTCGCGCAGCGATCCTTCATTGAAGGCAGAATCGAGCAGCACGGTCCCGCCCAGAATGCCATTCTTGCCGGCAATGCCGTTGAGCTCAACGCCGGCATAGGGCAGTGGGTCGTAGCCGGATCCGCCTTTGGTGACACCCAGTCCCCAAACCGACCAGGTCTGATCTCCTGGCGGCGCGCCGAGCTTGTCCCGTACCGCCTCGGTCACGATGACGACCGCCAGATTTTCGACCAGGTAGCTGTGCCCGTCGTACAGGGCGGCGAACGGCAGGTAACGCAGTGTATCGTCCAGCGAAAGCATAAGAATCTTGGCACCCGCCTGACGCAGGTCATCGGCAATCGGCTCGATCAGCAGCTTGTATAGCGCTGTCGCCTGCGGCACCGGGTCCTGGCTCGGGTTGCTGAGCGTGGCACGGAACCCGCGGATCAGCTCGTTCAGATCCTCCCGCTTGATCGGCGATTCCCGTTCGAGCACCACGTTTGGAGTGGTGAGGAAAATGGCCACCTTGTCATCCGATATCATGTATTGGGCCAGAACCGCATCGTGGCCCATTTTCTTCAAGGTGCCCTGAAAGGCGCGGCTGAAGTCGTTGAGCTCGTGCTGCCGCCGCGCGCGGGCTTCCGGATCGTTCGAGGCGCTGGCGATCGCCGCGACGTGGGCGTCAAAAGCCGCCTGCGCCGCGTCCATGGCCTTGCGCAGCTGAGTCAACCGGGCGTGATCGGCCGGACTGAACTGCCCCTTTTCCTTATTGTATTTTTCCTGCAGCGCCCCGTATTCCTTCCCGAGGCTGACTTCCTTGCCCCCCAGTTCATCCAGCTGCTGCTCGGAGGTATCGAGAGTCGCCACGGTCTTCGGGGCGTCAGCGTCCGATTGGCGCTCGGTGTAGTCGTAAAGCTCCTGTTCCTTGACCATGGCCAGAACCTGCTGTGCCTCCGACAGCCGGCCTTCGGCAATCAGCAGGTCCGCAAGTTTCCGATAGACAGAGCTGACTTCAGCTGCGCTGACAAAAGCCTGCTGGGTCTCGGCGGTGCTGCCGGAGATATTGCCACGCAGTTTTTGCAGATAATTGAGCGCCGCTTTGCCGTAAAAAATGGCGACACCGCGCTGTGGCGGATGGCTCGCGGCGTAAAACTCCATCAGCTCTGCCGGCACGCGCCAGCCGATCAGCTGATTGTCGGTGGTCCGGGCAACGCGGTAGGCGTGCTGCAGCAACGCCAGCGCCTCGGCGTCGCCCCCCGTGGCGCGCAGCGACTTGGCCAGCTGCACTGAAACATAGGCCGTAATGAAGTTGTCGGCGCCGAGGTATTTGGTGCAGCTGGCGAGCGCCTGCCGATACAGCGACTGAGCCTCGCTGTTGCGGCCGGTTTCCCGCAGCACGTCACCCAGCGCCATCAGCGCAAAGCCAAGCGTCGGATGGTCGGGCCGCTCGGGCCCGAGCACGCGCTCGGCGTCGGCCAGGGCCTGGCGCGCGAGTTGCTCGGCGCCGGCGTAATCACCGGCCAGCCGCAGAAAATTCGCCAGTACCGCACGGTTGAGGATGGTCAGCGGAGCGTCGTGACCCAGGGCCTTTTCATCGACCGCCAGGGCCTGGCGCATCACGTCTTGGGCTTTCTTGTATTGACCGGTGACCCGGTACACCACGGCAAGGTTGTGCAGGGTCAGGCCGACGATGGCATTGTCGCCGCCGGCCATTTTCCGGTTCAATACCAGCGCCTGACTCAACGTAGTCTCAGCCTCGCCGTAGCGCCCGTTGTTGATCAGTACCGCGCCGAGCGATGTGAGCACTACGCCGCTGACCGGCGCGTTGGTGCCAAATAATTTGTCACAGATCCCGAGCGCGCGGCGCAGGTCGGTCTCGGCACCCGCGTTGTCACCAGTGTCAAGGAGCGCTCCACCCAGATACGACAACAGCAAAATGTTGCATGGGCTGTCCGGTCCGTAGGATTGCTCGCACACTTCGAGGCCCTGGCGGTAAAACTTTACTGCCTCAGGAAGGGTACCTTCGGCGTAGCGGGTCAGCGCCAGAAATACATAATTCGGCAGCAGCTGCGGATGGGTCGCGCCGTAGATTTTGGATTTGAACGCCAGCGCATCTTGCAGCGCAGGAATTGCCTCTTTGACTTTGCCCTGCATGCCCTGGCCGAAAGCCAAAACCGCGCCGGTATCGGCTTGAAACAGGCGCGCCGACTGATCGAAATCGGCCTGCGTGTGGGTGCCGACCTTGGTAAAGCGGATCTGGGCTTTGACGAGCTTGCACTGGGTCAGCGCCGCCACCATCGATTCGACTGGCAGTTCGCCCGCGAACGCGCCTGGACCCGTCATGCGCAGCGCCATCGATTGGCTCGGTTTGGCATCGCCTGGAAAGGTCAGTGCTAATTGGTTGAGGCTGTTGCCGCTGAAATGAACCGAAACGATTTTATCGCCGTGCAGGTAGCCCTCGATGGCCTGCGGCCCGTCGTCGCGACCATTAACGGTAATATCAAAGGTGTCGCCGGCCATGGCCGTGCAGACCGGGTCGGAGCCTGGCTGCAGCTTTAGCTGTCCCTGGTAGGTGAAGTATTCGGCCAGCGCGGGCGAGGCGGGGCCCAGCAACGCCAGCGCAGCCAGGGCACCTTGCCAGCTTTTCGGGCCGATTCTCTCTGACCCTCGCAATTTCATTGGGGGCTTGGGCGTGGCGCTGAATATGCATCGAGCATATCACGCGGCAGCAGGCCCACACTACGCGGACTACAATGCCGCAAGCGCGCTACGCTCGTAATAAATGCAGCGCCAGTTGATGCAGGAGCCGATCCATGAACGCCCGCTCGCCTTGGCAAATACATTGGCCGCACCGGTATCTGCGCTGCATCGCGCCACTGGCGTGCACGCTGATTCTTATGACGAAGTCGTTGGCGGCCGCTGCAGCGGGCGACACTTTAGCTTCCGCAAGTGATCCGTTTAGCTGGCTTGAGGACGTCCACAGCGATCGGGCCATGGACTGGGTCAGGGCCGAGAATGCGAAAACCATCGCTGCGCTGGAAACACGTGCCGAGTATCCGCAGCTATACGCCGATGCGCAGGCGATCGCCGGGGCGGGGGGACGCCTGCCGACGCCGCGATTTATAGCCGGCGACATTTTTAATTTCTGGCAGGACAGCGGGCACCCGCGCGGCCGGTGGCGCAAGACGAACCTGGCCGACTACCGCCACGCGGCGCCGCAGTGGGCGACGGTCCTTGATCTCGATGCACTGGCGCGAACCGAGGGCGCCGACTGGTCCTGGCAGGATGCGAGCTGTCTGCGCCCGGCCGAGGAGCGGTGTCTCATTAGTCTTTCTGACGGCGGCGAAGATGCGGTATCCATTCGCGAATTCGATCTGTCCAATCAAAATTTCGTGACCGGCGGCTTCGATCTGCCTAAAAGCAAGCAGAGCGTCGCATGGATTGACCAGGATCGGCTGCTCGCTGCCCGCGATTGGGGCGCCGGCACGATGACAACGGCCGGCTATCCGTTCGTCGTAAAGCTGCTGCGGCGCGGGCAACCGCTGTCAGCGGCGCAGGAGATCTTCCGGGGCCGGCCGACCGACACTGAGATCGACGCAGTGCGCCTGGACGATAATTTGGGCGATAGGCTGGTGCTGATTCTGCGGCATGTCAGTTTTTTTGAAACGGAGTTCTATTGGCTTGGCCCCAGCGGTTTAACCAGGCTCGAGCTGCCGCCGAAGTCCGAAATCGCAGACCTCGTCGCGAACCGGTTGCTGATCGTCCTCAATCAGGACTGGATCGTAGCGGGGCGCCGCTTTGCGCAGGGCTCGCTGGTCTCCGTGGACGTCCATGCCATGATCGCCGATCCGCGGCATCTGCAGCCGGCGCTGGTGTATGCCCCGGGGCCGCGGGAATTTCTCAGCGAGGTGAGCGCTACCGGCGGCAGTGTGGTCGCGATTTTATATCGGAACGTGCAGGGAAGGGCCCTCGCTTTTGTGCCGACGCCTGATGGCGGCTGGTCGCAGCGACTGCTCGCCGCGCCGGAGCACGCCTCAATGCACATCGTGGCCACCGACCTTCGCAGTCAGCAGGCAGTAATCAGCGAGAGCGGATTTCTCTCGCCGTCGAGCCTATGGCTTGCGGGGGCGCCGGAGCAGCCGTTTACCGAACTCAAAACGCTGCCGGCGCAATTTGACACGTCCAGACTCGTGGTTGAGCAGTGGACCGCCAAATCAAAGGACGGCACCCGTATTCCGTATTTTGTGATCCATCCAGCCGCGATGAAACTTGACGGGCGCAACCCGACGATACTCAAGGCCTACGGCGGATTTCAGCTCTCGTGCACTCCGTACTATCTGGGCGTCATCGGCAAACTGTGGCTGGAGCGCGGCGGAACTTTCGTGCTGGCTAACATCCGCGGCGGCAACGAATTCGGGCCAGCCTGGCACGAGGCGGGGCTCAAGACGCACCGCCAGCGGATCTACGACGATTTTGCCGCGGTAGCTGCAGATCTCGTCGCGCGTAAGATTACCAGCCCACAGAATTTAGGGATCCAGGGCGCATCCAACGGCGGCCTGCTGATGGGGGTACAGTTCACGCAGCACCCGTCTTACTGGCACGCGGTTGATATCCAGGTGCCGCTGCTCGACATGCTGCGATTCGAAAAGATCGATGCGGGCGCTTCCTGGGTGGGCGAATACGGCAGCGTTGCAAATCCGCGCGAGCGGGCGTTCCTGGCCGGCATTTCCCCGTACGAAAATCTCAAAGCGGGCGTGCAATATCCGCAGCCCTTTATCTGGACTGCCACCGATGACGACCGGGTCGGCCCGCAGCACGCGCGAAAATTCGCCGCCAAGCTGGCGGCGCTAGGCGCGCCTTATCTGTTTTTCGAAGTGGCCGAAGGCGGGCACCTGTTCTTCGATGAGAGCGAGTGCGGCGTAACCCTGCAGGCTGGCATACCACAAAGCCCGCAGATCACGGCGCTGGAGATGAGCTATTTCACGCAGCAGCTGATGCACTGATTCGCAGCCACGAGCCGCCTGGCCGCGAATCCCGGTCGCTCGGGTCGCTTCGACTACTGCCTCCTATGCAAATAAGTCGAAAAGTTGGCGGTGATCGGAGTCTGATCAGGGTCAACTTCATATATCACTATCCGGTCGTCAACGGGAGCCATGTCGCCCAAGGATCTAATCAAGACCGACATGTAGGAACCCCAGTCCGCCTGATTGACCTGCGTCGTTGCCACGGCCATCGGCACGGACGCAGAGATCTTGCATAGAGTAGAGCGACAGTCAACCGTCATGTCGTCGTAATAGGCTCGCTGCGGTAGGTTCTCAGCGGCAGCTTCAATCGCGCTCGTAGTGTCCCGAGACCAAAGATAGTCCCGGCTCTCGCCCTCATATAGCTCTTTCAGTTGTTTTAGGTTCGACGCAAGTGCTCGGAAGCCTTCTTTGTCGAGACGAGGCGATCCCAAGCCAGCGTGCGGAGACTTCGATTTGCCCCACTCAGAAATGGGAACGGGCGCCCCGACTTCGCTGTCATGGAACGCCCTTATCGAAGCCGCCTGATCCTCGGTCGGTCCGGCCAATCGGCGCGTTACAGGTCGGTCCCAACGCAATGCGATCAGCAGCGCGAAAACACCTGCAGCAACGCCTCCCAAAAAGAGAAAGCTTCTCACCGCTTCAGGATTGAATAGTCTAGCTGGGCCAAAGCCAGCCAAATGTCCCGGCCGTCAGCGCGCCGTAGATCACGCCATCAACCGATTCCTTGATAGCCTGGCTCCACGAGCGCCGGTACCAGATCGACTGCGGCCAGACGGCCATCGCGTAGCCCATGAACGCGATCAGGCCCGTTATCTTGAATACGTGCCGGTAGTTCGTGCCGGGCGGCAGCACGTGTCCGTCGATATAGCCAACCAAGGCGCTTATTACCAGTACATAGATGAACCACAGCACCAGGTTCCGACCCATCGAAAACAGCTGGCCGGGAGCCAGGACCGTCATAAAAATGACCGGACCCTGTTTGACCTTTTCCTTGAAAGCCGGAGCTTTCATCTCCTCCATGTTGGCTGCCCGCGGGACCATGTAATTACCCGGAGGAATGCCGAGGGGTCCCACGGCGGCGCGCAGCTGGTCTTCATTCGGCACTCGCGGATAGTCACCTTTGTGCCATAGCGGCGCCATGTGGATGATGGAACTGGCGACAAAAACGATGACGGCCGACAGCAGGATTGGCTGCCACAGCGCGCAGAGGATAAGCATAGTGACTCCCGGTATTGGCTTTTTAAGAGCGGGACACAGTCGCGCGGATATTACGCCCACATTATCCGGTCGTCACTGCCGGGCCACGGCCCAATTGAACCGGGCGCCACGGCCGCGGTCTTACTGGCTTGCATCGGTTTCGGACCCCCGGTTGTAGGTAAGCTTTAAGCGCCATGCGCATGAATGCGTTCAACGGGTTGGTGACGGCCCTGATAGTGCTCGCCGCGTCCAGCGCGGTACGAGCCGACGGGCCTGTGGCCGCCGATACGGCGGCCATCAAGGCCGCACAGGATTTTCGCAAAACGTCCTGGCCGACGATTCTTGCCGATGGCTGGAGATTTATCACTTCGGTCAACCATCCGGACATTCCCGACTCTGGCACGGATTATTTCTATCGGGGCCTGGCGCCGGTGACCGACGAGGTGCGCGCAGCCTGGGTGCTGCACACCTACTATCAGAAATTCAACGCCGGCGACGCAGAACTGCCACAGTGGCAATCCGAGAAATGGCTGGTGTGGATCAGCTGCCGTGAACACAGCTGGCAGGCGCGCGGCACCGGCAAGTACGATTCCCTGACCGGCAGCGGCCCGCAGGTGAAAAGCTCACTGTTTGCCGACACGCCCTGGCTGCCGGATACGGCGCCGGCCACGCTCCTTGACGTGGAATCCGGCACGCTCGCTGACTTGCTGATCAAGGCCATCTGCGCCGAAGAACTTCCACGCGCTGGGCCCCTCAGGACGCCCAAATCCTGAGCGCGGGGTAACGGGGCCGCAGATTGATATTTTTCCGGCCCGCGCAGCTACTGCTTGGCGGCCGGCGACGGCGCCACGCGCTTGATAATGCCGCTTTGTTCCATCACGCGCAGCAGCTGTGACAGCTGCTCCTGCAATGCCAGGGCGCAAAACGGCGTCATGACCAGCCGGGCAACCGGATAGAGCGTGCTCTCCGAGCGATTGGCCTGCACCACGTGCGGCCGGGACACCGCGAACTCCAGCCGCACCGTCTGCCCGTCAAAATGCGTCAATCTGATCTGGTCGACAAAGCGTTCGGCCAAATCGGGCAGATCCACATACGGGGCCTGTGTCTGATCGGTGGGTTCGGCCATGCTCACTCCTCGTATATGGTGACTGTCGCGCGGCGGCCCGCGCACGATAGCGACTTATTGTAGACCGCGACACATTGCCGATCCGGTTTTTGCCGCCGGATGGTGCCGCGCGTGCCTGATTGGGCCGGCCGCCCGCCAGCCAATCTGGCGCCGCCTGCCATCCTCTGGTACGGTGCCGGCCGGGCCAGTACAGGATATCTACCATGAAATCAAAAAACGCCTTAGCCCTGTTGACCGCCGCGGCACTGGTGTCGCTGCCGCTATTAGCTGCCGAGCCACCGCCGCCACCCGCGCCGCCGCCTGCAAAGATGACCACGGTTAGCACGAATATGAATATCTGCTACTCAGATGCTAAGGCGCTGGCCGCGTGCGCAGCCGGCTGGCAAGCCATGACTGACGCCGGCAACAAGGTCGACAACAGCAAGGCCGCCTGGGAAGCGAGCGGTTTTGAGAACTACGTCGCTGGAATCCGCATCGTCAATGAAGATATGTCCTGGTGCAATCCGGCGGGCAGCGAGACGACCTATGAGGAGTCTTTCGCGATCGTAGCCAAGTACCTGGCTGACCATCCGGAGAAGTATGACTCCGAGCCGGCGGCGCTCGTCAACCTGGCGCTGAAAGCGGCTTACCCCTGCGGCAAGAAGGGTCACTGAAGGTAGCGTGACGCTCCCGGTGCCGGGCGCTTTGGCGGTGCCTGGCGCGTTTGGCCGGCTGTCATCTGGCTGACTGCCGGCCGCTGATCTCCAAGCGGCTCTCAGGCGGCAGTTGCCTCGGCGGCGTCCGCGCGCACGTAGCTGCGTTCGCGATAGACCATCGCCACAAAGATGAACAGCACCGCAAATCCGCCGATGCCGTAGGCGAAGAAATTAAAGTACTGCGGACCAACGAGCTTGTAGGTACTGACTTGCCCGTGCGCCGCATCCCAGACGCCGGTGCTGATCAGAGGCTTGCGGTGCGCGTTGTCCATCAACCGCACGCTCGAGCCGCGCACTTCGGATGCGAGGTAGGTGCCGGCCAGCGGCTCAGGCTGGCCGTTGTCACCGGTCACGCTGATGCCCGTGTGACCGGAAAAATCGATCTTCTGGCCCACAATGAAGTGCGTGCCGGGCGGCAGATCGACCCAGGTCTCGGCGCCGGTCTGCACGGTGCTTGCATTCAGTGGCAGCACCATGACGCTGTTGACGACGGCGGTGATCGCATTGCCCAGGCTGATCGACAGCAGAAACAGGGCCATGATGAAGCTCTTCATCCGCAGCGGCGCCTGCTTATAAGAGAACTCCAGCGCCGTAATCGATACCAGCACCTCGGACGCCGTTAGTACGACATAGGCGAGAATCTGCCACCACGCCGACACCCGCAGGCCGCTTTGAATGCGCTGCTCGATCCAGCTGACAATCAGGAATGAGCCGGCGATGACGAACAGTCCGATGCCGATCTTGCGCAGCGGCGTCACCGTAAAGAACCGGCCCATCAGCGGGTACACGCCAAAGGTGAACAGCGGCACCATCACCAGGATGAACAGCCC
>Ga0181537_10002047_pt1 | contig 18044 bp, 17 predicted proteins | sample PEATcosm2014_Bin_39_FD_119765 | JGI IMG/M metagenome (GOLD analysis project Ga0181537, IMG submission 119765) | Peatland microbial communities from MTU Mesocosm Facility, Houghton, MI, USA - PEATcosm2014_Bin23_10_metaG | ecosystem: Environmental > Terrestrial > Soil > Wetlands > Peat | place... | reverse complement strand
CGATGGTCGAACTCAAGATAGGTTCGATTATCAAGGAAGGCAATAAACGGACGGAGATTTTTTAGGAATCTGTTGACTCATCGCTGGGCTTGAGAAGGGGGGAGGGGCATCCTAGCTGTTCAGGGCGCGGAAAGATCGAGCCAGCCGGGATCCGCTTCCGCCTGTTGCGCAATTTCATCGAGGATGACTCCGGGCGCTGTATGCGGCTTCCAACCCCACTGGTTTAGAGCCCGGGTGGAATCGAGTACAACCCAGGGAAGATCGAACAGGCGGGGCTGGGGATCGGAGGAAATGTCGCGCCCGCCCCAGCGTTGCGCGCACCAGGTGCTGAGTTGCTGCAGGGACATGGCCTGGCCGGCGCCGCCCGCCACGTTGATCACGCGCAATTCGGGCCGGCCGGAAAAATTGATCTGCCGGGTGATCAGGCCGGCGACATCCCTCGGGTGGAGCAGGTCCCGGGTCTGGTGTCCCTGGCCGTCGAAGCCTATATACTTCAGGGGTCGGCCCTGTTTCCAGGAGTGAAGCCAGTAGGCGAAAATGCCCTGGTCCGGCCGGCCGAATTGACCGCCTCCGGCCAGCACTCCGCAGCGATCGATCCAGACCGGAAAGTCGAAGCATTCCCCATACTCCAAGGCGAGCGCTTCCGAGGCGAGCTTGGTGCTGCCGTAGAGGGAAACCGGCGCTTGGGTGGAAAATGTCTCGGCGATGCCCGCCCCGCTCACTCCCGGCGGAAGGGGCCGGGCGGAGTCGGGCACATAAGCCCCGTCCTGCACCCGCACCGGGAGCGCCGCCAGCGGGGGAATGGAATAGACCCGGCTGGTGCTGAGCAGGACAAAGCCGCTGCGATGTTTTTTACAGTGCTCCAAAAGATTGATCGTGCCGGTGAGGTTGTGTTCGACAAGCTGCCGGCTGCTGGTCTTGCCGTCGACGCCGGCAAGGACGCTCGCATTGGCGGCGGCGTCGACCACGAAATCGACTCCGGGCAAGGTCTCGAAATCACTGGCGGCGCGGAGATCGGCATGAAAGAGCCGCACGCCGTTTCGTTTTAAGCCGAGCCGATTGGCCTCGCTGCCGGGGCGGATGAAATTATCCAATCCGTAAATCTCCCAATCCGGTGAGGTCTCCCGCCAGAATCGAGCAAGTGTACTTCCGACAAAGCCGCAGACGCCGGTGATCAGAATTTTCATGGAGAATGTTTTGGGCGGATGCGGCGGCCGATGGCGCTGAAGTTACTTTCCAAGGCGGCTGTGCCAAGCCTGGACAATCTCCCCGATCGTCTGCTCCAACGACTTGGTAATGTCCCAACCCGGATAGTGAGCCTTCATCTTGCGCAGGTCGCTGTAGTAGCAGATGTGATCGCCGATCCTGTTTTCCTCCTGATAAGAGTGGCGCATCGGCTTGCCGGTGAACTTTTCAACCATCCGGAACGCTTCGAGGATCGAGCACGAATTGGCCTTGCCGCCGCCGAGGTTGTAAACCTCGCCTGCGCGCGGAGCGTTGGCGAAGGCGAAGATGAAGCGGGAGACGTCCTCGGAATGGATGTTGTCGCGGACCTGTTTGCCCTTGTAACCAAAAACCTTGTATTCGCGGCCTTCCAGGTTGCACTTCACCAGGTAGGAAAGAAAACCGTGCAGTTCCACGCCGGAATGATTGGGCCCGGTCAGGCAGCCCCCGCGCAGGCAGCAGGTCGGCATATTAAAATAGCGGCCATACTCCTGCACCATGATGTCAGATGCAACCTTTGAAGCGCCGAAGAGCGAGTGCTTGGATTGGTCGATCGTGAATGTTTCCGGGATTCCGTTTTCGTAAGCTGGATCGGCATAATCCCAGCGCATGGGCAATTCCTGCAAATCTATCCGGTTGGGAGCGTCTCCATAAACCTTATTGGTCGACATGTGAACAAAGGGGGATTCCGGACAAGCCTGACGCGCCGCTTCCAGCAGGTTTAACGTCCCCACCGCGTTAGTATCAAAATCGTCAAAGGGAATCGCGGCGGCCCGGTCATGACTCGGTTGCGCAGCGGTGTGGACGATGACGGAAGGCCGAAGCTCCTGGAGCAGGTCATGAACGCCCGCGCGATCCCGCACGTCCAGTTCATGATGAATGAAGCCCGGAATTTCCTTCAGCAATCGTTGCTGATTCCATCGAGTGTCCCCCTGCGGGCCGAAAAAGACGGCGCGTTGATTGTTATCCACGCCGTGAATCTGATAACTCGATGCCCGCGCAAAATAGGCGCACACTTCTGAACCGATAAGTCCGGACGAACCGGTAACCAATAAAGTTTTCATTTTGCCCAGCTCCCTACCTTTTGCATTGTCGTTTTGTGAGGCATGATTCCCCCATGGGAAAAAATTGAACGGAAAGTTGAAGCATGTCCCCTTCTTTGATTGAGCGCGGGTATCTCACTCCTGCCCGGCGCCAGTCACACCGTCTGTCCTAATCACGCCAGCCATTTTGGTCAATCAAAATGACCGGGGCGAGGCTTCAAATCTTGAACGAGCCTGTTTTTTTGTTCATTTTGTATTGAACAAAATAATCTTTTGGTTATTCTTTGTCGAGTGGCTAAGGCATTCACTGCAAGGCTGGAGAAGGTTGGCAAGACAACCGGCTCTTTTTCACCCCTCGAACCGGTGGAAATCGAGGCAATCCAGCTCTTTGTCCAATTTTCCCGCGCGCTCGGACAGCCCCGCTCCGTGGCCGAAATATACGGACTGCTTTTTGTTTCTCACCAACCGCTGGCGATGGATACGCTTATCGAACGCTTGAACTTGAGCAAAGGCTCGGCCAGCCAGGGCTTGAAATACCTGGAAGAACTCGGTGCAGTACGGACGGTCTATGTGGCCGGAGAGCGACGCATTCACTACGCCGCCGTCGCCGAATTGCGCAACCTGGCCGGGCGTTTCCTGCGCCAGCAAATTTTGACCCATTTTGCGGATAGTGAAACCCGCTTGGCCCGGATGACCGCGGAGGTGCCAAAACTTTCAGGCGAACAACGGAAGCACGTCGGCGCGCGCATCAAACTGCTGCGCAGTTGGGAACGCAATGGGCGACGCGTGGTGCCATTCGTGCTGAAAATGCTGGGTGGCGGAAGTTAGGAACATCGTTGGAACTGAGTGCATTTTGCCTCGGCGAAAAACAACTAGGGTTCGGCTAGAGGTTTCCTGCGAAATTTGCGGGAAGGCCAAGTGCGGCAGCTTGCCCTGAATAAAAGAGCAAAAGTAGACCTTCCACTTTAAACCAACCTCAAATCTTCATGGCCTCAGCAAATGTTAACCAAGAACCCGCCAATTCCGGGTGGTCGATCATCATCGGCCCCCATGGGGGAGCTTTTAACTGGAAACTTGGAGAGCTCTGGAAATGCCGCGACCTGATCTCGCTCTTCGTCTGGCGCGATTTTATCGCCCTCTACAAACAGACGATCCTCGGCCCGGCTTGGTATGTCATCCAGCCGTTGCTCACCACTCTGACTTTCACCATCATCTTTGGTAAAATTGCCGCCTTGCCCACCAACGGCTGCCCTCCCTTTCTCTTTTATCTGGCAGGCAACGTACTCTGGAATTTCTTTTCCAGTTGCATCACCAAGACGGCCAGTACCTTCGTGACAAACTCCGGACTGATGGGCAAAGTCTACTTCCATCGGCTGGCCATTCCGATCTCGACCGTCTTGTCGACACTGATCTCTTTTGGCATCCAATTTGTCCTCTTTCTTGGCTTCTGGTGCTTTTACCTTGTCAGCGGCGCCCACGTGCAGCCCAATGCCTGGATGCTCGCCGCACCCCTGGCCGTCTTCATGGTCGCGGGTTACGCCCTGGGCGGCGGCATCATCGTTTCCGCCTTGACTACCCGTTATCGCGACTTGGCGATGTTGGTTACCTTTGGTGTGCAACTTCTCATGTTCCTCACGCCGGTCATCTACCCGGTCTCCACAGTGCCCGAGAGATACCGCTGGCTCGTTTCGTTGAATCCGCTCAGCCCGGTTTTTGAAGCCTTTCGTTGCGGCTTCCTTGGCGGGGGAGCCGTCACCATTGTCCAACTGGCTGTCAGCTTTGCCATCATGATCGCCGTTCTCATTGTCGGCCTCATGCTTTTCTCCCGCGTGGAAAAAACCTTCATGGACACGGTTTGAAAAACGGAAAGCAGAAAGCTGAAAGCGGAAATTAAAAACGAAAATGAGCGGGCGATTATCGGATGAATTTAGGCAAAGGGTGAAAGGTTTTGCCGCCGGGACGATACGATTATTCGTCAAGCTTCCGAAACAGCGAGACGAGGCGCAAATTTTAGGCAAACAACTTTTACGATCCGGAACCTCTGTTGCGGCCCATGTTCGTGAGGCCTCTTGCGCCCGGTCTGATGCGGAGTTTGTTTCCAAGCTGGGCGGAGCGGCGCAGGAGGCTGACGAGTCCTCCCTGTGGTTGGAATTATTGCGCGAGGAGTGTGGAATTTCCTCCCAGCTAACGGAGCCGCTTGAAAAAGAGTCCTTTGAATTGATCGCGATATTCACGACGATGATTAAGAAGACAAAGCTGAAAGGAGAAACCTGAAAGCAGAAATATCGTGATTTTCCAATTTCATCTTTCAACTTTCAGTTTTCCCCCTTTCGGTATTTCCATTTTCAGCTTTCACCTTCCAACTTTCCCCCATGTCCACCGTCATCTCAGTCGAACACATCTCCAAGTCTTACCGCCTCGGGCTGATCGGCGGCGGCACGCTACGCGAGGACGTCTCGCGCTGGTGGGCCCGGATGCGCCGGAAACCCGACCCCAACCTTAAGATTGGCGAGGAACACCACGCCCGCCATATCGGCCAGGAATTCTGGGCCTTGCAGGACGTCAACTTCGAGGTCAAAGAGGGCGAAATTCTCGGCATCATCGGTCGCAACGGCGCGGGCAAATCGACCCTGCTAAAAATTCTCTCCCGCGTCACCGGCCCGACCTCCGGTTATGTCAAGATCAAGGGCCGGATCGCCAGCCTGCTCGAAGTCGGCACCGGCTTTCATCCTGAGTTGACCGGAAGAGAGAATGTTTTCCTGAACGGCGCCATCCTCGGCATGACCAAGGCCGAGATTCGCAAGACGTTCGATGAAATTGTTGCCTTCTCCGAAATCGAGGAATTCATCGACACCCCGGTGAAGCGCTACTCCAGCGGCATGTACGTCCGGCTTGCGTTTGCCGTTGCCGCCCACCTCGAACCGGAAATTTTGATTGTGGATGAAGTGCTGGCTGTGGGCGATGCCCAGTTCCAGAAAAAATGCCTGGGCAAGATCCAGGATGTTGCCGGGCACGGGAGGACGGTGCTGTTCGTGAGCCATAATATGTCCGCGATCCGCTCCTTGTGTGGCTCCTGTATCTGGATGGACGGTGGCTCCGTTCGCGGATCAGGATCGACTTTCCAGACCGTGGATGATTACCTTCGCTCCTCCGCCAAGCTGGTGAATGCGTCCGAAGCCGTGCTGCCGGAGGACCCTAAAAAGGAATTCCAAGTCTTGAAGGCACGGGCGACTAATGCCGACGGCGAACTCTGTTCCCAGTTCGTTTGCGACGAGGGAGTTTGTCTGGAGTTGCTCTGCCAAGTGCGCCAAACGGTGCCCGGCCTTTACGGTTATTTGCAGATCTCGCGTCGAGACGGCACGGAAGTGCTTGTGTCCGACAGCTTCGATACAGGGGGAAATTCCATGGACGGCCTTTCCCCTGGTCTGCACACGCTGCGGATCACGGTTCCGGCGCGGTCCCTGGCGCCTGGCGACTATGTGGCTTACTTTAGCTTTACCAGCCCCTTGAGCATCTCAGGCTTCGATGTTGACTGCCCGGGGGATCTGCTCTCCTTCCAAATTACGGACCCGAACACCAAGCGAGGCAACAACCGGGGCGGTTTTTTCGGGACATTGCTTCCCTGGCAGGTCATACCCTTCTCACAAACATTTTGAATTCCACTACCGTTGAAACATGTACGCTTGATCGCAAGCAGCGCCAACTTTTTAACAAGGCTCCCGCGCGGTTGTGGTGGCCATGACCATGCCTGTCAATAAATCTATGAACTCCATCCTCATCACCGGTGGTACTGGTTCCTTCGGGAAGAAATTTGTCGAAACCATTTACCATCGGATCCCGGACGTCCATCGCGTCGTCATTTACTCTCGGGATGAACTGAAGCAGTTCGAGATGGCCCAGCACTATCCTGAAGCCAACTTCCCGAGCATTCGTTTCTTCATAGGGGATGTCCGTGACAAAGAACGTCTCAGGCAAGCCATGGAGGGCATCGACACGGTCGTTCACGCGGCCGCGCTTAAACAGGTTCCAGCCGCGGAATACAACCCGTTCGAGGCCATCAAAACCAACGTTCTTGGGGCGCAAAATGTGATCGAAGCCGCCCTGGCATCGGGCGTGCGACGGGTGGTGGCGTTGAGCACCGACAAGGCTGCCGCTCCCATCAACCTTTACGGCGCCACCAAACTATGTTCCGACAAGCTGTTCATCGCAGCCAATAATATGAAAGGCGCCCGCGATATCCGGTTTAGCGTCGTCCGATACGGCAACGTCATGGGCAGCCGCGGAAGTGTGATTCCGTTTTTCCTGGAGCGACGCAAGACCGGTGTCTTGCCGATCACCGATGAGCGCATGACGCGGTTCAACATCTCGTTGGAAGAAGGCGTCGACATGGTGTTCTATGCGTTGGAACATTCCCTCGGGGGCGAAATCTATGTGCCGAAAATCCCTTCCTATCGCCTGACCGACGTTGCCGAAGCCATCGGCCCCAAATGCTCGAAACCCGTCGTTGGTATCCGGCCCGGCGAAAAGCTGCATGAAGAGATGATCACCGAAAGCGACAGTCAAAACACCGTCCAAAACGACCGATACTTTGTCATCGTTCCCATGCTTCACGGGCGCCCCGCCAAGGATACGCTGGCCGCTTATGCCGCCCACCACAAGGCCGTGCTGGTGGAGAGCAATTTTCGCTACAGTTCCGGAACCAACACCGAGTGGCTTTCGGTCGCGCAGTTGCGCGAACTGATCAGCCGCCATGTGGATCCGGCGTTCACGGTTTGAAAAGAATTCTGCCCGGCGTCTTTCACGTCCATGACAAGCGCCAGAAAAATCGCCATCACGGGTGCCAGCGGGATGGTGGGCTACGCGTTGGGAGTGGAAGCTGTGGCGCGAGGGTACGAGGTTCTAGCCTTGGCGCGCACGAATCGCCACTCGCTTTCAGGTGTTCAATTCCATTCCATTGACTTAACGGAGCATAGGCCCGTCACAGAGGTGCTGACTCAATTCGCGCCTGATTTGCTGATTCACGGAGCGGCCATTACCAATCACAATGAGTGTGAAGAGAATCCGAGTTTGGCGCACGCCTTGCATGTCGATGCGACGGCCCATTTAGCCGCGCTCATGGCGAAGCAAAATGGCCGGTTCGTGCATTTGTCGACGGAGGCCGTCTATGGTAACGGTAATCATGCCCATGGTGAGGAAGACGAATGCCAGCCTCACGGAATCTACGCCACGACCAAGCTCATGGGTGAAAAAGAAGCTCTGCTCATGAATCCGGAATCCCTGGTATTAAGGGTGACCCCAGTTGGTTTCTCCCCCAATGGAGAAGGCCGATCCTTGGTTGAGTGGCTGCTTGGCTCCCTACGTGGTGAACGGGAGGTGGTGGGGTTTTCCGATGTATTCTTCACACCGATCGCGAGCTTCCAGTTGGCGTCCCTTATCTTTGATTTGCCGGGCCTCAACTTGCGGGGAACCTACAACTGGGGATGTGCCGACCCAATCAGCAAGTTTGATTTTGCGCGGAGGCTGGCGCAGGCGCTTGGATTTCGTGAAGACGCGGTAAAAATGGGCCGGCGTTACCATGACAGCAGTGAGCATCACGGTGAGATGACATCTGGAAAGCTTGCGGAGCGGCTCGACCGAGCGCCGGTTTGCTCAGCCGATGTGATCATCGATCTTAGCGAGAGAATCCGGAATATAAAGCAATAGGAACACATTATGAAATCATTCTGTATTAATGGACGAGAAATCGGAAGCGGATGTCCTGCCTACTTTATTGCGGACATTGCCGCCAATCACGATGGCAATTTAGAGAGGGCGAAGGAACTCATTCATCTTGCTCGCGACGCCGGAGCCGACGCCGCAAAGTTCCAACATTTCCGCGCCGAGACCATCGTGAGCAGGGAAGGGTTCGATACGATGAACTCCAAGCTATCCCATCAGTCCAAATGGAAGAAGTCGGTCTTTGAGGTCTATAAGGGCGCGTCTGTGCCATGGGAATGGACCGAGCCGCTGGTGGAAACCTGCCGCAAGGTGGGAATCGACTTTTTTACTTCACCCTACGATCTTGACATGATCGACCAACTCGATCCCTATGTTCCAGCTTACAAGGTCGGGTCAGGGGACATCACTTGGTTGGAAAGCATCCGCAAAATGGGGAGCAAGGGGAAACCCGTCCTGCTCGCTGCCGGCGCGTCAGATCTTGTCGACATCCAAAGGGCCATGAGTGTGTTGCTCGATGAGTGCCAGGTTCCGACGCTTCTCATGCAGTGCAATACCAACTATACGTGCAGCCTCGATAATTTTAGGTTTATCCGGCTCCGTGCCCTGAATACTTTTCGGGCGATGTATCCAGATGTGCCGCTGGGACTCAGCGACCACACACCGGGTCACGTGACGGTACTGGGGGCTATCGCGCTGGGGGCTTGCGCTATTGAGAAACACTTTACCGACAGTGTGACGCGTGACGGCCCTGATCACGCTTTCTCGATGGATCCACGCAGTTGGAGGGAGATGGTTGACCGTAGCCGCGACTTGGAGGCGGCCCTCGGTGACGGAAATAAACAGGTCGAGAAGAATGAGAAGGAAACGTCGGTGGTGCAGCGGAGGTGCCTCCGCGCTGCCGCCGATCTCCCGGCTGGCCGGACGATAGAGCGTTCCGATCTCGAGGTCCTGAGACCCGCGCCTGCGGGGTCGTTGCCGCCCTATGAGCTTCCGGCCGTTGTCGGGATGACACTGGCCATGCCGCTCAAAAGAGGCGATGTCCTTCGTCGAATCCACCTCCAATGAAAGTTGGCGTCATCGGCGCCGAGAAGGGCCTCCATGAAACCCGGTTCCTGCGCGCGTTTCTGGAGAGAAGAATCGAAGCGGTTTTTATCAGCTTTGATGAACTTTCGCAAGCAGCGTGCGGTGACCACAGGCTTAAAGATTGGTCAGAGATCGACTTCTTTTTCGGGGGGCCTTTGCATCAGGGACTTCGCATCGCGCCCAGCCTCGAAAAAGTTCCCTTCGTTGCGGCATCCTATGCCTTCGATATGCTGTATGAAGCCGCGAGAGATCCAAACGCCGCAGCCGGTGTGCGGCGGCTCCTTGGATTATGCCGTGGCCTCCTGGTCGATTGTGAAGCGGTAGCGAAGACGGCGGCAGAGACCTTCGGCTTCTCAGGACCGACGCTGGTTCGCGCCTGGGGCCGGGAAAGGACCGCAACTTCGACGGCGGTATCCGGGACAACCGAGCTGGCAGGCGGGAATGTCCCCCCATCCGGGCCTTGGATCATTTCCGTACGGAACTTCACTGAAATTCACGGGGTCATGGATGTCGTCCGGGCGTTCGGTTACGCAGCAGAAAAAGATCCAAGGCTCCGATTGATATTGGCAGGCGACGGCCCTTTGAAACCCAAAATTTGCGCCATGATTGATGACCTCCGGTTGTCCGACCGCGTTAAGCTTCTGGGACGAGTTCCCGAGTCCGAGATGGTCCGTTTGATCCGGCAAGCCGATGTCTATGTCAGTGCCGCGTTGACCGACGGGACTTCGATTTCGCTGCTTCAAGCCTTGGAGGCGGGAGTGCCCGTCCTCTTGTCGAACGTCGGAGGCAACCCGGAGTGGGTGGGGCGGGTGGATGGCGCATTTTTGTTTGAGGTCGGAAACTGGCGGCAACTCGGGGAGCTCATGCTGGCGAAAACAAACCGAGGGGCAACCATGCGTTTTGACCGAAGCGCTGTTCTTGCCCGGTATGCGGATTGGAAGCATAATGCCGATGATATCATTGCGTTCTGTCTTCAGGTTGTAGGTGCGTCATCAGTTTCAAACCGGACTGGAAAGGAAGAATCTCGATGAATATTGCGGTGATACCGGCACGAGGCGGGAGCAAGCGGATTCCCAGGAAAAACATCCGGGAGTTCTGCGGTCAGCCCATGATTGCATATGCTATTATTGCTGCCATCAAGTCGGGGATATTTGACCGGATTGTCGTTTCGACCGACGACGATGAGATCGCCCGGATTGCGGAAGCACACGGTGCGGAAGCGCCTTTTCGCCGCAGTCCCGAGCTAGCCAATGATCACACTGGAATTCTCGAGGTGATCCAGGACGCCATCCGCCGGATCGGCGTGGACAGAGGTTGTGTTGCGGCGATCTTGCCCACGGTTCCCTTGTTGAAGGCTTCGGATCTTCGAGAAGCCTACCAAAACTGGAATCAACACGGCCCACAGACGATGCTAATTCCGGTGTGTCAGTACGCCTATCCCGTCTTTCGCTCGTTTACACGGGTTGGGGAAACGGGACTGAAGATGCTCTTTCCCGAGTGTTATCCTATGAGATCTCAAGACCTCGAGCCCGTCTTTCATGACGCTGCGTTGTTCTATTTCGCGGCACGGGAGGTTTGGCTGGAGAGTGATCGAATCTACCGAACGGACGCAGTTATGATGATTATGCCGGGTGACCGTGTGTGTGACATCGATACACCGGAGGATTGGGATCGTGCCGAGTTCCTCGTCCGCTGGCACAAGAACCGTGGTGGTTCCGGGGACGCCTGAACACTCCTAAAAAGCGCCTTGAAAAGGATGTTCAAGCTTGGCTGCCTACCTCAGCTCGATGAACCAGACCACTGAGTTATGGCGTCAATTGCCACCCGTACGGCCGTTCCAGTGCCTTTCCTGGGACGAATGGTTCGGGGTAGATTTCTACGGCGCGCTGGATGTGGCAGCCGAGTATTGCGGATTGCGGGATGTCCCCCAACTCCCGCCCGGCACATGGCAGCATGGCGTCATGCCGCCCTGGCAGCAGGTGCAACCCGAGGTCGTGGTGTATGGCGCCCCGCCGCGACTGCGCTGCTTTGTTGGCCGAAAGGACGAGGTGGATTACTTGAATCAAGCCGGTTACCGGGACGTTCATGCCATCGGCACGCCGATCTGCTACACCGCTCCGACAGGCGTGGGGAGAATTCCCGGGAGTGTGTTGATCATGCCCATGCACATCACGGCCGAAACTCAGGAACTCCCCGATGCACGCGCCTATGTGCAACAGGCTGCTCTGTTGAAGGATCGTTTTCCTGTGGTGGCTGCGTGTGTTTCCCAGCCTTGCATTTCAAAAGGCCTTTGGGCTCCGGCCCTGGAAGCCGCCGGCATCCCTGTTATACCGGGGGCGGGTCTCTACGACGCCAACGCCCTACGGCGCATGCGGACCTTGTTCGAATCCTTCGAGGTTATCACGACTCAGGGTTACGGAAGTCACGTGTGCTATGCCCTTTGCTTTGGGGCCCGCGTTTCCATCTGGGGCCCAGAGTACAAAGACTCGCGTGAAGATTCCCTTCGTGATGTCGTTTGGGGACGGTTTCCCGAGGCGCTGGATCGGTATCTTTCGCCCGAAACGGAGCGCCGGGCAGAGGAGTTCCTCGGCCCTTTGAGGGTGCCGCCATGGGCGGCGGTGGCCGACCTGGAGTTGGGCCGGCGGATGGTTGGTTGGGGGAACCGGCGCAGTCCGGATGAACTTCGGCGCCTTTTCGGGTGGACGCGAAACAAGCTGTTTGCCCACGCACTGAAACGCTCCCTGCCTTGGCGCGGAGCGCGCTGGCTTCGCCGGCGGATTCAAGCAAATCGCTTAATGAGAAAAAGTCAGACCAAATAGACATTGGTAGGATCATTACATGAAAGATTACTACAGACTTTATCAGCTCCATCCGAAACTTCCATCCTGAAACAGCACCAGACAACAAACTCCGAAGCCCTCCGTGATACCGGGGAGTCGGCCGATGCTTCCGCGCAAACTTCCCCGTTTGTCGCCAACGAGATAGTTTCGTCAAAGCTTATTGCAGTAGAAGTAGCTCATGGACCGGAGCATGCAAGCGAACGAGTCCATACGCTTGATTATCTCAGAGGCACACTGGCGCTTGGAGTGATGGTTTATCATTGGAAATCGGTAAATAATATTCATCTCGGTTGGTTTCTCGACCAGGCAATGACGAAAATCGGCCCTTATAGTGTCTGCGCATTTTTCGTCCTGAGCGGGATGAGCCTTGGTCTTGTTTATTCCGGGAGAAACATAGATCGAAAATTCCTGGTTGAGTTTGCAATCAAGAGATTGTTTCGAATTGTCCCTCTCTTTTGGATCACAATCATTTTGACGATCTTGTTGGATGCCTGGCAGCGCGGCTCGATGGCGGATTTTCCATCTTTTCACCGTCTGGCGCTAAACCTATCGATGCTATTTTCATGGGTTGAACCAACCGCCTCTATTCCAATGGGCGGGTGGTCAATAGCGGACGAAATGGTATTTTACAGTCTGTTTCCGGTAGTTCTTTTCCTGTCACGGAAATCATCCCAGACCGCATTCCTAATCGTCATCATTGCCTTGGCATTTGGAGCCGTCTTTGCGTTCCACCTGCTTGATCCCTCGGTTAATTGGGACCCTCAATGGGCGCTCTATGTCAACCCCTTGAACCATCTGTTCCTCTTTGTCGTTGGTGTCGTGACGGCTGTCCGGCGTCTGAGGTTGCCGCTCACAACGAGATGGATGGCTCCCGCATTGTTTTTTTGCATTTTGGCGTTCGTCATGGTTCCGGCTAATGGCGCGGAACTCTTCAGTGGTTTTGGCCGCGTCTGTTATTCCAGTTTGGCCATCCTGATTTGTTGGATCGTGTTGGATTGGAAAAGCGGGGTTGGCAGTTTTGCCCCGCTGCTCACCTGGATCGGATGGATTTCATACGGAGTTTATCTTCTTCACCCTATTTTCATCCGGGCCTCGATTTTCTTCATCGCCTATCAGCTCAACAGAAATCCAGCGTTGATATCGCTGTGCGTGGGTATACCGGCAACACTGATCGGCGCTACGGTCTCATGGGTCTGTTTTGAGAAACCGATGATGCAATTGGGTCGCAGATTTCTCAAAACACGTGCTTGATGGGATGGACGACGGATATAGAAACCGGTGACATCTGATTAACATTATTTCAGACGACTGTGGGCTTTCCTCATAACATCTTCAATCGCTTCAAGAGGGCCAACCTGCGACGGCATAGCAGTCATGCTTTCCACCATCTGTTGTCGAAATGGAACCCGCGAAAACTTTCCGCAAAGTCACCCGCAAGCTTCAGCTACCTCACGCTGGCGTGCCGCGCGGATCTGTTGATGACGCAATTGAGCCTCTATTCGCTTGCCCGGCATTCGGCGGCGTTGCCGCGACTGGTGGTCGCCCATGACGAGACGCTTTCCGAACCGGCCGTCCGGAAAGCCCTTGCGTTTTGGCCCGCGAGTTTTGAATGTCTATCGCGAGAAGCTGTCGCCCTCTACTGGGAGTCCATCGATGGTGGTCTGCTGGCCAGGTTTTGCCGAAAGCATATTTTCGGCTACAAACTGGCGGCTTGCTTAAAATGCTGCCGGGAGCGACGGGTGCTTTACGCGGACGCCGATGTGCTCTGGTTCAGGGACGCCTCAGGGCTGATGAGGGAGTGCGTGTCCCTGCCGCTTTACGCCACAACCGACATCTACGACTCATACAACCACGGGCTTCTGGATACCTTGCCCGCGCCACTGGCGAGCTCGCTGCGGGAGCGTCCTTATGTCAATGCCGGTGTGGCGATTTACAATCGCGATCTGCCGGAAATTGCACTATTTCGGTCGTATGTGTCTGCGGCGCTTGCCGAGGATCCCGTCCACCGCTTCAGCGAACAAGGACTGGTCGCCGCCCTGGCCAAGCAGATGGGCGGTGTGATTCCCAATAACGTTGTTTGCATGGATCACGAGGACAGGTTTGTATTCCGCAGCTCTTTCGGGGGCCAATCATGGTATGCGCGTCATTATATTTCGCGGCCGGATCTAAGGTCGCAGTTTTGGATCGACGCTTACTGGGTCCGCAATTCATCCCTATCGGTCAAGACTGACGCCATTGCCGAAGCAACTCCGCTCGCACAGATATGAATAGACGCGCAGACGGCCGAGGGTCTTTCACGGTGACGGGGAAAAGGCATGCTGCGCGCCACGTTCAGGAGTATGCATGGTCCAACTCGATGCTGGCGCGGCATCTCCGGCCGCCCGGCCCAAACCACGCTTGATGAGAATCCCTGGCCTACGCCGTCTTATCCGCCCGGCCCTCCGGCTCAGGAGTCGCCTTCGGAGGGAGGCAATAATTCTGACGTATCACAGGGTGGCGGATGCCTCTCTTGACCCACACAAGATCTGTGTTTCGCCCCACAACTTCGCCGAGCACCTGGAGGTGATTAGAAAGAGGTGGAACCCCATCTCACTGCAGGGCCTGACCGAGAAGCTAAACGCGGGTGGAATGCCGCATCGGGCGGTGGTTTTGACATTCGACGACGGTTATGTGGATAACCTTTCCAATGCCGCGCCGCTTCTGTCCAAATTCAACGTGCCCGCCACAGTATTTGTCACAACCGGGGACATTGGGAGGGATCGTGCCTTTTGGTCTGATGATCTTGCGCAACTCCTGTTTGGGCCCGAGGTTTTGCCTGGCAGACTTCGACTTTCCATTGGAGGTGAGGTCTGCGAATGGTCCTTCGAGGGCGCAACTTACAAGAACGACGAAGAAGCCGCAAAGCATCGGCGCTGGAGCATGGACCAGGCTGACCTCGGGCCGAGGGAGGTCGCACACCGGGCATTGCACAAGCTGTTGCGTCCCATGCCGCATTCTTCCCGGATGGAGATTCTTCGACAACTCGCGGAGTGGACCGGCAGCGAGCCTGTCCCGCAGCCCGGGCATCGGGTGATGCGTCCGACCGAGCTGCTTCAACTGGCGAAGAGCGGGTTGGTGGAAATCGGTGCCCACACGGTGACCCACCCGATGTTGTTCTCTTTGTCGCCCGAGCAACAGAAATGGGAAATTTGGGAAAGCAAGGCTCAGTTGGAGAAAATCCTTCAAAGAGAGATCACAAAATTTGCCTATCCCTACGGGGGGCCGGCCGATTACGACGCCGGGACGGTCGACCTCGTGCGGGAGGCTGGATTCACCTGCGCCTGCTCAACTTCAACGGGGCTGGTCGGACCGCGTGCCGACCGGTTTCAGATGCCGCGGTTCCATGTGGTCGACTGCGATGGCAATCAGTTTGAGAAGGTGTTGGAGGGCTGGTTTCTCAGTTAATCAACCCAGCGGTGGGAATGTCCTCTAAACTATCCCCATGAACAAACCCCGCATTTTTTATCTGGCTTGGCAGGTGCCGAGCCTGATGAGCGGCGCCATGCTGGCGATGCACCGGCATCTCATCCAGCACCAGGACTTCGAGGTGTTTGTGGCCAGCGACATGGAGTTTCAGGAGCCGGGGGTTCCCTCCTTCAAGATCAAAATCCCGCGGTTGGTGCGCCGGCTGGAGAACACCCGGTTTGCGCGATGGGTGCGTCAGTATGAAATGGTGATCCAAACGGCGTTGCCCGGCAGCAGGCTCTGCCGCTGCCTGGAGGAGTTCAAGCCCGACTTGGTTTTCACCATTCCCGACAACTCCTGGAGCTGGACCGCCTATCTCCTGGCCAAACGCTATCGCCTTCCGCTGGTGACGAATTTCCAGGACTGGTGGCCGCGGTGCATGTTCAATTACGAATTCAATGTGCCGTATCCCTGGACCCGGAGCATCCTGGAGAGCCGTTTCCGCAGGATGTATCGCGAGAGCGCGTTGGCGTTTTGCACCAGCCCGGGGATGAGGGAGTTTCTCGGCCCCCATCCCAACAGCCATGTCCTCTACCCCATCGGCGCTCCGAGAGCGTCCGTGCAGATGCCCAAGCCCAATGCCTCCGCGGGCCGCAACCGTCGCTTTAGAATTCTCTATACCGGCACGCCGCACAGCTCCTACGGACAATTGGTTCGCGCGTTGGCGCACGAGTTGAAGCAATACCCAGATCTGGAGCTTAACATCTATGGAACCGCCCCGGATTGGCCGGCATCTGAAATCGAAGAGATGAAGGCCGCCGGGATCTACAAGGGATTCCTTCCGTTCGAGAAACTGGCTGAAGAGATGCAGTTGGCGGACGCCTTCCTGTCCGTGATGAGCTTCGACGAGAATCTTCGGGTGATGATGCAGACGAGCTTTACCACCAAGATCCTCGACTACTGTCTGTTTGGAAAGCCGATGTTGATCTGGGGGCCGGACTACAGTTCCATTGTCTCCCTGACGGCAAAAACCGGGAGCGCCGATGTGGTGACGCGGCCGGATGCTCCCGAAGTGGTCCGGCATCTGGATGCCCTCGCAAACGATCCCGCCCGCTGCCGCGAACTGGGCCTCAAGGCAACGGAGTTGTCACGGACCGTGCTCGATCACGATGCGATCCATGAGGTCTTTGCCTCCAACATCCGCTCTTTGGTCTCGAATTGTTCCGTGCCATGAAAATTGGTATCATTTCAACGACCAAGGACCTCGATTGGGCGGCCACCGACGAAGTCTGGTCGCGTTTCGCCAACCTCGCTCTGGCGGAGGGTCACAACGTGGCGGTAACTGCGCACCACCGGCTGGCGCGTTCAGAGCGGCTCCAGCCTTTGCTGCGGCAAGGCTTGAAGGTATTCTCCCGCCACCCGTTTCGTCCCACCAAGTTGTTCCTTTTAAAAGAGCGGATTCTCCCCGGGTTGGGCGGCTTTGCCCGGTTTCGCCCTGATGTGGTGCTGTTCAACGGCGGATCCATCTTCGACGCGTTTTATCAGCCTGATTTGCATGGGTTCTGCTCCAACTTTTCCGGGCCGATCATTTTCCTCTGCCACGGCCATTCAGAGCAATACGAGGTTAAGAATCGGGATGAGCTTCTCGCCTTCCTTTCCACCATGGCCTGGATTGTCTTCCTCGCCGAGGAGAACAAACGGACCTTGGAGACGCAGTTGGCAACGTCTTTTAGCCATGCGTCTGTCATCCGCAACAGCAGCCCCATCCTATTGGATGCCGCGCTTCCATGGCCAACCGATGGCGTGACTCGAATGGCCTGCGTTGCGCGCCTGGATGCCTTCTGGAAAGGGCATGACGTGCTCTTGCGCACGCTTTCCCAACCGCCCTGGCCGTCGCGAGACTGGCGTTTGGACATTTGCGGGGAAGGCAAAGATGAGGCCCATCTCAGGCAATTGGTCGATCATCTCGGGCTTGGCGAACGCGTCACGCTGCGCGGGCAGGTGCGTGACATGATTGGATTATGGACGCGAACCCACCTGATGGTTTTGCCATCGCGGGCTGAGAGTTTCTCGCTCGCCATGCTCGAGGCCATGATGTGTGGAAGGCCCGGAGTCTATACCGATGTCGGGGATGCTCGTGCCGCGGTTGAAGAAGGGCGCACCGGCTTTTTGGCCGAGGCGGCGACACCCTATTCTCTGGGCCATGCCCTGGAAAGAGCGTGGCAACGGCAGGCCGACTGGGAGGAGATGGGAGTCGCGGCGCACCGGCGGGCGATCGAGTTCGCCAAGCTTGATCCACCCCGGCAACTGATGCAACTCGTGCTGGGGATTCATAAGTGAGCGGCCAGATTTCAAGAGTTTCCGTCATCGTCCCCAACTTCAATCGGGAAGCGCTCATTGGTGAAACGATTGCGAATCTGCTCGGACAAACCCGGCCTCCCGACGAGATCATCGTGGTGGATGATGGCTCCACGGATAGGTCGGTCGAAGTCATCCGGTCATTTGGCGAAAAAGTAAAATTGATTCAGCAAGCCAATCAGGGACCTGGGGCCGCGCGCAATGCCGGGCTGCGCATGGCGACGGGAGAGTTCATTCAATTCCAGGACAGCGACGATCTCTTTTCACGCAACAAGCTGGAGGTGCAGGCAAAATTACTCGAGCAAACCGGCGCGGACATCGCGTTTGGTTCCTG
>Ga0181537_10002046_pt1 | contig 18045 bp, 17 predicted proteins | sample PEATcosm2014_Bin_39_FD_119765 | JGI IMG/M metagenome (GOLD analysis project Ga0181537, IMG submission 119765) | Peatland microbial communities from MTU Mesocosm Facility, Houghton, MI, USA - PEATcosm2014_Bin23_10_metaG | ecosystem: Environmental > Terrestrial > Soil > Wetlands > Peat | place... | reverse complement strand
GGAACTATAATTTTTTCCAGCTTGTCGTAAAGCGTCGCGACCTCTTCCGCAGGATCTTCCGCCAACTCGCTGTTGCCAACAGCCCATCCCGTAACGCCTTCAATCAATCCTTCGGCCCACCATCCGTCGACCACGCTAAAGCTAGGGACACCGTTCAGCGCAGCCTTCATGCCGCTGGTTCCGGAAGCCTCCTGTGGGCGCAGCGGCGTATTGAGCCAGATGTCTACGCCGCTGGTGATCAGGCCGCCCCAGCGCATATCGTAGTTTTCTACATATACGGTTTGAATCGTGTCTAGCAAAGCATTCGCTCCACCGAACACTTGGCGAATCAGGTTCTTGCCGCCCTCATCCGCAGGATGTGCCTTGCCACCGTAGACGATCTGGATTCGCCCTACCTTGGCGGCGATTTTGCGCAAACGGTCGAGGTCATGAAAAAGAAAGTCGGCACGCTTGTAGGTGCTCGCTCGTCTTGCGAAACCCAGCGTGAGAATATTGGGGTCAAGTTGAATCCCGGTTCGAGCCTTAATCTGCCGGAACAACTCGTTCTTCGCGTCCGCATGAGCCTGACGAACTTCGGCTAAAGGGATGCTGATCGCATAGCGGATGTAGTTATTATCGGTGCGCCAGCCGGGAAGGTAGCGATCGAATAAGGCGGCAAAAGCCGGCGCCGTCCAAGTCGTGGCATGGACTCCGTTGGTGATGGCGCTGATGTGATAGTCGGGGAACATGCCGCGCGAGACTTCGCCATGGCGCATAGCTACGCCGTTCACAAAGCCGGAGAAGCGCAGCGCGAGGTAAGTCATATTGAGGAAGTCGTCATGCCACGCGTCGGCCTCGTCGAGTAAGGCGATGTGATCCGGCGGCAAGATCGATTCAGCCAGCGCGCGGGGAAATTTGTCGTGTCCGGCTGGAACGGGAGTGTGTGTAGTGAAGATACACAGATTTCGAACGCCATCGATGTCGACCTGCTTGAGTCGCCCAGCGAAGCTTTGTTCGAGTCGCCGCTCTAACAAACCGAGCGCCAACAGCGCGGAATGGCCTTCGTTCATGTGGTGCGAGCGCAGGCTGGTGTAGCCGATTTTCTGTAGCAGCTTCAAACCACCGAACCCCAGCACCACTTCCTGGCAGAGACGATAGCGCTGGTCACCGCCGTAGAGTGAATCGGTCAAAGCGCGATCCCACGGCGAGTTTTCGGGTAGGTCGGTGTCTAGAAGGTAAACCGGGATCGTCGCGCCGGTCACGCCCTGGATTTCATATTTCCAGGCTCGAATCCAAACTGCGCGGCCCTCAATTTCGACCTTGACGCGCTCGCCGGCTTCGAGCAGCGTCCTCTCCGGCGACCAGGGTTGCGGCGCTTCGGTCTGATTGCCTGAGCTGTCAAGGTGCTGGCGGAAATAGCCCTTGCGATAGACCAGGGTCACCGCGACCAACGGGACGGCCAGATCGGCGGCCGAGCGCAGAGTGTCTCCCGCTAGGATGCCGAGGCCGCCGCTGTAAGTCGGGACGTCCGACTCCAGGGCAATCTCCATCGAAAAATAGGCAATAGTTCGGGTCGAATTAGTTCTGGCGTGTATGCTCAAGTGGAATGAATTCCCCGGGTCGGCAATTACTATTGCCTTTAGGAATTAGTATAGCGGCAGGTCAGAAGCGCGGGAAGAGTTCCGAAGTAACTATGTGCTTCTCTGTAAAACCCCCGTGTTCTCTGTGTTTGAGCTTTTAGAGTCGCAAGAAAAATCTTTAACACAGAGAACACAGAGGTTCTCACGGAGGTTCCCTGAGGAATCGCTAGCTTTGCTTGATGAATTTCAGCGCTACCGAGTTCATGCAGTAACGCAAATGCGTAGGTTCGGGGCCGTCGTCGAAGACGTGTCCGAGATGTGCATCGCATTCCACGCAGGTCACTTCGGTGCGGGACATGCCGAAGGTCGAGTCATTCAATTCGCGAACGTTTTCTTTCGCGATGGGCTGCCAAAAACTTGGCCAGCCAGTGCCCGAATCGAACTTCGTCGTCGAACTAAACAGCGCGTTGTCGCAGCAGATGCAACGGTAGAGTCCTTTGTCGTGCGTCTCGGCATAGCGTCCGGTGAACGCGCGTTCGGTTCCCTTCTGACGCGTAACCTCGAACTCATCCGGAGAAAGTTGCTTACGCCACTCGGCGTCGGTCTTCACCACTTTGGCCACGCGAGCGGGACCGACTTTCTCACCCGAGTCTTTGAACTGGACCACAGTCACCCATCCGCCCTGACTGGGCGCGGCGGTTGCGGCTAGCGGGTCGCGCAGCCAGAAGGCCAGCGCACCCGCTCCAGCGGCGCAAGCGGTGCAGGTCAAGAATTGTCGTCGATTCGTCATATTCCTACCTCGTCTCTGAAAACTATTTGTCGCGATATAGGCTAGGCAACTCCTGCTTCAAGTTCGCCACTTTAGGGGCGTCGTTGATCGCGATATAAGGATTATTCGGATGCAGCGTCGCATAATTCTGGTGGTAGGCCTCGGCTGGATAAAAGGCCTTCAGCGGAACAACCTGAGTCGCGATCGGCCCAGAAAATACCCTCGCTCGATTGAGTTGCGCGATATAAGCCTGCGCGACGTTCTTTTCTTCGTCGGTCGAGTAGAAAATCACAGAACGATATTGCGTACCATCGTCGGGTCCCTGGCGATTCACTTCCGTGGGATCGTGCGCCACCGAGAAGAACACCTTCAGCAATTGTCCAAAAGAAACCTGCGCTGGATCGAAAACGACTTTCACCGACTCAGCGTGGCCTGTTTCTCCGGTACTGACGATTTCATACTGTGCAGTGTTGGCGGCTCCGCCGGAGTAGCCCGCAGTCGCGCTGACCACGCCCTTCACGTGCTGAAATACGGCTTGTACACCCCAGAAACAGCCGCCCGCAAAAACCACAGTTTGTTGCCCAGAAGCCTTGGCATCGACCGCGGGGTCGGGAATTGAAACACGATTCGCAGCGGTTGCAGTCGACCGGGTCAATCCGAACACGACCAGTGCAGCGGCGACCAAAACTAAGCTAGTAAGTAAAGTGCGATGACGATCCATGCCTACAGTACGCATAAAGCCTCCCACTTGGATTCAACTGATTAGAGTCGCAGCGACCGATTAAGTTACACTCATTTGCGGGAAGTAAGCTGCCCCATAAGTCATTGAGTGTGAAGCCGCTAACGCCATATCGCAGATCAAGGGAACGAACACAGCCAGCCTATTTGCATCCGGCGTATGCCTCGTCGGTGAAACGCGCGCCGCTGCAGCCTCTGATCACGCTGCCGCAGACGGTTACGGAGCTCACCGGGCCTCAGTTCAGCCCAGCGGATCTTACGGGAAGTGGATGCGATCTCACCAGGAATGGGCCTTTAGGAGAGCGAGTCATCGTGAGCGGGCGGGTGCTAGATGAAGACGGACGACCGGTGCGACGAACAGTGATCGAGGCCTGGCAGGCAAATGCCGCGGGGCGGTACTTGCATGAAAACGATCAGCACGATGCCCCCCTTGATCCAAATTTCACCGGATGCGGCCACGCTTTCACCGACGACGAAGGCCGCTACCGTTTTGTGACGATCAAGCCGGGCGCGTATCCTTGGCGCAATCATTTCAACGCGTGGCGCCCTTCACACATTCACTTTTCGTTGTTCGGCCCCGCATTTGCCACTCGACTGGTGACGCAGATGTATTTTCCCGGAGATGCTCTGCTGGAGTTTGACCCCATTTTCAATTCAGTGCAGGACGCCGAAGCAAGAGCGAGACTGGTTTCCGCCTTCGATTGGGAGACGACGATTCCGGAAACAGCTTTGGGATATCGCTTTGATATCGTGCTGCGCGGGACCGATGAAACACCGATGGAGGAATCCGCTCGGTGAAATTGATTGCGACACCGTGGCAGACCGTTGGGCCATTCTTCCACATCGGCTGCACCCAATTGGATCGAGCGAATTTAACTGCTCACGATAAATCGGCAATTACAATCGAAGGTCGAATTTTAGATGGCGACGGCAAACCAGTGCCTGACGCGATGATCGAAATATGGCAGGCGAATGCCGCCGGACGATATCCGACGGAAGAAGAGGTCGAGAGTTTTAGAGGCTATGGTCGGGTTGCGACCGACGCTGAGGGGCGCTTCCGGTTTCGCACGATCAAACCGGGTCGCGTCCCATTTGCCGATTCGCGTCAGCAGGCGCCGCATCTTGCGGCTTCAATCCTGATGCGTGGATTGCTCAAGCGTCTTGTGACGCGCATGTATTTTCCGGATGAGCCTGCGAATGCAGAGGATCCGGTCTTAAGCCTCATCGATTCGAACCGGAAAGGAACTCTCATCGCAAAGCCCGTCGGGGCCGGTCATTTGAGTTGGGATGTTGTGTTGCAAGGAAATGGAGAAACCGTTTTCTTCGATCTGTGACCCGCAACCATGAATCTGTTTGATCCATTATTCGGCTCTGAAGCGATAAATGCTGTCTTCTCCGATGAAGCTCGTCTGCAACGCATGTTGGATTTCGAGGCCGGGCTGGCGAGAGCCGAGGCCGGCGTTGGCGTGATTCCTGCCGCATCCGCAGAGAAAATTGGAGCTAAGTGTCGCGTCGAGTTCTTCAATTTACCGGACTTGGCGAAACAAGCTGCTATGGCGGGAAACCTTGCCATCCCTCTCATCAAGCAGTTGACCGCGCTGATCGCAGCGCAAGATTCCACGGCGTCCGGATATGTCCACTGGGGTGCGACCAGTCAGGACGTAATCGATACCGGACTCATCTTGCAATTGCGAGATGGTTTTGACTTGATTGAGAAGGACTTGACGGCACTATGCGATTCTCTGGCGCAGCTCGCCGACGCTCATCGCGCAACAATCATGGCCGGTCGCACTTGGATGCAGCAGGCCGTCCCCATCACGTTTGGATTGAAGGCAGCAGGATGGCTGGACGCAATGGGTCGGCATCGCCCGCGGATCGACCAATGCAAGCAGCGATTGCTCGTGCTGCAACTTGGCGGCGCGGCTGGGACTCTGGCCGCGCTCCGCGGAAAAGGTCAGGCGGTGGCGGAGGCGCTAGCGGACGAATTGAAACTGACACTCTCCGCGCTTCCCTGGCACTCGCATCGTGATCGCATCGCCGAAGCGGCCACCACGCTCGCTCTGCTGACCGGAACACTCGGAAAAATGGCGCGGGATATTTCGTTGCTTTCGCAGACTGAAATAGGAGAAGTTGCCGAGCCTGATGCACCGGGGCGTGGCGACTCCTCTACTATGCCCCAGAAGCGCAACCCGGTAGGGTCAGCCGTCGTGCTCTCTGCGGCGCTCCGCGTTCCCGGATTGACGAGCACGATGCTTTCGGCCATGGTGCAGGAGAACGAGCGCGGAGCGGGAGGCTGGCACGCTGAATGGGAGACGCTGCCGGAGATTTTCCGCTTGACCGGCGGCGCGCTGCATACGATGGCAGAGACTATCTCCGGACTATCCGTGGACGCCGGCCGAATGTCTCTCAATCTAGAAATTACTCACGGACTAATTTTCGCTGAATCCGCTTCGATGGCGTTAGCTTCGCGTATCGGAAAGTCGGCGGCACATACCCTCGTCGAGCACGCATCACGTCTCGCGATCCAGGACAAAAAGCATTTGCGAGATGTTTTAATGGCTGATCCTGACTTTTCGAAACACTTCACGGCGCAACAGACGGAAGCGCTGTTCGACACGCGCAATTACTTGGGATCGGCGGACGCTTTCATACAATGTGTGTTAGACGATCACAAGAAGAACTGATGCCATTTTTCGAGCACAACGGCTTTCGGACGCATTATGAATTGCAGGGTGTAGACTCTTTGCCCGTGCTGTTGCTCTCTAACTCCCTGGGAACAAATCTTTCTATGTGGGAGGGACAGAGGGAACAATTCGAAAAATACTTCCGGCTCTTGCGTTACGACACGCGTGGGCATGGGGAATCATCGGTGACGCCGGGACCGTATCAAATCGAACTTTTAGCGCAGGATGTGATTCATCTGCTCGATCATTTGCAGATTCCGCAAGCTTCCTTTTGCGGACTATCCATGGGAGGCATGATCGGCATTTCGCTGGGTATCAATTGGCCAAAACGCCTTCACAAACTTGTGCTGTGCAATACCGCCGCAAAGATCGGAACAGCAGAGTTCTGGAGTGCCCGCATCGAAAAAGTAGAACGCGAAGGCACAGAGTCGATCGCACAAGGCTTGCTCGAACGCTGGTTCACGCCCAGCTTTCTCTCCCAATCGCTCGGCATCGTGGCGACTACGAAACGGACGCTTTTGCACACCTCGGCCGAGGGCTATGCTGCATGCTGCGCTGCCGTGCGTGATGGCGACTTTCGTGAGGACTTGAAGAAAATTCGCCTGCCGACGTTAATAGTCTCCGGAGCGCTCGACCCTGTAATTCCCATGCCCGACGTACAATTTCTGGTCAAGCAAATTCCGGACGCTCAACATTTGGAATTGCAAGCCTCGCACTTGTCGGCAATTGAAGCGAAGGATGCGTTTAACAAGGGCGTGCTTCGTTTCTTGGGGCATTGAAGGAGAACTCATGGACGATGCAGATCGCTATAAAAAAGGCTTGACCGTACGGCGAGAAGTCTTGGGCGATGCCCATGTGGACCGCAGCCTTGCGCGCCTGAGCGATTTCAATCGCGAATTTCAGGACTTAATCACGCGCTACGCCTGGGGAGAAATCTGGACACGTCCGGGATTGCCGCGCCACACGCGCAGCCTACTCACGCTCGCGATGATGGTCGCGCTGAATCGCATGGATGAATTTCGACTGCACGTGCGAGCTGCTTTCAACAACGGCGTGACCCGTGAACAGATCGGCGAGGTGCTGTTGCAATCGGCAATTTACTGCGGAGTTCCCGCCGCGAACTCGGCGTTTCATGCGGCAGAAGAAGTTTTTGCGGAAATGGAAAAGGCGAAGTAGGGATAAACTAACAAGTTCAACTATCTCCGTGAAAGTCAATCGAAAAACCATCCTGATCGAGTGGGGTGACTGCGATCCCGCAGGCATCGTTTATTTTCCTCGCTATCTTGCCTTCTTCGACAATTGCACGTCGGCGTTGTTCTCCAGCGTTGGGTTACCGAAATACGAAACACTCAAGCGCTACGGAATCGTCGGGATTCCCCTCGTCGACGTACGCGCCAGCTTTGCCATTCCTTCGCGCTTTGGCGATGAGGTCGTGGTCGAATCCTCCATCGAAAAATGGGGACGGAGCAGCTTTCATGTCCATCATCGCTTGATGAAGGACGATGCTTTAGCCGTCGAGGGCTTCGAGACCCGCGTCTGGGCGGCGCGCGCAGCGGACGATCCCGAGAAGATCAAAGGCCAACCCGTGCCCCAGGAAGTCATCGACCGCTTCTCATAGGACGATTCGCATGAAAACACTGCGCACTCAAGTCGGCATCGTGGGGGCTGGTCCAGCTGGACTCGTGCTCTCGCAACTGCTTCACTTGCAAGGAATCGAATCGGTCATGCTTGAAGCGCGCAGCCGTCAATACTGCGAAGAGCGCATCCGCGCTGGCGTTTTAGAACACGGCACAGTCGATCTACTCAACCAAATCGGCGCCGGCAGGCGCATGCAACGCGAGGGCATGGTGCATGAAGGCGTAGAGTTGCGCTTTAATGGGCAAGGCCATCGCATCGACTTTCGCGAGCTTACGGGCAAGACCATTACGGTGTACGGCCAGCACGAAGTCGTCAAAGACCTGATCAACTTGCGGCTCTCGGAACAGGCTCAGATATTTTTCGAGGCGGAGCAAGTCCGCATTTCTGAATTCGAGAACGCTGGCAATCCAACCATCCGCTTTCTTCATCACAACGAAGACTACGAAGTGCACTGCGATTTCATCGCCGGATGCGACGGCTTTCATGGAGTATGCCGTCCTAGCGTTCCGGCCGGGACACTCACTCTTTACGAGCGCATTTATCCCTTCGGATGGCTGGGCATTCTCGCAGAAGCTGCGCCCTCGGCCGAGGAATTGATTTACTGTTACCACGAACGCGGCTTCGCACTCCACAGCATGAGGTCGCCGAGTATCACCCGGCTCTATTTGCAATGCAATCCCAACGAAGACATTGCTTCATGGCCCGATGAAAAAATATGGGCTGAATTGCAAAAGCGACTGGAGGGCCCTCAAGGGTGGCTCTTGAACGAAGGCGCAGTCATTCAAAAAGGCGTGACCGGAATGCGCAGCTTCGTAGTCGAGCCAATGCGCTGCGGCAAGCTAATCCTGGCTGGCGACGCAGCCCACATAGTTCCACCAACCGGAGCAAAAGGATTGAATCTCGCCGTCGCCGATGTTTACGTTCTAGCTCGAGCGCTGGAATCGCATTACAAGACGGGCAACGGCGCGCTGCTCGACGCCTACTCCGAAACTTGCCTGCGACGTGTCTGGAAGGTGCAGCGCTTCTCCTGGTGGATGACTTCGATGCTGCACCGCTTTAAAGATGAAAATAGATTCGACGCCAAACGCCAGATCGCAGAGTTGGATTACGTCACGAGTTCCCGCGCGGCATCGCAGACCTTGGCCGAGAATTATGTCGGCTTTCCTTTGTCTTAGGGAGGCCTAGACCGCCGCGATCTCGTTCTGGCAACTTCCCATGGCGACGACGGCATTGCGGGCGATCGAAGGAATGGTCTCGATCGGCGGTAGGTCGCCCGCTGTCCCGCTCAGGCTGTAAGCGTAGAGCACGACCTCAACGCGCTTGGAAACACCCAGTTTGTCGAAGATGCGGAAAAGATAGTTTTTTACGGTGTGTTCGGTCAATCCCAGCCGCTGCGAGATCTCGCGATTGGAAAGGCCCTCGGCTACACAACGCACAACCTCTTGCTCACGGCGCGATAAAATCGCTGCGCCCTGCGCATTGACAACACGCATGGGCATGGCCTCACCTAAGGCCTCGAGCAGATACTTTATTTCTTGGCTATTGGCCCAGACTTGACCCTGGCTCACCCGGAGGACGCATTTCGCCAACGAGGAAAGAGACTCGCTGCGGCAAAACACCCCTCGGGCTCCGGCTCGAAACGATTCGACCACAAGGTGACGTTCAGAGCGATCCAATAACATGATCACGCGGGTCTCGGGGCGAATCTGGCGGGCTATTTCAAAGCCTCCCTTAGGATCGCCGTCCAACTCCGAACTGACTAGCACGACGTTCGGCCGTTCGATCGCAGCCGTGGAAATGATGGAGACGTCAGCCGCCCGGGTGATGATCTGGAAACAAGGTTCACGCTCCAAGGCGGAAGCGAGCAACTGGCTGTTCATTCTGGAGTTGTCGACCGCCAGCACCTTCAACCGCTGGGGAGTTTCCAGAGGCGTGATTTCGGGAACACTGATCGCGTAAGCCATAGCCAGCATTTCTCCCAGAAGCGCGGTCTGCGCGCTTATTGCAGTTCTTGAACGATCCTGACGCCCCTCCGTCAAAGAGTCAGGGGAGACGACTCTTGGTGACGACGGATTCGAATAACCAAACCCTAACCGCGCGAGTGGGAGACCCCGCAGTTTATAAACATTCCTCTTAACGAAATAGTTCGCGCCGCAAGCCCTACAGAGCCAAACTCTAGTATCAGGGCGTTGCCGCGTAAATGGCACTTAGGTGCCATACCGAGCCCATGTGGTTGATTCCAAAGAATCGCCGATGTGAATGACCTAATTGGGCCGACTACTGTCCGCGCCGTGAATCGCCCGATTCAACGATTCCTGCCACGTCTTGAGTGCATCCGCGATCTGCTGCATATATGCTTTCGCCTCCGAGGGAGTCAGCGAATCGCTCGCAGCACTGACGCGAAGCGGAAGGGGAGAAGCCTCCATTGCGGCGCGGAACGCCCGAATTCCGGGGGTCACCGATTGTGCCGGCTTGACGGACTGCAATTTCGTGATGTCAAGATCGGCAATGACCTCATCGACCACCGCCATGTCAACAACTCTCTGGCCCAACGCACAAGCTAGAGACAGCGCATTGAAGCAGAAGTTATTAACGTTTCGCGGAATGCCCTCCGTGAAATCGGCAATCGCGGCGAGTGCTTCCGGAGTGAATGGCAGCTGACCCTCAAAACCGGCTATCTTAAGGCGGTGCAACGCGTACTCTCGAACCTCCGGCAAAGTCAGCGGTTCCAGCCGATTCACCAGCGAAATACGCTGCCTTAGCTGCGCCAGACCGGGGCTAGCCAATTTATCCGCCAGCTCGGGCTGGCCAGCCAGAATGATATGCAGCAATTTCGCCCTCGTGGTTTCGAAATCAGACAGCAGGCGGACGGTTTCCAAAACTGAAGCATCGAGGTTTTGCGCCTCATCGATGACCACGATAAATCTGCGACCCGCACGGGCCTCCGCCAAAAGGCGTTTGTTGAACTCCTCATGCATCTTGACGAAGTCCTGGGTATCCCCCTCGTAACCCAGTTCCGACAGAAGCAGCCGCATGAACTCTCGCGAATTACATTGCGTTTGAAAGATGAAAGCAGTTCGAGCGCTGGTTCGGTATTTTTCCAGGAGATGAAAGAGGATGGTCGTCTTTCCCATTCCGGGCTGGGCAATGAGTCCGAGAAAACCTCGATTCGCCTCGATGCCGTAATGCAGCGAAGCCATTGCCTCCCGGTGAGCGCGACTCATATACAGAAAGCGCGGGTCCGGGGTCACACCAAAAGGTTCCTCGCGCAAACCAAAGAATTTTAGGTACATACGTCGCTCCTAAGCTTTGCGGGGAGGGTGCTGCCAATGCCCGACTCACGAAATGCGGACTGCCTCCAGATTGTATCGGAAAAGAATCCATCCAGGACAAAAAAATGGCGATTGTGGCCGACGGACGGCTCAATCACAGATTTCGACTTCGATGGGAACATGGGGGGAAGCTCCTACAGGAGACCTATGACTCCTTGCGCAACCCCCGCGAAAACCAGGAATATAGGGGTGTTCGCCCCCGATGAACCCTCAGATTGAGTTCCCGACAACCCGAGAAATGACTACAACCGGAACTGCGGACAATTCGAGCCCTCTATTGCGCGTATTGGTCGCCGATTCCGCCCCCATGTACTCCGCTTTGCTCGCTCGAGCCCTGCATCGACACGGTCAGTTGGAAGCGGTCACGGCCGCCAATCCGCAGGAGTTGATTGAGGCCACCGAAAGCGGTCTATTCCATGTCGTCCTGATGAGTGCTGAATTCCACGAAGATACCTTGCAGACTCTCCGCTTGTTACGTCGGGTCCGGAAAATCGACTCGAGCCTCGCTCTTGTGGTGTTGTTGAACGTGCTTGATCGGGAATTGATGGTCAAGCTGTTCCAGGCGGGCGCGCAAGGCGTCTTCTTACGTTCGGACAGCCCCGCCCACTTGGCCCGGTGCGTCGAGTGTGTCTCCCGTGGAGAAATATGGGTGGGCTCGCCGGGGCTCAATATCCTCGTAGACGCCTTATCCGAACAGCCCGTTCAAACCTCGAAGGCGCAACCGATTTCAGTCCTGAGCCGCCGCGAAGAAGAAGTGGCGCTTCTGGTTGCCGAAGGCCTGAGCAATCGCGAAATCTCCGACCGATTGCAGCTCAGCGAACACACCATCAAGAACTACCTTTTTCGCATGTTCGAAAAATTGGGCGTTACGACCCGCGTTGAACTGGCACTCTATTCCCTCGAACAGCGTGCCGCCCACCCACTCCCCCCGTCTTCCTGACGTGTTAAACCGCCGGCCGCGACGCGCACAAGGCCTTTCGCCGCCCTCAATTCCGTCGATGGCCACATATCACAACGTTGGAATGGGTTCCGGCGGTAAACTGATAAAGTAATAATTCCTTAAACGTTCGTTTGAATCTCCGATTCATAAGGGGTCTCCATGCGCATCACCGTGGTCGGTTCTGGATACGTCGGATTGGTAGCGGGAGCATGCCTCGCGGATATCGGGCACCACGTCATCCTTGTGGACAATGACGAGCAAAAGCTGGCCGCGCTCGGCAAAGGCGAAGTTCCGATCCACGAAAAATTCCTCCCGGAATTGCTGGAACGCCACCGCGGCGGCCGCATGACCTTCTCCGATAATCTAGCCGAAGCGGTGCGCTCAAGCACGGTCATCTTCATCGCCGTCGGTACTCCTCCGACGGAAGAGGGCGAAGCGGATTTGTCTTACGTTGAGTCCGTGGCACGCAGCATTTCCGGCGGCATCAATGGCTATAAAGTGCTGGTGGAAAAAAGCACCGTTCCCGTCTACACCAGCGATTGGATCCGCAAAATTATCTTGCGCAACGCTACTGCCCCCGACTCTTTCGACGTGGTTTCGAACCCTGAATTCCTTCGCGAAGGCTCCGCCGTGACGGACTTTCTTTATCCGGACCGCATCGTGGTTGGGGCGGATAATGAGCGCAGCGCCGCTGTCTTGCGCGAAGTCTACGAGCCCCTCACCAGTGCAAAGTATTATCGTGAAAAAACTGCTATTCCAGGTCCAGACAACGCCGCAGTTCCTCCGCCGATTATCATTACGAGCGCCAAGAGCGCGGAACTGATCAAGCACGCTTCGAATGCATTTCTCGCGATGAAGATTTCCTTCATCAACGCGGTCGCTTCGATCTGCGAATCCGTAGGAGCCAACGTGCAGCAGGTGTGCCAGGGAATCGGCACCGATAGCCGCATCGGCCCACGCTTTTTGAATCCTGGCATCGGCTACGGCGGTTCTTGTTTCCCCAAGGACTTGCTTGCATTTCGTTCCGTCGCCCGGCAGTGTAATTACGAGTTTCGCCTTCTCGATGAGGTCATCCGCATCAATGAAGACCAGCGCCAAAGATTTCTACGGAAAGTTCGCAATGCCCTGTGGACCTTGCGCGGGAAGCGTCTCGGCGCTCTTGGACTGGCCTTCAAAGGGGGCACGGACGACATCCGCGAATCACCCGCCGTGCTGCTTATAAAGTCACTCGTACAGGAAGGATGCAAGATTTCTGCCTACGACCCGGCGGCGCGTCCCCGGGCGGAGGAAGAGTTCAAGTCGTCGATTGAGTTCGCCACCGGCCCTTATGAAGCGGCACGTGGAGCCGACGCGTTGCTAATCCTGACCGAGTGGGAAGAATTTGCCCACTTGGATTTGGCGCGTCTGCGAAAAGAGTTGAAGGATCCCATCATCATCGACGGGCGCAACCTGTACGATCCTCAAACGATGGCGGAGAATGGCTTCACCTACTACAGCGTGGGACGGCCTGCGGCTAGCGCTGAGACTTTGCAAGACGCAGCCGCGAGTCTAATCAAAATCAGACAGGCATGAGTCCACCGCCCAAGTCACAGCTGAGAGCCTTGGTTACCGGAGGCGCAGGTTTCCTGGGGTCGCACTTGTGCGATGCACTCCTCGTCGAAGGTTATTCGGTGGTTGCCATCGACAACCTGCTCACTGGTAGACTGGCCAACATCGAACATCTCAGCCGTGAGTCGCACTTCGAGTTTGTCGAACTCGACATCAACGACCCCTTCGATTGCGGACACGTGGACTACGTCTTCCACTTCGCTTGCCCCGCGAGTCCGGTCGATTACACAGTCCATGGAATCGAAACTTTGAAGGTTGGCTCGCAGGGCACATTCCACGCCCTCGATATCGCACGAAAGTACGGGGCAAAGTTTTTGACCTCGTCCACCTCGGAGTGTTATGGCGACCCGCTCGAACATCCGCAAAAAGAAACTTACTGGGGCAACGTTAATCCCATCGGTCCGCGCTCGGTTTACGACGAAGCCAAGCGCTTCAGCGAGGCGGTGACCATGGCTTACTATCGCTATTACAAAGTCGACACGCGCATCGCGCGGATCTTTAATACTTATGGCCCGCGCATGCAACTGAACGATGGACGCGTCGTGCCCAACTTCATGAAGCAAGCCCTAGCCGGCGAAGATCTCACCGTTTACGGCGACGGCAGCCAGACGCGCAGCTTCTGCTACGTGGACGACGAAATCGACGGCTTCATCCGCCTTTCGAAATCAGACGAGCATCTTCCTGTGAATTTGGGCAATCCGGATGAGTTCACCATCCTCGAATGCGCTCAGCAAGTGATCAAGATTACCGGATCGAAAAGCAAAATAGCCTACGCGCCTCTACCCGCCGACGACCCCAAGCAGCGCCAGCCGGACATAACTAAAGCGCAACGGCTCTTGCAGTGGAAACCGAAGACAAGTTTGGAAGCAGGCCTGAAACTCTCATTGAAATATTTCCGGCATGCAGTCCTCGAGCAAGCCGACGCACGAACCGTGTAGGCGCGTGCGTCCCCGCTCGTGCGAAGTCACGACGAAGCGTCTTGAAAGTTAGGCTCACCGCACTTCCAGCGAAACCAAATCTCCTGCATCCGCGCTGCTCGCCTTGTAGTTAACTGACACCATGCGATTCGTCCATTCGCAAGAGAACTGTTCGGCCCCGACCAATGCCAGTTCTTTGTAATCCTGCGTACGGAACTGAAAAGCCTTACCCCCTGAACTTACGGTGAGGATTGCGGCGGGAGGGTGCGGGCAGTCCACGCGAACGAGTCTTCCTTTCAGAAATAGCACGGCCCGCTTATCGATTGCAGGCGACTTGGACTTAGCATCCATCACTCCGTTGTCAGTATCGTCCTCTACATCAATTTCTTTGTCGCCCATCAAGCGCGCCAGTTGCGCGGACGGACTCTGATCGTTCTCCGCTGGAGTATTAGTCACCGGAGGCAACCCGTATTTCTTCAAGTTCGGAAGCGCGTCGAGATTCTTCTGGGCCGTCTGAGCAACTTCTTTGTCGGAGCTGTCTTTCAGCCTCGCGAGCGATGCAGACGCCGCGTCCCATTTCTTTGCGGCGATGTAGATGAGCGCCATATTAATTTGATAACGCTCATTGCGCGGACTAAGCAGAATTGCAGCATGCATGGCTTCCATTGCGGCATTGATGCCCCCGCCCTGCAGACGGGCGACTCCGAGAAGGTTGTCGGCTTCGGCGAATTCAGGGTCGGCATCGAGCACAAAGCGCAGGTCCTGCATCATGTTCGCCAAGCTTTGAATGGGCTGTCCGCTGGCACGGGCGACTTTTTGCTTCAGCAGACTCAACACGAAACGCGCCGCAACATTCTTGGGATCGAGCTCAAGCGCAGTCTGTAATTCCTGCGCGGCTTGATCGAAGTGCTGATGTTGCATGGCATCCAGAGCCAGAGCGCGATGAGCGGCGGCATTGTCTTGCTTGGGTACCGCAATGATTTCGTTCAGCTCAGCTAGCGCCTGATCGCGATGCTCAGGGATGCGAATCGCCAGCCCCGCGACCAGCGCCTGCGCTTCCGGCGTGGGAACATCTTCGGTGCTTGATCCCACAGTGATCGGGTCAGGTACGGTAATCTGGCGAGTCACGCCCCCGCCCTTCGCAACAGGTGGTGCTGTCGGACTCGCGACCTGCGAGCTGAATTGATCGAAATGCGCGCGCACCGCTTGTTCCAACTGAGCCGAAGTCTCTCCAAAAGCTTTTTGTATGGCTTGATCGACCGGCAACTTTTGCATCTCAACCATGCCGAAGTACGCGCCTGTCTCGGACAACTTATCTTCTCCGGCGAGGTAGTGCATCGTAATCCAGGACTGAGCACGAAATTGGTCGGAGTTCATCGTGACCGTCGAGGCCTTCGAGCCGGTCTTGAACAAATCGGCGATTGGGACCCACTTCTTCTGCTGGAGAATCTGCGTGAAAGAGCCCGACTGCGGATCAGCTCCAATGGTTGCTTTCGGCAGCTTCTTCGACAATTGAATGCTGGAAAAATATGAAATCACACCCTCGTCGAACCAGGGCTGTGTCGGAGGATAGTTGTAATTCAACAGCAGCGCAGCCAGATCGGCGGAAACATTCGACCAACTCTCCGATTGGGATAGGTCGAGCGCAATATAATCGCGATCCTCTGCGACCAGGAAGAATCCTGGCCGTTGCGCTTGCCGCGCGGGCGCGAGCTTCAGATATTCGTCGTGGTCTTTACAGGCAATGATTTCGAGCGGGATCGGAATATGGATCACGTCCTTACTTAGCAAATCGCCGAATGCCGCACGCATCTGCTCGAAGCGGACGGCAACTTCGTGTCCATGATCCTGATCGGCATCAGTCAGCACAGTGAAGTGCGCGGAGCGGATGCGAAGCCAGTGCGGCTTGCTGTCGGACGCAGCAGCAGGCAATAAAAGAATCGCGATGAGCGCGAACGTGACGGCAACGCGACGCGACCTAAGGGTTTTCCTAATCACGAGACTCGGCTTCTAAATTCGGCGGACTCAATCCGCCACTAGGTGAGATGCTAGCACGCACTCATTCCGTCACCCCATTCAGTCGATGCAACGACCAACTAGCAGATTCGGCGACGACTTCGTCGTCATCATGAACTAATCGCTGGAGCAAGGGAATGAACGATGCATCTTTACTGTTCCCGATCGCGATCACGGCGTTGCGCCGGAGACCAGAAAGTTTGGTGCGGCGAACGGGCGATCCGCGAAACTTCTCGCGAAATTCTTCCTGCCCCATCAACGCCAGCCACTCGAGCGCGGGGTTGACCAGACCTTCGCGCGGATGAAACTCTTCGACAATCGTCGCCGGGGCTCTGCGATTCCAGGGACACACGTCCTGGCAAATGTCGCAGCCGAAGACGTGGCGACCAATGCCTTCGCGAAGCTCTTCCGGAATCGCTCCACGCTTCTCAATCGTCAGATAAGAGATGCACCGGCTGGCATCGAGTTGATAGGGTGCGATGATCGCGTCCGTCGGACAAGCATCGATGCATCGCGTACAATTCCCACATCGGTCAGCAGCCGGCGAATCGGGAGTCAAGTCGAGCGACGTCAAAATCACTCCCAGAAAAAGCCACGAACCGATCTGCTGATTGATAATGCAAGTATTCTTGCCAACCCATCCTATGCCAGCCAGCCTGGCGTGGACACGTTCGACGACCGGACCCGTGTCCACGTAGCAGCGAGTTTGCAGATCGTGCTCCGAGGGAAGCGCGGCACGAATCTGAGCTTCGACTTCGCGCAACTTCCTTAAGACTGCATCGTGATAATCATCACGGCTCCAGGCATAGCGCGAGATCCATCCGCGCTTGGAATCTCGAACCTCCGTGGAATAAGGCTGCGCGGTGTTGTAGTTAATGGCGCAAACAATCACGCTTCGCGCCCACGGAAAGCTAGCCCGCGGGTCGGCCCGCTTCAGTTCCCCGCTCTCATCGCGGGCTTCCAGATAATGCATTTCACCGGCGTGACCGGCGTCGATCCAATCTTTAAAACGCTCGCGATCGACGTTCGAAGCAACCGCCGCGATTCCCACGCGATCGAATCCCGCAGCTTCCGCGGCGGTTCGGATAATGTTCTTGATCGGAGAACCGAATTCCATGCCCAGATAACCCAACGAAATGTGACAAGTGAACTTGCGCCTGACAACGTTACGGGGGAACACTGCCTCAAGAGTCACGCAAATCGATTGCGCGTTCTCCAAATAAAATTGGCGGTTCAAGGAGAAAGCCTATGCCTCAACTAGCTCCCGTCCAGGTTTCCATTATCAACGCCAGCACTGTGCTCACCAACGAGGAAATTCTTCCCATCGTCAGCGCGCTGCAACAGCAGGTCACCCGCGACTTCCGTCCCGCCTGGGGCATCGACGCCAAACTGACTTTTTTCGCCACCGGAGCGCAGCCGCCTGCGGGCACGTGGTGGCTCACCATTCTCGACGATTCCGACCAAGCCGGAGCGCTGGGATATCACGACCTCACCCCTGACGGCCTGCCCATCGGCAAGGTTTTCGCCGGTACTGACCTCAAGCTCGGTAATAGCTGGTCCGTAACCGCCAGCCACGAATTGCTGGAAATGCTGGCCGACCCCAACATCAACCTCAGCGTGCTGGTTCAGGAAAATCAGCAAACCGCGGGGCTCCTCTACGCCTACGAAATATGTGACGCCTGCGAATCCGACAACCTCGGTTACCAGGTTGAGGGAGTCACATTGTCGGACTTCGTTTATCCCACATGGTTCGAGGGCTTCCGCGCCGCAGGATCGATTCAATTCGATCAGACCAATCAGATCAACACACCCTTCCAGCTGCTCGCCGGAGGATACATCGGAGT
>Ga0181537_10002045_pt1 | contig 18045 bp, 17 predicted proteins | sample PEATcosm2014_Bin_39_FD_119765 | JGI IMG/M metagenome (GOLD analysis project Ga0181537, IMG submission 119765) | Peatland microbial communities from MTU Mesocosm Facility, Houghton, MI, USA - PEATcosm2014_Bin23_10_metaG | ecosystem: Environmental > Terrestrial > Soil > Wetlands > Peat | place... | reverse complement strand
TCATGGTCACCGACAGGCAGGGCGCGACACGCAGCGAATTCATGGTCTATGCCCGCTCAAAACACGCCTCCGAGTTGATGCTGCCGGCCGAAGTCGTGGTGCTCGACAAATTGCCGATGCTTGGCTCCGGCAAAGTCGATCAATTGGCGATCGAGAAGTTCGTCAAAGAGCAGGCGGCGGCGAAGGCGGCAGCGGCGGAGTAACTCACGTCATTCCGGGCTTGCGCACACGCAATGGATGTTGCGCTGGGTCGATGTGTATAATATATTAGTTTTATACACATAAGGTCGCGCCATGCGCACCAATATCGAGATCGACGACGCCCTAATGGCCGAGGCCCAGAAAGCCTCCGGCCATGCCACCAAAAAGCAGACGGTCGAAGAAGCGCTGCGTTTGTTGGTTCGGTTGCGCCGTCAAAGAGAAGCAGATGCGGCCTTCGGCAAATATCGCTGGCGCGGTAATTTGGCACGCAGCCGCGAAGGGCGCGGCATTAAATGATTGTCGTCGACAGCAGTGTTTGGATCGACTTCCTGAGCGGCCGGGATTTGGCTCACGTTCGGCGTCTCCGCGCGACCTTCGCTGTTGAGGAGATTGCCATCGGAGATCTAATGCTATGCGAGGTGTTGCAGGGCGTCCCGGACGAGCGGCGTGCGCGAGAAGTCGAATTCGTCTTGCGCCGTTTCGCAATAGTCACGATGGCTGGTGACGCGATCGCCGTCACCGCAGCTCGTAATTTCCGGTACCTGCGGCGCATCGGAATCACAGTGCGAAAAACCATCGACTTGCTGATCGGCACATGGTGCATTGAAAATCGCCTGCCCTTGCTTCACAACGACGCTGACTTCCGACCAATGGCGCGCCATCTCGGATTGGTCGAGGTGCCGTTAGCCGTCTGACTAATTCCCCCGCATCGCCAGCACCCGATCCACCATCGCGCCGGCTTCGCCGAGATAATTGCCCGGGTCGCACAGTTTCGCTAAAGCTGAGCGGTCGAGGTGCTTGGTGACTTCGCTGTTCTCGGCTAACAAATCCGCCAGCGGTCGGCCGGTGGCAACCACCTTGCGGCAGATGTCGTAGACGAGATCGTGGGCGTATTGGCGGCCGAGATGCGGTCCGAGCCCCATCATCACCGCTTCCGACACGATCAGCCCCTTGGTCAGATCGAGATTGGCGCGCATCTTCTTCTCGTCGACTTGCAAGCCGGAGAGCACGAACTCGGTCTGCGCGAGCGCGCCCGCGGTGTAGCAAAAGATTTCCGGCAGCACGATCCACTCGATCTCCCACGGGCCGGTGGCGCGCTCGTGGTCCTCGACCATGGCGTCGAGCAGAGCTGCCACTTGCTGGCGGACCACGGAGGTGAGCGCGGTGATATAGACCGAAGAGATCGGATTGCGCTTCTGCGGCATGGTCGAGGATGAGCCGCGGCCCTCGGCGAAGGGCTCATAAACCTCTTCCACCTCGGTCTGCATCAGAAGCTTCACATCGAGCGCGATCTTGGCGCAGCTGCCGGTGACCAGACCCAGAAAGCAACCGACCTCCGCGATCGTGTCGCGCACCGTGTGCCAGGCGATGGCTGGCTGGCCGAGTTTCAATTCCTTCATCAACTCGGCTTGAGTTTCCAGCCCGCGGCCGCCGAGCGACGACAGTGTGCCGGCGGCGCCGCCGAATTCGCCGACCAACACGCGCGTGCGCAATTCCTTGAGCCGCTGCTTGTGCCGCTCGAACCCCGCCAGCACGGTCGCCATCTTATAGCCGAAGGTGATCGGAACCGCCTGTTGCAGATTGCTGCGGCCGGCCATCGGGGTGTCGCGGTATGTCTTCGCCAACGCGGCGAGCGCGTTCGAAATGGCGTCAAGATCGGCTTCGACCAGCGTGAGCGCCTCGCGGATCTGCATCACCGTGGCGCTGTCGGTAATATCCTGGGTGGTGGCCCCCCAATGGCACCATTCGCCGAGCCCGTCGCGGCAGGCCGCGACGAGCTGCTGCACCACCGGCAGCACCGGATAGCCGATGCGCTCCGTTTGGGTTTTGAGCTTGGCAAAATCTATCTCGGAGGCATTGCAGTGCCGGCAGATTTCGTCGGCGGCATCTTGCGGAATGATGCCGAGCCGTCCCTGCGCCCGCGCCAATCCGGCTTCGAAATCGAGATATTTCTGCACGCGGTTCTCGTCGGAAAACACGCGCCGCATCGCCGCGGTGGAAAAGATGTCGCGGAATATGGCGGAGTCGATCAGTGACGTGGGCATGAGAGCTGTTCTCCGTAACGCAATGTCGTGATTAACGCGGCGACAAGATCGGGTGAAAGCAGCCTCGTAGAGAAGCGATTCACCAATCGCCGGGCGGGCGTGCGCCGGCAAGCGCGGCGCGTCCTTAATAGTGTACTACCGCATTTATTCAAATACCGCACGTGCGGATGACCGCGCTGGCGCGAGTCCCGGACTCGCGAGAATCGCCCGTCGCGACGCGCTTAAACGCATCGCGTCAGCGCACGCCGTTTGCCACCGCTGAATTTTCGTAAACGCCGTCTGTTGGATTGAAATTAAGCGATACACGCGCCGTAAAGAATACCGCTTCAACCAATCTTCAGCATAGGGAAAAGACCGTACGCAACTTCACCAATTCAATACTCCCCGCGCACCAATAATCCCCGCGAACAACGACGAAAAAAGTGGAAACGATTTTAGGCGTCACAGGGGTTGGACTTGCGTACGAGTACCGTTGTCATGATCGGCTTTGCGGTCCTGTTCGGATTGCTCGCGGTTTTCCTGGCGCAGACCTGGCTCAATAACCAGGCCGACGCGCGCATGAGGAGCCTCGAAGCGCAGCGCAAAGCGCCGGCGCCGGAGCGCACGATCGTGGTCGCCGATCGCGCGCTGCGGTTCGGCGACGAGCTGAGCGCGACGGCGCTACGCGAACAGCCGTGGCCCGGCGATGCGCTGCCGGCCGGCGCTTTCGGCAAGATCGCGGAACTGACCGCGGCCAAGCGCGTCGTGCTGATGCCGATCGATGTCAATGAAGCGGTGCTGGCCTCGAAGATCACCGGCCCCGGGCAGCGCGCCACGCTGTCGGCGGTGCTCCCCGACGGGATGAAAGCAGTCACCATCCGCGTCAACGACGTCGGCGGCGTCGCCGGCTTCGTGCTGCCTGGCGATCATGTCGATGTGCTGTTGACGCGCCAGGGCGAAAAAAATTTCGCGGCAACCGATGTCGTGGCCGAGGACGTGCCGGTGCTGGCCATCGATCAGGTGGCCGACGAGCGCACCGACAAGCCGTCGGTCGTCAAGGCGGTCACGCTCGAAGTCAATGTCACCGACGGCGAGAAGATTGCGCTTGCCTCCACCGTCGGCTCGCTATCGCTCTTGCTGCGCAAAGCGGGCGAGCTTGCCGGCGGCGATGCGCGGCGCGTGACCAATAACGATCTCGGCAAGCCGACCGAGCCGGCGGCGAATGCACGGTTTGTGACCGTGGGCGTGATCCGGGCGGGCAAGACCGAGCGCACCGAATACAGCGTCCCGGTCGAGCGCGGCAACGCACAGGCCGCGGAACTATCGCGGCACGCAAGACCTGAAATGAACTGATGTGAGCGACCGACGAGAGCGACGTGAAGTGTGAGTCTTGGGGAACAACGAGCGGCGGGGAGGCCGACGTGAATAGCCAGTGCAAAGTACAACGTCCGGGCAAAAGCCCGCGATATTCGGACAGGAGCACCAAAAGCGCCGGCATCAAGATCGGCGCGCTGTTGCGGCGCGGCTGGGTCAGGGCGATGCTGGCCGCGGCGCTGATGCTGGCGCTGGCGCCGGTGGCGCACGCGCAGCCGCAACTGGCGATCGCCAGCCCGGCGCATACGGCGACGGTGACGGTGACATTGGGCAAGACCCAGGACGTCCGCACCGATCAGAACTTCGTCGACATCACGGTCGGAGATCCGGACGTGGCCGACGTCAGCCCGCTCACCGATCATTCGCTGTCGATTCTCGGTAAAAAGATCGGCACCACGCGCGTCACGGTCTATAACGAAGACAAAAAGCCGGTCGGCATTTTCGACATCGAAGTGGCTTATGACATTTCGCGGCTGGCCATCGAGATCGGCCATTTCACCGGCGGCGGCATTCAGGTGTCGTCCATCAATGGCCGCATCATGTTGAGCGGCTCGTCGCCCGACGCCGCCACCCTCGACAAGGCGGTGGAGATCGCGCGCCAATTCGGCCCGGATCCGATCAATACGGTCCGGGTGATGCAGGCCCAGCAGGTGATGCTGGAAGTCCGTTTCATCGAAGTCGACCGCAACGCCAGCCGCGATCTCGGCGTGCAGTGGAATATGTTCGGCAACTCGGCGGTCGCCAATGTGGGCTCCGGGCTGCCGGCATCGCAACTGCCGATAACCACGCCCGGCGGCGCATTTCAGCAGCCGGGGACCACAGCCGGCGGTCCCAACGTGGTGCCGACCGCCCTGACACTTTCGCCGGTGACCGCCGCTGGCGTGTTGTCGGGCACGGCGCCGTTCGGCTTCCTGGTCGGCAATCTGTCGAACCGGCTGCAAGTCGCGGTCAATGCGCTTGAAACCAAGGGCGCCGCGCGCAGTTTGGCGGAGCCGAACCTGGTGACTTTGTCGGGCGAGACCGCAAGCTTCCTCGCCGGCGGACAGATTCCGGTGCCGGAGGTGGGTGCGACCGGCACACCGTCGTTCGGCTTCCAGCCTTACGGCGTCGGCTTGTCGTTCACGCCGACCGTGCTGAGAAACGGCGTCATCAATCTGGTAGTGAAGCCGGAGGTGAGCGAGATCGATCCAGCGCACGCCGTGACAGTGGCCGGCACCACGGTGCCGGCGCTGACGACGCGCAAAGCCGCGACCACGCTCGAACTGCACGATGGCCAGAGCTTCATGCTCGGCGGCTTGCTGCAGAATACCGGGAACAACAACGTCGATCAGCTACCGTGGCTCGGCGACATGCCGGTGCTCGGAGCGCTGTTCCGCAGCACGGACTATCAGAAAAACGAGACCGATCTCGTCATCCTGGTGACGCCGCACATCGTCCGGCCGATGACGCCGACCGATCCGATCCATACCCCGCTCGACAACACACTGCCGCCCAACGACGTCGACTTGTTTCTGATGGGCAAAACCGAAGTCAGTCCGGAGCTTGCCCGGCTCGCCGCCGGCGCCGCGACCCGGCCCTATGTCGGCCACATCCTCGATCTGCCGAAAGAAGGAGGCGTCTATGTGTCGGTCAAGGATTAGTCGCGCCGCGCGCCTGATCGCAGCCGTCGTCGCCGTGGGCGGACTCGGCAGCACGCTAGCCGGTTGCTCGGATGACTATTGGAACAGGCGCGATACGATCGCGCTGAGCGCGGGCGACGCCATCGCCGGCAATGCGGCCGAGCAGACAATCGATCCATGGGCGCCCGGCAGCGGCAACAGGAATATACCCTTTAATGGCCAGTTGATGCAGTCCGCCGTTGAACGCTATCGCAACGACAAGGTCACGCAGCCGGCCGACCCCGAGAACTTCATCTCTACCAACCAGACCCCGCAAAACGTCACCAATACGACGGTCAACACCGGCGCTCCGCCGGCGTCGACGACGACGCCCGCGCAATAATGCCGTCCTTCGCAATGCGAGCCTGAAGACATGCCCATCGGTCGCGCTCCAGCTTCCGGGATCAAGGCGAAAGTGATCGTGCTCACGGCCGATCGGAAGTTGGAGGATTCGCTGCGCGCGGCGTTCAGCGTAACTCCGCAGGTCGGCCTCGATCTGATCCGAGGCCGGATCGCGGACAGCGCCGATTTGATCGATCTCGAAGGCGCGACCGTCGTCGTCGCCGATGCCGGCGCCGGCGAGGAGACCGAACTACAGGCGCTCGAAGCGCTGTTGCTGCGCATCGGCGCCTGGCCGCCGGTCGTGGCGATTACGCAGAATTTCGACGCCGCCGTTGCGCGCCGGCTTATGCAGATGCGGGTTGCCGATTTCCTGGTCAAACCGGTGCCGCCGATCGATCTGGTGCGCACCTGCGCGCGGGTCGCCAAACAGGCGCCGCAGCAAGCGCCGACTGCGCCGGTACATTCCGACTCCGCCGAAGCGCAGATCTTCACCTTCCTGCCCGCCGTCGGCGGCGCCGGCGTGACCACGCTCGCGGTGCAGACGGCGATGCTGCTGATGAATGGGGGCGGCCGCGCCAAGACCAGGACCTGCCTGGTCGATCTCGACTTTCAGCACGGCTCCTGCGCCGATTATCTCGATATCGAGCCGCGCCTCAATCTAAGCGAGATCGAACCGCGGCCGGAACGGCTCGACCGGCAATTGCTCGAAGTCATGCTGTCGCAGCATCCGTCCGGGCTTGCCGTGATCGCGGCGCCGAACCGGCCCGCGGAAATGCGCTCGTTCGATCCCGACGTCGTGACGCGGCTGCTCGATCTTGTCTCTTCGCATTTCGATTTTGTCGTGTTCGATATGCCGCGGACCTGGTTCTCCTGGACCGACAGCGTGCTGCTCGGCTCCAACAAGCTGTTCGTCGTCAGCGAAACCACGGTGCCGGGCCTGCGCCACGCCAAGAAACTCGTCGACGCCATCCGCGAGCGGCTCGGCGACGGGCCGCACCCGCAAGTCATCATCAATCGCTATGTGCAGAAGATGTTTTCGCCGGGCTTGCGCAAAAGCGACATCGAGCAAGCGATCGGCGATGCGCTGCTGGCTTTCGTGCCAAACGATTACGGGTTGGTGCGCGAGGCGATCGACCGCGGCGTGCCGCTCGAGGATGTACGCAAGGGCAACAAGATCACATTGCAGCTCAAAAAGCTGATCCTGCCGCAAGGCGCCGGCAAGACGGCGAACGACACGGCGGGCGGCGTGAAAAGATTCAAGCTCTCGTGGGCGCGGTCGTAAGTCCCGCGCTCGGTTCGTAGGACATCGCCATGGCAGGTCGTTTCTCAATGCGCCGCGTCGCCGCGCCGGATCTCGTCCCGGCCGCCGAACCGAGCGTGGGCGTAACGGATGAGGTGCCGTGGAGCGCCCTGGCCGAAGCTCCGGCCGAGCCCGCTCCGGTGTCAGTTCCCGCCAATCCCAATCCGCTGCTGACCGACAAGCTCCTCGACGCCAAGGTGCGGCTGCACCGCCGGCTGATCGAGGAAATCAATCTGTCGGCGCTGGAAAAGCTGCCGGAAGAAGAAATCCGCTCTCATGTGCAGCAGCTCGTTTCGCAATACGTCGTCACCGAGCGTCTGGCGCTCAACACCCAGGAGCTCAACGATTTCGTTTCGGAAATCCTCGATGAAATGACGGGGCTCGGCCCGCTCGAACCGCTGCTCAAGGACGGATCCGTCAACGATATCCTGATCAACGGCCATGAATGCGTCTATGTCGAGCGCGGCGGCATCCTGGAGCCGACCGGCGTGCGCTTCAAGGACGAGGCGCATCTGCTGCGCATCATCAACAAGATCGTCTCCGCGGTCGGCCGCCGGGTCGATGAATCGCATCCGATGTGCGACGCGCGCTTGCTTGACGGCTCGCGCGTCAACGTCGCGGTGCGCCCGGTGGCGATCGACGGGCCGCTGATGTCGATCCGCAAATTCTCCAAGAAGCCGTTTAACCTCAACAAGCTGGTCGAGGTCGGCGCGCTGCGGCCGCCGATGGCGGAACTGCTGGCGGCGGCGGTGCGAGCGCGCGTCACGCTGATCATTTCCGGCGGCACCGGCTCCGGCAAGACGACGATGCTCAACGCGCTGTCCGCCTTCATCTCGGCGAAGGAGCGGCTTCTGACCATCGAAGACGCCGCCGAATTGCAATTGCAGCAGCCCCATGTCGGACGAATGGAAACCCGGCCGCCCTCGATCGAAGGCAAGGGTGAGATCCGCCAGCGCGATCTGGTCAAAAACGCGCTGCGCATGCGGCCCGACCGCGTGATCCTCGGTGAGTGCCGCGGCGAGGAAGCCTTCGACATGCTGCAAGCCATGAATACCGGCCACGAAGGCTCGATGGCGACGGTCCACGCCAACACACCGCGCGACGCGATTTCACGCCTCGAACAGATGATCGGCATGGCCGGCCTGCCGATGACGGTCGCTTCGATCCGCAGCCAGATCGCCTCCGCCATCCGCGTCATCGTGCAATTGTCGCGGCTGTCCGACGGCAAGCGCCGCGTCATGAGCGTCGCCGAAATCACCGGGCTCGAAGGCGACATCATTCAGATGCAGGAAATCTACAAATTCGTGCGCACCGGCACGGCGGCCGACGGTACCGTCCAGGGCCATTTCCAGGCGACCGGCGTGCGGCCGCGCTTCCTCACCGATCTCGCCGCCATGGGCATTAAGCTGCCCGGCACTTTTTTCGATCCCTCGCAGCCGCTGTGACGGGACGCCCATGCTGTTCGACTTCGATCCGATCTATCTGATCTGGGCCTTCGTCGCGATCTCGGCCGGCCTTACGGTCGAGGCGCTCTATCTGATGTTCTACTCGGCGTCATCCTATCGCAGCCGGATCAACCGCCGCCTGATGATCTCGAAGGATCGTACCGACCGCGAGAGCGTGTTGAGCGAACTGCGCCGCGAACGCGGCCTCACCAGCAGCGGCGATTTCCAGTTCGGTCTCGTGGCGCTCAACCGCCTTGTCCTGCAATCCGGGCTGACGCTCGGCATAGCGCGTCTGTTTTTCATCTTCGGCATCATCGGTCTTTTCGCCTTCGCCGCCACCATGCTGCTGCGCGACAGTTGGCTCGAGGCCGGCGGCGCGGCGGCGTTCAGCGTTACGGTATTGCCCTATCTGGTGTTGAAGCTGCTGCGCTCGCGGCGGCAGAAAAAATTCGGCGTCCAGTTTCCCGATGCGCTCGATATCATCGTGCGCAGTTTGCGCGCCGGCCATCCGGTGCCGATCGCGGTGGCCATGGTCGGCCGCGAAATGCCCGATCCGATCGGCTCGGAATTCGGCATCGTGTCCGATGAGATCACCTACGGCGCCGATCTTGAAACGGCGATGCGCAATCTGTACGCCCGCATCGGCTCCGACGATCTGCCGCTGTTCGTCACCGCGGTCGCCATTCAGGGCTCGACCGGCGGCAATCTCGGCGAGATTCTGGAAAACTTGTCGGGCGTGATCCGCCAGCGTTTCAAGATGCGGCGCAAAATCCGCGCGCTGGCGGCCGAGGGCCGCGCCTCGGCGATGATCCTGTCCGGCCTGCCGATCGGCCTGTTCGTCGTCATCCAGTTCATCGCGCCGGAATTCTACGGCCCGGTCTGGCACGAGCAGCTCACGCACATCCTGCTGTTCGCGTCGGGCGGCTGGATGGCGGTCGGCAATCTGGTCATGTTCAAGATGGTCAATTTCAAGATCTGAGCGATGGACCCCAACAGCACCATAGCCATGATCGGCGACAATGCGCCGATGATGCTGAGCATCCTGGTGTTCCTCGCCGCCGGCACGCTGGCCTTTGCGGCGATGATCGGCATGCGCGCGCGCGAAGCGGTGCGCCGCCGCGCCGCCCGCGTCGGCGTCGACGAGGGCGCGCCGATGGGCCGCCGTTCGCTGCGCTATTCGGGCATGGAATCGGCGCAAAAGCTCGTCGATTACGCCACCCAGCATTATTCGTCTGTCGACAGCACCGACCTCAAGCTGTTGCGCCGCCGTTTGGTGCAGGCCGGCGTCTACGATCCGCACGGCGTGGCGTATTTCTTCATCGCGCGCGCCGCCGCGGCCGTCGGCCTTGCCGCGGGCGCGTTTTTCGGCCTGCCGATATTCGGCCTGGCCGGCAAGACCTCGTTCTGGCTGTTCATCATGTTCGCGGGCATGGCCGGCTATCTGGCGCCGAGCTTTTATCTCGACCGCCGCATCGCGGCGAAACGCCTGGAGCATCAGGCCGGCTTTCCAGATTTCATGGATTTGCTTGTGGTGTGCGCCGACGCCGGATTGGCCATGGAAGCATCGCTCGACCGCATCGGCCGCGAGCTCGCCGTCTCCTATCCGTCGCTCGCCGCCAATATCCACATGGCCAATCTCGAAATCCGCGCCGGCCGCACCATGACCGAAGCGCTCGAGCATTTGGGCGAGCGGCTTGGCCTGGAAGAGGCGCGCTCATTCGCCACTTTGATCCAGCAATCCGATGAGCTCGGCTCGAGCATCGGCGACGCCTTGCGCGTCTACAGCGACGACATGCGGCACAAGCGATTGTCGCGCGCCGAGGAGAAGGCCTACAGCCTGCCCGCCAAGCTCGCAGTGCCGATGATGGTGTGCATCTTTCCGGTGATATTCATCGTCATCCTCTGCCCCGTCATCGTGCGGCTGGCGACCAATAATTGGTGACCGATTTTCTCCTCCCCTGAAAGGGGGAGGCCGAACGCAAAAGCGTTCGGGTGGGGGTTCTTAGCAGTAACGTTTGCGCAAGCCCGAAGACCTACCCCCACCGGCTCGCTGCGCTCGCCACTCCCCTTTGAAGGGGAGGTGGAATGCCCCGCCGGCCCCCAATCTTTCCCTCCCCTTTGAAGGTGGAGGTGGAATGCCGCGCCGGACCCCAATCTTTCCTCCCCCTTTCAAGGGGAGGCCGAACGCGCAGCGTTCGGATGGGGGTTTGTGGCCTCAATTCCCAGCGAGGAATTCCTTAACCCTCGTCGCCTAGCTTCGGCCGGGCGCGGCGTGGGGCCGGGGCTTGTAAATGCGTATCCCAGCGGCACGGATCCTGATCATCGTGGCGGCGGGCCTGTTCGGCCTCGCCGGCTGCTCGACATCCCCGAAATTCGGCGACAGCGCGGCGAACCAGGACAGCGTCACGGGCAGCGTCGCCGGGGGTACCGATAGCGCCGCCAACAGCGACACCACGGGCTCGATCGTGACGCAGCCGGCCGAACCCGGGCCGAGCGGTGAGCCGGTCGCGCCACTGTCGAAGCCCGGCCTCCTGGGCGACGATCCCAACGACGACGTGCAACTCGGCAAAAAATATTTCCGCGCCAATAATTTCGGGCTCGCCGAAAAGAGCTTTCAGAGCGCCGTTGAGAAGCATCCCAACGATGCCGACACCTGGGTCGGGCTGGCGGCCTCCTACGACCGCCTACATCGCTTCGATCTCGCCGACCGCGCCTATGCGCAAGCCGAGCGCATCGTTGGCCGCACCGTGGAGCTCCTCAACGACGAGGGCTTCTCCTACATGCTGCGCGGCGACTACGCCCGCGCGCAAAAACTTTTGCTCATGGCCAAAGCCAAGGACCCGGCCAACCCCTACGTCCAGGCCAATCTGCAACTGCTCGACGACAGCTACCACGACGGTAAAGCGGTGCAGTGAGGGCCGTTTCGCCCGAAAGTGGCCCGTCACCTCAGGATGACGGAATTGGGACGTTACTCACTCCTCAAACGGCAACCCCGCATATTGCTCGGCCAGCGACGCCTGGGCCATTTCGGAGGCTTGTAAGTGGCTGAACTGATTGAGCCGCATCTGGGCGTCGAACGGCGTCTCGTCGGTAAAGCGGTGCAGCAGCATGGTGAGCCACCACGAGATGCGGGCCGAGCTCCAGACCCGGCGCAGCGCCATCTCGGAATAGCTGTCGAGATAATCCGTTTTGCCGGTGCGATAGATCTCGCTCAAGGCGCGCGACAGATAGAACACATCGGATATTGCAAGATTAAGCCCCTTGGCGCCGGTCGGCGGCACGATGTGGGCGGCATCGCCGGCGAGAAAGAGTTTGCCATAACGCATAGGTTCGGCGACAAAGCTGCGCAGCGGCGCGATCGACTTTTCGATCGACGGTCCGGTGACGATGGCGTCCGCCATGTCGCGCGGGCAGCGCGCCTTGAACTCGGACCAAAAGCGCTCATCCGGCCACTCCTCGAGTTTGGCGTCGAGGTCGCATTGGATGTAGTAGCGGCTGAGCATCGGATTGCGCATCGAGGCCAGCGCGAAGCCGCGGCTGTGATAGCAATAGACCATGTCCGGATAAGGCGGCGTCTCCGACATGATGCCGAGCCAGCCGAACGGATAGCCCTTCTCGTAGGTCTTGAGCAGCGCGGCCGGAATCGAGGCCCGGCTGACGCCGTGAAAGCCGTCGCAGCCGGCGATGTAATCGCAGTCGACGCGCTGGGTCGCGCCGTCTTTTTCGTAAGTCACAGAAGGCCGGTTCGACGTGACGTCGTGCAGCCGCACATTGGCGGCTTCGTCGACGATCACGCCGCCGGCCGCGTCGCGCGCGGCGTAAAGATCCTCGGTCAGCGCGGTCTGCCCGTAGGTCATCATGATCTTGCCGGTGAATTTCATCGTATCGATGAAAAATCGCTCGCGGCCCTCCCAGGCGATGCCCGAGCCGCGGTGCGGATGGCCGTCGCGGTCCATGCGCCCGCCGAGGCCGACCTCGCGCAAAAGTTCGACGCTGCCGTTTTCGAGCACGCCGGCGCGGATGCGCGCCATCACATAGGCGCGGCTCTGCCGCTCCAGCACGATGCTGTCGACGCCATTGCGATGCAGGATGTGCGACAACAGCAAGCCGGCCGGGCCGCCGCCGACGATCGCTACCTGGGTACGGGCCGACGCTGCCACTGTCGTTTAACGCTGAATGGATGATCCTTACGGCAGGAAAGGCTCAATTAGCCGGCTTTGGCAAGCGGATTTGCGCTCAGGCGCGCGGCGGGAGTCTTGAACGGCGCGCTTTCATCGCGATATGAACGTGGGACCAGCGACCGGCCGGCTCAAACGGAAATTTTCATGTTCGAATCGTTCAAAAGCTTCATCTCCGATTTCGTCGACGGCGATAAACACCCCAGCCAATTTGCGGAAGACGATTACCGGCTGGCGGCGGCCGCGCTCCTGGTGCACGCCGCCGCGATCGACGGCGAAATGCTGCCGAGCGAACGCGACAAGCTGCACGCCGTCATCAAGCAGCGCTTCGCGCTCGACGACGCCGCCACCGACAAATTGATCGAGAAGGCAACCGCGGCCGAGCATGAATCCGTCGACCTCTATCATTTCACCCATCTGCTCAACCGCACGCTCGACGAGGAAGGCCGCGCGAAAATCATCGAGATGATGTGGGAGATCGTCTATGCCGACGGCAGTCGCGACGAGCTCGAAGACAATCTGCTGTGGCGCGCCGCCGATCTCCTCGGCGTGTCGCCGCGCGAGCGGATCGAACTGCGCCGCCGGATCGGCGGCGAAACATGAAGCCGATCGCACTCATCACCGGCGCCTCGGCCGGCATCGGCGCCGATCTGGCGCGGGTGTTTGCCGCGCACGGCCATGAGCTTGTCCTGGTGGCGCGGCGCGAGGATCGGCTCAATACGCTCGCCGACGAAATCGCTAAGTCGGGCCGGCCGCGGCCGGTGGTCCTGGCGCTCGACCTCGGGCAGCGCGATGCCGTCGCGTCGCTTGCGGCGGAATTATCGGGGCGGGGGCTCGAGCCGGCATTCGTGGTCAACAATGCCGGCTTCGGCTTAAGCGGCGCCGCGGCCGTGCTCGACCGCAGCCAGCAGCTCGGCATGATCGACCTCAATATCCGGGCGTTGACCGAATTGTCGCTCGCCTTCGTCGAGAGCCTCGCGCGCCATCGCGGCGGCATTCTCAATCTCGCTTCGGTCGCCGCGTTCCTGCCCGGTCCCGGCATGGCGGTATATTATGCGACCAAAGCCTACGTGCTCTCGTTCAGCGAAGCGCTGCATCATGAGCTGGCGGACGGCGCCATTAAGGTGACCGCGCTGTGTCCGGGGCCGGTGCAGACCGAATTCCAGGAACGGGCGGGGTTGCAACTGCCGAGCATTGCCAGAATTTTCGAGATTCCGGCCGCCCGCGTCGCCGAAATCGGTTACGACGCGCTGATGCGCAACCAGCGCGTCGCCATCGCCGGATTAGGCAACAAGCTCATGGTGACGCTGATGCGATTTATCCCCAACGCGCTGTTGATGCGTGGGGTCGACGTGCGCACGCGCAATTGAACGGCCTCAACAAATCGTGCCGCGCCGTCCTTTGATTCGCGCGGCGAACAGGCTAGGAATTTACCAAAGCGAATTCGAATCGCCGGCGCCATGCAACAGCCGATCCTGATCGTCCTGCACCAGGAGCATTCCACGCCCGGACGCATCGGCAACGCGCTGCGGCAGCTGGGATACCACCTCGATGTGCGCAAGCCGCGGTTCGGCGATCCGCTGCCGTCGACCATGGCTGAGCATGCCGCTGCGATCATCTTCGGCGGCCCGATGAGCGCCAACGACGAGGACGATTTCATCCGACGCGAGATCGACTGGATCGGCGTGCCGCTCAAAGAGGCCAAGCCGTTTCTCGGCATCTGCCTCGGCGCGCAGATGTTCGCGCGCCAGCTCGGCGGCAAGGTGTTTCGCCATCCGCGCGGCCATGCCGAGATCGGCTATTACCCGATCCGGCCGACGAGTGCCGGACTTGCCATCGTCGAAGCGTGGCCGGAATGCGTCTACCAATGGCATCGCGAGGGCTTCGACTTGCCGTCGGGCGCCGAACTGCTTGCCGAGGGCGATACGTTCGAGGTGCAGGCATTCCGGACCGGCCGCGCCTTCGCGCTGCAATTCCACCCCGACGTGACCCATGCGATGATGCACAACTGGACCACGCGCGGCCACGAGCGCATGGAGCTGCCAGGCGCAAAGCCGCGGCATGAGCATTTCGCCGACCGCGCGGTCTACGATTACTCCGCGCGCGCCTGGCTGAGCGTATTTCTGGAACGCTGGCTCGACGCCGCCTGATCAGGCGCTCCTGCGGCTAAAAATCTTTGCCTCTTGAGCTATGGCTCAACCCGCCATAATCTGCCCTGGGGGCCTTGCAATGCTTTCACCTCAGGTCGCGGGCGATGTCTCGCCCGAGGCAGCGGCGTCGCCGTTGCTGCGATTTCTCACTCAATGCCACGCGGAATTTCGGAGCGACAACGGCGGCGCGGTCGCCGATTACATTCCGGAATTGAAAAAGGCCAATCCCGGCCATTTCGGCGTCAGTCTCGCCACCATCGACGGCCACGTCTACGAGGTCGGCGACAGCGATGTCCCATTCACGATCCAGTCGATCTCCAAAGCCTTCGTGTTTGCGCTGGCGCTGGAAACATTGGGCGCCGACCACGTCGAAGCGGTCATCGGTGTAGAGCCGAGCGGCGATGCCTTCAATTCGATACGGTTGCGGCCGGATAACCGCCCCTATAATCCGATGGTCAATTCCGGCGCCATTGCCTGCTCCGGGCTGATTCACAAGGTGAAGGGCAGCGCGGCGTTCGACTATATCCGTGACGCGCTCGGCCGGTTCGCCGGCCGCGAACTTGCGGTCGACGAGTCGGTCTTTGCCTCGGAGCGGGAGACCGGCGACCGCAATCGCGCCATCGCCTATCTGTTGCGCAATTACGCGGTGGTCGAGGGCGACGTCGGCGCCGTGCTCGATGTGTATTTCCGCCAGTGTTCGGTCCTGGTCACGGCGCGAGATCTCGCCATCATGGCGGCGACGCTGGCCAATAACGGCGTCAATCCGGTGACCGGCGAGCAGGTCATGAAGCCCTATACGGTGGCGCGCACGCTCTCGGTCATGACCAGTTCAGGCATGTACGATTACGCCGGCGAATGGGTTTACCGTGTCGGCATGCCGGCCAAAAGTGGAGTGGGCGGCGGCATTGTCGCGGCGCTGCCGGCACAGCTTGGTCTCGGCACGTTCTCACCGCCGCTCGACGCGCACGGCAACAGCGTGCGCGGACTGAAGATATGCGAGACGTTGTCGACGCATTTCGGCTTACATATGCTCAACCGCTCCGGTGACGTGCGCAACTCGATCATCGCCGATTACGATATCGGCGGCATCAGCTCACGGCGCAGCCGCCTGCCGCGCGATCAGCAAATCCTGGAGGAGCACCGCGAGGACGTTCGCGTCATCGAGCTGGTGGGGGCACATTCCTTCGCCACCATCGATTATGTGTCACGGCGGCTGGCCGAAAAGCCGGCGCCGCTTCTGATCATCGACTTCCGCCGCGTCGCCTCGATCACCACCGCCGGCGGCCTGTTGCTCGCCGATATCCTGCGCAGCCATACTGCCGGAGACGCAACCGTCATCCTTGCCGGCATCGAGCCTGCCTCGCAAATCTGGACCACGATTCGCCCGCTCATCGAGAACATCGCGAGTGTCCGCTTTTTCGCGTTGCTCGATCAGGGGATCGAGTGGGCGGAGGATCAGGTGATTTTCCGCAATGGCGGTTACGTCGCCGCCAAGAACAGCTCCCACCTCAAGGAACAGCCCTTGTTGGCCGGGCTGAGCGATGAAGAACTCACGAGCCTTGCCGCGCTCGGCACACCCCGGAGCTATCGCGCCGGTCAGCGCATCGTGGCGGCCGACGAGCCGGGTGCTTCTCTGTTCTTTCTGCAAAGCGGCATGGTCAGCGTGAAGCTCCCGAGTGGCGTGCGGCTCGCAAGCCTCGATCAGGGCATGGAATTCGGGGAAATGGCGCTGCTCGACGGGCGGCGCACGGCCGATGTCTGGGCCGATACCGACGTCGCGTGCCTGGAATTGCCGATCGAGGAGTTCGATCGCTTTCGCCGCGAGCATCCGAAGATCGGCGAGCGCATCGCGCGCAATCTTGCCGCCATTCTTGCCCGGCGGCTGACTTACGCCAACGCCAAGATCGATCTGCTGACTGCGTACTGATTACTGTCCGCTTACTGTCCGCCAGCGAGCTGCTGGGCGAAATAGGCGACGGTCTTGGTGTAGACCTGCGACGCGTTCCATTGCAGCAGCACCTGGAAATTGGCCGTGCCCTCGCCCCAGGGCTGGCCGCGCTGCCAGCCATAGCCTTTCAGATAATTGGCGGTCGAGGCGAGCACATCGGGCACGCTGCGGATCAGGTCGCGCCGGCCATCGCCGTCGTAATCGACCGCGTATTTGAGATATGACGACGGCAAAAATTGCGTCTGGCCGATCTCGCCAGCCCAGGCGCCGCGCAAGTCGGACGGCGCCATGTCGCCGCGATCGACGATCTGCAGCGCCGCGATCAGTTCGCCGCGGAATTTGTCCGGCCGGCGGCAATCATAGGCCAGTGAAGCGAGCGAACGGATGGTCGGGGATTTCCCTGAATTCACGCCAAAGTCGGTTTCCAGACCCCAGATCGCGACGATGACGGGTCCCGGGACGCCGTATTGCTGTTCGATCCGGCTGAACACGGGCGCGTAGCGGACCAGAAGCTGCTGTGCCCGCGCCAGCCGCGGTGGCACCATGCGGCCGGAGAACTGCTCGAAACTCTGCCGAAAAACACCCTGGGCGTGGTCGCGGGCAATAATGCTCGGATCGAACGTCACACCGCCGAGCGCGGATTGGATTGTGCGCTGGGAAATACCGTCGGCGGCGGCCTCGGTTTTAACGCCTTGGAGCCAGGCGCCGAAATCACCGCCGCAAGGCGCCGCGGCACGGGCCTGCGCCGTTGTGAGGCACAAACAGAAAATCAGCATCGTCAATCGCGCGGGTTGCATAGCTTGTCCTTTTGCCGCCCCGGCCGTGAATCGGTCGTGGCTATGATGGCGCACCGCGAAGGCTGCGGCCAGTCTCATGGACCGGCTTTGGCTAGGGCCCGGGTCGTGCCTCATAAGTGTCGGCTTGGAGAAGTTCGCGAAAAATCGTGGTCGAAATCAGGACGATCGCGATGATGCAGCCGCCGCCGATCAACACGGATGGAATCGTTCCGAACAACGCCGCCGCCGCGCCGGCACGGAAGTCGCCGAGCTGATTCGAGGTGATCGTTATCATCGAGTTCACCGCGTAAACGCGGCCGCGCATCTCATCGGGCGTGCGGATCTGCACCATAGTCTGCCGGATCACGACGCTGATCGAATCGGAGGCGCCGACGACGAACATCGCGGCCGCGGCCAACGCAAAATTCGGCGCCAGCGCCAGCATAATTGTTCCGATGCCGAATATTCCGACCGCCGTGAACATCACGCGGCCGAGATGGGCCGGGATCGGCCATCGCGCCAGCGTCAGCGCGGTCATGATGGCGCCGGCGGCCGGCGCGGCGCGCAACAGGCCGTAGCCGAGCGGCCCGGTCATGAAGATATCGCGCGCAAAGATCGGCAGCACCGCCGTGGCGTTGCCGAGCAGGAC
>Ga0181537_10002044_pt1 | contig 18053 bp, 17 predicted proteins | sample PEATcosm2014_Bin_39_FD_119765 | JGI IMG/M metagenome (GOLD analysis project Ga0181537, IMG submission 119765) | Peatland microbial communities from MTU Mesocosm Facility, Houghton, MI, USA - PEATcosm2014_Bin23_10_metaG | ecosystem: Environmental > Terrestrial > Soil > Wetlands > Peat | place... | reverse complement strand
CTGCATAGCAAACGCCTTACGACCGCATAACAAATCAATGCCGAAAGGTGCAGAAATTTACGCTTTTCCACTTGAACCAAATGTCCTAAGATGCTAGCTTATAGAATCTTAGGAAAGGAGATGGCGGAAGATCATCCATCGACAAGCTCAGGATGACTAAGGCTTATAATTGAGCTTGGAGTTTGGGCGCGGTTTTTATTTACTGATCCATGCATTTCACTTCGACACGGCTGGCGGAGATCCTCGGGGCGTTCCCGCGGATCAGGATTCTCGTCATTGGCGACGTGATGCTCGACGAATTTTTGTGGGGCAAGGTGACGCGGATTTCGCCCGAGGCGCCGGTACCGGTGGTTGATATCCAGCGGCGCGCGGCCTATCCGGGCGGGGCGGCGAACGTGGCGCGGAACCTGGCCGGCCTCGGCGCGCAGGCGGGTCTCGCCGGCATCATCGGGCAGGACGAGCCGGGGCGGCGGCTGGTGCAGCTTCTGGCGGACGAAGGCATCGCGACGGGAAGCATCCGCCAGACGGCGCTGCGGCCCACGACGCACAAGACGCGGGTCTGCGCGATCACGCGGCAACTGCACGATCATCTCGAGATCGAGGACCAACAGCAGATCGTGCGCGTGGATGAGGAGTCGAGGAAAGCACTCGATCCCGAAAGCAAGCGCTGGCTTTTCGACCGGCTGCGCGCGGAGATTTCGACGCACGACGCGGTCATCATCGAGGATTACGCGAAGGGTCTGATCGACCAGGAACTGGTGACGCTGGTCGTGGCCGAGGCGGCGAAGCACGGGAAAATTGTGGCGATTGACCCGAATCCGAATAACCCGTTCGACTGGTCGGGCGGGACGGTGCTGAAGCCGAACCGGCGCGAGGCGTTTCAATCGGCGGGGCTGCCTTATGCGCAGGACGAGGAAGCGGTGCTGAAGGCGGGGGCGGTGCTGCAAAAAAGGCACGCGATCAAGCATGTGCTGATCACGCTGGGGGAAGCCGGGATGCTGCTGCTGGAACAGGGGCGGAAGGCCTATCACACGCCGACGCGCGCGCAGGAGGTCTTCGACGTTTCGGGCGCGGGCGACACGGCGATTGCGGCGTTTACGCTGGCGCTGGCGGCGGGCGCGACGGGGATCGAGGCGGCGGAGATCGCGAACCACGCGGCGGGGGTGGTGGTGGGGAAGCTCGGCACGGCGACGCTGAGCGTGGAGGAGTTGCGGGAGATGTTTGAGAAGACGGAGGGGGTGAAATGAAAGCGCGCGCGGTTTTTCTGGATCGGGACGACACGCTGATCGTGAATGTGCCCTACCTGGGCGATCCGGCGCGGGTGGAGATTTTTCCCGAGGCGGCGGCGGCGCTCTATGCATTGCGGCAGGCGAATTTTCTGCTTTTTGTGGTGAGCAACCAGTCGGGCGTGGGGCGCGGGCTGATCACGCGCGGGCAGGTTTCGGAGGTGAATGCGGAGCTGAAGCGGCAGCTCGACGGCGATTATATCGAGGCGTTCTATCATTCCTACGCCACGCCGGAAGATCCCTACGCGACGGACCGGAAGCCCTCGCCGGAGTTGCTGCTGCAGGCCGCGAAAGCGCATGATCTCGACCTGGCCGCGTCGTTTTTCATCGGCGACCGGTTGTCGGATGTTGAATGCGGGATCAATGCCGGATGCCGGACGGTTTTGCTGACGCATGAGAAATCGAGCCGCAAGGACAGCGTTGATCCCGAGGATGCAGTGGCGCGCGAGAAAGCGCATTATATTACCTCGAACCTGAAGGATGCGGCGCGGTGGATACTTGAGGTATCATCGAACGTGCATTGGCCCAAAACACACGAATTAGAATGAAATCAATCATCGTCATCCCCGCGCGGTACGGCTCGACGCGTTTTCCAGGCAAGAGCCTCGCCCGGATCAATGGCCGGCCCATGATCCAGTGGGTGTGGGAGGCGGCGAGCCGGAGCCGGTTGACCGAGCAGGTGATCGTGGCGACGGACGACGACCGGATCGCGGATGTCGCGGCGAAATTCGGCGCGGACGTGGTGATGACGAAGAAGTCGCACCGCTCCGGCACCGACCGGATGGCCGAGGTGGCCGACAAAATCTCGGCGCACCTTTACGTGAACGTGCAGGGCGATGAGCCGCTGCTCTCAACGACCGCCGTGGATGACCTGATCCGCGGGATGATGGAAAGTCCGCGCGTGCCCATCGGCACATTGGCGCACCGGATCGAATCGCAGGCGGAATGGCGCAGCCCGGAGGTGGTCAAAGTGGTCTGCAACCGGCACCAGGAGGCGCTCTATTTTTCGCGCTCGCCGCTGCCGTTTCAACGGGCCTTCGACGCCAAGGCGAAATTACTGCGGCACGTCGGCATCTACGCCTTCCGGGCGCAGGCGCTGGCCACATTTGTGTCGCTGAAACCAAGTCCGCTCGAAATTGCGGAGAGCCTGGAACAGCTCCGCGCGCTGGAGTACGGCCTGACCATCCAGGTGATTGAAACCAAATATCGTTGCCTCGGAGTCGATACGCCCGCAGATTTGGCGCGCGTCGAAGCGGCCCTGCGCAAGCAGAGCCAGGCGCCGCGCAAACGAAAAACGAGGAGCAAAAAGAAATGAAGTACATCTTTGTCACCGGCGGTGTGGTCAGTTCCCTGGGGAAAGGTCTCACGGCGGCAGCCCTGGGCACGCTCCTGGAACACCGCGGGCTGAAGGTGGTGCTCCAGAAGTTCGATCCCTATCTCAATGTCGATCCGGGGACGATGAGCCCCTACCAGCACGGCGAGGTCTATGTGCTGGAGGACGGCGCGGAGACCGATCTCGATCTCGGCCACTACGAGCGCTTCACCTCGGGGAAGCTGACGCGCAAAAACAATCTCACGACAGGCCAGATTTATGAGGCGGTGCTGGCCAAGGAACGGCGCGGCGATTATCTCGGCAAGACGGTTCAGGTGATTCCGCATGTGACGGACGAGATCAAGCAGCGCATCCGGCAGGTGGGCCAGTTCCAGAACTGCGACGTGGTCATCACGGAAATCGGCGGGACGACGGGCGACATCGAGGGGCTGCCGTTTCTCGAGGCGATCCGCCAATTCGCGCTGGAAGTCGGGCACGACAACGCGCTGTTCATCCACGTCACGCTGGTGCCGTTCATCAAGGCGGCGGGGGAGCTGAAATCGAAACCGACGCAGCAAAGCGTGGCGAAATTGCGCGAGATCGGCATCCAGCCGCACGTGCTGATCTGCCGCACGGAACACTCCATCGACCGCGAATTGCGCGCCAAGCTTTCGATGTTCTGCAACGTCGCGCCCGAAGCGGTGATCGAGGAGAAGGACGTGGCGCACACGATTTACGAAGTGCCGCTGATGCTGCAGCGGGAGAAGCTCGACGAGCTGGTGGTGCGGCATTTCAAGCTCGACCTGCCGCAGGCGGACATGACGGCGTGGCGCTCGTTTGTCGACCGGATCATCACGCCGAAGCATCGCGTGAAGATCGGCGTGGTCGGCAAGTACATGGAAAACCAGGACGCCTACAAGAGCATCTACGAGGCGCTGACGCACGCGGGCGCGGCGGCCGACGCGGGCATCACGCTGCTGACGGTTGACGCGGAAGAGATCGAGGAGCAGGGCGCGGCGAAATTCCTGAGCGGGCTGGACGGCATTCTCGTACCGGGCGGTTTCGGCGTGCGCGGCGTAGAGGGGAAAATACTCGCGGCCCGTTATGCGCGGACGCAGAAGATTCCCTACCTGGGCCTGTGTCTCGGCTTGCAGATTGCGGTGGTCGATTTCGCGCGCGACGTGCTGGGGCTGGTGAAGGCGCACAGCACGGAGTTCAACACGGAGACGCCCGACCCGGTGATCTCGATGCTCGATGAGCAAAAGCAGGTGGTGAAGCTGGGCGGGACGATGCGGCTGGGCGCTTCGGTCTGTCATCTCATTCCCGGCACGAAAATCCAGCTGGCCTACGGCACCGACCGCACGACGGAACGGCACCGGCACCGCTACGAGTTCAACAATCTTTACCGCGAGAAGATGGAGAAGCACGGGCTGATCGTTTCGGGCGTGACGCCCGACGGGAAGCTGGTGGAGCTCATCGAGCTGGCCGATCATCCGTGGTTCGCGGCGTGCCAGTTCCATCCGGAATTCCAATCGAAGCCGAACCAGCCGCATCCGCTCTTCAGCGGGTTCGTAAAGGCGGCGGTGGCGTATCGGGAGAAGTAATCACGCTAGCGTGACGATCAAAAACTAGGTAGCTTACGTGCATGAGCCACCTCGATCGCATCACCTTCAATCCCAAGCAGTGTGGGGGAAGGCCGTGCATTCGCGGAATGCGTATCCGGGTTGTCGATGTGCTTGAACTTCTTGCTGCCGGCGTCTCCGAAGCCGAAATCCTGCAGGACTATCCCGATCTGCAGGCCGAGGACATCCGCGCTTCTTTGGAGTTCGCCGCGTCTTAGGAGGAGAACTCTTGAAACAGTGGCCCGAAATTCCTCGTTCCGCTTTGGTCAAATGGGATGCGGAAATTGCCCGTGACAGAAAGAATGGTCGTCTTTTAAAACTCGGAGACAGTCCAGTGGAAGTCGTCTCCGCCCTGAAGTGGCTCTCGCGCAAGCAATGGACCAGAGCCGCCGTGCAGGCATCCATCGTGGGAAAGCTTCGCGAGGAGAGCCGTAACTAGCCACTATCGTGGCACAAAGGGGAAAACCGAATGCATTACGTTGATTGGATTGTCGCTTTACCGTGCTTCGCCACGGGTCTCGTTTGTATCTTCTCGCCCGCTTGGCTATTAAAACGAGGCCAGAAACCAACCGAAAAGCAAAGAAAAGGTGCTAGGATAATTGGGCTTGTAGCCATGGCTATCGGCCTTGCGAACGTTTGGCTGGCCCTCTCCTGAAGGGCTTCGGTTTCAAATTCGGACACTACTCCTTATCGAGGTAAGTTGAACGCAGCTTAAGCTGATGATAGCCTGAACACTTCTCCCGTGAAAAAAAATCTGATTTCTCCTGTGATGAAAGCGAAGGGCTTTTTCCTGATCGCGGGGCCCTGCGTTTTGGAATCGGAGGCGCTGACCGTCTCCATCGCGAAACACCTGTTGGAGCTCACCGCCGATCTCGGCCTTCCGCTGATTTTCAAGGCGTCGTTCGACAAGGCGAACCGGACGAGCGGCAAGTCGTTTCGCGGGCCGGGGCTGGCGCAGGGACTGAAGATTCTCGGCGGGATCAAGAAGCGCTTCGGCTGCCCGGTGCTGACGGATATTCACGACGCGGCGCAGGTGAAGGCGGCGGCGCGGGTCATCGACGTTCTGCAAATTCCGGCGTTTCTTTGCCGCCAGACCGATCTGCTGCTGGCGGCGGCGCGCAGCGGACGGGCGGTGAACGTGAAGAAGGGGCAATTTCTCGCGCCGGACGACGTAAACAACATCGCGGCCAAGCTTCACGCCGGGGGCTGCAAGGATTACTTCATCACGGAACGGGGCACGACGTTCGGCTATCACAATCTCGTGGTGGACATGCGCGGCATCGCGTCGATGCGGCAGGCGGGGCATCGCGTGGTTTTCGACGCAACCCATTCCGTGCAGCGGCCGGGCGGCCTGGGCGCGAGCACCGGGGGCGATCGCGCAATGGCGCCCGTGCTGGCCCGCGCGGCGGTGGCGGTCGGCGTCGACGGCCTTTTTATCGAGACGCACCCGCGGCCCGACGAATCTCCTTCCGATGGACCGAATATGATTCCACTTGCGCAAATGGAGGGCCTGCTGCGAACGTTAAAGACAATCCATGAGGCGACTCTTTCTTAGTCTCGGAACCTGCGTTCTGCTGCTGGGCGCGGTCTGGGCGCAAAGCACCGGCGACGGCGGCATGCCCGAATTGCCGGTGGGCCAGACCTCGAGGCAATTTGAATATCCCGATTACGAGAACGGCCAGTTAAAGGCCAAGTTTTATGCGACAGAGGCGACGGGCATCACGCTCAATCGTGCCGAGGCCAAAAACGTGCGAATTGAAGTCTATGACAACGGGGCCGTGACCACGACGATCACCTCGCCCGACGCCGATCTCTATGTGCGCGAGCAGAAGATGCGCACGAAGAACACGGTCGAGATCGACCGGGCCGACATGGTGGCCACTTCGCAAGATTGTGATTTCGACCGGAAGGCCAAAATCTACGTTCTGCGCAACAATGTGAAAGTCGTCCTGAAACATTTTGATATCAGCATGACGCCCGCGAGTGGTTCTGCGCCGGCCACCAAGCCGGCCGCCGCCGCGCCGGCGACCGCGCCCGCTCCGACGCCTCCGCCACCCGCGCAAAATGACGAGTCGCTGCTGACCACGCCGGGAACCTATTCCGATACCAATTCCGCCCCGATCCCCCCGTCGAACCCCGATTCCAAATGAAATTATTATCGCGCCTGCCCGTTCACCTTCTCGTTTTTGCCGTGCTCATGCCGTGGGCGGCGTTGCCGGCCCAGACGGCGGACGACTCCGATTCCGAAACGCCGCCGCCGCCCGGCACCACAGTGATCACGTCGGATGAATTGCACTCCGATCAAAACACGCACATCTCGGTCTTCACCGGCAGGGTCGTGGCGCTCGGCACCAACTTCAGGATGACGTGCCAGGAAATGACGGTCTACTTCACGACGGACAACAAGGTGAACCGGATCGTGGCGACGGGAAACGTCATCATCACGCAGCCGGACCGGGTCACGAACTGCGGGCATGCCGAGTATTTTCGCAACACGGACACATTTATCCTGACCGATCAGCCCACGATTCTTGATCACAACAACAAGATTGAAGGCCCCAGGATCACCGTTGAGCGAACGAGCCAAAAGATGACGGTCGACGGAGGCCGCTCAACGACTACCATCAGCAACGCAAACTTGGGCTCGTCCGCGCCGGCACCAACCTCCACCGATAATAAATGAAGCATGAAACACCGGCTCCCCAAGCCTAAAGCGCTGAAGAAAAAGTCGGATACGGTCCGGTTGAACCTGCCCGACATGATCGACGACGGCCTGGTGAGCGTTCCGGCGTCCGGCTCCAATTTGAATGCACCCGTGAAAAAAGCGACGCCTCCGCCCCTGCCGTCACCCGGCAGCGAACTCGCGCCGTTCCTGATCCAGACACGCGGCCTGGTGAAGCAATACGGGGGACGGCGCGTGGTCAACGGCGTCGATATTCACGTCCGGTCGGGCGAGGTGGTCGGCTTGCTCGGCAAAAACGGCGCGGGCAAAACCACGACGTTTTACATGATCGTCGGCCTCGTCACGCCGACCGAGGGCACGGTTTACATGGGGTCGGAAGATGTGACCCGCATGCCGATGTATCGCCGCGCGCGCCGGGGCATCGGCTACCTGCCGCAGGAGGAGTCCATTTTCCGCAAATTGACGGTGGAGGAAAATCTGCTCGCCATCCTGGAAACGCTGCCGATGACGGAAGACGAGCGCGACGCGCGGTGCGATGAACTACTGAAGGATTTCGGCCTGGAACACGTGCGGGAAAATGTGGCGATCACGCTTTCGGGCGGAGAGAAGCGGCGCGTGACCATCGCGCGGGCGCTGGTCACCTCGCCCACGCTGCTGCTGCTCGACGAGCCGTTCAGCGGGGTCGATCCGATGGCCGTGCACGACATTCAGGAAATCATTCTCCACCTGAAGGAGCGGGGTCTCGGCGTACTGATCACCGACCACAATGTGCGCGAGACTCTTTCGGTGGTGGATCGCGCCTATATCATCGACGAGGGCCGCGTGCTCTCCGAAGGCTCGCGCGAGTTTCTGCTGAACGATCCCATCGCGCGGGAGATTTATCTCGGGCACCGGTTCAGCATGTGATGATTAAATTGGTGTCATCCTGAGACACCGAGGCGCTGGGGCGTTGGGGGTGGGGATGAACTGAATTTTGACGGAATTACCAAATTTTTCGGAATTAACGGAATTTCCAACAGGAAAACATGAGCGGATTTAAAAACGGCCCTTCCGACTTCAGAATGCCTTCTTCATGTATTTCATGATTTCATGTTTTCCTGTTAAAATTCTTCCTCATTCCCAAGTGACTAAGCTTGCTCAGGATGACAGGCCCTTAATAAGTCGCTGACGCGAACCATCCCGAAACCGGATGAAGCCACGACCATGGAAACTGATTTAGAATCCATCCATGAGGCTGCTTTTGATCTTCGGCGGCATCGCGATGTTGACGACCTGCGTCTCTTCTTTGCCTCCGGGCCGGATCGTCATGGGGTAAGTGTCGACTTCGTTGTCCGTCGCGTTTTTTTTGGCCGATGAGTAGGCTCCGGCAAAAATCGACAGGTCGTTTTGAGTGGGAATTCCGCCCACGGAAACAATTTCATCCCCGGCCTTGATTCCGGCTTTCTCGGCCTTGCTTTCCTTTTCCACCGCGAGCACGGTCACACGGCCGTTGGGCAGGCCGACGAACATGCCATCGAAAAAGCTGAACCGTTCATCATCCAAATCCTTGTCCTTGCCGGTGGGCGAATAAATGAGGTGCATCGCGTCGGTGGGATACTGGGCCATGGCCAGGATGAAATTATTCGGCACCTGCCATACCGTCCGGCGGTAGCCCTCGATTTCATGCGCCAGCTCGGGCGGCATCGTCGGTTGATCGCCGCTGGTTGGCGAGGGGCGCGAGTAGGCTTGCTCCAGGGTTCCCTTCTGGGCGAGGACCAGGTCGGTCGAGCCGTCGGTGTTCGTCGTCAGGATATACATGACGCGCAGCACCATGCCCGGTTTCAGGACGACCGTGGGGCTGATCAAGACGGGAAACTTCACCGTCACGTCATCGCCCTTTTGGGCCAGCGGAAAGATTAGGGGAAATTCCGGCCTCATCTGGACCGGTTCGTCCTGTCCGCGCAGCGGCGCAACGACGCCCAGCACGAGGAGCGGCAGCCAGAATCGAATTCGCACGGAGTCTAGGTTACGCCGAATGGGACAGGGGTCAATCTGCGGCAACCGCCATCGTAAGACGGCGGTCGCTCCAGAAAATTCGGTCGCATCGGTGGATGCAACGGCAGTCTTCAGCTCTTGGGCGGATGCTGCTGCGTGCTTCGGCGGATGATCGTCCGATAGATGCGCAACCAGGCTTCGATGTCCTCCTGGCTCAGATCCTTGAAGAGCTCCTGCAGATTGCGAACAATCCCGCGCTTGAGACCCTCGACCAGCTCGCGCCCCTTATCGGTGATGCGCACAAGAACCTGGCGGCGATCTTTGGGGTGGCTGAAGCGCTCGATCAGCCCGGCTTCGACCAGACGCTCGACCAAGCCCGTGGTGGCGGGCGTGGTGTGGCGCATGAGTTCCGCCAATTGTGACATGTTCAACCCGGAGGTCTGATTGAGAAAGCCCAGCAACGTGTATTGGGGAATGGAGATATTCCCGCGGTTCACTTCAGTGGATAGCTCCACCAAAAAGGACCGTTGCAGTTCCGTTGCGATCTCGGCCAGTTCTTCGGCCAAATGTGTATTTTGATCTATCGTTTCCATGTGAGTCACTATTTATCAGATGAACCCTTTAGTCAATAAATAATTCAATAAATCCTTGGTTAAGTTGTGCATTTAGGCTTTGCACGGCGTTCTTTCATTTTTGAGAATGATGCAATCGGTTCGAGGCATCTCTCACTCTGCCAGTAGGGCGGAAAGAGTTGTGGGAACCAAGGCCCGTTCGAGTAAGCCGTCCAGGATCGGGCCAACGCTGTTCGCCGTCTGCGGATATTTATCATGGCACAATATGATCGAACCGGGCCGCGACTCCGCGAGCACGATGCGGATGATTTTGTCCTCGCCCGGTTGCGCCCAATCTCCGGGATCGACATTCCAAAGAACCACACGAAGTCCTGCTTTTTGCAATGGGCCGACCTGATTCTGGCGCAGCGCGCCATAGGGTGGTCGGAACCAGACGGCGCGATGATGCAGCACTTCGCCGATGATGTCCTGCGTCTTTTGAATTTCCGCTTCAACCTGCTGGTCCGGCAGGGTGGTCAGCTTCGGGTGGGTCAACGTGTGGTTGCCCACGTCATGGCCCTCGGCCAGCACGCGGCGGGCAAGATCGGGCGCGGCGGCAATGACATTTCCGATCATGAAAAAAGTCGCGCGCAGTTTCCTCTGCTTCAGCTCATCGAGAATCCGGTCGGTCACTCCCGGCGTAGGGCCGTCGTCGAACGTCAGCGCGACCCGGTTACCCCCGGGTGGTCCGCTCTTGATGAACTCGACCGGCTCGATCTTCGGCGCCTCAAGTTCCGCCGAAGTCGCCGTGACTTCCGGTTCGCCGGAAACGGCAGCCACTTTGCCCAAAACCTTCTGCGCCGCCGTGGCGATTCCGCCGCCCAAGACCATGCCGGGAATCGATTTCCCCAAAGACTTCAGAAATTTCCCCCTTGAAACGGCCATGGCGCAAAGGTAGCCCGGGCAAGCGCATCAAGAAATCAAAAAACCAACTGCCACGAAACGACTCCGCTTTGGGGCGACTTGATCAGTGCGCGAAGCCCGTGATCCGAGGAGGAGGAAATCGTTACGCCGTTCGGATCGTGAAAATCACCGAAACCGGCCTCGAAGATTTTCCACGGGGCGTTGGCATTCGGATTGACGATTCGCAGCTCGTAAGGATCGCCCGCGACGACCTGGCTCCGGCCGCTGAGCGTCCTCGTCGCCGCGTTCCAGGTTTCGTCGGTGAGGTCGATCATTCCCTGGGTCACATGACGCGATGTGCTTAAGACGAAAGGATGGTCCTCCATCGGCCGCAAGGCGATGATCTGGCAGGCGTGGGGCGGCAGCGTGACCGAAATCGTGTCCTGAACCGGCGGCAGAAAGGCGTTGGCCCAGAAATCAAACGCCGCGTAGCTCGCGGCCCTGGGCAGATCGAGCCGGGACAGCGGAACATCGATTTTCAGCGGTGTGTCTTCCCAATTATAGAGCGCAATGACATCCCGGCGCGTCGTTCCCTTGTCGTCGATGACCTGCCAAACGCGGGGCGGATCGTTTTCCAGGTAGTCGACAGGGCGGGCTGTCATGCCGTGGGGCGCGAGCGTTCTCCTGATGATCTCGACCCGCTCGTCGGGCAGGTCCGGAAGCCAGTCGCTGTTGGTGTAGAGCTGACCCGAAATTGCCGTCCACGACGCCTCGGTCCTCGCCTCGTCCAAAGTGAGACTGGCGCGCACGTAATTCGGATCGGGATCGTTGTACCAGACACGTCCGTTGAGAAAATAGCAACGCGAGCCGAAGACCGGGCTGGCGTCCCTCCACGAGCGCCAATCGACGGCGATCAGCGGCGGCCCGATGTTGGTTTTATCGACACCTGTTCCACGCGCATTGTCGGGACCGATGCGCATGGCGTCGACCAGCCCGAAGGAGCCTCCGAATACGCGCATGTTTTGGGCCGTGTTGCAACCGAGAAGGAATACATCGGGGCCCGCCACGGAGCGCACCAGGGCGAGGCCGGAGCGGAACGCCGCGATGTTTGTCTCGTCGGGATTCGAGAAGACCGCATCGCCAAAGTTGTCGTTGCCGTTGTAGTCGGAGTTGATATAGACCTGCTGCGCGGCCAGGCCGGTGTAGAGGCCGTCGAGTTTGAGGTAGGTGAAGCCCCACTGGTGAACGATGTTAGTGACGATGCCGCGCACGTAATCCTGGGCGGCGGGCTTCGTCATATCGAGGCACGTGCCGCCCCAAGCCGTGTTGTAGGGCTTGCCGTCTTTGGTCTTCACGAAGAGGTCCTGCTTGTCCGCGAACCAGGGGTCCTGATAAGCGCCCGCGAACGGCAGAAACCAAAGGCCGGCCGTGAGGCCATCGGCACGGAGGTGATCGACGGTCGCCTTCATGCCGAAGGGATAAGGCCCCTGCGGATTGGAGCCGGTGAAATTCTTGTCCGGGCCGCCGTCGACCGGTTCGCCCAACTGCCAGCGATCATCGATCTGCACAAAGGTCATCCCGAAGGGCCGGAGATTTGTGGCGGCGAAATCGGCCAGTTGGGCCAGCGACTTCTCGTCCGCCGCGCCGCCGTGGGCTTCGGTGTACCAGGTGCAAAATCCGGCAGGCTGCGGCGGCAGTTTGATTTTGTCGTTTTTGGCCACTTCATCGGCCCATGTTTCCAAGCCGATGCGAACATCGTCGAAATAGCCGAGGGCCAGTGTTTCGGTCGTCGCCGCCTGGCCGGGCTTGAGGCGCAGTTGACCGTATTCGGTGCGAGCCTCGACCGTCAGCTTGGAATTGGTATAAGCAGGTGTAAGCACTCCCGTCGCCTGATCCTGGGTAATGAAACCGGCCACCACGCCGTTGCGCGATTGCGGATCGGCTACGGCCAGCCACTCGTAGCTTCCGCCGGGCGGGTGATAAGGCTGCCGGGTGACTTTACCCCAGATGCTTTCCCACCACTGGTAAGTTCCGTTGGCATATTCGTCCGCCGCATGGAGGCCACCCGTCCCGTAAATTTTCAGTTGTGACGCGGGTTGATCGAGTTCGGGCGTGAAGCTGACGAGCGGGACTTTATTCACGACTTCGTCCTGACTCCCTGAATTCTTCAGCGTCTCGCGGACTCGCAAGAAGGGCAGCCCTGGAAAGACCATCAACTCGACGTCGTCGCCCTTCGCATCCGTGATGGTGATCGACTGAGCCGCTCCAATATCTATTTCCGTCGCATCATATCTTTGCGCCGTGCCCGAAATCGCTAATTTACCGGAGGAAATAAACACCTTGCCGGCGGGGAGGCTCGACACGGAAAACTCCTGGGTTGAGTCATCGTAGGTGACCCGGATCGACTCATTTTGGATGGACAACGGCGCGGCCCAAAGGAAAGACGGCAGGAGTGCCCATCCGAGTCCCAGGGCGAATCTCCGTTTGTTCATCACCACAAATGGCCCGGTCGGATTCCTTCAGGGCAGCAGCCGTTGCACGATCTGGCTCAGCGTCTTGCCGTCGGCCTGACCCGCCGCCTTGGCCTGCGCCGCCTTCATCACCGAGCCCATCTGCGCCTTGCTGGTGGCGCCGACTTCCGCGATGGCCTCTTTGACCAGCGCCTCCATTTTTTCGGGGGTCAGTTGCGCGGGCAGGAAGGTCTTCAGGAAATCGAGTTCCGCTTTCTCCTTGGCGGCCAGTTCGGCCCGGCCCCCCTGGGTGAAGCTGGCGATGGAATCCTCGCGCTTTTTCGATTCCTTGCGCACCACGGCGATCACTTCCAGGTCGCTCGGCACCGAATCGGCCCCGCCCTTTTCAATCGCGGCATATTTCACTGCGGACTTCAACATGCGCAGCACGGAAAGTTTTTCCGCGTCGCGCGCCATCATGGCAGCTTTCAAATCGGCATCAATTTTGGCAACAAGACTCATAGGCTGCCAGAATACAGCAGACTTCGATTATGGCCATTTGAAATAAATCGACATTCGCCTCGCCCGTCATATCTTTAGTGAGAACAAGGATGTTGTTGAACCTTAGCCTCTAAACGATAGACGAATCCACCAAAGACCCTTTCTTGCAAGTTTTTCTGTTCATTTTTACCAAAGTCAGGTATAGAACCTGCATCACGATTCCGAAGGCCCAAAATATCAAGCACACCATGAAATTGCTCCTTACCGTCTGCTTCACCGGTTTTCTACCCGTTTTGGCTCTCGCGCAGACTGCGCCAGCCGATGCCAACGCCAAGCCCGCGCCCTTCGAGCCGCTGGTGGCCAAGGAACACATGGGCCTCGGGCGCATCGGCGTGCGCCTTGCCTTCGACAAGGATACCGGCCTGCCACACATCACTTATCTAACCAGGGGCGGTCCCGCCGCTGATTACGGTTTGCGCGCGGGTGATGTCATCATCCGGATCGATAAGAATTATACGACCACGCTGACGCAGGAAGAAGTGAGCCTCGCCCTCCATGGCGAACCGGGCACGGGCGTGGAGCTGACCATTCAACGCGACGACGATCCGCATTACATCATCCGCGCCGTTGAGCGCCGCATCCTTCGCGCCGACCAGGAAGACATCGCCCAGCCGCCCCGGAGCGAAGTTGGCGAAGCGACCGCGCCTTATTAAGAGGCGGGCTATTCCGTCTTCAAAACGCGGCCGCTGAGATTGAGCCGCCGGACAATGCTGAGCGCGGCGGAAAGATCGCTGCTGCGGTTCGTGAGATCGCTCACCAATTCCTCGGCCTTCTCGAAGGCCTCTGCGCTTTCCTCTTCCCGGCCCAAGGCCTTCAGACTGACGCCGAGGTCATACCAGGCCTTGGCATCGTTCGGAGAAATTTCCACCTCGCGCCGAAAATAATTCCGCGATTCCTCATGCTTGCCCTGGTCGGAAGCCAATAGACCGAGGTTATGCCATGGCACCGGATTCTCCGGCTGCAACTCGGTGGCGCGCAGATAAGCCCGGCGCGCCTCCTCGATCTTTTCCGCCCGGTGCAGCGATGTCCCCAACGCGAGCCACACCGAAAAGTCCCCGGGGACTTTTTCGGTGATCTGGCGGTAAAGATCAGCGGCGGTCGCGTGATCGCCCTCCGTGGTGTAGGCGATGGCGAGTTCCTTCATCGCAGCGGCTTCCAACTCGTTGGCCGGATCGGCCGCGCGGGCCTCCTCCAGCTTTTCCATCGCCAGGTCAAGCTGGCCCCGGCGCGCCTCGATCATCGAGGTATAGAAAAGGACGTAGGCGAAAAAGTCGGCACTATCGCCGGTCATGTTGAACGCCTCCAAGGCCATGACGAGGTTATCGAGCTGAAAATTGATCACCCCGAATTTAAACCAGGCGGAGTAGAGGGCGGGCTGGATATGGATGGCCTTCTGGCACGCCTCGGCGGCTTCGGTCAGGCGATCCATCGAGCTCAGCGCGGAGGCGAGATTGTCCCAGGCGCGCGCATAATCGGGCTTCAATTCCAACGAGCGCCGCGCGGCCCGCTCCGCCTCGGCAAAGTCTCCGCGCTCAAACCAGACGGAACTGAGATTGCACCAGGTCTTGGCGTTGTCGGGCGCAATGCGCACCGCCTCCTGGTAGGCGGCCAGGGCCTCGTCGAGACGCCCTATTTTTTGATAGACCAAACCGCAATTGAACCAGCCTTCGACGGCTTCCGGCCCCAAATCGCGCAGGTGGAGAAAAGCGTCGAGCGCCTCTTCCATGCGTTCGTGGTCATAGGCGCTCAGGCCGAGTTGCGCGTAATAGGCCTGCAACTCCTCCTTCGGAGCGCCGGCTGCCCGCGCCTCGTGCAGGGCCGCCGCCGCGCCGGCAAAATCGGTTTTGGCAATCAGATCGTGAATCCGGCCCAGTTGCTTTTGGAAATCGGGCGCAGGCGCGCCACCGGGCTGTTTCACCGCGCCGGTCTTGCGCCAGGCTTCCTGCTTGCGTTCCATTTCACCCGCCGTCTCGCCCAGATGATCACGCGTGTCGACGACGTGCGAGAGTTTGGATGTCTTGCGCAGCATCGCGCCGACCGCCGGCTTGGAATGCGTGGCCTCATCAAGGCCGCTGTGCGCCGATGGGTCGGTCATCTCCCGGGCGACGGCAAGCGCTGCGGCCATCTGCAACTGTTCGAGGTCACGGTCTTTCGGCGCCAACTGGTGGGCGAGTTCAAAATGTTTTTGCGCGATCGCGGGCATGCGGAACTCGTTCAGGTAGGCGACTCCCGCTTCCTTGAGGAGATTGGGATTGTTGAAGGAACGATGGAGGCGCTCGAAAAGCGTCGCGTGAATCCCGGTGACGGCGATCGGGTTGTCGGCGGCGGCGCGAGCCTGGGCGAGTTTTTCAACGCCTTCGTGAAGGACCGTCAGGGTCCTCGTGCTAAAAATATCACCTTTGAGGGCATGAACGGTGAGAAGATCCACCCAGGTCTGCGGATTCAAAAAGGAGGACGGAGGCGGGACGGGTTCTGAAGGCACAGAGGCATTTTAGCGCATTTCGGGCTGAAAACCAGAGGAGATTAGGGCGTGTCTTCAAAATAGGACGAGGCCGCGCTAACGCTTTGCCCTTTCCGCACCGGTTCGGGCGACGGCGGGGAATTCGCCGCAACTTCCGGTTTGACGCGCTCCTCGATTCGGGGCAGCTCCTGCGTTTGTCCCTGCGTATGCACGGGAAACAACGTGGCCTGCAACGGCGAGGAGTAGGGCTTGTCGAGCTGCTCGAGTTTGACATCGACGTCGATGCCCTGAAAGACCGTGGGCATGCCGATGAAGGAGCCGGCGATGGGCGTGGCCGCCTCGGGATGACGCGACACCGCGACCGCGACATGCTGCGACCCGGCCAGCCTGCCGCTCGTCGGGTCGAAGCCCTTCCACCCGGCGCCGGGCAGATAGACCTCCGCCCAGGCGTGGGTCGAGGCGTGTCCGGCCTCGGTCGCTTCGCAGAGCATGTAGCCGCTGACAAATCGCGCCGCCAGCCCCCAGCTTCGGCACGCCTCGATGAAAAGGGTGGCGAAATCCCGGCACGATCCGCTGTTCTTGTCGAGCGTGCGCGAGGGCCGCTGCACGCCGAATTCGTCGCGGCGACGGTAGGTGAATCTCTCAAAGATAAACCGGTTCAGCCGTTTCAGCAGCGAAACCGTCTCGACCAATTTGCCCGGCTGCCAGAATTGCCCCAGCCATTCGCGGACCCGCTCGGCATCGGCCGGAAAGACGATGTGCGTGAACGCGGTCAACTCCGGCAGCGTCCACGGATCATAAACGAACGGATAATGGAGCGCGTAGGGTTCCACGCGGAAATCGAGCGGATCGGAATCGTAATGATTGAGCACCAGTTCGCTGTAGATCATCAGCTCGTCGGCCCGTTCGGTGAAATCGACCAGCGCGATGCTGTTGCCGTTGACATCGCGCATCCAATGAGTCGTGTGCGCGGGCCGGATGGTGAGAATCGAGCTTTCGATATGAAGATCGTGTCCCTCGCGCGGACGCACCATCACGCGATGCGGCCCCAGCCGGACCGGCTCCGCATAATGGTAGGTCGTGCGATGCTGAATCCGAATTTTCATGGTTACGACTTCAATGCCTGCATTTTATGTTCCAAGAAATGAACTTAAGCCTCTATCCCGCAAAAAGGAAGGAAACCATCGCCGATGTCTCATCTTGGCTCGGGAGCGCGGTTGTGAGATACATGGCGGTCAACCTTCCTCCTTTCCCGAACCATGCCCAGATCCAACCGCTTTGACCGGCTCGAACAATTCGCCGTTGACGTCATTTTGGAGCGGCGCTGGGGATTTCGCGCCTGGGCCTTCCGCCAGTTCCTCTGGGGCCTTTCCGGCTTGTACCGGCTTGGGGTGCGCTGGCGGCTCTGGTGGTTCGAGACGCGGCTCGGCTCGGTCCACGCACTCGGCTGCCTCGTGATCAGCGTCGGCAACCTGACCGTCGGCGGCACCGGCAAGACGCCGGTGGTGGAACTCTTCGCCCGCGAACTGACCCGGCGCGGCCGCAAAGTCGCCGTGCTGAGTCGTGGCTATAAAAGCCAGCCGCCTCCGTTTCCGCAACAGTTGCTCGACCGGTTTCGTCCGCTCGACCAGCGCCACCCGCCCCGCGTCGTTTCCGACGGCCGCTCGCTGCTGCTCGATTCCGAGATGGCCGGCGACGAGCCGTTCATGCTCGCCTCGAACCTGAAAGATGTCATGGTGCTCGTCGACAAGGACCGGGTCAAAAGCGGCCTCCACGCCATCCGCAAATTCGGCTGCGACACGCTTCTCCTCGACGACGGCCTGCAATTTTTGCGCCTCAAGGAACGGATCGACATCGTCCTGGTCGACAGCGAATCGCCCTTCGCCAACCGGCACCTGCTGCCGCGCGGGCTGTTGCGCGAGCCACCCGAGCAACTCTGCCGCGCCAACATCATTTTCATCACCAAGTGCGACGGGCGCGACCTCTCCGCATTGCGCGCCGAGTTGCGCCGCTACAACAACCACGCCGAGTTCGTCGAGTGCGCGCACAAGCCGCTGCACCTCGAGGAAATTTTCACCCACGAGGTCGTGCCCCTCTCCTTCCTGAAAGACCTGCGCATCGGGATGATCTCGGGCATCGCCAAGCCCGAAAGCTTCGAGGAGGGCCTGCGCAAGCTCGGCGTGGAGCTGATCTACTCGCGCCGCTACGCCGACCACCACCGTTTCAGCGAGGGCGAAATCGCCAAGATGT
>Ga0181537_10002043_pt1 | contig 18063 bp, 12 predicted proteins | sample PEATcosm2014_Bin_39_FD_119765 | JGI IMG/M metagenome (GOLD analysis project Ga0181537, IMG submission 119765) | Peatland microbial communities from MTU Mesocosm Facility, Houghton, MI, USA - PEATcosm2014_Bin23_10_metaG | ecosystem: Environmental > Terrestrial > Soil > Wetlands > Peat | place... | reverse complement strand
TCTCTCAGGATTGGGACTGGGGCCGACCGCGATTGAGGTTGCTCTAAGAGAACTGCTTCAAAAGGATGTTCATTGCGGGACGGAATATGCGGAGACTGAAAAAGGGAGAAGCATGATTCGCAAACTCGCTCACAACAGCTCTCTTGAAGCGGGGAATGCAACCCGCTTTTACGAAACAAGAGAAAGACGACCCAGAGGGTTGGTTCTGTTTTCAACAAAGAAAACAAGCCGAAGAAACGAAATAGGGAAAATCATCAAGGGCTTTCCAAATCGAATCCAGCGGAGCGATGCTTTGGAGAAAATAAAGTCCAGCCTTGAGGGGTTTCCAGTTGAGAAGAGTAATTCATTCAATCAAGACGTACGGCGGGCGAGAAAGGATGCTGGCTATGAGGTGATCGAATCCTTCTGGCTCAGAAATGGAAGCAAGGAAGTGTAATAAGTACGTACAACGTGGTATGGACTACCTTATTCTCCTTTTTTATTACACATATACTGATACTGTCACTGTCACTCTGAGGCGTATCGAATACGCATCATCCCGCCTCTTGCTGTTCATTCTTGGCAGCAAGAGCCTTCTGCTCAAAGAGTTTCATGCCTACTTTGAGAGCGTCAGGCGTAATCTGCTTCTTGTACACGTTGAGGGTGGTGGTCATGGACTTGTGGCGTAAGAGCGCCTGCGCAACGGCATAATTGCCGTTCGTTGCTTCGACGACAGCCGTGCATGCCCCACGACGGCCAGCGTAAAGACCCTTCCAAGTTGTACCTGAACCCTTCGGCACCTGCTTACATCGCACGCATTCCTTTACTCCCTCGACATGCGGACGGATCACGCGTGAAATCAAATTGTGAAGATCAACAGGCGTCTTGTCGCGACTCTCAAAGACCCAGCCGTCAGAACGATTCGCACACTTCGCACGCCACAATTCAAGAGGAATGATTACCTGATCAATTAGTGGAAGGGATGCGACGGATTCAATAGTCTTCGGAGTATCTACATTTCCCCGAACCACAGAGCGACGAATATGCACGCATTCCGAATCAAAATCTTCCCATTTTAGCGCGGCAATCTCACCCGGCCTGAGTCCCATGAAACAAGAGAGTGCCATAACAAGCTGACAATCGACGTGATCGACCAGAGCAGAAATGATGTCTTCCACTTCAGCTAACGTATAGTGCTCTGTGCTCTGAGGCTCAACCGCGTCATCCGGCATCTGCACATCGTTCCACGGGTTTGCTTCAACTCGTTGCTCATTGAGTGCTCGTTTGAAGATCGAACCACCAAGGGCCTTGATGTGCTTCAGAGTATTTTTCCCTTGCGTGCTAGTGAGGCTCTGAAGGAACTGCGTCCCCATGTAAGGCTTGTATTCCTGCAACGTAATTTTGCCGAAATGTGCCTTCAAATGCTGACTCCAGATTTGTCTATACCCGCGTGTCGTGCTGGGCTTCTTTCGGGGCTGGCTTGTCAATTGGAGAATCTCTTCGCAGTACGGGAGGTATTTCTGCTCCCAGAAATCGACGATGGCCATGTTCTGAGACGGACGCTTACTGGCCTGTCCCGCGTTGATCGTTTGCATGAATTTGTCGCGCAGGAGCTTCACTGGATCGGAAGGAAGAAGGATCGTCTCGCCATTCTTGTTCTTGACGACCTTCCCGTTTTTCTTTTTAGGATTGCCGTAATATTTATCGTCCAGCTTGCAGAGGGGCTTCGTTTTGTGAACACGCGCAGGTGTTCCATTCTTCATTTCAGTTGTGCGATACTTGAGGAACCATGTGCCGTTGTGCAGATAAATCGAACCTTGTTGATATGCCATGTGCTCCCTCCACCCAAGGGAATATTAGCATATGTTCTGCAAATGTTCTACAAGAAAACGGAAGTGTTTGTAAGATATTGATTCAACAAGTGGCGGCGTAGCTCAGGTGGTTAGAGCGACGGTCTCATAATCCGTAGGTCGTAGGTTCGAGTCCTACCGCCGCCACCAGAATTCTGCATAGTGGGTCAGTTTCGAATTTCGTTTCGCGTCAAGTCTTCCCGATGGCCCGCACTTTTACCGGCGGGCCGAGGGATCTCCCGTAAAACGGGACCATTGCCGCGGGAGATCCCTCTCTGCGCCTGAAGAACGGCTCCGCTCGGGATGACCCATGAAAAGCGTTGCCAGAAATTCAGGCTCAGCCACTACTATCCCGTACTCCCTTGCGCCTCGGACCGCGCTGGAGGAGAATGTCGCTGTATCCGATTCAGCGCCAGCTCGCGTGCAAGCGCCAACTGAAAGGAACAGCCGCGTATGAAGCACAAGTTCGGCTTCGTGTGTATCCTCCTCGTCCTCGCATTCATCGTTCCCGCCAATGGACAAAAAGCGAGCGTACCGCCGCTGATCGACCGGGACATTATCTTCGGCAACCCTGAAATTGCCGGGGCCCAGCTTTCTCCCGACGGCAAGTACGTGGCGTTTTTGAAGCCGTGGAAAGACACGCGCAATGTTTACGTCAAGGCCGTCGATGAGCCCTTCAGTGCGGCTCGTCTTCTGACTACGGAGAGCAAGCGCCCCGTCGCCGGATATTTCTGGACGCGCGACAGCAAGTACATCCTTTACACGAAAGATAACGACGGCGACGAGAACTACAACGTCTATTCGGTCGATCCGTCGGCGAAGCCGGCAGCGGGCGCCGACGCGCCGCCTTCCCGCGATCTGACCGGGCTCAAGGGGGTGCGGGTCATCATATTTGAAGTGCCTAAGAGCGATCCGGACGCGGTTTACATTGGACTGAATGACCGCGACAAAGCCTGGCACGATCTCTATAAGCTGAAGCTCTCCACCGGCGAGAAAACGCTGGTCCGCAAAAACACCGAGCGCATCACGGGATGGGTGTTCGACCTGAAAGGGCAGCTGCGCGCAGCCACGCGCAGCGCGGAAAACGGTGACACTGAAATTCTCCGGGTGGATGCCGATGGGTTTGTGAAGGTTTATTCCTGCTCGGTGTTTGAGACTTGCGACCCGCTGCAGTTTCAGCAGGGCGACCAGCGCATCTACATGCAGACGAACCAGGGAACGGATCTGATCTCATTGGTGCTGTTGGATCCGCAAACGGGCAAGACGGAAATGGTGGAGTCCGATCCGCTGGGCAAGGTTGATTTCGGCGGAGCTTTGTTTTCCGAGGCCAACGATGAACTGGTCGAGACCTGGTACGTCGCTGCCCGCGTCAAGACCTACTACAAGAACAAGGCGTTCGGCGACGACGTGCACTGGATTGAACACAAGTTCCCCGACCACGAGATCAACGTTGTGTCCCGCACCAAAGACGAGCAGGTGTGGCTGGTCACCGCTGTCAGCGACACGGAGCCGGGCAAGACTTTGCTCTTTAATCGCAAGACCCGCACTTTGACGCCGCAATTCACGGTTCGAGAAAAACTTCCGCGCGCGGACCTGGCGCAGATGAAGCCGGTCACCTACAAGTCTTCCGACGGATTGGAGATTCCCGCTTACCTCACGCTGCCGAAGGGAGTCGAGGCCAAGAATCTGCCGACTCTGATTGTTCCTCACGGTGGTCCATGGGCACGCGACCAGTGGGGATATAACTCGCTGGCACAGTTTTTTGCCAATCGTGGCTATGCCGTACTGATGCCCAACTTCCGCGGATCGACCGGCTACGGCAGGAAGTTTCTGGATGCAGGAAATCTGGAATGGGGCCGCAAGATGCAGGACGACTTAACCTGGGGAGTAAAGTTCGTCGTCGCTCAAGGCATTGCCGATCCGAAGCGGGTTGGCATTCTCGGTGGTTCTTATGGCGGCTATGCCACGTTAGCGGGCGTCGCCTTCACGCCTGATCTTTATGCCGCGGCGGTGGATATCGTGGGGCCGTCGAATTTGATCACGCTGCTGGATTCGATTCCGCCGTACTGGGAATCCGTTCGCACCATGTTTTACAAACGCATGGGCGATCCCAGCACGCCGCAGGGCAAAGCGCTGCTCATGGAAGAATCGCCGCTGAGTTCCGCCGGCAAGATCAAGACGCCGCTACTGGTTGCTCAGGGTGCGAATGATCCGCGGGTGAACCGGCGCGAGGCGGAACAGATCGTGATTGCGTTGCGCGATCGCGGATTTCCGGTGGAGTACATCCTTGCTCCGGACGAAGGGCACGGGTTTGCCCGGCCGATCAACAATCTGGCGCTGTTTATGGCGTCGGAGAAGTTCCTCGCGCTGCATTTGGGCGGACGGTATCAAGAGGGCGGGACGGCGGAAGAAGTTGCGCGCCTGAAGGAAATTACCGTCGATCCGAAGACAGTCGTGCTGGCGAAAAAAGTCGACGCCGGCACGATCGGCGCGCCAAAGCCGGCCATGGACCTGAAGGCAGGTACGTACAATTATCAGGTGAAGATCGAGGCCGGCGGCCAGCAGATGAATATGAAAGTTTCCACGTCCATTCAGGAGGGCGCTGGAGTCTGGACGGCAACCGATCAGATGGACACGCCACAAGGCGCCGCCACCGACACGGCGACGATTGAGAAAGGCAGCCTGCTTCTGCTGAAAAGAAACGTGAAGCAGGGACCAGTCACCATCGATCTCGATTTTGCCGGGAACAAAGCTGTCGGCAAGATGAGCACGAACGGGCAAGATAAGCCGATCGCGGTTGACCTCGGCGGCCCTCTGTTTGCCGATGCTGCCGGCGACGATCAGGTCATCGCGTGCCTGCCGCTGGCCGAGGGCTATAGCACGACCTTCCGCAACTTCGACGTGCAGACGCAGAAAGTCAAACTGCAACAACTGACGGTCACGGGAAAGGAAGAAGTCACGGTCCCGGCTGGGACGTTCAATGCGCTGCGGGTTGAGGTCTCATCCGCGGATGGAGGCGCGGACAAGAAGACGGTTTGGGTTGTAGCGGAGACCCACAAAGTCGTGAAGGTTTCCGCGGTCCTGGCGTCTATGGGCGGAGCTGTGCTGACTGAGGAATTAGTGCAGTAGACCGGGGGCTGCTTCAATTCCGGGTAGTGGCCCGGTTAGGTCAAGACGCGAGAGTCGATTCGCGGGAGCTCTCTCTCTTCGCCTGAAGAACGGCTCCGCTCGGGATGACGCCACCGCTTCTTGGATCGCAAATAATTCAAACTGCACCGCTGTCTAATTCTGGCGAGAGCCTCCGGCTGCTGATTTTGAGTGCTAGACTTTCTGCTTGCAGACCCTTGAATACCTGCGCCGCCGCCTGTTCTGGATTGTCGCGCGCACCTGCGGGGCGCTCTATCGCAGGTTTCCGTTGTTTGGAACTCTGCGCGCCTCCAATGCCATCATCCAGCGCAACCAGCAATTTCTGGTCATTGAACGGAACGACGGTCGTGGAGTGTGTTTGCCGGGAGGACTGGCAAACCGGAATGAGACAGAAGAAGAGACGCTGCGCCGCGAGGTGATGGAAGAGACCGGACTGCGCGTGACTGGCGAAGAGCTGCGCATGCGCTACCACAGCACGGCGGATGTGCCGTGCGACATTTCCATATTCGAGGTGCAGGCCACGGGAGAACTGAAAAACTCCTGGGAAGGGTCGCCGCAGTGGATGTCGGTGGCGGAAATTGAGCCGCGGATTTTGCCGAGCCAGTTTCCTGTGCTGGAATTGCTTCGTAAGATGTGCGCTGCATCCCTGCCCGATAGCCCGGCCTAGCGCGTGGCTCGCATCAATCGCAAAACAAAACGTCCCACGGCTCAAATGAGTCGTGGGACGCTTGTCGAACAGCCCTCCCCCGAAGTCTGCTCAACAACAGACTAACGTGAGAAGCGTGGCGGGGGAATGGCCCTGAAGGGCTATTACCGGTGGTTACAGAAGTAATTCAGTGGGTGTGACCCGGGCGCGCCAAGGCCGATTAGTGCAGCCGTTCGATGATATCTTTAGGTGATGAATCGTCGAATGTAACGTGGCATGCCTCATGGACATCCTCAAGAATCTCTTCGAGCAGCATTTCCGCTCGCCGGTCGAGCGAGTGCAGCCCTTACAAGGCGAGCTTGGCGGGTCGGGGCGCAAAATTATCCGGCTGGCTGGGGGGAAGGTCAGCGCGATCGGGATTTTGTACGACGTGCGCGAGGAAAATGCTGCTTTCCTCGAATTCTCCCGGCATTTTCGCAAGCACGGGCTGCCCGTGCCGGACATCTATGGCGAAGATCTGGATCACGGGGCGTATCTCGAAGAGGATCTCGGGGACACTACGCTCTATGAATTTCTTACTAAGAATCGCAGCGGCGAAAAGATAGCGCCTTCGGTAATCGAAGCCTATCGCAAGGTCATCGCCACGCTGCCTCGGTTTCAGGTGGAGGCGGGGCGCGACTTGAACTATAAAGTCTGCTACCCGCGGGGGAGCTTCGACCGGCAATCGATTGCTTGGGACCTGAATTACTTCAAATATTATTTTCTGCGGCTGGCGGGCATTCCATTCAGTGAGCAGGCGCTGGAAGACGATTTCAGCCGGCTTACGAAATTTCTGCTAAGCGCGGAGCGCGATTACTTTCTGTACCGCGATTTTCAGTCAAGAAATATTATGCTGCGCGACGGGCAGCCGTTTTTCCTGGACTACCAGGGCGGGCGCAAGGGCGCGCTGCAGTATGACGTTGCGTCGCTTCTGTACGACGCAAAGGCTGACCTGCCGCCGGAGCTGAGGCAGCAGTTGCTCGACCACTATCTCGAAGCGCTGGGCGGCTTTGCCAATGTGAAGCGTGAAACATTCCTGCAGCATTACTACGCGTACGTCTACATCCGCATCATGCAGGCGCTGGGGGCTTACGGGTTCCGCGGATTCTACGAACGGAAAGTGCATTTTCTGCAGAGCGTGCCTTACGCGCTGAAGAACCTGCGCTGGCTGTTGCACAACGTGACGCTGCCGATCGCACTGCCGACACTGATGGATGCTTTCCACAGCATGCTGGCGTCGGAGAAGCTACAGAGTCTGGCTTCGGATGCGGATAGTCTGGTGGTGCGCATTGTTAGTTTTTCTTTTCATCGGGGGCTGCCAAAAGATGAGAGCGGAAATGGCGGCGGATTTGTTTTCGATGGGCGCAGTCTGCCGAACCCCGGACGCGAAGAGCGCTTCAAGATGCTGACGGGCCGGGACGCGCCGGTGATTGACTATTTGAATCAGCAGGAAAGCGTGCATCAGTTTCTGGCCAGCGTGATGTCGCTGGTGGACGCCAGCGTGAGCAATTATCAGCGCCGCGGTTTTAAGAGCCTGATGGTTTCGTTTGGGTGCACGGGTGGGCAGCATCGCTCGGTCTATCTGGCAGAGCAAGTTGCGAAGCGGCTGCGTGGACGGAACGGAGTCGAGGTGGTGCTGCAGCATCGCGAGTTGGAGAGGATGGCGGCGGAGAATGCCGCGTCAGAGAAAGCTGCGCGATGAGGGCAATGATTCTCGCTGCTGGCCTGGGCACGCGGCTGCGTCCGCTGACCGATCACCGGCCCAAGGCTCTGGTGGAAGTTGCCGGCTACACACTGCTCGAAATCACGCTCCGCCGTTTGCGCGACTTTGGGATACGCGAAGTGATTGTCAACGTGCATCATTTTGCCGACCAGGTTGTCGATTATCTGAAGAAGAACGACAACTTCGGCATGCGGATTGAAGTCTCGCGTGAAGATGCTTTGCTCGATACCGGCGGCGGTCTGAAAAAAGCGGCATGGTTCTTTCTGGAACGTGCCCAGGCAGACGAGCCGTTTTTGCTGCACAACGTCGATGTGCTGAGCACCATTGATTTTCGGCGCATGGTGGAATTTCACAAGCAGAATCACGCGCTCGCGACGCTGGCCATGCAGAAGCGTGAGACATCGCGATATCTGCTGTTCGATGAACAGAATCAGCTGTGTGGACGGCGAGCCGGGCGCGATCTGGCGCCGGAGATTGTGCGACCTTCGCGGGAAACGAAAGCGCTGGCATTTTCCGGGGTGCATGTGATTTCTCCGCGGCTGCTTGCGATGATGACGGAGGACGGCATCTTCTCGATTATTGACTGTTATCTCCGACTGGCCGGCAAAGGGGAAAAAATCCTGGCGTTTCGGGCGGACGAATTTTATTGGCGGGATCTGGGCAAACCGGAGAATGTCGCACAGGCTGCGCAGGACGTGCACCAGAAGGTTCTCAGGTTGTAGGTTGCGGCTGCGGTACGCGGAATTTGCCGGGCGGCGCTTTCTGTCGCCCCTTCGGGGCTTGCTCATTCTCGGGTTGGTTTACCCACGGCTTGCGCCGTGGGCCGTATTCTTTCGCCGCTCCGCGGCTTGCCCGCCTATTGCACCAAGGATCGGCCTTCGGTGGCTTCTCAGAACCTCGCGGTATAAGTATGAATATCTTCTATCCGCATCGAATTCGTGTCATAGTCTTGGGGGTAGGGATTGTTGCACCCTCTGCGGCGTAGGGGGAACCAGCGAGCTGAGACACGCGAAATCTCGAAGGCTCCCGAGGCCCGCCCGCCAGTGACGATGGCCTGGTGGGTTTTTGCTTTTCAGGATGTGAGGCGCGCATGAAGGATAGGACGATGACGGCGAAGAGCATGACCGGTGCCAGCATTCTTTGGGAATGTCTGGAGCGGGAGGGTGTGCAAGTGGTGTTCGGCTATCCTGGCGGTGCGATTCTGCCGGCGTATGATGCGCTGAAAGGCAGCAAGATCCATCACATTCTGGTGCGCCATGAGCAGGGCGCGACTCACATGGCGGATGGTTTCGCGCGCGCCAGCGGGCAGGTCGGAGTTGCGATTGCGACTTCCGGGCCGGGCGCGACCAACATGGTCACGGGAATTGCGACGGCCATGCTTGATTCATCTCCGATTGTTTGCATTACCGGGCAAGTGGGAAGCAAGCTGATCGGCTCGGATGCATTTCAGGAAACTGACATCACCGGCGTGACGCTTCCGATCACCAAGCACAATTATCTGGTTACGCATGCCAGCGAAGTGGCGCGAACCGTTCGCGAAGCATTCTATGTCGCGCGCTCCGGGCGTCCCGGGCCGGTTCTGATCGACATCACGAAAGATGCGCAGCAGACGACCTGCGAGTTCGACTGGGAAGCGGCCCGGCCGCAGCTGCCGGGCTATCGGCCGGATCTGTCGCCGGAGCAAAGTGAGTATGACGAGGCGCTGGAGCTGATCCGCAACTCCAAGCGGCCGGTGATTCTCGCGGGGCACGGGATCATCATTTCTGGAGCCATGAGCGAGGTGCGCGAATTTGCCGAGAAGGCGGGCATTCCGGTCGCGCTGACGCTGCTGGGCATTGGCGCGTTCCCGGCGGCACATCCGCTGAATCTCGGGATGATGGGGATGCACGGCGAGGCGTGGGTGAATCATACGATTCAGGAAGCGGACCTGTTGCTGGCCTTCGGCATGCGCTTCGACGATCGCGTGACCGGCAATTTGAAGACGTACGCGGCCAATGCCAAGAAGATTCACATCGAGATTGATCCGGCGGAGATCAACAAGAACGTGAAGGTGGATGTGCCGCTGGTGGGCGACTTGCGGGAAGTGCTGCATCAGTTGCTGCCGCACGTCGAGTCGATTGACCGCAGCGAGTGGCTGGACTCCATCGACAAGCTGAAGGGTGACGCTGCGGTGCGCGACATTCAGAACCTGCCCGACAGCGGGCATCTTTACGCGGCTCATGTGATCAACGATCTCTGGCGCGAAACTCGTGATGCCGATACCGTGGTGGTCACGGACGTGGGCCAGCATCAGATGTGGGAGGCGCAGTACTACAAGCATGAAAAAGCGCGCAGCCTGATTACTTCCGGAGGGTTGGGCACGATGGGCTTCGCGTTGCCCGCGGCGATTGGAGCGAAAGTGGCGCGGCCGGAAGCCGAGGTGTGGGTGATCGTTGGGGACGGCGGCTTCCAGATGACGTTGTGCGAACTGGCCACCATTGTGCAGGAAAAATTGAAGGTGAACATTGCGATCATCAACAATGGGTTTCTCGGCATGGTGCGGCAGTGGCAGGAATTTTTCTACGAGCGCAATTACGCGGCTACGCCGCTGCTGAATCCGGATTTCGAGAAACTCGGCGAGGCTTATGGCATTCGCAGCATGACGGTCACGGAGCGCTCGCAGGTGGTGCCCGCGGTGCGGGCGGCGCGGCAGCACGATGGGCCGGTGCTGATCAACTTCCGGGTGGAGCAGGAGGATACGGTGTATCCGATGGTCGCGGCGGGGGCGTCGTTACATGAGATGATCCGGCGGCCGAGCAAGATTGTCGAGACTGCGGAAGATGAGTAGGCGACGGCGAATAGAAAAAACATGCTGAATACATACGTGGTGTACGTGGAAAATAAACCGGGTGTGCTGACCCGCGTGGCCTCGCTGTTTCGGCGCCGGGCGTTCAATATTGATTCACTCACGGTCGGCCGCACGGAAAAGCCCGAGGTCTCGCGCATGACCATTACGGCGGAAGCGGACCATGACCAGGCGCGCCGCATCGAGGCTAATCTTTATAAGCTGGTCAACGTTCTGCTTGTGGAGAACATCACCAACCAGCCTGCGATTGTGCGCGATCTGGCGATGATCAAAGTTGCGGCCACGCACGAGGCACGATCGCATGTGCTGGAACTGGCCAGTGTATTTCGTGCGCGCGTGGTGGACGTTGCTCCCGACTCACTGACCATTGAGATCACGGGGGCGGAAGACAAGATTGACGGCCTGCTCGAAGTGCTGCGTCCCTATGGAGTGCTGGAGATGGTGCGGACCGGGATCGTTGCGATGCGTAGGGGAAAAGGTTCGGTTCCAGTCCCGGTTGCGAGCAGTTCGGATCATGATGCGGCTGAGGAAGATGTGTCGCATTCGGTTTAGGGCTCCTGAGAGCGGTTGTCATCCCGAGCGGCGTAATCCCGAGAGAAGCGAGGGACCTGGGGTCTTGCTTGTGCCGGCGACAGTGCTAGCGTCGGCAAACACCCAGATCCCTCGCGTTGCTCGGGATGACATGACTTAGTAGGGCGTGACATCGCGGTGCAGGAGTGCCCGCGAAATCTAACCACCTGCGGAAACACCAGGCATTGCGCCTGCCGGCATTCGATCCACTGCTGGCAGTCGCGGGCAGGAGTGCCCGCGCCACATGAACTACCTCGGCGCGCGCGCTTGATCGCGGATCTGGTTCAGATACTCAACGTAGATCGGAATCGGGATGTCGGGGGAGTCGCCGTCGTTGAGGAAGTGCGACAGCCGGATCTCGACGGGAATGGAGCGGATTACCTCGCCGAAGCGTGGCATCTCAAGATATTTCACTTTCCAGATTTCAAGCATCAACGAGCGGAAGTCTTCGCTGATGAAACCCATCTTTCGATCTCCCAGGTAGATGCCGTCGAAGTGCTTTTCTTCCAGCACTTTTTGAATTGGATCTTCGGGCGGAGAAAAAATGTAGACCAGATGGAACAAGTCCGCCAGGTCGCCCCACAATACTTTTTCCTCATAGGCGGTGAAGCGGAAGGGCGCGGCTCCGCGCTGCTGGATCAGGCGCGGGTGATCGGCCGCCTGCAGGCCTTGCCGAGTGAGTTCCTCGCCGAACCAGCGCAGTCGATCCGGCGTGAGATTGTGGCGGAGGAATTCAACCGCGTACGCGTTGGGCAGATAAACGTCAGGATCCTCATCGAGACGCTTCAGCCATGACGCCCAGTCTTTCTTCTGCATGTCTTCAAGCAACTCGTGGAGATTGTCCACCGTCACGTCCGGGTGATACTTCACACTTTGCCAGAAATGTTCGGTCGAATCGTAAGTCGCACCATAAAGCTTGATCCCCTCTTCGATGGGATACCAGTTGGAAAGCACCCGCGCGGGAATCGAAGGCGCGGCGCTCCAGCAGTTCAGGGAATGTTTCCATTTCTCCTGCACGGCCAGAAAATCCTCGGCATAGCCCGGCGGCGTCGGCTCCTTCACCTGTGCGAGCGCTTGCTGGAGTTCTTCGCGGGTGTGGGTGATTAGCGTCTCCAGCGGGCGTTCGTCGGTCATCGAAATCACGCGACTTTCAATTCCGCGACGCAGCAGATCGCGGCCGAGGTTCCGGAGGGCGGCATCGTAAAAGTGGGCGACCGTTTTCCAGCGCCCAGTCTGCGATTCGATGTAGGGAAACAGCTGCGCCAGCGATTTGAACTCAATGAAACCGTGCACGGCGAAGGTGACGGGCTGCCCGTTTTTCACAATGATCGTCGAAGGGGTCACAAGTGCTTGAAGGGAAATGGGTTCTGCCTGCAAAGGGCAGCGCAGGAGTAAGCCTGCCAGGCCCAGGAACACACACCATCGCACGAAATGAGCACCGCCCAGGAAAGAGTCCATTCGACTCGCCCTCCGCTGGGCCCCATGATCCCATGTTTGTCAATCCCCCGGCAGTTCCCAAAACGGTTACTGAAGTTTTCTTATAAAGCCCCTAAATCATTGTTTCTAATAGTGTTAGCTGGTATTTATAGAGAGTTGGGGATTGTTCCCGGCAGTCGTGTGTTTAAACCTATGAAGGGTGTCACCAGCGTCGCCGCAGGTCTGCCTACGCACTCGCATTCGTGGAGAGGCCTGTCCCTGACGGCCAAGTTGTTCATCACGGTGGTCGTGATTGCGGGGCTGGCTACGCTGATCTATGGCGGAATCCACCAGAGCAGCAAGAACATTGCAGAGTTCATCTGCTACCTGGGCATTGCGATTCTGGCCTCGCGACTCAAAGTAACCCTGCCGGGAATTACAGGAACGCTGTCGGTGAACTTTCTGTTCATCCTGATCGGCGTGCTGGAACTCAGTTTTTCCGAAACGCTGATTCTGGGTGCGGTGTCGATGCTGGCGCAGTGCCTGTATCCGGAGCGTCCCAAGGCGATTCAGGTAACGTTCAACGTATGCGCGGGGTCGATCTCGACAGCCCTGGCCTATGTGATTTACCACCATCCGCTGGCGAGCCTGCTGATCCCCAGCAAACCGGTTCTGCTGGGCGTGGCGGCAACGGTCTACTTCATTGCCAACGCCGGATCGATCGCGGCCGTCATTTCTTTGACCGAACGCCGGCCGCTCACGCGGATTCTGGTGGATTGTTATTTCTGGTCGTTTCCCTACTACCTGGTGGGAGCCGGCATAGCGGGAACGATTGGATGGCTCAACCAGAGTTTCAACTGGGAAACGTCGCTGCTGCTGGTGCCGGCGGTCTATCTGATCTACCGGTCGTACCGCCTGTACCTGGGAAAACTTGAGGACGAGAAGCGCCACGTCGAGGAAATGGCGAACCTGCATCTTCGAACCATCGAGGCGCTAGCTCTGGCCATTGAAGCGAAGGACCACACCACGCATGAGCACCTGCAGCGGGTCAGGGTGTACGCCATCGAGGTTGCCAAGGAGATGGGCGTGACTGGGGCTGAACTGGAGGCTCTGCACGCGGCGGCTCTGCTGCACGACATCGGCAAACTTGCGGTGCCGGAGCACATTATCTCGAAGCCGGGACGGCTGACGCCGGAAGAATTCGAGAAGATGAAGATTCATACTCTGGTCGGCGCGGAGATTCTGGAACGCGTCCGGTTTCCCTATCCGGTTGTGCCCATTGTGCGGGCTCACCATGAAAAGTGGGATGGTTCGGGATATCCCATCGGACTGAAGGGGGCGGAAATTCCCATCGGGGCGCGCATCCTCTCGGCGGTGGACTATCTGGATGCGCTGGCGTCGGATCGCCAGTACCGGCGCGCTTTGCCGTTGCGCGACGTAATGCAAAAACTCGGCTCCGAATCGGGGAAGTCGTTCGATCCGAAAGTGGTTGAAATTCTGCAGAAGCGCTACCAGCATCTGGAACGTCTGGCGGTTGCCAAGTCGTCGCAGGATCCTGGCGGCCCGCTCTCGACCGCCATCAAAATCGAGCGCGGGTTGGAGCCGGCAGCCGGGTTTGAGAACACTACGGCGCAGGATTACGCGGGGCGGGAAACCACGTTCCTGTCGTCCATTGCGGCGGCCCGGCAGGAGGCGCAGTCGTTATTCGAATTGAGCCAGGACCTGGGCGCTTCGCTTAGTTTGACGGAAACACTCTCGGTTTTTTCGGTGAAACTTAAGCCGATGGTGCCTTACGATGCGATTGCGATTTACATCAAGCGGGAAGATGAACTCGTCCCCGAATATGTGAATGGCGACAACTACCGGTTGTTTTCCTCTTTGCGGATTCCGCTGGGGCAGGGACTCTCGGGTTGGGTGGCGCACAACCGGAAGCCGATCATCAACGGTAACCCGTCGGTGGAACCGGGATACCTGAACGATCCGTCGAAGTTCAGCACGCTGCGTTCTGCGCTGGCAGTGCCGCTGGAAGGCGTATCGGGAGTGATCGGAGTGCTCGCGCTTTACCGCCTCGAACGCGACGCCTTCACCACCGACCATCTGCGCATTCTGCTTGCGGTCAGCGGCAAGATGGCGCTGTCGATCGAGAATGCGCTCAAGTATCAGCAGGCCGAAAATTCGGCGATTACCGACTACCTTACGGGGCTGCCCAATGCGCGCTCTCTTTTCCTGGAACTTGAACGGGAGCTGGCGCGCTGCAAGCGCGACAACTCGTCGCTGACTGTCATGGTCTCTGACATGGACGGATTCAAACAGATCAACGACCGCTTCGGGCATCTGGAGGGCAACCGCGTGCTGCGGCTGTTCGCCCAGGCGCTGAAAGACAGCAGCCGGGAATACGATTATGTCGCGCGCATGGGCGGCGACGAATTCGTGGTGATTGCCCCGGGGCTTACCGCCGATGCGGCAGGCAAGAAAGCGGAGCAAATGCGGGTGCTGGCCAGACAGGCCGGGAGCGAAGTGTGTGGCGAAGAGCTTCTATCGCTCAGCGTTGGACGCTCGATGTATCCGGAAGACGGCAACGATGCGGAGCAGCTTTTGGCCGAGGCCGACCGGCGCATGTATCTGGAAAAGCAGAAGCAGCTCTCTTACAAAGACCGGCGGTCCCACCCGCGTCTGAAGTGCCGGGTCACGATCGAGGTGCAGACCGAGGAGGGAGCGGCTCCTTTGTACGCCAACGTTACCGATGTGAGCCTGGGCGGTTGCTTCGTGGAAACCAGCACGATTGTGGCGCCGGGCAACAAAATCAAGTTGGTATTCTCGATGGACGATGCCAGCTTGTCGGCGGAGGGCGTGGTGGCGAGGCTCGATCCCGGTACCGGCATTGCGGTCCAATTTCGAGAGATGAACCGGGAAGGCCGCGAGCGCATGTTCAAGATCATTGAGTTCGTGCAGAAGACCACCACATTCTACAACAACCGCTATCTCGACAGCCTGACCAAGAGCTGATTTTGCGAATCGCTTGAAGGCTGCGGCGCACCCCTCGTACACTGGAAACATGCACGTCCACAGCCATGGAGCGGGGAGTACGACGCGGGTTCTGAAGATCTCGCTGGGCGTGACCCTGGCCTATATTGGTCTGCTGGTGGTGGCCGGCATCCGCGCGCATTCTCTGGCGCTGCTCTCCGAAGCCGGGCATAATCTTTCCGACTTTCTGGCCCTGCTGCTGTCGCTGGTCGCCGTGTATTTCCAGTCGCGTCCGGCGAGTTCCACCAAAACCTACGGCTACCATCGCGCGGGTGTGCTGGCCGCCCTGGTCAACGCAGCCTCGCTGGTGGCAGTTTCGTTTTTCATTTTCTACGAAGCTTTCCGCCGGCTGCAGCATCCGGAACCGGTAAAGGCTGGTTTGATGATGTGGGTCGCCGGCGCGGGAGTGGTGATGAACGGCGTGATCGCGCTGCTGCTCTACCGCTCGAGCCGGCGGTCGAGTGGCGGTGGCGACGTCAACATCCGCAGCGCGCTGCTGCACGAGGTTGGGGACACGCTTTCGACAGCGGCGGTGATTGCCGGAGGCTGGGCCATACTGGTCACGGGAAATTACTGGATTGATTCCGCGCTCTCGTTTGGCATCGCCGTGCTGATTTTATGGTCGGGCTACGGCATCGTGCGCGAGACGCTCAATATTTTGCTGGAGGGCACGCCGCGCGGCATGAAACTGGAAAAGATCGCGAGCGCCATTTGTTCTGTCGAAGGAGTCAATGACGTGCACGATCTGCACGTATGGAGCATCGGCTCAGAGACGCACGCGCTTTCCTGTCACATTTCGATTGCGGATATTCCTCCGTCGGTCAGTGAACGCATTTTGCGGGATGTGAAAGAATGCCTGCTGCACGATTTCCGCATTGACCACACGACCATCCAGTTCGAGCATGTGGTGTGCGAAGTGGCGCACGGCTGCGTGATTCCGGTGAGCGAGAGCGAAGAACATCATCACCACCACAGCCACTGAAGAGCGTTTGCGTATTCGACTTGACCCCACCTTTTGCAGGGAGCGCCGATCTCCCATCTACTCCGGCCAAGTATGTGCTCCATGAAGGATACGGACGATCTCGACGACATCTTTGTGGATGCGATACACGGCAAGGTACGGTAACCCACTGAATACGAGTTCCCGTGTGTCGGGGTTTCGACCAGTTCGTCCCTGCTCAGGAAATTGTTCCAGCAGATCAAGTTGGTGGTGGATAGAGAGCGCCACTCGACGCGCAATGGCAGGGCTGCCATGGGCTTGAATGTAGTCGCAAATATGGGTGAAATCGCGAACGGCAGAGTCCGTCCAGCGCAGCCGCATCAGCCCGGATACCGCTGGTCGATCATTCTTCGAACGTCAGCGTGATCGACCAACTCGCCGCGATCGGCGGCCGCGAGACCTTCTTCCACCTCGCGCAGAAACCACTCGTCATAGCTAACGAGGCGTTCCACGGCTTCAACCACCAGCGCCTCGCTGGCCCTGCCCTGCTGAGCCGCTAAGCGGCTGAGCTTCGCCTGCAAATCAGGATTAAGAGGCACATCCATAGTGACTAGGCTAGGCCCGGAAATGTATAGAGTCAACAGCTTATATCTTCCGCCAGTTTGGCGAGTTCAGCCTCGTCAAATTCAGTGGCCTTGCTGATCGAAAATTTCTCGCACCCGCTCAATTGTATCCGCCTCTTCCGGCGACTTATCCGGCCGCAGGCGCACGATTCGCGGGAAACGCAGCGCGTATCCGCTCTCATGCCGGTCGGATCGCATCATGTTGTTGAAGGCCACTTCCAGAACGATCTTGGGCTCAACCACGCGCCGGAACCCCTGGTCTTCGCCATGTGGATCTTCCAGCGTGTGATCGAGAAACCACTGCGTCATCTCGGCAATCTCGGCGTCGGTCAGACCGGAATATGCTTTGCCGATGTTGACCAACCGGTTGCCGTCCCAGACGGCGAAGGTGTAGTCGCTGAGTACACCCGCGCGCTCGCCGTGGCCGTATTCAACCGCGGTTACGACAACATCGAGCGTGGCCAGTTCGCGCTTCATTTTCAGCCACGACTTCCCGCGCTTGCCTGGCGTGTACGCTGAGGCGAGGTCTTTGATCATCAGACCTTCATTTCCTCTCGCTTGCGCCGCAGCAAACAGATCTTCCAGTTCCTCGGCGGCCGAGGCGTGAAACACGGGCGCGCGAATGACGCGAGCCTCCACAGGTTCCTCCTCATCTTCTTCCGCGGCTTCGAAGGCAAGCTTTTCTTGAACGCCACTCTTGCCGGTTGCTCGCGGCGACCCTGTGTTTCTGGTGTGAGTTTTTCTTTCCGCCGCCAGCAACTCATCCAGAATCCGGGCGCGCTCCCGCAACGGGCGATCGATCACCAACTCGCCTCCCACATACAACACATCGAAGGCCAGGAAGGCTACCGGGATCTCCCGCAACATCTGGTCGGTGACTTTCTTTCTTCCTAGGCGCTGCTGCAAAACGCTGAATGGACGCGCCCGTCCGGCGGAGTGTTCCCAGGCCACAATCTCGCCATCCAGAATGGCGTCCTGAGGCAGCCCAGCCAGCGCGACCGGCAGTTCGGGGAACGATTCTGTGATTTCATCCCGCGTACGGGAGAAAAGCCTTACTTCTCCGCCCGCCATATGCGCCTGGGCTCGTATGCCGTCATATTTGTCCTCCACGGCGGCGTCCGCGAAATAGCTCAGTCCCTCCTCAGCTGACTCGACTGGACTCGCGAGCATGAATCCGAGAGGGCGAAACATCCGCATCTCTATCTCGGCCCTGGCCAGAGCGCCTTGCGATGCCAGCCGCACGGTTTCCCCGATATCACCC
>Ga0181537_10002042_pt1 | contig 18068 bp, 14 predicted proteins | sample PEATcosm2014_Bin_39_FD_119765 | JGI IMG/M metagenome (GOLD analysis project Ga0181537, IMG submission 119765) | Peatland microbial communities from MTU Mesocosm Facility, Houghton, MI, USA - PEATcosm2014_Bin23_10_metaG | ecosystem: Environmental > Terrestrial > Soil > Wetlands > Peat | place... | reverse complement strand
CAAAACAACCTGTATCAACTTTGACCATGTGGCTTACATCCAGTTAGGTGCGCAAACCATCGAAGTGCATTTCATCGGCGTCGAAGCGCCCATGGTGATAACAAAGACACCTACGACCCTGGCCCTGGTCGCCAAAGGCATGGATCTCTCCGACTCCTCCAAGGATATGGTCAGCACGCTTTGACTTGTAGCCAATACGATTGGAAATGGTATTGGCGGCTCGTCGGGAAACTTGACAGAATCGCCCGCCTCCGCAAATCTTCGCACCGCCTCTTACTCTCTATGATTCATCACTTGATGCTCCTGACCACCAAGCCGGAAGTGATCCCGACCAAGCTGGAGGAGATCATGGTGGAAACCCGCATCCGGCTCCTGAAGATTCCGGAGGTCAATAATCTTCGCGTCGGCAAGCGGGTCGATACCACGAACAATCCGCATACCTGCTTCTTCTCCTTCGACGTGGAAAACATGGACAAGCTGGCCTACATCCTGGAAAACGCCGTCTACGTTCAGTTTGAAAAGCAAATCCTGGGGCCCTTTGTGACTGCCTCGAAGGTACTCGATTATGAGATGGAGCCGGGCAAGGACGTCCGGTATTCCTGATCATCGAAGGGCTTCCGGTTGGGAAGCGGCGGCATTTCATCACGCCAGTAGCTGCGCTATCGGCTGGTATTTTCATAAATTAAGACCAATCGTGGCATTGGGCACGATTTATGGTTAATTGAGGCTTGTTGTAACCTATGCCGCCTGCTTCCACTCAAGCGCTCACTTTTCGGTATGTGCTCGTGCTTTTGTTGATAGCGCTTCTTGCCCTGGTGGCTTACCTGACGCTGAACCAAGTTATTTCCACGGGGCGTCAACTGATGCACTTCGTCCGAATCAGCGACGAGCAGCAAATGTGCGCGCAACGGATGGCCTATTTCAGCATGAGGCTGAGCCAGGCGGGATCGCCTTCCGAACACGATGTATGCCGGACGCGGCTCAAAGAGGAAACGGGCCAATTACTGGAAGACGAGGACGTGCTGGTGCAGAAGGGTGGTCCGCTGGATCAGGTCGTTTCCATTGCCCCCGAACTGGTGCCCCTCTATTTCAGTGAACCTTCCCACCTGGACAAAGAAGTGCGCGATTATGTGGCGCTTGCCGGCAAGGTCGCGGCGGTGCCCGACGGGGACCTGGCTTTCGATGATCCCGACGTGGCGACCATCCAGGAAAAAAACTACAACGAGCTGCTCGAAGGTCTCAACAAGGGGGTGGAGATACTGCGCACGAATTGGGAAAATGAGCGCCATGTGGCGGTCGGCGTGCAACTGGCCATCTTTCTGAGCACCCTCGTGATCCTGTTGGTGGCGGGGCTTTTCGTTTTCCGGCCCATGGTCAAATTAATCGTTGAGGAGAACCAGCAGCTGATGGCTTCCGATCGCCGGCTCAAGGCGGTCTTCAATACCGTGGGCGAAGCCATTTTCTCCGCCAACGAGGAGGGCGAAATTTTTTCGGTCAACAGCGAAGCGGCGCGTCTGTGGGAGTATGAAATCAAGGATCTCATCGGACAGAGCGTCGATTGTCTTTTTTCCCACCCCGGCTTTTTTCACGAGGCGCGCGAGCAAAGCGCCGGCGCCGATCAAACCGTCATGACCTATGTCGAGGCCGAAGCTATTTCGCGCCAGGGTCACCGCTTCCCGGCGGAAGTCGCCTTTGACCGGGCCGAGGTCGACGGAGCAACGATCTATACCCTGGCGGTCCGCGACATCACCGAACGCCGCGAGTACGAGAACCGCCTGCTGGAAGCCAAGGAAATGGCCGAAGTCGGGAACCGGGCCAAATCCGAATTCCTGGCCAACATGAGCCACGAAATTCGCACCCCGATGAATGGTGTCATCGGCATGGCCGGTCTTCTTTTGGAGACGGAACTCACGCCGACCCAGCACGAATTCGTCGAAACGCTCCGCACCAGCAGCGAATCCCTTCTTGCCATCATCAACGATATTCTCGATTTCTCGAAAATCGAGGCGGGCAAATTGACGCTGAATCAATTCCCCTTTGACTTGCGTTCCTGCGTCGAGGAAGCGCTCGACTTATTGGCGCCGAAGGCCCGGGAAAAGCACCTCGACCTGCTCCATATCATCCACGAGGACTTGCCCGCGAGCCTCGTGGGGGACGATCAACGGCTGCGCCAGGTCCTCCTCAACCTGGTCGGCAACGCGATCAAGTTCACCGACAAGGGTGAAGTTTGCCTGGAAGTCACGGGCCAGGTTCTTCCTCCGCTGGAAGGCGCCGCGACCGAGGCGCACGACTTATGGGAAATCAGTTTTGCAGTCCGGGATACCGGCATCGGAATTCCCCATGAAAAAATGGAGCTTCTCTTTAAAGTCTTCAGCCAGATCGACGCCACGGTGACTCGCGCCCAGGGCGGAACGGGCCTTGGCCTGGTGATCAGCGAGCGGCTGGTCCAGCTCATGGGCGGGGCCATCTCGGTGACGAGCGAGGTTGGACGCGGTTCCACCTTTCTCTTCACCATCCGCGCGCCGTCCGCCGGCGTCAGGCGGAAACCTGTGACCGAGCCGCTTGATGTGACGTTGCGGGGACGCCGCCTGCTCGTGGTTGACGATAACGAGACCAACCGCTCGATCCTGGCCCTGCATACCCAACGCTGGGGTATGGACGTGGTGTCGTGCGCCTCGGCGGAGGAAGCGCTGAAGCTGTTGGAAAGCGGTGAAAAATTCGACGTGGCGGTGATTGATAAGATCATGCCCGGCATGGACGGCCTGGAACTCGCCGACGCCCTGCGCGAAATTCCCAACGCCAAAAAGATGCCCGTGATCCTGCTCAGCTCCGGCGGCATGGATGAGATCGATCCCGCCCGGCGTCAGGTCGGTTTCTTCAGCAGTATTCCCAAGCCTTGGAAATCCTCCGCCTTGCAACGGGAATTGATCCGCGTTCTCAGTCCGGACGGGACACCGCCGCCGCCCGCCATCGAACCCCAACGCGTCCTCGAACCGGGTTCCGCGCTCAAGCTGCCGGTCAAGATTCTCGTGGTGGAGGATAACCCGACCAACCGGCAAGTGGTCGTCACCGTCCTCCAAACTTTGGGCTATCAACCCGACATTGCGGAAAATGGGCAGACGGGCATCGAAATGGCCGAAGTCGGCGGATACGATCTCATTCTACTCGACGTCCAGATGCCCGACATCGACGGTTGGACGGTATCGCGTCACTTGCGGCAATATGTGAGGGACAAGCGGCTGGCCATTGTCGCGATCACCGCGGGTGTTACGCCCGAGGACCGTCAGCGCTGCTTCGATGCGGGCATGGATGACTTCGTGATGAAGCCTTTCAAGATTTCCACGCTCAAGGACGTGATCCTGAAATATGCGCGAAATGTGAAACCGGACGAGACCGAGTAACCAGTGTAAATATCTGCGTCAAAAATTGATTTGTCGCTGCCGGGGTATCATTTACAGTCCATTTCTGCTCTAAAGGCAGTTTTTTGCCCATGTCAGCCCTTCCGATCACCGACCTTTCGCGGCTGTGTCTTCATACCGTGACCACAAAGCCGTGGCCCCTGGCGGTCGCGGCCAAGAATTACGCCGCTGCAGGCATCAAGGGAATCACTGTTTGGCGTGACGCCGCCCAGAATCATCCCGAGGGCATCAAGGCCGCCGGGCACTTGTGCCGGGGCGAGGGGCTTGAAATTGTCTCCTACGTCCGCGGCGGATTTTTCACCGCGCTGGATGCGTCCGGACGCCAGGCCGCCATCGACGAGAACAAGCGCATCATCGACGAAGCCGCCGCGTTGGGGGCGCCGCTTATCGTGCTGGTTTGCGGCGCTACGCCGGGCCAATCGCTCTTCGCCTCGCGCGCTCAGATCGCCGACGCTCTCGCCGCCGTTCTTCCCCATGCCCGCGCCTGCGGGATCAAGCTTGGCATCGAGCCGCTGCACCCGATGTATGCCGATAGCCGCAGTGCGGTGAACACGATGACTCAGGCCCTCGATATGGCTCTCGACCTCAAGGACGACCATATCGGCGTGACCGTGGACGTCTTTCATCTCTGGTGGGATGACCGCCTCCAGGTGGAAATCGCCCGCTGTGGTCGCGCAGGGAAGCTCTTCTCTTTCCACATCTGCGACTGGAAAAACCAGCCGTCGGACATGCTGAACGATCGCGGCCTCATGGGCGAAGGTGTCATCAACGTCCCCGAAATTCGTGGCTGGGTCGAGCAGACTGGCTTTCGCGGTTTCAACGAAGTCGAGATCTTTTCCAACCGCTACTGGGCGATGGACCAGGGTGAATTCCTCAAACAAATCATTGCCTCCTACCGAACCAAGTCCTAATCCTTCGGAGGTAAACCGCACCAATTATGAAAGAACACAAAATCGGCATCATCATGAACGGCGTCACCGGACGCATGGGCACCAACCAGCACCTCATCCGCTCCATCGACGCGATCATCAAGCAGGGCGGCGTCCGGGTCAGCCCGAACGAAATCATCATGCCCGACCCGATTCTGGTCGGTCGCAGCGAGGATAAGCTTAAGGAGCTTTGCGCGCGTACGTCGGTCACGAAATACACCACCGATCTCGACAAGGTCATGGCCGACAAGAGCTACTCCGTTTACTTTGATTCCCAGACGACCGGCCGCCGCGCGGACGGCGTGCGTCAGGCGGTGGCTGCCGGCAAGCACATTTATTGCGAGAAGCCGATCGCGGTCGACGTGAAGACTGCCGTCGAGCTCTACGAACTCTGCAAAAAGGCCGGCCTCAAAAACGGTGTTGTCCAGGACAAGCTCTGGCTGCCCGGCATGCTCAAGATCAAGCGCCTCAAGGAAGCTGGCTTCTTCGGCAAGATTCTCTCGGTCCGCGGTGAGTTTGGCTACTGGGTCTTTGAAGGCACGAGCATTCCCGCCCAGCGCCCGAGCTGGAATTACCGGAAGGAAGACGACGGCGGAATGATCGTCGATATGCTTTGTCACTGGCGCTACGTTCTCGACAATCTTTTCGGCGAAGTGAAGGCCGTTTCCTGTTTGGGCGCCACGCACATTCCCGAACGGGTCGATGAGCAGGGCAAGAAGTACAAATGCACCGCGGACGATTCCGCCTATGCCACCTTCGAATTGGAGAGCGGCGTGATCGCCCATTTCAACTCGTCGTGGACGGTGCGCGTCCGTCGCGACGACTTGCTTACCCTTCAGGTGGACGGTACTCACGGGTCGGCGGTGTGCGGTCTGCGCGAATGCTGGACCCAGCACTATGGCAATACGCCCCGGCCGACCTGGAACCCCGATGTCGCCCAGCCGATTAATTTCTTCGACGGCTGGTCCAAAGTGCCCGAGCAGGAAACCTACGACAATGCGTTCAAAGTGCAGTGGGAACTCTTCCTGCGTCACGTCGCCCTCGACGAACCGTTCCGCTGGTCGCTGCTGGACGGAGCCAAGGGTGTCCAGCTCGCCGAAATCGGGATCAAGTCGTGGGAGCAACGCCGCTGGCTGGAAGTCCCGAAGCTCTCGAAGATGTAACCTGGAGGGTCAGACTCCTGTCCTGACCCTGACTGCTAGCCGTCGCACTCCGTGCGACGGTGCAGTTCGGCTGGCCGGGGCTACTTGTTGCGGGGTCGCCGCAGGCGACAAGAAGCTGGCAAGTCGAAGAAGAAAAAGTAGGCTGTCTCGTGTACTTATGAAGCTTTTGACTAGAACGCCTCAAAACTGCGCATTCGTTTTTAATACGTTTGTCCTATTTTTCTTGGCTCACCTAGTCTGTACTCCGATCGCAATTTTTTGGCTCCATTGGTTTGTTTTTGTAAGCCTCCCGATAACACTTTCAATTATCGGCCTCTTCGGTCTTCTCGCGTATCAGATTGGTTATCACCCTTTAATCGCGGTGCTGTGGTGTGTCGGATTATTTATTCCTTGGGCTAACTTCGTTTTAATGTTGGTCTTATTTTTTCAGGCAAAGGCCTTTCTCAAAAAGCAAAACTATAGGATCGTCTTATTAGGCGCACGACCGATACCGCCGGAGGACGTCATAGTAGACATGGACGCACTGATCAAAGCGGGTAAAATTAGAATGCCTAATTCAGGCAGCGATATGGGTCAGGCCGGAGGCTGACCCTCCAATCAAGCCGGAAACGAGATATCGAAGAAGCGGAGATCGCTCTGCCCGGTGGCGGCGCGGTTCAGCATGACGGCCAATTCGCGGGCGTGGTAATCGCCCCACATTGAGGCTTCGCCGCACGGCACCTGCTGTCCCGGCGGGATGTAGTCCCAGCCGTTCGGGCGGTGGTAGACCGAGTGCAGGATGAGTCCTTCGTGCGTGGGATCGGTGGAGAGATAGGGCTCCTGAAAAAGCGTCCTCGCGACTGTCAATCCGGCCTGGTAATAGCGCGTGCCTTGCTCGATACGGCCGGAGCGCTTGAGGTAGCCGCCGAGGCGAAGCAGGCCCTGCGCGGCAATAGCGGCGGCGCTGCTGTCGACCGGTTCGTGTTCGTTGTACGGGTCCGCCGGGTGGTCGAGATAATCGCCCAGGTAGGAGAGGCCGGGCGCTCCCGTGTCCCAATAGGGAATGCCGTCGATGGGCGTGTATTGCAGGTAGAAATCGGCCACGGCTTCGGCCACGCGGAGGAAACGAGCCAGCACCTTCTGCTTGCCGCCGAAGGGAGCCAGGTCCGCATCGGGGAGGGTTTCGAGGAACTCGATTTCCTCCGGGTACCCGCAGAGAATCCAGGCCAGGCCGCGCGTCCAGGTCGAGAAGGGCGAGTAGCCCTGCTGGCTGCTTGGGCAGCGATAGGCGCCGTCGTTCACGTTGAAGATCGATTCATGGGCGGTGCGCCCGCGCAGATCGTAGGCGTCGCGGCCTTCGCCATAATAGACGGCATAACGGGCCGTGGTTTCGGCGTGTTGGATCAGGCGCGCAAGAAGCGAAATCGGGCGGTCCATTTCGCCCATGAGCTTGTGGCCGAGCTGATGGCTGACGGCGAGCGCGCGCAGGGAACGGATCGTATCGGCGAAGAGGGAATGGGGCCCATTAAAGGAATAAATATAGCCCAGTTCGGGCGTCAGTTCGGTCCAGCGCGAGGCCTGAATCGCACCGGTCGCCTTGAGCGCCAACTCGTAGAAATTTTTTTCCCACGGGTTGTAGGTGATCGCCTTCGAGGCCATGAGCCGGAGCAGATTCCCGTAGGTGCTGACGTTGTTAAAGCCGTGGTCATGAACGCCAATGTGAGTGATGTGCGATGCCATGAAGTCGACCGTATTGTGCCGTCCGATGTCAAGAAACGCCTCGTCGTGGGTGACCTCGAACTGGTAGATCGCCGAGCCGAACTGAAAGCCCTGGGTCCATTCGGTCCAGCCACGCGAGGTGTATTCGCCCTTGATGGTGAAGACCGGCGTGCCATTGACCGTGTTCCAGCGTTTTTGCAGGCGATGAATTTTTTTGCCGGAGAGGGTGAAAAGCCGCTGAACCGCGGGAAACAGCAGGGTGGGAGTAACTTCGTAGTCGATGTTGATCATGGGAAGGAGGGATGGTGCTCGTTAATCGGGCTTGGTATCGAAGCCTATTTTCTTGCGCGGTGGTTCCGGAGGGGGCGCCAGCATCGGCCTGATAACACGAAAAAGCTCTTTAAGAGCAGAATCATGGTGAATGACCGTGCGTTCAATTTCAGCGAGACGGCGCGCCAATGTTTGCGTCGTTGCAAGTTCCTGGCGTAATCTAATAAAGGCTTCAATCAGGGCCACGCTCATCTTGATGGCTTGCGGGCTGCTGAGAACATTCGCCGCCATCAAAGCGCCATGCTCGGTAAAGGCGTAGGGCAAAAAGCGTCGACCGCCGTGCAAACTTGAGGTCACAAATTGTGACCTCAAGTTTGTAAGTCCTTGTCGTTTCAACTGAAACATAAACGATCCTGGAAAGCGTTCGTGGTTGCGTTTAACGGCTTGATTAAAGACTTTGGTGGTTACGCCATAAAGCGCGGCGAGATCGACATCGAGTATAACCCTCAAACCTCGCACGGTAAGAATCATCCGGCCCAAATCCCGAATGGATGCTGTGGAAGACATAAGCGTAATAATCTCTACAGTCGCCGCAGGTGGAATCCGCCGTCGATGTTGATGACGTCGCCGGTCGAAAAAGGGAAGTTGCCTTCGAGGATGGCCTTGACCGCGAGGCCGACATCCTGCGGCGTGCCCCATCGCTTTTGCGGCACAAGGCCTTCGGCCAGAAGCTTGTCGTACTTCTCCTTCACGCCCGAGGTCATGTCGGTGGCCATGATGCCGGGCCGGAGTTCGAGCACCTGCACGCCCGCGTCGGCGAGCCGCACGGCCCAGAGTTGCGTGGCCATGCCGAGGCCCGCCTTTGAGATGCAGTATTCGCCGCGATTGATCGAGGCGGTGTTGGCCGAGAGTGACGTGACAAAGAGGAGCTTGTAGCCGCCGGGCAGGTGGCATTTGCCCGGATTCGCCAGCCAGTAACGGGCGGCGAGTTGGGAAAGAAAATAAGGGCCCTTCAAGTTGATGCTGATGACTTCGTCGAAAATTTCCTCGGTCGCCTCGGTAATGTCGGCGCGAACGCGCGGGGCAACGCCGGCGTTGTTGACCAGCGCATCGAGATGACCGAAGGCGGCGAGAGTCTCGTCGAAGAGGCGCTGGCGGTCGGCGGCGAGTCCGATGTTTCCCCCGACGAGCGCGAATTTTTGTTCCGGATCTTTCGCGAGATTTTGGCAGGCATCGGCGGCGGCTTCGGCGGCCTGTCTGTTGTTGGCGTAATGGATCGCCACGGAAAATCCGGCCTCGGCGAGCGTTTCGGCCACGCCGCGGCCCAATCCGCGGGAGGAGCCGGTGACAAGGACGACAGGGGTGGGGGTTGGCATGGGCTTATTTTTCCAATGATCGTAAATTCCAAAAAAGTGTGAGTGTTTCGCGGCGTCGTGTCGAATCAGTTTTATTCCACGGCCAGCACCTGCACCTCGCCGCATTCGCCGATGGCCGTGAGCAGCTTTCCATCCGGCGACCAAGCCACACGCGTCACGCCGCTCGCAATTTTCGCTCGGCTGATTTGACTCTGCCGTTGTGTCGGCGACCAGATGGCGATGCTTCCGTCCCGCGCGCCTGAGGCGAGCCAGTCGCCCTCCGGTTGATAATGGAGCGCGCTGATCTGGTCCGCGTGCCATTCGAGCAGCATCGGCGTGCGTCCCTCCGGTCCCCGGCCCGAACAATCCCACACGGCGATGGACGGGCCACCGCCCGTCGCCAGCCAGCGGCTGCCGCGATGCCACGCCAGTTGCCGCACCTTCGCGGCAAAACCGCGCATGTGCATTTCGCCGCCGTTGTCGGTATTCCAGACATGCACCGAGCAATCCTGATTACCGGTCATCAACCATTTGCCGGACGGGCTGAACGCCATGTTCAGGATCGGATCGCGCGACTTGAAAACGCGTTCGTCCGTGTTGTCGAGGGCGTCGCGCACGATGACTTCGGTGCTTGTGGCGATGGCCAGCGTCGTACCGCCGATGATCCACGCGATTTCGGAAATGGTTTTTGCGACCTTCATCGGTTCGCCCACGGCGTCACCCTTCTCGTTCCAAAGTGTGACCTTGTTTCCCGCGCCGAGAGCCAGCAAATGGCCCCGTTCACCGATCGGCTTGGAACTCCATGCCAGATGTTCGGCCCACATCGCGCCCGCCTCGTGCTCGGCAAGAATTTTCCCCTCCGTTGCATCCCAAAGATTCCACTTGCCGTCGCGGCCGGCCGTGGCCAGCGCCTTGCCGTCGGGACGCCACGCCAGCGCGTCGCAACCATCCGCGTGGGCCTGCTCGAAAAGATGAATGGCGCGACCTGCCATTGCATCGTAAATCGCCACCTGGCCCGAAACCGACGCGGCCGCAAGGCGATCCCCCTCCGGCGACCAGGCAAGACTGGTGTTGAAATCGTCCAGCTTGCCGTGCCAGACGAAGGCGATGGCGCGAAGGTTTGAAGGCGCAATCATTTAGTCAGCCAGACACGACCTGAATCCCTCGTTCAGCGCGGCGCGATCCAGGTTGCGCCCGATAAAGATCAGCGTGTTCTGACGCGGTTCGGAGCCCCAGGGACGGTCGGGACGGCCATCCATCAGCATGTGGACGCCCTGGAAAACGAAACGCATTTCCCGCCCCTTCACGGCCAGCACGCCCTTCATCCGGAAAATATCCTGGCCTTTGGTGCGCAGGAGCGCCCCGAGCCAATCGGAGAGCTTCTTTTCATCAAGATCGCCCGGAGCGCGGATGCCGACCGAGGTCACATCCTCATCGTGATGATGATCGTGCTCCTCTTCGTGCTCATGCTCGTGATGATCTTCGCCCTCGTGCTCATGGTCGTGTTCGTGGTCATGATCATGTTCTTCCTCGGCAGCTTTCAGGAAATCGGGTTCCAGTTCGAGTGCCCGCTTCAGGTCAAAGCCGCCGACGTTGAGGACTTTGGTCAAGTCGATGGCGGCGTTTTCGGTCCGGTAGAGCTTCGCCATCGGATTCATCTTGCGAATGCGCGCCTCGGTCTTTTCCAATTCGGCGGGCGTCACCAGATCGGTCTTGTTGAGGAGGATCACGTCGGCGAAACCGATCTGCTCGCGCACCTCGCGCATATCGTCGAAGTGGAGGCCGACATGCTTGGCGTCAACGACCGTCACGATGCCGTCGAGGTCGAAGCTCTCCTTCACTTCCTCGTCGGTGAAAAAAGTCTGGGCGACTGGTCCCGGATCGGCCAGGCCGGTGGTTTCGATCAGCACCGAGTCGAATTTGTCGCGCCGCTGGCGGAGTTTCCCTAGGATGCGGATCAGGTCACCGCGAACACGGCAGCAAATGCAGCCGTTGTTTAGTTCGAAGATTTCCTCGTCCGATTGGATGACGAGCTGGTGGTCCACGCCGACTTCACCAAATTCGTTTTCGATCACCGCAATGCGTTTGCCGTGATTTTCGGTGAGAATGCGGTTGAGCAGCGTGGTCTTCCCGGCGCCGAGAAAGCCCGTGATGACGGTGACGGGGATGGGAGTGGAAGGAGAATTCATGGCAAAGTGGGTTGTAAAAAGGATGGCGATATTCGGCGTAAATGAAACCCGCCGGGTTGATCAGGACGGTTAATTGCCGGCCTTTCCGACAATTCTCGGCGGCTTGGTGCTTTCCTGCATTTGCAGCGACAACTGGCGGTAGCGATGGGTCAGGCTTTCATGCTCGCGACGAAGCTCTTTCAAGTCCTCCTCCAACTGCCGGATGTGCTGGTCCTTGGCCATCTCGACGGCGAGTGAGGCGGTCGATTTATTTCCTTCCTTCGCGGGTCGACGTTCGGCGCGCTTTTTTTCAAAATCGACGGCCGCAACCAACGCGGTGAGGGGAAGCGACTGGTGGGTTTTCCCATGCGTAACCAGGGTCTTTTCGGTTACGAGACCTTCGTTGATAAATTCGCGGAGGGTGCCCACTGTGGTGGGTCCATAGATTTCCCCGCCGGGCAGTTTGACCAGCCAAAGCATCTCAAGAAAATCGATCTCGGGGGCGACGCGCCAGTTCTCATCGCTTTCGTCCACCATATCTTCGGGCGCGATCTGGGCCGAGTTCGCCCATTCCTTGAGCGTTTCCGTATCTACTGGCCCATAAATGGAATCGTCCGGGGCCTTTTTGACCCGCCAGATCAGCGGCGCCTCCTCGCCTTCCAAGGTCACAAGTTCACTCATAAATCAGGTTCCGGGCTTGGGGATAAAAAGTTTCTGCCCTGGCTTCAAGATGCTCGTCACCGTCAAGCCGTTGGCTTTCCGAATTGCTGATGCGGTGACATTCACGCCTTTTTCCCGGTAAGCATCACGAATTATGATAAGCGTCTCACCGCTGGCAACAATATGATAATAGCCCTTTTGTGGTTTGACTGGCGCGGGTGTGTCGTCCGCTGTCGCGTCGGTGCCGGACGAGCTCGAAGCCGAATCCGGCGGGGGAGCAAGGCTGAGCGTATTGGACTGCGCATCGGGAGTTTGCGCCTGAACCGAAGCCTCCGTCGTTGCGTCCGAATCCGACGCTTCTTTTTTCTTTTTGACCGACTTCGTTCCGCCCGATCCATTGCCGGCTGCAATCATGCCGGCCACGTTATCAATTAAAGTCTGCCGTGCCTTGATTTGCTCCGCCTTAAAGTCATCGAGAGCAGCCTGCAAATCGGCCACTTGCTGCCTCAGCGCGGCGTTATCGCTTTGCAACTTTGTCACATTGTCCTGGAGTGTGGCGACATCGGTCTTCATGCCGTCAACCGACGTCTTTGTCGTTTCCGAATTCGCCTGGATATTGTCCAGTTCATCCTCCGCCTTGAGCAGTTTTTCGCGCGCGGCCTCCGCGTCCTGCTGCGCGCCCGGATCCTGCGCCTGTAACCTGGGCGTCACTGAGAAACAGAGAGCGAGGCTAAGAACTCTTATCAAAAGTAGACACGGGCCGCGCCGGGAGGGCTTTTGCCTTGCGGCGAGGAGTCGAGCGAGGAGCATAGCCGAAGCTACGTGACGAGTGAGCGACAAAGCCGCAAGGCAAAGGAACCCCGGCCGAAGAGGAAAAAAGGGTTGCCTATTTTTTGGCCTCTGACTTCGTTGCTCGTCAGTCAAAGAACGCAGAGGGTATTCTCCTTCCTCGCGTCTCGTCAGAGGCCAAAAAATAAAGGCAACGCGACCCATGGCTACTTTTGATAAGAGTTCTAGTAGAAAAGCTGGGATTCTCACGGGATGAGGATGGTGATCCGAACCCTAAGGTACGAAGCCTGTTAACTTTCGGCAAGCTCAGCAAACTCCTTTTCATTCAAGACCTTGACGCCCAGCCGTTCGGCGTCATCCAGCTTCGATCCCGCGTTTTCACCCGCCACCACAAAGTCGGTTTTTTTGCTGACGCTCGAGGAGACCTTGCCGCCCGCCGCGATGATCCGCTCCTTGATATTCTTGCGCGGTTCGCTCAGCGTACCGGTCAGCACGAACGTCTTTCCGGCCAACTTCGTGCCGCCCGTTCGCGCCGCGGTTTGGTGCGCTTTCGTGTTCACCCCCGCCGCACGCAGACGGCGCAGCAGAGCCCGATTTTCCTCCTGCGCAAACCAGGTCACGATGCTCTTTGCCACCACCTCGCCGATGTCACGAACCTGGCAGAGTTCCTCCTCCGTGGTCTTTTCAATCGCCTCGAGCGTGCCGAAATGGCTGGCCAACGCGCGCGCGGCCCCGGCTCCGACGTGCAGAATGCCCAGGCCGAAAATCAGCCGCCACAGATCGGCCTTCTTGCTTGCCTCGATGCCGTCGAGGACGTTCCGCGCCGACTTCTCCGCCATCCGTTCCAGGCCGGATAATTGATCGAGCGTAAGCTGATAAAGATCGGCCGGGTCCTTCGCCAGCTTCACTTCGACCAATTGCTCCACGAGCGACTCGCCCATGCCGTCGATGTCCATCGCGCCCCGCTGCGCGAAATGCTGAATTCTCCGCTGCGTCTGCGCGGGGCATGACGGATTTGGGCAGCGCAGGAAAATGCCGTCCCAGCCGAGTTCCGTTGCGCAAGCGGGACATTGCTTCGGCGGCTCGATGGCTTTTTCTTTACCCGTGCGCGCCTCGACTACCGCGCCGAGCACCGCCGGGATGACCTCGCCCGCTTTCTCGACCGTGACGTGATCGCCGATGCGGATGTCCTTGCGCTTGATTTCCTCGAAATTATGCAGCGTCGCGCGCGATACGGTCGAGCCCGCCAGCAGCACCGGCTTTAGCTCCGCGACCGGCGTGATGACTCCCGTGCGCCCGACTTGGAACGTGACGCCTTCCAGCGTCGTCACCGCTTTTTCCGCCGAGTATTTATAAGCGATGGCCCAGCGTGGCGCTTTTGACGTGGCGCCGAGCGCATTGCGCAGCCGCCATTCGTTGAGCTTCACTACCGCGCCGTCCGTCGCGTAGGAAAAGTCCTTTCGTACCCGGTCGAGTTCCTCCACCGCGGCCAGCAACTCGGCCTTGGTCTCGGCGGTCCAGAATTTTTCCGGCACGGGCAGTCCGGTTTTCTTGATAAGATCGAGCCACTCCTGCTGCGTTGCGCATTCGACCCCGCGCAGTTCGCCCGGCCCGTAGAGCACGATGGAAAGAGGACGCTTTGCCACCAGCCGCGAGTCGAGTTGCTTGAGCGTCCCGGCGGCGGCGTTGCGCGGATTGGCGAAAGTTGCCTCGCCCGCCGCTTCGCGCTGCCGGTTCAACTTGTCGAAGGCCGCGCGCGGATAGTAGACCTCACCGCGCACTTCCAGCACCGGCGCGCGGTTTTCAATTTCCAGTGGCAACTTTCGAATGGTGCGCAGGTTTGCCGTGATGTCATCGCCCAACTGTCCGTCGCCGCGCGTGAGGCCTTGCACGAACTTGCCCTTCTCGTACCGGATGCTCACGGCCACGCCGTCGATTTTCGGCTCGATCACAAAGCCAAGCTTTTCGCCCTCCAGCGCCTTCTGGATGCGGTCGACGAACGCCTCCAGTTCCGTCGCGGAATAGGTGTTGTCGAGGCTCTGCATCGGGATCGCGTGCGCGACCGAGGTGAAGTGGGGCAGCGGCGCGCCGCCGACGCGCTGGCTCGGCGAATCGGCCGTCCGCAACTCGGGATGCGCTGCTTCCAGGTCGAGCAATTCGCGGTAAAGCCGGTCGTACTCTTGGTCCGAGACGAGCGGCTGCGCCTCCTCGTAGTAGGCGCGATCCAGCTTCCGGATCTGCTCCACCAACTCCCGATGTTTTTGGGCCGCCTTCGACATAATCCCCCATTGTAGCGGCGGTCTGCGACCGTCGCACTTCAAAATTCAGTCATCCTGAGCCAGTTCGGTGCTACCGATTTTTTGGCTGTTATTTTGCTTTGGGCGATAATTCTTCCCGCACTCTTTCGGCGAGGAAGGATTTAAGCAAAGATTGGTAGGGAATGTCCCGCTTGTGGGCCAAAATTTTCAGTTCATCGATCAACATTTGGGGCAGGCGAAGAGAAATGGTCCGGGTCGATGGCTGCAGATCGGGGAACTTGGCGCGCTTCGCCTTGGACCAATCAATAAAATCAGCCGAATCACGCTTCGTCCAAAAGCTGCGTTCTTCGCGCTCGGATTTAAACTTGGGAATTTTAGTTTTCATGTGATCGATAGCTCCGTTTCTCTTTGCTGCTCATGTCACGTGCGGAAATAACCCGAAGTGCGGTGCCGCGAACGGTAAAAACCACGAATAACAGCCTGGAAGCATCGGTTTGGCCAAGGACGTAATAGCGGGCCTCATCTTGAGAGTGGCCCTCATCGTCCGCGACAAGCAACGGCGAGTTAAAGAAGATTTCTTCGCATTCAGCCTGGGTAACGCCATGTTTGAGATAGTTTTTTTGATCATTGCCTTGATCCCATTGAAACTCGGTACAGCCAAAGAGGATTTCGTCGGGATCATCCACTGCCTATGTATACTACCATCATACACAGAAGGCAAGTTTATTCCCGGAAGGTGCAGGCGAGAGCGGAGGCGAGTTTTTGGCGGACGAGGTCGTGGGCGTCGTTGACTTCCTTTTCGGTCAGGGTGCGGTCGGCGGAGCGATAGGTGAGGGCGTAGGCGAGTGATTTTTGGTCGGCGGCGATTTTCTCGCCCTTGGGATCGCGGAAGAGGTCGAAGAGGCGGACGCTTTCGAGATTGGGTGCCTTGGCGGCGCGGATGGTTTCCTCGACCTGGGCCTGCGGAACCGATTTTGGCAGCACAATGGCGAGGTCGCGGCGGACGGGCGGGAAGGCCGGGACGGGCTGGTAGCGTTCGGGTTGCGGGGTGCGGGCAAGCCAGGCATCGAGGGCGATTTCGGCGTAGAAGACGGGAACTTTGATGCCGTGTATTTTCAGATCAGAAGCAGCGATGTGGCCTGATTCGATAATGTCTTTATCGTTAATGTTGGCGTTTTTCAGTAAAAGCGCGATGGTGCCGCTCAGATCGAAGTAATCGGCGGAGCGCTCGCCCTGATACCACGCGGCGTCCTGGGCAAGTCCCGCGACAAGGAGGCCGAGGCGAAGCGGTTCATGGGTTGCTTGGTCCCGCTTTTCATAGACGCGGCCGACCTCGAAGAGGCGGAGTTGCGCGACGCCGCGAGCGAGATTTTTCGCCGCGACCTGCAAAAGTGAGGTCTTGAGCGCGGGGCGCAGATGGGTCTGGAGTTCGCTTAAGGGATTGGCCATTTCGAGGACACTCGTGTCTTGCTGATCCACTGTCGCGAAGCGGCGTTCGATGAGGGCGTCAGTGACGCATTCGTCCCAGCCTCGAACGGCGAACGCGCGGCGTAATTTCAAGAGACGATCGTGAGCGCGATCGGCGTCGGTCTCGGGATGCAGGCCGGTGGTGACGCGGGAGGGAACGCCATCGAGTCCGTGCAGGCGCGCGATTTCCTCGATGAGATCGACTTCGCGGTGGAGGTCGTCGCGGAAGGTGGGCGGTTGCCAGACGGCTTCGTGGTCGTTTGTGGCGGAGAGTTTTTCGCAGCCGAGCCGCGTTAGGTTTTCGTCCACGATTTCAGCGGAAACTTCGATGCCGAGCAGTCCGGCGATTTTTTTCGTGCGGAGGGTGATGGGGCCGCGTCCTTTGGGTGATTCGCCGACGACGGACGATGCGGAGGAAATCGTCGCGCCGGTCAATTCGATGAGGAGAGACAATGCGCGGTCGCGTGCCGCGAGCAACGCGCCGGGATCGACGCGGCGCTCGTAGCGGTAGGAGGAATCGGAGATGAGGCCGAGTCGGCGGCTGGTGCGGCGCACGGTGGCGGGCTGGAACCAGGCGGCTTCAAGGACAATTTCGGTGGTCGAGTCGGTAACGCCGGTGGGCTTGCCGCCCATGACGCCCGCGATGGCGACGGGGCCGCTGTCATCGGCGATGACGAGGTCGTCGGGCAGCAGCGCGTAGGTCTTGTCGTCGAGCGCCTCGATCTTTTCGCCCGCGCGCGCGCGGCGGACTTCAATGACGCGTCCGGCGAGTTTTCCCGCGTCGAAGGCGTGGAGCGGCTGGCCGGTCTCGAAGAGAACGTAGTTGGTGATGTCGACGACGTTGTTGATGGGCTTGTGGCCGGTGGACGCAATCGCCTCCTGCAACCAGGCGGGGCTGGGGCCGACTTTCACGCCGATGAGATGCGTCGCACTATAATAAGGGCCGAGTTCGGGCGCGCTGAGCCGGGCCGTCCAGGTGGGAGCGGTCGCTGGAAAATGGATCGCGGGCGAAGGGTTGGCCCGGCGATTTCCCGCGCCGATGGCGGCGATTTCCCGCGCGATGCCGCGATAGGAGAGGAGGTCGGGGCGGTTGGAGGTGATTTCGACTTCGAAGAGGGTGTCTCCGGGTTGGTACTCGGAGAAGATTTTTCCGACGGGCGCGTCAGGCGGCAGGATGAGAAGGCCCTCGGCGTCCTCGGCCAGCGCGAGTTCCTTGGCGGAGCACAACATGCCTTGGGAAAGTTCGCCGCGAAGTTTTGATTCCTTGATGGCGAAGCCGCCGGGCAGCTTGGCGCCGGGCAGGGCAAGCGGGACTTTATCGCCGACTTTGTAGTTCTTTGCCCCGCAGACGATCTGGCGCGTGCCGGTGCCGTCGTTGACCTGACAGACGCTGAGCCGGTCCGCGTTGGGATGCGGTGCGGAGGAAAGAATTTGCGCGACGACGATGTGGGGACTTTCCACGCCGGTGACAGAGACGTGTTCGACCTCGGTGCCAGCGAGGGTGAGCCGGTCGAGCATTTGCGGCACGGGAACGGTGAGGTCGATGTAGCGGCTGAGCCAGTGGAGCGAGAATTTCATGGGCGAAAAAAGAGTATGCAGTATGCGCGCGCGCATATGGGATGGCAAGGTTGCGAGGTTGCCGGGAAGGGGATCGTGTGGCTATTCCCTGTGGCCCAAGCGGAGCGTAAGATCGCAAGCGATTTTATCCGGGGAACTTTTTCTTGGCGTCTCTTCGCGTGATCGAGTACGCTAGTCGTTCGCGGTCAAAAGGCGGGGTAGCCAAGTGGTAAGGCGCGGCTCTGCAAAAGCTGTATGCGTCGGTTCGATTCCGACCCTCGCCTCTCTTCCGATTTACCTCTGGAGAGTGAGATTTGCGGGGGCCGGAAACAGGT
>Ga0181537_10002041_pt1 | contig 18088 bp, 16 predicted proteins | sample PEATcosm2014_Bin_39_FD_119765 | JGI IMG/M metagenome (GOLD analysis project Ga0181537, IMG submission 119765) | Peatland microbial communities from MTU Mesocosm Facility, Houghton, MI, USA - PEATcosm2014_Bin23_10_metaG | ecosystem: Environmental > Terrestrial > Soil > Wetlands > Peat | place... | reverse complement strand
GGCACTTGCGTCATCCGCGGCTGCGTGCCGAAGAAGCTGTTGGTCTACGCCTCGCGTTTTCGCGGCGAATTCGAGGACGCCGCCGGATTTGGCTGGACGGTATCGCAAGGCTCTTTCGACTGGACGACGCTTATCGCCAATAAGGATCGCGAAATCGCCCGGCTCGAAGCGGCCTATGGCGCGACATTGGAAAAGGCCGGCGTCAAAGTCTTGAAAAGTCGCGCCGTGCTTGTTGACCCCCACACCGTGCAATTGGCGAACGGCGATCGCGTAAGCGCCGCCTATATTTTGATTTCGACCGGCGGGACCCCGAGTTACGGCGATCCTATCCCCGGGATTGAGCACGCGATTTCTTCGAACGACGCTTTCCATCTGCCGGACTTCCCACGTCGCATCGTGATTCAAGGTGGTGGTTATATCGCCGTCGAGTTTGCCGGTATTTTCGCCGGTCTGGGTTCGCATGTGACGTTGGTCTATCGCGGCGAGAATATTTTGCGCGGCTTTGACGACGATGTGCGCCAACACCTGCGCGTCGAGATGGAGGCCCACGGCATCAAAGTGATCACCGGCTGCAAAGTGACCGCGATTGAACAAGCGAGCGCACACTTGTCGGTGCATCTCTCCGGCGGCAATCACGTTACCGCCGACTGCGTCATGTTCGCGACTGGCCGTGTGCCGAACGTGACCAAGCTCGGGCTTGAGAAAATCGGCGTCGAGATCGCCAAAGGCGGCGGAATTGCGATCGACGAATATTCGCGCACAGCCGTGCAAAACATCTATGCGGTAGGGGATGTCACAAACCGCATCAATCTTACGCCGGTTGCCATCCGCGAGGGTCATGCCTTCGCCGATACCGTGTTCGGCCGCCGACCAACCGCCGTCGATCACACCAACGTGCCGACGGCTGTATTCTCCGAACCCGAGATTGGGACAGTCGGCTTGACGGAGTCCCAGGCCCGCGCGCGGCTCGGCCAGACGGACATTTATAAAGCCATGTTCAAGCCGATGAAGGCGACGCTGTCAGGCCGCGCCACGACCGTGCTGATGAAGCTTGTGGTCGACGGCTTGTCCGACCGGGTCGTCGGCTGCCATGTCGTCGGCGAGGGCGCTGCCGAGATGGCGCAGGTCGCCGCCATTGCCGTAAAGATGGGGGCCAAGAAAGCCGACTTCGATGCCACGATTGCGCTGCATCCAACTGCGGCCGAGGAATTGGTCACGATGCGCAAGAAGACCGCCAGCTACGCCCGCCAAGCGGCGGAATAGGCCGGTAACAGGCGAAAATGTAGGCCTGTCGCGCTTTTTAGCGCCCGTGTATAAGAAGCCTTCTCTGTTGGAGATAGTGTGATGTCTTTGCGGCCGAATGCGGCTAAGTGGAGCCCGGATTCGTGGCGGACCAAGCCGATTGTGCAGGTGCCGGATTATCCCGATCCCAAGGCGCTTGCCGACGTCGAGGCCCAGCTTGCCACTTTTCCGCCGCTCGTTTTTGCCGGCGAGGCGCGCAATCTCAAGAAGGCTTTGGCGCAGGTTGCGGCGGGCGATATGTTCCTGTTGCAAGGCGGCGATTGCGCGGAGAGCTTTGCTGAGCACGGCGCCAACAATATTCGCGATTTCTTCCGCCTGTTCTTGCAGATGGCGGTGGTGCTGACCTATGCGGCGGCTTCTCCCGTCGTGAAGGTCGGCCGCATCGCCGGGCAATTTGCTAAGCCGCGCACCTCGCCGACTGAGAAGCGCGGCGGTGTCGAGCTTCCGGTCTATCGCGGCGATATTATAAACGGAACCGATTTCACGCCGGAAGCGCGGACCCCAGATCCGCGCCGGCAATTGGAGGCCTATCGCCAATCCGCAGCGACGCTCAATCTGCTCCGCGCCTTTGCGGGTGGTGGCTACGCCAACCTGTCGAATGCGCACCAGTGGATGCTGTCGTTCGTCAAGGACAGTCCGCAATCCAAACGCTACCAGGATCTCGCCGGCCGGCTCACGGAGACGCTCAATTTCATGCGCGCTTGCGGTATCGATCCCGAAGTGCACCCTGAAATGCGGACGACCGAATTCTTCACAAGTCACGAAGCCCTGCTGTTGGGCTACGAGCAGGCGTTCACACGTGTCGATTCGACTACCGGCGACTGGTATTGCACGTCGGGCCATATGGTGTGGGTCGGCGATCGCACACGGCAACTCGATCACGCTCATGTCGAATATTGCCGCGGCATCAAGAATCCGCTCGGATTGAAAACCGGCCCGACGCAGAAGCCGGATGAGCTTCTAAAGCTCATCGACATACTCGATCCGGACAACGAGCCTGGCCGGCTCACGTTGATTTGCCGCGTCGGCGCGGATAAGGCCGCAGATTTGTTGCCGCCGATGGTGCGCGCGATCAAGCGCGAAGGCCGCAATGTCGTGTGGTCGTGCGATCCGATGCACGGCAATACCATCAGCTCGGTGACGGGTTACAAGACTCGCCCGTTCGACCAGATCCTCAAAGAAGTACGGACATTTTTTCAAGTTCATGCCGCCGAAGGCACTATTGCCGGAGGCGTGCATCTGGAAATGACCGGTCAGAACGTCACCGAATGTACTGGCGGTGCGCGCGCCATCAGCGAAGAAGACCTCAACGACCGCTATCACACGGTCTGCGATCCACGGCTCAATGCCGAGCAATCGCTCGATCTCGCTTTTCTGCTTGCCGATCTCTTGAAGACCGAGCGTGAGGGAAAGGCAAAACCGTTCCCGGCGGTGGCGGCGCTCTAGGCATGAACGAGCGCCCTGTCGACCGTCTTGCCATTGCCGTAGCGCAGCTCAATCCGATCGTTGGCGACGTCACCGGCAATCTCGATGGCGCGCGGAAGGCGCGCGCCGTAGCCGCGCGCGATGGCGCCGACCTTATCGCCTTCTCCGAGCTCTTCATCGCCGGCTACCCGCCCGAGGATCTGGTGCTTAAGCCGGTCTTTCAGGCTGCTTGTCGCGCCGCGATCGAAGCGCTGGCGCGCGAGACTGCCGATGGCGGTCCGGCAGTGCTGATCGGAACGCCGTGGGTCGAAGACCGCAAGCTCTATAACGCCTACGCGCTTCTTGTCGGCGGCCGCGTCGAGGCTTTGCGCTTTAAGGTCAATTTGCCGAATTACGGCGTGTTCGATGAAAAGCGTGTTTTTACGCCTGGACCTGTGCCCGGTCCGGTGAGCTTTCTTGGCGTGCGGCTTGGGTTGCCGATCTGTGAAGATACCTGGACCGACTGGGGCGACTACGAAAACGTTGTTGAAACTCTTGCGGAGACCGGTGCCGAGATTTTGCTCGTACCCAATGGTTCGCCTTACTGGCGCGACAAAATAGATGTCCGCCTCAATGTCGCGGTCGCGCGCGTCACCGAGGCAGGCCTGCCGCTGATTTACGTCAATCAGGTCGGCGGCCAGGACGAGCTCGTCTTCGATGGCGCCTCCTTCGCGCTCAATGCTGATCGCTCGGTTGCTTTTCAGCTGCCCGCCTTCCGCGAAGCGGTCGTGACCACGCAGTGGTTGCGCGCCGATGGCGCGTGGCGCGCCGCGCAAGGTCCGCTCGCAGCGGCGCAGGAGTTGGACGAAGCGGATTACACCGCGTGCGTGCTTGGGCTGCGTGATTACGTCGAAAAGAACCGCTTCAAGGGCGTCGTCATCGGTCTATCTGGCGGCATCGATTCAGCCCTGTGCGCGGCGATGGCGACCGATGCGCTAGGCGCCGATCGCGTGCGCTGCGTCATGTTGCCGTACCGTTACACCTCTCAAGCTTCGCTCGACGATGCCGCGGCGATCGCGCGCGCGCTAGGCGTGCGCTACGACATCGTCCCGATCGAAAGTGCGGTGCGCGGCCTCGAAACGGCGCTCACCAACATCTTCGCCGGCGCGCCGCGCGATGTTACCGAGGAGAATCTCCAGGCTCGCGCGCGCGGCACGATCCTCATGGCGATCTCCAACAAATTTGGCCTGATGGTGGTGACGACCGGCAATAAATCGGAAATGTCTGTCGGCTACGCCACACTCTATGGCGACATGAACGGCGGCTTCAATCCGATCAAGGATCTCTACAAGACCGAGGTGTACCGGCTGTCACGCTTGCGCAATCATTGGAAGCCCGATGGCGCGAACGGCCCTGATCGTAACGTGATCCCTGAAAACGTCATTACGCGGCCGCCGAGCGCGGAACTGCGCGAAGATCAGACCGATCAGGACACGTTGCCGCCATACGATGTGCTCGATCAGATTCTCGAACGCCTGGTCGAGCGCGAGGAATCGGCCGCCACTATCGCGGCCGCAGGCTTCGATCTCGACACCGTCCTGAAGGTCGAGCGCATGCTCAACCTGGCCGAATATAAGCGGCGCCAAGCCGCGCCCGGCGTGAAGGTTACGTTGAAGAATTTCGGCCGGGACCGGCGCTATCCGATCGTCAATCGCTTCAATGATCCCGGCACGGCAAATCCGGAACCCGACCGCGCATTGGTCAAAGGTGCGGCGATGGCCAAGGCGGGTGCGTCGGATTTCTGATCGGCCGTCTCGGCAGCCTCAGTGCGCAGTCGGCGGCGGCGCGGACATGAAGGGCGGTCCCACGACGCGTACCGGCGGCTTCTTGGCAGACGCCGGGTCGGTGGTGCCGCTCGCGGCCGTACCGCTCACAGCCGCCGGACTTGCGACGCCTGAAGCGCCGGGTTTGCCGGGCTGTTTCGGCGCCTGCGATAACGACTTGGCATTCTGGTCGGTCACGACGATGTCGCCGCTTTCAAGCGTGGTCGAATCGTCGGCGTCCTTGAGCGCATCGGCCCAGCTCTGTCCCGGGCGGCGGCACGAACAACTGGGCGTAAGTTGCGTGCGATAGTGAAAGGCATTCGGCAGCGACGTGTAAAGCTGGCCGCTGGTCGAAACCGCAACCGTCATGTCTTCGCCCGGATTGCGGAACGAATAAAGCGCGACGTCGGCCGCGGGACATAGACGATGACAGGCGCTCTCGTCCTCGGCGAAGTGAGTCGGCGCCGTCGAATACGAGATCGGGAAATAATAGCCATCGCAGGTGCGCACGCAGACGGTGTGATAGGTGCCATTTGGCGCGCCGTCGCCGGTTGCATTTGCGATCGTGCCGCCGCCGAACAGGGCATCGAAGAAACCTTGCGGGCCACCTTGTGAATTGGCTGCCGCGGTATATTGCGCGCCGCAATTATTTTGCGCCAATTGCCCGATTAGCGCGCGGCGCTGGACATTCTGATCGTCGCTGCCGCTTTGCAACTGCTGCAAGTCGCTCGTCATGCGATCGAGGTTGCCGCGCATTTGTTGGATCTGCGACGTAATTGGCCCGCATTGCGGCGACAGCGCCGAGAACAGGGCGAAGAATCCTTCCCCGGCGCAGCCGGATTTATGCGCTTGCGCCACCGCGCGGTCGAGGTCGGCCTGCTGCTTGGCGATCGCGTCCTGGGCGCGTTTGAGCTGATCGGCGCGGGCGGACTCGGCCGAGCCTTGGTCGAACGCGGCGAGTTGTCCTTGCAACCGAGAACAGATCGGATTTGCGGCCGCTTGAGGAGCCGGCGGTGGATTCGATGAGGGCTGATTGGGCGGAGGCTGGCTCGCTACCGGCTGGCTGGGCGGCGGTGGGTTTGACTGCTGTTGACTTGCCGCTTGCTGCCCCGCCGAGGGCCGGTATGGCGCGGGTTGGGGCGGCGGCTGATACGGCGCTTGGCTCGGCACGCTCTGTGCTAGCGCTGCGGCTGAGAACGCCGACATGCCAAGGCTTACGCCAAGCAGGCTATACAGCATTGCCCGGCCCAAGCCGCGTGATGTTTCGGCCATTAATAAGTCCCGATGAGTCCCGCCGCCGGTTCCGCCAGGCTGGCGGATCAAGCCCCGCAATGGTGACTAAAGTGTGGACGCGGGCGCTGTCAATCACTCGGCGTCGGGCTGGTTCTCCGGTCGTGCGCGCTCGAAGGCGTCAAGCGCCAGACAGGCTTTGTCGACACCGACGATCTTAGGAAAGTTATCGAGCGGAACTTTCAGCCGCCTGGCATTGTAGACCTGCGGCACGAGGCAAAGGTCGGCGACGGTGACCTCTTTGCCGCACGCATAAGGTCCGGGCTCGATCAGCGCTTCGAGCGCCTCGAAACCGGCAATGACCCAGTGATGGTACCAGGCGTCGATGGCGCTTTGCTGCTGCGCCATGCTGTTCTTAAGGTAGCGCAGCGGGCTGGTGTTATTAAGCGGATGAATGTCGCAAGCGATGAGTTCGGCCAGCGCGCGGACCTTGGCGCGCCCGATCGGATCCCGAGGCAGCAGCGCCGGCTGCGGATGCGTCTCATCGAGATATTCGATAATGGCGAGCGATTGGATCAGAACTTTTCCCTCGGGCGTAACCAGAACCGGCACCCGCATCTGCGGATTGACGGCACGGAACTCCGGTCGCTTGTTGTGGCCGCCATCCTTGACCAGGTGGATGGACTCCGTCTCATAGGGTATGCCTTTGAAATTGAGCGCGATGCGTACGCGGTAGGCGGCTGAGGATCTGAAGTAAGAATAGAGTTTCACGCGTCCTCCAAGTCTTCGTCTTTCGTGCCGCGGTCTTTGGGGTGCGCCTGCTCCGCTTCGGCGGCGAGTTGCACCGCATGCTCAGTGAGCTGCTGCAGAGCCCGATTGAATGCATCCCGGTCGCTCGGTTTGAGGATTTCCATAAGTCGTTCCGCGAAATCGAGCGCATGCGGCGCGAGCTCTTCGTACATCGCTCGGCCGGGGGCGGTCAGCGAGACGAAAGACTCGCGCATGTCGGCGCGATTGATGCGCCGCACCAAAAGTTTGCGCTTTTCCAAAAGCGCCACTGCGCGCGACACTTTGGTTTTGTGCATGTGGGTGTGCGCGCCGATGGTCTTGCCGTTCATGACGCCGAACTGGCCGAGAGTGACCAGCACCCGCCATTCCGGCACACCGATGCGGTAGCGCCGGGCGTAAACGCGCGACAGCGCCTGCGAGACAAGGCTCGCCACCAGGTTGAGCTGATAGGGCAGGAACTGCTCGAGCTTTAACGGCGCGTGTTCGCCGGCCTTCGCTGGGTCGGCCATATCCAAGGCCTCACGTTCCATTGCGCGTTGACCGGCCATTTGATCGCCTGCGAAGCCTATGGTTGGCGCGCCATTCCATGCCGGTGGCCCGATCGAGGACGGCTGCGATGTTTGGAAGATGAACGAACTTGCTAGCCCGCGCAACGGCGTCGCGCCGAATCGGCGGCTGGACTTGCCGGGCTGTGCGTATCGCCTGTTTTAGATTAGCGCGAACACTCGATGGCGACGACGTCGCAATTGCCGCCCTTGCAGGAGCCGGGGCCCTCGGTCGGAATGGCGCCGGTGATGTCGTCGCGGTCGACCTTGTGGAACGACAGAGCCTGGCTGAACTCGTGCGCGTGGCAATACGAGTTGGCCACCGTCGCGCCGCAGGCGCCGCCCGACGACAGGCAGCGGTCGACACCGTAGCCGTCGCCGTCGCTGGCGACGATGAAGAGCCGCTTTTCGGCTTGTGCGGCGGAGGCGCCGATGAGCACGGCTGCGACCGCGCTGGCTGCGATCAGAAAACGCATCATTGCCCCACTCGGCCCATGTCACGCCACGTCCCGGATAATGCCGGTCTCAACTAGTTTAAGGATGCCCCGGTGTGGTTAAGCTTTCGTTAAGTGACGCAATCCAACTCATGTGCGAGTGCCGGGCAACGCGCGCGCCGGTGCGCGGCCGCCATATCCACAGGGCGCGCGCGTTTTTTCCGGCCGGCGTGGCGTGAGAGCGACACTTTACCGGGACCTAGGCGGGTGGATATGGAACTTGACGACATGCTCCGCCTCAACCATTGTGCGCGCCATGGGCCGCCACAACCATATCTCCGGCATTTGCCGGCTGATTATTCGCTAGCGCAAAACGCTGGCTGCGGCCGTCTATTCTCATCATCGAGATCTAGGACACGCCCGGCCAGCAGGCTGAAGGGTGTACAACTGCGCGCGTTAAATCCGCGCCTAATGTGATTCGATGCGATGGACCTGAGACTCTACGATACACTGACTCGCGAGAAGCGGGTGTTCACGCCGCTCGATCCGGCCAACGTGCGCATGTATGTGTGCGGGCCGACGGTCTACGATTTCGCGCATATCGGCAACGCCCGGCCGGTGATCGTGTTCGACGTGCTGTTCCGGTTGCTTCAGTATCTGGCGAAGCAAGGCGTTTGGGATGGCGGCAAGGGCGAGACTAAAGTCACTTACGTCCGCAACATCACCGACGTCGACGACAAGATCAACGCGCGCGCGGCGGAGGACTATCCGGCGCTGCCGTTGAACGAAGCCATCCGGAAGGTCACCGAACAAACCGACAAACAATTCCACGATGACGTCGCCGCGCTCGGCGGCCTGCCGCCGACTGTTGAGCCGCGCGCCACCGAACACATCGTCGAGATGCGCACGCTGATCGAGCGGCTGGTCGCGTCCGGGAACGCCTATGTCGCCGAAGATAATGTGCTGTTCAGCGTGCCGTCGGATCCCGACTACGGCGAATTATCGAAGCGGCCGCTCGACGAGATGATTGCCGGAGCGCGTGTCGAGGTCGCGCCCTATAAGCGCAGCCCGACCGATTTCATTCTGTGGAAGCCGTCAAGGCCCGGCGAACCGGCGTGGCCGTCGCCCGCGGGGATAAAGACGCCCGGCCGCCCGGGCTGGCACATCGAATGTTCGGCGATGTCGTGGAAATATCTCGGCGAGATGTTCGACATTCACGGCGGCGGCATCGATCTCGTCTTTCCGCACCACGAAAACGAAATCGCCCAATCGCGCTGCGCCTTCCATACGCCGGTGATGGCAAATTACTGGATGCACAACGGCTTTCTTCAGGTCGAAGGCGAGAAGATGTCGAAGTCGGTCGGCAATTTTGTGACGGTCCACGAATTATTGACGGGTTGGAATGGATTTCAATGGCCAGGGGCGGTGCTGAGGTTTGCGATGCTTTCGACTCATTATCGGCAGCCGATCAATTGGACGCAGCAAAAGCTCGAAGAGGCCGCAATAACGCTCAGCACGTTTAGACAAAAGTGTTTTGATGACGGCGGCGCGAAGCCGGTAGATGAAGTACTCGATGCACTAAAGGATGATTTGAATACGCCGCAGGCGATTGCGGAGCTTCATAAGCTTTTTGATAGAAGTCAGAGAGGGCTGGTATCCTCGGCGGCAGTTCGTTCGACCTGCAGATTTCTAGGAATCAATGTGGCGGAGGTTGATCTTACAAAAAAGATTCTGAAGCAGATCGACGAGGCTACAGTTGCAACGTTGATCGAGAAAAGGTCGGCTGCGCGCGAGGCAAAGGACTTCGGAGAGTCCGACCGCATCCGCGACGAACTCGCCAAAATGGGCGTCGTGCTCAAAGACGGCAAAGACGGCACCACTTGGGAGATCGCGCGATGAGCGCCGGTGCTCTCCCGAAACTCGCGATGCGGCCGATGCTGCCGGCGGATGTGCCGGTGCTGGCGGAGATTTTCCGCGCCAGCATTGAAGAACTGACCATGGACGACTACAACGAAACGCAGCAGGCGGCGTGGGCATCCTCGGCCAACGAGGAACAGGAATTCGGCGCCAAGCTTGAGGGCGCGCTGACGTTGGTTGCGACTTTCGGCGGCGCTCCGGTGGGCTTCGCGTCGCTCGCCGACAATGCACGCGTCGATATGCTCTATGTGCATCCGACGGCGACAGGGCAGGGCGCTGCCGCCATGCTGTGCGACGCGCTGGAGAAGCTCGCAACTGCACGCGGTGCTAAGGAATTGACCGTCGATGCGAGCGACACGGCGCGCGGCTTTTTCGAAAAACGCGGATATTCGCCGCGCACCCGCAACACCATAACGGTCGCGGGCGAATGGCTCGCCAACACAACGATGACCAAACAACTTGGGGTCAAGGAGAGCGCATCATGAAACGTGCCGACTCGCCGTTCCAGCGCCATTGGCTCTATTATTTGACCTTGAAATATACGGTGATCGCCGTGGCGGTCGTCTTCACCTTCTACACCGTCTATCGGCTTTATCGCGGCTAGGATCGGAGGACCAGCGTCATGACCGAACCGCGCTCGACTTTTCTCGGCCTGCGCACCCATCATCTCGTGATCGCGCTCGTGGCGATACTGATCGCGGTTGCCTTGGCCGCGAACTATCATCTGTGGTGAGACGGTAATATGGCGCGCGAGCGGCTTTATTTGTTCGACACCACGCTGCGCGACGGCGCGCAGATGAATGGCGTCGACTTCACACTTGCCGACAAGCTCGTCATCGCTCGGATGCTCGACGAGCTCGGCATCGACTACATCGAAGCCGGTTATCCCGGCGCCAATCCGACCGACACGAATTTCTTTGCCGAGCGGCGGCCGATGCAGTCCCGGCTTACCGCGTTCGGCATGACGCGTCGGCCGGGCCGCTCGGCTTCGAACGATCCCGGGTTGGTCGCGCTGCTCGATGCCAAGGCCGACGCCATCTGCTTTGTCGCCAAGGCTTGGGACTACCACGTGCGCGTCGCACTGGAGACGACGGAAGAGGAAATGCTCGCCTCGGTCCGCGACAGCGTGCGTGCGGCCAAGGCAAAAGGCCGCGAAGTGCTGCTCGATTGCGAGCATTTCTTCGACGGCTACAAGGCCAAGCCCGCTTTCGCGCTGGCTTGCGCCAAGGCGGCCTATGATGAGGGAGCGCGCTGGGTCGTGCTGTGCGACACCAATGGCGGTACGCTGCCGCACGAGGTCGAGCGCATCGTCGGTGAGGTTTGCGCCAAAATCCCAGGCGATCATGTCGGCATCCACGCCCATAACGACACCGAGCAAGCGGTGGCGAATTCGTTTGCCGCGGTGCGCGCCGGCGCGCGGCAAATCCAGGGCACGCTCAACGGGCTTGGCGAACGCTGCGGCAATGCCAATCTCGTTTCCATCATCCCGACGCTGAAGCTCAAACCCGAATACGACGACAAATTCGAGATCAGCGTGTCGAACGAGGCGCTCGGCCGTTTGGCGCATGTCTCGCACGCGCTCGATGAATTGCTCAACCGCGCGGCGGATCGTCATGCGCCTTATGTCGGCGAGAGCGCCTTTGCCACCAAGGCCGGCATCCACGCCTCCGCCATCATGAAGGAGCCGGCGACTTACGAGCACGTCGCGCCGGAGCGTGTCGGCAATAAACGAAAGCTCCTGGTCTCCGATCAGGCTGGCCGCTCCAACGTGCTCGCCGAGCTCGACCGCATCGGGCTTGCGATCGATAAAAACGATCCGCGCGTCCTGCGGCTGCTCGACGAGGTCAAGGAGCGCGAAGCGACCGGCTACGCTTACGAGGCGGCCGACGCGTCGTTCGATCTTCTCGCTCGGCGCCTGCTCGGTCAATTGCCGCACTATTTCGATGTCGAGAAATTCGATGTCAATGTCGAGCAACGTAATAACGCCAAGGGCGAGCGCATCACCGTGAGCCAGGCGGTGGTCAAGCTGAAGGTCGGCGATGACGAATTCATCTCGGTCGCCGAGGGCATCGGGCCGGTCAATGCGCTTGATTTGGCCTTGCGTAAGGACCTCGGCAAATATCAGAGCTTCATCACCGGGCTCGAACTGACGGACTATCGCGTGCGCATTCTCAACGGTGGCACTCAGGCCGTCACCCGGGTTCTAATCGAGAGCACCGATGAAACCGGCGATCGCTGGACCACGGTGGGCGTCTCGCCGAACATCATCGACGCGTCATTCCAGGCGCTGATGGATTCCATCGTTTACAAGCTGGTGAAGTCCGGCGCGCCGGCGTGAGGAAGGGCGCTCATGATCGACCATGTTTCCATCGCGGTGCGCGACCTGAAAAGCGGCGCGGCGCTTTACGCCGCGCTGCTGGCGCCGCTCGGCTTGACGAAATTGCGCGAGTGGCCCGACGCGGCCATCGGCTTCGGCAAGAAATATCCGGAATTTTGGATTAACAAGCGCGCGGCGATGGACCGCGTGGCTGATGACAGCGGCGTGCATATCTGCCTGCGCGCCCCCGACAGCGCGGCGGTCGATGCTTTCCACGACGCCGCGCTCAAAGCGGGCGCCACCTCGGACGGCGCGCCGGGGCTGCGCAAAAAATATCACAGCAACTATTATGCGGCCTTCGTCCGTGACCCCGACGGCAATCGTATCGAGGCGGTGACGTTTTTGCGGGATGCGCGATAGCGCGGGTTACAGCCGGTCCGCCGGAATCGTCATCGTCTCCTCCGCACCGGTCACGCCGCGCGCCGCGTCATTCAGCTTGGGCAAGATTTCCTCGATGCGGTCGGCGACAATGAAATTGATGCGTAGCGCGTCCGGTACGAACTCCTGCTCGCGCATATGCGCGAGCAGCGCCAGTAACGGATCCCAGTAACCGTTGATGTTGGCGAAAAGGATCGGCTTCTTGTGGCGGCCGAGCTGGGCCCAAGTAAGCTGTTCGACGATTTCCTCGAGTGTGCCAATGCCGCCGGGCAGAGCGATGAAGGCGTCGGCGCGCTCGAACATTTTACGTTTGCGCTCGTGCATATCGCGGGTAACGATAAGCTCTTGCGCGAGTCGCCGCGGACGTTCCCGCTTGGTCAGGAATTCCGGAATAATTCCGATCACGTCGCCGCCGTGCTGCAGCACGGATTCGGCAACCGCGCCCATCAGGCCGACCGAGCCGCCGCCATAGACGAGCCGAACGCTGTTCTCAGCGAGGATTTTGCCGAGGTTCTCGGCGGCTTCGACGAAAGCCGGGTCGGTCCCCGGGCTCGATCCGCAATAGACGCAAACCGCATTGATTTTGCTCATTGATTAGTTCTTGGATTCATTCTCATTGAGTCCTAGATGTGGCGTCGATTCGCATCCACTGCAAGCACTTTGGGCAGCACGCTTCATCCACGTGCAGGGGGCGGTGAAAGCCACTATATCACTGCAAATACTTCATGAGGGACGGCTGCGGCCAGTTGCGGCCCGCCCAGGGTTTTATTTTACGATGAGCGATTTCCAGCGGCCGGTAGGGCATCAAAAGCACGAAGTCGCGGGCGACGGCGGGGCTTTGCTGGCCACGCTGATGAGTCTGTGGCCTTATATTTGGCCGGCAGACCGGCGCGACCTCAAGGCTCGCGTGGTCTTTGCGACCGTTCTTCTTTTCGTCGCCAAGCTTGCCACCATCGCGGTGCCCTTCACCTTCAAATGGGCGACCGATGCGCTAGCGGGCCGCGGCACCGCGCCATTAGCGCCGGACAATTGGCTCGCCTGGGCGCTCGCCGCGCCAGTGGTGATGACGCTTGCTTACGGCGGCACCCGCATCGTTATGGGGATTATCACGCAATGGCGCGACGGTATTTTCGCCAAAGTGGCGATGAATGCGGTGCGGCGGCTGGCGATACTTACCTTCGAGCACGTGCATCTGCTGTCGCTGCGCTTTCATCTCGAACGCAAGACCGGCGGGTTGACGCGCGTCCTGGAGCGCGGGCGCAACGCTATCGAAACCATCGTGCGCATGGTGCTGTTGCAGCTTGCGCCGACCATCGTCGAATTGGTCCTGGTCGTCGCCGTGCTGCTTTTGCATTTCGACTGGCGCTACGTCGTCATCGTCGGTCTCACCGTTGCGCTGTTCATGTGGTTCACCTACGTGGCGACCGAGTGGCGTATCGGCATTCGCCGCAAGATGAACGAGAGCGACACCGACGCCAACGCAAAGGCGATCGATTCGCTGCTCAACTATGAAACCGTCAAATATTTCTCCGCCGAGACGCGCGAGGCCAAGCGTTACGACCGATCGATGTCGCGGTATGAGGAAGCCAGCGTCACGGCCTACACGTCGCTTGCCGTTCTCAATGCCGGGCAGGCGGTCATTTTTACGATCGGCCTCGCGGCGGCGATGGTGTTGTGCGCCCACGGGGTCGAACAGCACACCAACACGGTGGGCGATTTCGTCATGATCAATGCCATGATGATCCAGCTCTATCAGCCGCTGAATTTCATGGGCATGGTGTACCGCGAGATCAAGCAGGCGCTGATCGACATCGAAAACATGTTTTCACTGTTGGGCCGCAAGCCGGAGATCGAAGACCACCCCGGCGCGCGGCCCTTGGAGGTGCGCACCGGCACGATCCGCTTCGAAAACGTCTCGTTCGCCTATGAACCGGCGCGGCCGATCCTCAAGGGCTTGAGCTTCGATGTCGCGGCTGGGCACACGGTTGCCATTGTCGGTCCCTCCGGCGCCGGCAAGTCGACAATTTCGCGGCTTTTATTCCGCTTCTATGACGTCACGGGCGGCCGCATCCTGATCGATGGCCAGGATATCCGCGACGTCACGCAGACCTCATTACGGGCCGCGATCGGCATGGTCCCCCAAGATACGGTGCTGTTCAACGACACTATCCGCTACAACATCCGCTACGGCCGCTGGGATGCAAGCGACGCGGAAGTCGAGGAGGCAGCCGGCCTGGCGCAAATCGATGGCTTTATCCGGCAAGCTCCCAAGGGTTATGAGACCGAGGTCGGCGAGCGCGGGCTGAAACTTTCGGGCGGCGAGAAACAGCGCGTCGCCATCGCCCGCACCATTCTCAAAGCACCGCCGATTTTGCTGCTTGATGAGGCCACCTCTGCTCTCGACAGCCACACCGAGCGGGATATCCAGGACGAGCTCGATCGCGTATCGCGTAACCGCACCACGCTCGTCGTCGCGCACCGGCTTTCGACCATTATCGGAGCTGACGAGATTCTGGTGCTCAATCACGGTGTGATCGTTGAGCGCGGCACGCATCGCGATCTGCTATCGCAGGGTGGCCTCTATGCCAGCATGTGGAACCGGCAGCGCGAAGCCCAGATGGCGCGCGAGATTTTGGCCGAGGTCGGGGAGGACGACGTTGCGCCGATCAACAATCCGTCGGAAGCGACGCTGGAAAGCCCCGCGGACCCTGAGCTTCTCCCCGCAGCCGATGCCGCCGAATAGCCCGACGAATAGCCCAGCACCGTACAAATGTCCGTCATAGACTCGATCCGCAAGCAACTCGCGCCCATCCATCCGGAAGGCTATCCGTTTATCGGTGGTTTTGCGCTGGTAAGCCTCATTCTGTTCTGGCTGTGGACGCCGCTCGGCTGGATCGGCACGGTGGCGACACTGTGGTGCGTTTATTTCTTTCGCGATCCGCCGCGCACGACGCCCGTGCGCGAGGGACTCGTGATCGCGCCGGCGGACGGGCGCGTTAGCCAAGTCGCCAATGCCGTGCCACCGCCCGAGCTCAATCTCGGCGAGCGACCGCTACCGCGCATTTCGATTTTCATGAGCGTGTTCGATTGTCACGTCAACCGCAGTCCCGTCATCGGCCGCATCGAACGCATCGTCTATCGCGCCGGAAAATTCTTAAGCGCCGATCTCGACAAGGCGAGCGAGGACAACGAACGCAATGCCTTCGTGATCGTCACAGCCACGGGCCAGCGCATCGTGGTCATTCAGATTGCGGGCCTTGTAGCACGACGGATCGTGCCGTTTGCGCGAGAAGGCGAAACGGTCAGCGCCGGCCAACGCATCGGCTTAATCCGGTTCGGCTCGCGGGTAGACGTTTATTTGCCCGAAGGGTCACGCTTTTTGGCCGCGCAAGGGCAGACGGCTATCGCCGGCGAGACAGTGCTGGCCGACCTCGGCGCCATCGAGGCGGGACGTACATTTCGCGTGACCTGAGAGGGCGTTAACGAATACGACGCAATGCGTGGCGAGCGATGCCACAAACGGCTATAGTCGTGTAATCGAGGTAGCAATTTTGGCCACGCAACAGCCCGGCTCCCGGCGTCCACGTCTGCCGTTATCGCAGCGGCGCTTCCGCCCGATTCCCGTACGCACGCTGGCGCCGAATCTCATCACCTTGCTGGCGTTGTGCGCCGGGTTGACCGCCATTCGCATGGCGTTCGAAAACCGTTACGTGCTGGCACTCGCGGCCATCGTCTTTGCGGCGATCCTTGACGGCATTGACGGCCGCCTGGCGCGGTTTCTCAAAGGTACCTCGCGCTTTGGCGCCGAACTCGACAGTCTCTCCGACTTCGTCAATTTCGGCGTCGCGCCGTCGCTGATCCTGTATTTCTGGGATTTGCATTATTTGAAATCGGCAGGCTGGATCGCCGCCATGGTCTTTGCGATCTGCGCCGGGCTTCGGCTCGCCCGTTTCAATGTCATGATCGACGATCCCGATAAGCCGGCCTGGACCAGCAACTTCTTCGTCGGCATGCCAGCGCCGGCGGGCGCCATCACGGTGCTTTTGCCGATCTATGCCGTGTTTCTCGGCATGCCGCGGTCGGCGTTCCTGACCTGGCTGACATTGTTCTACACGCTCGCAATCGCTCTGCTGATGGTGTCGCGATTGCCGGTGTTTTCCGGCAAGCGCGTCGGGACGCGGGTGCCGCCCGAAATGGTCGGTCCGATCATCGTCATGGTCGTGCTTTCGATCGCGCTGCTCATGGCCTATCCATGGATTGTGCTTACCGCCGGGACGCTCGCTTATCTCGTCGCTTTGCCGTTCGGATGGCTGTCCTATCGCGGCTATGAGCGGCGGTCCCGCGACGGTCGTACGGAGCTGGCATTAGAGGCAGTGCCGGAGCCGGCGGCACCCACAATGGCACCCGGCATGGTGCGGCCCGCCGACGATGACGACGATCGTCCATCGCGGCTGAATTGAACGACAGCCCCGCCATCGGCGGACTTCGCGGGGGATTTTGTTGATGGTCGTTGCCCGCCGCACATTTCTGGCCTCGACAATAGCGTCGGTCGCGGCACCTGCAGTGATGCGGCTGGCGCAGGCAGATGCGCCCGCGATAACGCTGAAGCTGCACCATTTCCTATCCTCGGTCTCGAGCGGGCACGACAAATTCCTGGTGCCGTGGGCGCGTCAGATCGAAGCCGACTCGGGCGGGCGGCTTCGTATCGACATTTTCCCATCGATGCAGCTAGGAGGCGCCCCGGCGGCTTTGTTCGATCAGGCGCGCGACGGCGACGCCGATATCGTCTGGACTGCGCCGAGTCTGACACCCGGCCGCTTTCCGAAAATCGAAGTTTTTGAATTACCGTTCGTCACGTCGCGCCGCGCGCTCGTCAGCTCCAAGGCGATTTCGGATTTTGCCGCAGTCTATCTCAACGACGAGGTCAATGAGGTTCATCCACTCTCGTTTTCGTGCGCGGATCGCAGCGTCATCCATGCCAATGCGCCGGTGCGAACGATCGAGGATATCAAGGACCTGAAGCTGCACGTGCAGACGCGGCTGGCCGGCGAGGCGATGCGGGTACTGGGTGCCGAGCCGGTGCCCATGCCGTTCGGTCAGATTGCGCTGGCGGTCACGGCGGGTGTCGTCAATGGCTGCGTGGATCCTTGGCATTTAGTACCACCGCTGCGCCTGAATGACCTCCTCAAGGCTCATACCGAGTTTTCCGATCTGTCTCTGAGCACCACGGCCTTCGTGCTGGCGATGAACAAAGCGAGCTATGACCGGCTGCCGCGCGATCTCAAAGCAGTGATCGACCGCAATTCGGGTCAGGCCGCGGCTGCCATGGCCGGCGCCATGTGGGATGTTCAGGCCGACGCAGTTGCCACTGACGTTGTCCAGCGCGGCGGTGTCATCGTGACGCTTCTGCCGGAGGCCGTTGCGCATTGGCGCAAGGCAACGGAGCCTGTGGTCGATGGCTGGCTGAAAAGCATGAAGGAGCAAAAGGCCGATGGCGGCAAGCTGCTCGCTGGTGTCCGCACGCTTTTGGCCAAATACGCCAATGAGCCGGAACCGCAACCGGCGCGATCTCCGCCATCGGTGGGACAACCAACCGCCGCGCAGTCCGATGCGCATCCGGACACCAAGACCGATATCAGCGCGACACCCAAAATGGATATGCCACCGGCGCAGCCGCCGGCTGCCCTTGTCAAACCGGCTCAGCCGGGCGCGGCGGCACCGCACGTGGCCACGCGGGCTCCAGCGCCTGCGCCAGTGCCGTCAGCCGCAGCACCTACACCGTCGATCACAGCGCCCGTGCCTGCGACAGCACCCGTCGCCGTCCCGGCACCCTCGACGGCTGCGACTGTGCCGGTAGCAAAGCCTGTTCCGATTGCGCCGCCGCCGTCG
>Ga0181537_10002039_pt1 | contig 18092 bp, 17 predicted proteins | sample PEATcosm2014_Bin_39_FD_119765 | JGI IMG/M metagenome (GOLD analysis project Ga0181537, IMG submission 119765) | Peatland microbial communities from MTU Mesocosm Facility, Houghton, MI, USA - PEATcosm2014_Bin23_10_metaG | ecosystem: Environmental > Terrestrial > Soil > Wetlands > Peat | place... | reverse complement strand
GAATGAGCCCAAGCGCCTGCTGACCTTCGATTCCGCAAGCGACGGGTTCGGCGGTCATGTGGACGCGCTGTATGAGCATGTTGATATACTTCGGGCGACTCTTGCGAGTCTGATACCGTCCATGCTGCCGCCTCCACAACGATGACACTCGCACAAAAGATCTCCACGCTGCTGCTGACGCTGCTGCTTGCATTGGCGGCCTTCGGCTGGTGGAAGACCGCGCCGCCCACGGCCAAGGTGACGCGGCAGCGAGCCGCGGCGTTGGCGGCGGCTGAACTGGTCGATCAAAGCACCTACAACACGGCGCAGCGATTGGCACAGCTCGCCGATACTCCCGAAGAGCAAAGCTATGCGCAATCAGCGTTGCGGGTCGCCGATCATGCCCTGGCTTTCGCGTTCACGACCGCGCTGCGCGACGTCGAGGCACATCCGCCCGCCTTGAGTCCCGAAGCGCTGCAAATCCAGGATAGGATCCGCAAGTCGCAAGTATTGCTCGATGCCGATCAGCAACGAGTGACCGAATTGGCCGGCACACTGGCGCAGGCAAAGGCCGGGCAGAAAGACTCCCTGCAGGATGAGTTGGATCTCGCTCAGTCGCAACTCGATCTGGATAAGGACGAACTCGAAGAGGCCAATCAAGACCTGATCGAGGCAGGAGGCAACCAACAGAAGCGCATTGAAGCTTTGCAGCAGGAGCACGATGCCCAGGTCAAAGCGCGCACGGCCGCGCCGGCCGGCGCCGCAGCCCCGGCTGCCACCTCCGGCGCAGCCTCCTTCGAGAAGCGCGGCGCATTCGGCCGGTTGATCGAGTGGCGTCACCTCTGGCTGAAACAACAGGAGCTGTTCGACGCGCAGTCGAGCGCCGCCCAGAAGGCGGCGAATCTGGCCGGGCGACGCACAGCTCTCGCGGCCGCTCTCGAAAGAGCCAAGAGCGGGATCACGGAACTCGCGCAACACACCAAGAGCGCCAAACAACAAGGCACCGCGGCCGCGCCCGTGGCACGGGTGCAGCATACGCACGAGGACGCAGCGGCACTGCTGAATCAGACGAAGGTGATCGCAGCCGACCAGAAGGTGCTGACCTTGCTCGATCGGCGCACCGCCGATCAGAGGCAGCTGGATTCGATCTACGGCCAGTGGTCCGCGCTGGTCACGCTGCAAGCGCACACGTTGGCGCACTCTCTCCTGCTGAGCGCCTTGATCGTCATCGCCATATTGATCTTGGTGATGCTGCTCGACGGCTGGACGCAACGACTGCTCGACAATCCAAAGCTGGATCGGCGACAGGTGGAAACTTTGCGCAGCATCGCGCGCGTCACTCTGAGAGTCGTCGCCGTGGTCATCATCCTGCTGATCCTCATCGGCCTGCCGACGCAATTCGGCACCATGATCGGCATCGTCGGCGCAGGGCTTACGGTCGCGCTCAAGGACTTCATCGTCGCGTTCTTCGGATGGCTGATGCTGATGGGCCGCAACGGCATCCGTCTCGGCGACTGGGTGGAAATCAACGGCGTCAGCGGCGAGGTCGCGGAACTCGGCATGTTTCATACGGTGTTGATGGAGACCGGCAACTGGAGCGATGCCGGACATCCCACCGGCCGGCGCGTGACCTTCACCAACAGCTTCGCCATCGAAGGGCACTATTTCAATTTTTCGACTTCCGGACAGTGGCTGTGGGATGAGTTGCAGGTGGTCGTGCCCGCCGGCCGCGACCCCTACCCGATCGTCGACGCCATCACCAAGCACGTGGTGGAGGCGACGGCGGAGAGCGCGCGCCAGGCCGAGCAGGAATGGCAACGCGCGGTCCCGGCGCAACGCGGCAAGGTCTTCTCAGGCACGCCCGGCGTCAACGTCAAACCCGTTGTCGGCGGAATAGAAATCGCAATCCGTTACATCACGCGCGCCAACGAACGCTATCTATTGCGGGCCAAGCTGTACCAAGCGGCGGTCGACCTCTTGGGAGACAAATATTCGGCGCCGCAGCCGGCCACGGTATAATGCCCGCCGGCGACGCCGGCTTAGCACAGTGGTAGTGCAACGGTTTTGTAAACCGTAGGTCGGGGGTTCGAATCCCTCAGCCGGCACCAACAAGGCTTCCAAGAACGTCCAGAGACGTCCACTACGTAAGCTAAAACCATAATCGCATGCCACGGCCACAAACAGTATGGCTGCGGCGCGGACCTTGGCTCCGATCGGCCAACGTCTCGGAGACCATGGGCGCTGACGGATGTGCCGATCCATCCCCATGACCGGGTTCGCGGCAAGGTTGAGCTCCCGCTCGGCCATGTGGGTCACTTTTGGCTTACCGTGGCTTTCGCTTGAGTTTGCCGGCGAGCAGTGCAAGTTGGCCCGGCTCGACGAATCCTGAATCCACAAGACCCAGTAGCACCCGTTGAAGCGAGCCGCCACAGAACCTCTCGACAATACTTTGCACAGCGCTGGCTGCTGTGGTCTCAGCCGACTCCTTAGCGCGATAGATGAACGTGCCGCTCACCACCGAGTGAGTCACGTAGCCCTTCTCCTCCAGACGCCTGAGCACGGTGCGGATGGTTGGATCCTTCAGTTTGCGGGCAACATGCTTTCGCACAGCCAATGCAGTCAATTCGCCTTGCGCCCAAAGGATTGTGAGGAGTTCGTGCTCAAGATCGCCGAGTGGGGGTAGCGAGCGCTTCATGCTGTGACTCGTGGTAACATGTGACGTCTTGTAACACTATTGCCGGCGACAATGCAAACCAGGCGGATTCAAAGGCGTTGCTCCGGGTCTTGCCGTCAGGGGCACGAACGACAATAACCGGTTCATAATCGGAAAACACCCAAGCCAGTGATTGCGACATCCCTTTCGATGGGGGTAGGGTTAGCGCGGCAGATCCGGATACGCCGTAGCTTCCGAACACTGAGAGAGCATCGCAAATGTGAAGTTCATGCCTGTGGTCTGGTCTGCTCTCTGGCGCAACCGCGCGGAGTCGGTACTCACGCTGCTTGCGCTGTCCGTGGCGTTTGCGCTGTTCAGTGTGATGATCGCGATCAATGCAGCCTATGAACGTGCCATCGACGACACCCGAATAGACCGCTTGATCGTGAGTTGCGCCTTCGACTGCGGGACCATACCGCTGAGCTACCGCGAACAGCTGGCCCGTATCGATGGGGTCAGCGCTGTAGGGGGCGAATTGTGGGTTGGTGGCGGCAAGGACACGAATGAGCACCACCTGACCACGGTCACCTTCATGGACGAGGGAATGCGCTCGGCGTGGCCGGAGCTGCCAATGACCCCTGCAGATTGGCGCGCTCTCGACATCTCTCCCACCGGCATCTTCCTGACTCGCACCGCGGCGGCGCGTCGTAATGCCCGCATTGGGGACACCATGACGATGAACGCGACGCCGGGCACCGGCACGGACGGCTCCGGCACGTGGTTCTTTACCGTCTTGGGTTTCATCGCGGACCCCAAGGGCTGGGGGCAGCAGTGGTCCCCGGACATGATCGTCGGGAATCTGCGTTACTTCCAGAATTCGGGTAATGCTGACGAGCGAGGCCTGGTCAATTACCTGCGAGTTGCGGTAGACCGACCGGAACACGCGCGCGCCGTCTGTCGTGAGATCGAAGTGCGGTTCACGAACGCGACCCCCGCGCTGTCCTGCGTTCCGGCGAAAGAGAATGCCGAGGAGCAGATGGACGCGAACATCAATATGCGGCAAATCAGTCTCGCAATCGCGGCGGCGGGTCTTTTCATGATCCTGTTTTTGTGCGCGAACGGCACTGCCGAGTCAGTCCGCGAGCGACTCTCGGAGTTCGGAATCCTGCAGGCCATCGGATTTGCGAATGGCCGAATAGCGTGGCTGGTGGTACTTGAAGCGGCCGCCCCGACGATTCTGGCCGCTCTGATCGGCAGTGCAGTCGCGCCCGTTGTCTGCATGATCCTTTCGCACCTCGCGATCAAAGGAGTGATCAATCTACCCGCAGTGCGAGCGTCGCCAGTGGCGCTTGGTTGGGCGTTAGCGGCAGCTCTGCTCATTGCACTGTTGAGCGCAGTGGCGCCGCTGTACCGGTTGCTGCGCACGGACGTTGCCATGATGATTGCCAGACGATGAGCGAGTTGCGCCAAATCGCGGCGGTCTGTGTGGTTGGCATTGGCACCCTTCGCGACAGGTACGTTCCAGCGCTAGTCATCGTCGTCGGCATGGCGTGCGTCGTCGGGGTACTGACCTCGATGCTGTCAGTAACTGATGGTTTGACGCGCGCCTATCTCAGAACCGAAGACGCGGCGCGTGCCATCGTATGGGCCGACGGAGCCCGGTTCGACCAGAGCCGTAGCCTAAAACCCGACGTCATCGGAACGATTCTCGATGCTCCGGGCATAGCCAGGGAGGCCGACGGTGTACCGCTTGCGGACCCTGAGTTCTTGATGTGGCTGCCGCCGGTAGAGGGATTCGCCGCCGGCTCCCTCCAACTGCGTGGCATTGGTCCCGCCGGCCTCGCACTGCGTCCCGCCTTTCGGATCGTGGCGGGCCATATGTTCGGTACAGGCACGCGGGAGTTGGCGGTGGGCGTGGGCGCGGCACGCAAATTCGGTCTCCACGTAGGCAGCGAAGTGCGGCTGCGGGACGGCAAGTGGCGCATCGTCGGGGTCTTCAGTTGCGGCGCCGATATCATCGAAAGCTATCTCGTTGGCGATGCGCCGACCGTCATGACCGCGCGCAGAAGCCCCGGCTTCGCCCAGGTGATTGTGCAACTCGTGGATACTCAGGCATACCCCGGATTCCAAAAGTGGCTCATGGAAAATCCTGCGATCGATGTCAGCGTCGAACGCAAGGCGGACTACGATCTGCGGGTGGTCGGAGCGGATACCTCTTTCTTCACACGAATGTCCTACATCATTGGCGCAATGATGGCGCTCGGCGCATTGTTCGGTGTCGTGAAGATCATGTACGGCGCGGTACGGGCGCGCACGCGCGAGATCGGCACGCTGCGCGCCATTGGTTTCGGCTCAACACCGGTTGCCTTGTCTGTTCTCCTTGAAGCGGCGTTGCTTGGTGCAGTCGGCGCAGTCGTAGGTGCCGCGATAGCTTGGCTGATATTCGATGGCCGTGAAATGTGGGTGTGGGGTGCATTCAAACTGCACGTCTCACCGCACCTGTGGCTGCTCGGGCTCGCATGGGCGATCATTACCTCGCTACTCGGCGGTCTCGCTCCCGCGCTGCGCGCCGGACGTCTGCCGCCGTCCGAGGCGCTTCGAGCCGAGTAAGGGGAATCGGCCCGACGTAGCGCCGCGACCGCAGGTAAAACGGTGAGCCTAAGAGTCGGTACACTCATAGCCGTCGCGCACGGGCTCGCCAATGAAAGCGACGGCAGCAGCGTCGTAAGTGTTTTCTCGGCTGCCACGGGTGTCGTCGTTCATAGTATTCCGGAGCCGATGGGTGGCGGTGGGTATACGAGAATTGCGTTTTCGGCAGATGGAAAACTGCTTTGTTAGGACTTTTGATTCGGCCCGACCGCCTACGACGGCGTGGCAAAAGCCGAGAAAGTGCATTTTCAACGGCGGAGTCAAAGAATACAAGTACGTTATTGATAATATTAAGAAATAACGCCAAGATCTCCGGTACTCTCACCGGGATTCGAGCCGCAAAACCCCGGAAGGCCGAGATTCTGGCAAATAAGATTGAATATCGTGCGTGGGGTCCGGTCCATGGGTAGCGAGGTGTTGTGCAGAGGCCCAGTTTGCGCTGCCAAGCGCCATAGGTCATGCTCGCAATTCTAGAGCCAGAACCCGGACACAACGCCTTGGTCAACGAACCGGGGCTTGATGGCGCCCCATCCGCTCAGGGCAGCCAGCGAGCCGTCTTTCTCAGCTATGCCTCGGAAAACGTCGACGCCGCGCAGCGGATCTGCGCGGCTCTGCGCGCCGCCGGGATCGAGGTCTGGTTTGATCAGAATGAGCTTCGGGGCGGCGACGCCTGGGACGCGGCGATCAAGCAGCAAATCAAGGCCTGCGCGCTATTCATCCCGATCATCTCGGCGCATACGCGCGCGCGCGCTGAGGGTTACTTTCGGCTTGAGTGGAAGCTCGCGGTCGACCGCTCACATTTGATAGCCGCAGACAAGCCGTTCCTGGTACCGGTCGTCATCGACGCCGTCCGCGAATCCGACGCCAGGGTTCCCGATAGATTTCGCGAAATGCAGTGGATTCGGCTGCCCGGAGGTGAAACGTCACCTAATTTTGTCGAACGAGTATCGCAGCTGTTGCTGCCAGACGGACACGCCGCAAAATCGGCTCGGCAACCCAGCGCCGAATCGCGGTCCAATGGGGCCTTCGCCGACAGCTCCTGCGCAATGCCCGCCGAGGCAGCCCCGAAAGCCGGCAGACCGTCGTGGTCTAAACCTGCAGGGCTGCTGGGGGTAGAGCGCCCACCCATCGTCGGCCGGGCACGCGAACTTGAAGTATTTCGGGCGGCGTTCGATCGCATGCTGGCAGGTCGACGGCAGCTGGTATTGATATCCGGTGAGCCCGGGATCGGCAAGACACGTTGTGCTGAGGCACTCGCGGACATCGCGGAGGATCAAGGAGCTCTTGTGCTTTGGGGGCGCTGCAATGAGGACGCGGGGGCACCGCCTTACTGGCCGTGGGTAGAAATACTGCGGGCCTATATCGACGCCTCATCACTCGACGAGGTGCGTCTGAACATGGGCGCGGCTGCAAAGGATATCGGCGCTCTCGTGCCCGAACTCCTCGATTCATCGCAGTGCAGCCACGAAACGCCCAGTGCGCTCGTCGATTCCGGCCCGGCGCGATTTCGGACCTTTGACGCCATCCGAAAGTTCTTTCGCCAAGCCGCGCAGCAGGTGCCCATCACCCTGTTGTTGGACAACCTGCACTGGGCTGACGCGCCTTCCTTATCACTCCTGAAGTTCCTGAGCGAAGAGTCGTTGCGTAGTCGACTGCTCATCGTCGGCACATATCGGGACGCCGACGCCACGAGAAAGACGCCGTTGCTGAGCACCCTCGGCGCGCTGAGGCGTAATGCCGATGTTGAACGCGTGCATCTTGCGAGGCTTTCTCAAACTTCCATCGGCGAGGTCGCCCAGCAAGTGTGTGCCACCTGCCTGTCTGAGCCTGCACTCAAAATGATCTATCAACAGACCGATGGGAATCCATTGTTTGCCATCGAGTTGATCAAGGTTCTTAGTGATGAGAGTCCGGGAGCCCCGATTGCAGCGATGCCCGCAAGAATTCCCGCAGGCGTACACGAGACGATCGGCCGACGCTTGATCCGGCTATCTGACCGCTGCAATGAAATCCTCTGCGTCGCGGCAGTACATGGCCGTCGATTCGCAGTGCGTGAGATCGTCGCCACCATGGACGAGGATCTTCAAGTGGTGCTGACCGGCCTGGAACCTGCCGTACTCGCGGGTATCGTTCGATCGAACGGCGACGCCTTGGGCAACTACGAGTTCACCCATGCATTGATCCGCGAAACGATCTATGAGGATTTGCCCACAGTTGATCGCATGCGCTTGCATGGCCGCGCCGGCGATGCGCTCGTAAGCATTCATTGTGCGCACCCGGAACCCGCACTCACCCGGATCGCACACCACTACTATGCAGCGGCCCCCCTAGGGAACACCGACAAAGCTGTCGTTTATGCGCTGCGGGCTGCTGACAGTGCGGTTCGGATGTACGCATATGAAGATGCTCTTCTGCATTACGACCGTGCTATTGAGACACTCGAGAGCGGCGGTTTGACGCACGACGAGCGACTGGCTCAAGCCTACATTCTTAAGGGCTCGGCGTTGAAGCAGCTGGGGCATATTCAGCAGTCCATTGAAGTACTGCTCGAAGCCGTAAATCAAACTCGTGTATTGGGAAGCGCCGAGCTGCTCGTCGACGTCTTGATGCTGCTTGCAATGTCTTCACGGCATCTTGAGCAACAGCACTTCATTCCGTTGCTCGAGCGCGCATTGGCGCTGTTACCCGAGGTCGATTCGGTCCCGCGCGCGAAGGCCTTGGCAACGCTGGCGTTCGCTCAGAGAACGTCGGCGGATCACTCGCGGATTCGGGTTCTGGTTGACCAAGCCCTCGACATAGCAGGTCGGGTTTGTGACGCCACGGCGCGCTGCGCCTGCCACCAACTCGCGGTGATGGCGCTGCGCGGTAATCCTGAGAGCTTGCCGCGCCGGGTCCTCGTCGGACTGGAACACATTGCAGCTGCCCGGTCCACAGGCAGCGCCGACCTTCTTGCGGAAGCCTATCATTGGCAGGCCCTGAACTACTTCGAATCCGGGCAGCTCGAGGAACTCGAGGCGCTGCTCGAGCACTACGGCAGTCTCAGCGCCGCCCGCATCGGGCTGCATCAATACCAGACGGCCGCCCATCGCGTAACCTTGGCGCTGTTGCGCGGCGACTGGCCCGACCTGGAACAACGGATCGAGGCATTACTGGAGATCGGTACGAAGACTCGTCGCGACGATGCGGACGGGGTCTATGGCGCACAGATGTTTGCGCTCAACCGCGATCTAGGTCGCCTGCACGCCGTAGCACCACAGATAAAAGAGATGGCTGCGAGCGCGACCAAGCGCATGTGGGAGCCGGGTCTGATGCTCATCTGCGCAGAAATAGGCTTGCTCCCGGAGGCGCGCGGCATTTTTGATCGGCTGGTTGAGCAGGACTGTCGCGCCATACGCCGGGACGATATGTACCTGACCTACCTCGTGTTTTGTGCGGAGACCTGCTGCGTATTGGGGCATGCGGCTGCGGCTGAGTCGCTCTATCAACTCCTGCGTCCTTATAGCCGGCAAACAGTCAATCACCCCACGGCTGTGTGCTTCGGCGCCGCCGATTTCTATCTCGCAATGCTTGCGTCCACCGCGAGCCGGCCGGCTCTTGTCCGTGAGCATTTTGGTCACGCTCTAGCGCTAAATCGCGCCATGCGCGCGTGGCCGTACCTGGCTCGGACGCAATACCGATACGGCGCCTTCCTGGTTGCACAGCAGGCGGATGCAGACCGCCGCCTGGGTCTTCAGCAGCTGCGTGAAGCCGAGCAGCTCGCGCGTCGGCTTGAAATGGCGCGCTTGGTTGTCGAGATCGATGCCCTGTTGCACGCGCAGGAAGGTAGCGTAACGTTTCCTGATGACCTCACGGCACGCGAAGCCGAGGTTCTGCATCTGCTCGCTTGCGGGCGAACGAACAAGGAGGTCTCGCTGGCTCTCGCGATCAGTCTCAATACTGTGGCTACGCACGTCCGCAACATACTAAACAAGACAAAAAGCGCCAATCGTACCGAAGCTGCGGCTTACGCCGTTCGGCACGGACTTCAACGCGCGCAATCAGATCCCGCTTCCACCTAACCCACTGGAGTTGATCATGGCAGTATTCATGATAGAGAGAAATTTCGCCGCGGCGCTGAACCCTTCCGCAGTGGATCTCAAAGCCATCGGCGATATAAACGCCATAGTCGGTGTCAAATGGTTGCACTCATTTTTGTCCGCGGACAAGAGAAAAACATACTGTCTCTATGAAGCCGAAAGCGGAGATGCCATCAGGGAGGCCGCCAGGCGTGCCGGGCTTCCTGCGGATATTGTCATGGAGCTTTCGGGTGAGCTGCGTCCGGAACCGTCGGTCGCCGCATGACTAAGGCTCGCAAGAAATGCGTCGAGGATCCGGTCTCGGGCACGAGGAATTCATAGTTGTCATTCCTCAGCCGCACGCAACGACTTTAGGTTGGCGACGCGCCCGGCGCTCATTATCCTAGAGGTCCTCGAGGGATGACGATCTGGAGGATTCGATGAAGAGGCTGATTGGCCTTGTTCTCATCATGTCGTTGGCAGCCTGTGCGACGTGCAAGTCCACGGACTCAGTCGAGGTGTGTCGAACGAAGCAGCGTGATAAATCTCAACCTCATTCGGGCCTGGCGGTGGCACTGCTCGAGGGACGTGAGCCGCAAAGCGAACCGGCCGGGTGATCGGTCAACGGTCCAGCATCTGCAGCGCCAGTGCCTTCTCCAGAGCTTTCGCCTTGCCGGGTGCGAAGCCTTCCACCCGGATCTGCAGGCAGACGCTGCCGTTTTTGACCGCAAGCCTGGTGCCGAGACCGCGCGCGTCCGTGTAGTACGCGTCCTCGCCCACCGCATCGAGCGGAATCACGGCGATGTCCCCGAGCGCGGTTTTACCGACCTCGAAGGCGCGTTCGGTCATCAAACTGACTGATACCTTCTTGAGGCCGGCGTGCGGTTTCGCAGGCGCAGTCCAACTGCAGAGGAGCAAGCTCGAGGCAATCGGATGCTCGCCTTCGGAAAGCGCCAGGCCGAGCACCATGCTGACCTGTGAGGCCGTGAGCATTGCACAGGCATCGCCGCCGGGCGGCGCCGCGCGCACCGGTTGTGCCGGCATCGAACCGAGGCAGATAGCCCCAGCGAACAGCAAATCCGCCATACGGCTAATGGGATTGACGGGCATGTGCGCAGCCTCCCCGGGTTGAGGTATTAGGCGATACTGATAGAGTAGCCGCCGAGGGTGGGTCACGGGGAGCCGTCATGAACGTAAGAACAAAATCCCGGCGCGGCCGCCCGGCGGGCTGGGGCTTTCCGCGCGCGGTGGCGCCGCGCTTCTTCGCGGCGCTCGCTCTGACAGCGCTGGCGGCGTGCGGTGCGGACGACGGCGATGGGTCGACCAAGGTCAACGGCTCTGTCCACGTGCCGGCCGGCCAGCAACCCGGCGCTGCCACCACGGTCAACGGCTCGATTCAAATCGATGACGGCGCCACGGTCACCAGCGCGACAACGGTGAACGGCGCGGTGCACCTTGGAGATCATGCCAGCGCGACGTCGCTGAACAGCGTCAACGGTGCGATTTCCGTCGGGAGCGGTGCGCATGTGTCGGGGAGCGTTTCCTCGGTCAACGGCTCGCTCACCTTGAAGGACGGGGCGGAAGTCGCCGGCCCGCTGGCGAACGTGAACGGTAAAATCTCGCTGGCTGACGCGCATGCCGCCGCGGGCATCAAAACCGTCAATGGCAGCATCAACATCGCAGGTGCCTCGCGTGTGGAAGGCGGCATCCACGTCGACAAGGGGGGCAGCGGATTGCTGAACTCCGGCCAAAGTGTGCCCCGCATCGTGATCGGGCCGGGTGCCACCGTCCAAGGCGAATTGCGATTCGAGCGCACCGTGCAGCTTTACGTCAGCGACAAGGCGACCATCGGCAGCGTGACAGGCGCGACGCCGATCCCGTTCAGCGGCGATGCTCCGCCGGATGAACGGTGAGGGTCGAAAACAGCACGTCCAGGCGGTGAATTTGTGATACTGCGGCTCAACACACGCATCGAGAAAGGTATGGCCATGCAATGCTCCCGCTTCTGCTCATCGATCTTCGTTACCGCCCTCGCGTTGGTACTGACCATCGCTGCCGAGGCTGCTACGCCTGACCCCGCACTCGTCAGCGCGGTGGCGAGCCCGGCGCGCAATCCCGCCGCGGTCGCGCGGGACGCCGCGCGTCACCCCGTCGAAGAACTCACATTCTTCGGGCTCACGCCCACGATGACCGTGGTCGAGGTGTGGCCGGGCGGAGGCTATTGGACCGATATCCTCGGGCCCTATCTCGCGCAACGCGGCCATTACTACATTGCGTTGCCCGTCGGCGACGCCGAGGAGGATGGCGGCGCGAAGCGCCTTCGCGAACGACTCGCCGCCGAGAAGGATCGGCTGGGTACCGTCCATGAAACGAGCCTCGGGCCCGGGCACTTCGATTTGGCTCCGCCGGGTTCGGCGGATCTCGTCGTGACATTTCGCAATTTGCACAATTGGATGGATGGTGGCTATGCCGACGCTGCGCTGACTGGAGCCTTCAAGGCACTTAAACCCGGCGGCATCCTCGGTATCGAGGAACACCGCGGCCGCAACGACCGACCGCAGGACCCGAAAGCCAAGGATGGCTACGTCCGCCAAGATTTTACGATCGCGATGGCGAAAAGGGCGGGCTTCGAATTCGTCGGCTCATCGGAGGTGAATGCTAATCCTCGCGACACCAAGGATTGGGTCGACGGAGTGTGGACGCTGCCGCCCACACTCTCGCAAGGCGATAAAGATCGCGCGCGCTATGTTGCCGTCGGCGAGGCCGATAATTACGTGCTGAAGTTCCGCAAGCCCAAGTGATCAGATTTCCGGTCCGATCACGACGCGCGAGCCATCGCTGAATCGAGAAATACGAAACGCCGTCGCGTCGACCGAGGGCGGTGGTGGTTGCGGTCTTTGCCGCCGGGGCGGGGTATTCTAGCGTCGTCGGGAAACAGGCGCTCGAAGGATCTGTCGATGGACCAGGCCATTCCATGTATCGATATCGGCTCGATGTTCGGGGTGCGCACACCCGCACGCGACGCCGCCGACCGGGCCATCATGGCTGCGGCGGCCGCGCCGGGTTTCGCGACCGTCAATGGATTACCGGCCGATGTGCCTGTCGGCCGCGCGTTCCGCGCAAATCTGCTGCGGCTATTTCAGTTACCGGAGCAGGAAACCCGCAAGCTATGGCGCCAGAAGTTCGACCCGGCGCACTCGAACGTGTACCGCGGATGGTTCCCCCTCCAGCCCGGATTCCTGACCGCCAAGGAAGGGATCGACATAGGCCCCGACGTGATTTACGGCAACTCGGCTGTGTGCAGCGAGGATCCACTTCGCGAAGCGACGCCGTTGCCCTCCGAGCAAGCGCTGCCGGGCTGGCGCGAGTCCGTAGCCGCCTACTATCGCGGGATGCAGAAGGTCAGCCAGGCTCTGATGCGCGGCATTGCGCGAGGCCTGTCGCTCGATGAGCATTTCTTCGATAAGGCTTTCGACCAAGGCTTGTCGACCTTGCGCCTGCTGCGCTATCCGATTCGCGCCGACCTTGCGCAAACTGCGCAAACGACCCCCGGGGTTTGGATCGATCACGGCGCCGGCCGGTTTTATGTGAATGGCGCGCCGCACGTCGATTCCGGGTTCTTGACGCTGCTCGCGCAGGACGGCGTCGCCGGCTTGCAGGCACGCCATCGCGACGGTTCTTGGATCGACGTGCCGCCGGTCGACGATGGCCTCGCGCTGAATTTCGGCAAGGTGCTCGAGCGCTGGTGTGCCGGCCGGATCAAGGCCACCGAACATCGGGTCATCGGCACGGGGTGCGAGCGCATGTCGATCCCATTTTTTTATGAGGCGCGGGCCGATGCCGAGATCCGGCCGCTGCCGATGGATGATGCGGCATCCTTCGAACCTTTCCTGTACGGCGACTATCTGTGGGCCACCACGACGCAATTCGTCGAGTTCAAAGGCATGGAATCGCTGCGCAAGCCCGCCGGCCGCGATTCGCGGGCTTGAATTGCGCACGCAGCTCCCCCATTAGTAGACGGTGACTGTACGCCGCATGTTTCTCAGCCCTTTGTGGCTGCTGGTTTCGTTACCCGGATACATCGGCTGGCGGCTGCTGCCGCCCTTGGCCGTCGGACCCTTCGGCGTTCTGGCGGGGATTGCGTTATTGATCGCTTGCTGCGTGGTCATTCCGCTGTCGGTACGCCAATGGACGATTCGCGATCCCACCCTGCAAAATCTGTTCGCGTGGACGGGCGTTTTGTTCATGGGATTTTTTTCGTCGCTGTTCGTGTTCACCTTTCTGCGCGATGTCGTTTTGATATTCACGCGCCTGCTGCTATCGGCACCACAAGCCGCCGCCCTCGCCGCCCCGTCCGCGCGCTGGACTCTGGCGCTCACCGTATTTGTGACCTTGACGGGCCTGGTGATCGCCCGTAGGCGGCCGCACATCGTTCACGTCGACATCCCGATCAGCGACCTTCCCGCGGCCTTGCACGGTTTCTCGATCGTGCAGATCAGCGACGTGCACGTGGGACCCACCATCAAGCGAGGCTTCGTCGAAAAGGTCGTGTCCTCGGTGAACAGCCTGAAGGCGGATCTGATTGCGGTGACCGGCGATTTGGTCGACGGCTCTGTGCAACAACTGTCCGCCGATACGGCGCCTTTCGCCGGACTTGCCGCGCGTCATGGCGCTTTTTTTGTCAACGGCAATCATGAGTACTACTCGGGCGAGCGTGCGTGGTCTGCCGAGATCCGCCGCCTGGGCATGAGGGTGCTCAAGAACGAGCATGTGGTATTGGAACACGACGGCGCCTTGCTCGTCGTCGCGGGCGTCACGGACCTCGGCGCGCATCGATTTGACGGCGCGGAGCGCAGCGACCCCGCGGCGGCGCTGCGCGGTTCGCCGGCGGATGCCGGCGCCAGGGTTCTGCTGGCCCACCAACCCAATTCGGCGCCCGCGGCCGCCGCCGCAGGATTCGACGTGCAGCTGTCAGGCCATACTCATGGCGGCCAGTTCTGGCCGTGGAACCTGTTCGTCGGATTCTTTCAGCCGTTCACGGCCGGCCTTTACCGGCTCAAAAAAATGTGGATTTACGTCAGTCGAGGCACCGGCTACTGGGGACCGCCGAATCGATTCGGCGTGCCGTCCGAGATCACCCGGATTCGGCTCGTAGCCGCGACAGGCGTTTAAAACGCATACACGAGATTCACCGTTTCCACTGCGTCGAGCTTCTTGAGTCCGGCCGGTGGGTTGGTGTTGTCCTGCAGGCCGTAGCCCACGCTCCAGGCCAATTTCTTCGACATCTTCACGCTCAATGCCAATGCATTGGTGAGCAACGTGTCCTGCGAGCCTGTTTCCACCAGAAACTTATCGGTTAACTGAGTTCCTTTCGATTGAATTCCAAATTTTGACAATGCGATGCCGCACCGCTCTCGCGGAGCGGATGGATGACATGTGGGGAGGTCAGGAGCGCCGAGTCAGCGGCGCTCCCGACCCAATGCAGCGACTACTGGCAAGCCTTGCCGTGATCCGGACGGGCACCTTTGGCTTTTGCGTCCGCTTCGGACATGTAAGCGCCGTTCTTGGTCTTCCCATACCACTTATCGGATTGGCAGTGATACACGTTGCTGCTCGTGTTCACCCATACGAGACCCGGCCCGCCACCGGCGGCTGGAGTTGCCGGGGGTGTCCAACTGCTGGTGTGTTTCGGCGCTGCCGGGGCTGCCGGTGCAGCGGCGGGCGCCGGCGCAGCCGCCGGGGCTGGTGTCGCGGCAGGTGCCGGTGCGGCCGCTGGTGCTGCGGCTCCAGGAGCGGCGCCAGCAGTCGCGCCGCTGTCGGTCGCGTACCAATCCTGTACGCCCTTGTGGCCGTGACAAGCCCCCCGCTTGGTCGCTCCGGTCCAATATGTGCCATCGCGGCATAGGCCGGTGGAACCCGCGGGCGCGCTCGCCGGCGCCTGTGCGATGCTCGCGGACGAAATCATGAGACCCGCGAGCAGCGAAATCGATCCAAACTTGCGCAACATTTAGCGTCTCCTCATTATTTGTTTTGCCCATTGTCGTCATGTCAACGAGTCAGTGTCGCTAGCATGCCAGGTCGAGACGCGCCTAACATTCAAAACACGGTCAAATTAATGATCAGGTAATGTTGACCTCCGGCCATCATTCGTAGCGCAATGCCGTCACCGGTTTCGCGCGCGCGACCGTCAGCGCGTGTCCGAGCGCTGTTGCCAACGCAACCAGAAGTGCTGACGCTCCAGCAACAAGGAACGTCAGGGGGCCGAGACTAACGTGATGCCCAAATCCGTCAAGCCAATGCCTCATGAGGAAGTACACACATGGCCACGCAATGAGGTTTGCCCATAGAACGGGACGCGCGAACTGCCAGACAAAGAGGCGGAGGATATCGAGCCGACTTGCGCCCATGGCCTTTCGGATGCCGATCTCCAGCGAACGCTCAGCACAGAAAATGAGATTGGGTCTACATCGAGTATCTGCGGGTACACGTCTCTCCGGGTGTCCAGACCGAAATCCGGCGACACACCAATGATCTCGGACGATCCAAGGGTGCCGGGGTTGGGCTTTGCACTCCAGCGCCGGCGATTCCAGGTCACAATCTGGCCAACCGCCTGGGTTGGAGAAGAAAAGCCCAGTTTGCGCATCGCCGTTTCGTTGATGACGATTGACGGATTTCCCGTCGTCTCTCCTTCGACGAGGCGGCCATCATCGCCATGGTCACGATCGAAAAAACGCCCCGCCATCGGCTGCAAGCCATAGAACTCCAGCGCGTTGTAGTCGACGGCGCCACTCACCATTGGAACTTCAGCCCCGCCCTGTACCCGTGCAGAAACGATCATTCCGCCGTTGTAAAGAGCCGCCTCGTTGGCACAAGCGGCCAGTATTTGGCGTGTTAACAGTCCTACCGCCCGGACTGGCGGCGGGCGCGGAAGCCAATGCGAACTATCGACCCGCTACAGTCCTTTCGCCAGCGGCGGCTTTGGGGTCTTGACCATTGGACGAAACCAGCGACGCATCGTCTTTCGCAAACCGCTCGAACTGTGCGACCACGAACTGGTCAGCGAAACTTGGCCCGTTGAGTTGCTCCATGAAACCGCAATGGCCGCCGTGGCGGGTGCGCCGCACCGTCAACAGCGGCGACCGCGCCAGACGTGCGAGGTCGGCGGCCGGAATCATCGGATCGTCCTCCGCGAGCAGTATCGCTGCTGGGAACCGTAAGGTTGACAGCCGCGGCCCGGTGATCGCGTAGCCATCGAGGTAGGATTCGAGGCTCGCGAAATCGGTGAACTGGCGCACCAGTCCTTCGGTCATCGAACGTAGATCCTGGGTGCGCAGCAGCGACTCGAAATCAGGCAGGTCGGGCCATGCGCGCCGCTTGCGACGCAACGAACGGGACCAGCGTCGCACGAAGTATCGGCGGTACAGAGACCAACCGTTCTCCAGCGCCTCGAGCGTGACGGCCGGATCGAGTACCGGGGATATTGCGACTGCGCCAACAATTGCTGCGGGGGCGCCGGCGTCGGCCGACACTCGAAGCACGAAATTTCCCCCGAGTGAAAAGCCTGCCAGGAAGATCCTCGCACTGGGAAAGCGCTCCGCAAGTGCCCGCGTAGCGCCGACGACCTCCGTCAGTCGGCAGGAATGGAATATCTCGCGGTTGAGCTGGTGGCTCTCGCCGTGATCGCGCAGATTGAGCCTCAGCACATCGAATCCATTTGCGACCAGTTGGGCGCCGAGAGACACCACATAGCAGGACTCGGCGCTGCCTTCCCAGCCGTGCAAAATCAGCGCAATCCGACTCTCTGCCGGGTCAACAGTCATCTCTTTCGCCCCGCCATCTCCCCTGCTCATGCTCAGGAATCCCTGCAGGCGGACACCGTCGCCGCAATCGAGCAGCCATTCCTGCGAGTTGGCAAGGAGCGCCAAGCCTCGTCGGCGGGTGAGCCACTGTATGAATGGCAGGTTGCCGATCATCGTTTGCACCTGACCGTTGCGCAAAGCGCGCGGCGGCGAGAATTCCCGATGCTTCGTCAGGGGAAGGCCCGCCGGCAGCGGTCGCCGCCGCGATCAGGGGTGGCAACGGATTCGATCTGCATGGATGGCTTGGCGTGGAGCGCGAGGTTCATGATCTTGTGAGCGCCACCGGCGCAGTCCCGCTCGAAAGGTCGGTTAGGCGGCTTGCAGGACCGCGCGCCGGGTCGAGACTGGGAGTTCCGCCGCGACAAAGCGCTGATACAAGTAGTCCTCCCCGGACTCGTCGATAATCCGGTCGCGATGGTCTCATACCGCTTATGTCGCCAACAACCTCAAAGTCCATTGAACCATCGTTTCAGACCGTGGAAGCACGGTCAACGCCAATTGGACGCCAAACTATCCAGGCGACTCAAGCGGCTTTTCGGTGACAACCAAATTCAGCAGCCTGTTTTCGCGATAGATCACACGCGAGGGCAATGCACCATGCGTGTGCCGCTTTACAACGTCATCGTGGAGCGCCGCTCGCAAGGCTTGATCCTCCACGGTTGCAAGACTCAGCTTTCATCTAACCGACTGACAACGCCACTCCAGCAATCGAATGGCCGGCGCGACATCTCTTGAGAATGCCTAGCCTCGCTGCAGGGTGCGGCTTGGAGCGGCCGCTCCGGACCGTTGCAGCGGGGCTGCAACGTCCAAAATCGCGCCGCGATTTTGTCGAACCGGTGGGTTCGTCCACACACCCTGCTCCGCAGAAAAAAAAACCCCCGAAAACGGGGGCTTTTT
>Ga0181537_10002038_pt1 | contig 18096 bp, 10 predicted proteins | sample PEATcosm2014_Bin_39_FD_119765 | JGI IMG/M metagenome (GOLD analysis project Ga0181537, IMG submission 119765) | Peatland microbial communities from MTU Mesocosm Facility, Houghton, MI, USA - PEATcosm2014_Bin23_10_metaG | ecosystem: Environmental > Terrestrial > Soil > Wetlands > Peat | place... | reverse complement strand
GCGCTCAGCCAGTTCGAGAACGCCGTGCTCTGAAAGCCGCCTTGGGCGCCCAGTGTAATCGAGGGAAAGTACGCCGCCCGCGCAACTCCAATGTTCGCATTCGCCGCCATCATGCGCCGCTCGGCGCCGGCGATGTCCGGCCGGCGCTGCACGAGAGTGGCCGGGACACCGGCGGGAACCGCCGGCAGTTTGATGATTTCAATCGAGGGCTTGATCGAAAACGTCGAGGCCGAGATGCCGAGGAGCGCCGCGATGGCGTGTTCCATGACGGCGCGCTGCGCGAGAATCTGATCGGCCTGTGCGCGGGTGGCGGCGAGCTGGGTTTGCGCCTGGGACACATCGAGACCGGCGGCGATGCCGGCATCGTGACGCTGCCGGGTCAGCGCGAGCGCGTGCGCGTAGGCCTTGGCCGTGTCCTCGAGGATGGCGCTGTCGCGATCCATGCCGCGCAGCTGAATGTAGTCATCGACGAGCTGCGCGAGCAGCGAGAGGCGCGCATTCTCGAGGTCCGCCGCGGACGCGGCGGCGTTGTCCTTGGCGGCGGTGACCTGGTTGCGAATTTGTCCCCACAGATCGAGTTCGTAGCTCACCGAGCCGCCCAAGACATTGTCATCGTAATAGCGCGGCGTGGTGGGTCCAATCAACGGTGCGTGCTCGGATTCGCGCGCCCGCGAGACGCCGGCGTTCACGCCGACCGTGGGGAAGAGCCCCGCGCGCGCCTGATCCTTGAGCGCCGTGGCCTGGGCGTAGTTGGCAAGCGCCGCCGCCAGGGTGGGATTCCCGGCGATCAGCCGTTTCTCCAAGTCGTCGATCTCCGCCGTTTCATACAGGCTCCACCAGCTGTCACGCGGCAGCTGATCGGCAGGTTCGGCCTTCGTCCAGGGTCCGAGCTCCTTATACCCATCCGCAGTCGGAACCTCCGGCACCTTCAAAGGCGGGGCGAGCGAACAGGCGCACAAGACACAGGCGCCCAAGACACAAGCGCCCGAGAGCCCCGCCACCCTGAAGGCGAAGTTGGCAATGCTAGCCCTGCGCATTCTTGCTCTTCAGCTTGTCCTGGGCCACGCCGATGGCCGTCTTGCCGACGACGTTCACGGACGCGCCCGTGGCGATTCCATCGGGCGGATTCTGGATCACGCGGTCGGTGGCGCTGATCCCGGAGGCGATCTCGATCACCGACCCTAGATCGCGCTCGATGGTCACGGGCTTGATGACCACGCGATTGTCGGCGCCGACGGTGGCGAGCGACAGACCTTGGGAATCGAAGATCAGGGCGCTCGAGGAGACGCTCAGCACTTTCGCGGTGGTATCGACGTGCAACTGGATGCTCGCGTAGTCGCCCGGCATCATCTCACCGTCGCTGTTGTCGACGATGATCTGCATCAGCGTGGTGCCTGTGCTCGGACTCACGGACTGGGCCGATGCCTCGACCGTGCCGGCATAGCTCCTGCCGGGATGTTCGGGCACACGGATGGTGGCCTTGGTGCCGGGCGGCACGCTCGGCACGAAGTTCTGCGGCACATTCACATAGACGCGCAGCTTGCGGGTTTCGGACACCACGAACAGCTCCGCGCCGCCGCTCGCGCCCACGTTGATCAGCGACCCGATGTCGGTTTCGCGGGCGGTGATGATGCCGTCGAACGGCGCGAGCAGCCGTTTGAATCCCTCCTCGGCGACCAGCCGATCGACGTTCGCCCGGGCGGCCTTCACCTGGGCGATGCTGGCGTCATAGGTGAAGGTGCGCTGGTCGACGTCCTGCTTGGCGACCGCGTCCGTGCCGGACAGCGCCTGCCAGCGTTTGGCGGTGATTTCCGCGAGCTTGGAATTCGCCTCGGCAACGTTCAAGTCGGCCCGCGCCTGCATGAGCTGCTGGTCGAGATCGGGAGTGTCGATCTCGGCGAGCACGTCGCCGGCCTTCACGGTCTCCCCGATGTCGTGTTTCCAAACCTTCAAGTAGCCGGGCACGCGCGCGTAAATCGACGCGCGGGTATAGGCCTCGAGGCGGCCCGGCAAATCCAGGCCGGTGCGATTCTCGCCGGTGCCCGGCATCTCCACGGCCACACTGGGTACGGCCTCCGCTTCGGTCAGCTCTCGCAGGCGCGAATTTTGCGCTGCCCGCGACACGAGGCCGTAGGCGGTGACGCCGATGACGCAGATCACGAAAACGATTCCCACCTTGCGCAACACACGCGGATCCGGTCGATTGGTGATGGGCTCAGGCTGGGACATGGCTTCCTCCAAAATCTGCTTCCGGCTCCGGCAGCGGACGGTACTTGCGGTGCACGATGCTGAACACCACGGGCACGAAAAACAGGGTCGACACCGTGGCGAACATCAGGCCGCCGATCACGGCGCGGCCGAGCGGCGCATTCTGCTCGCCGCCTTCGCCCAGCCCCAACGCCATGGGCAGCATGCCGATGACCATCGCGAGCGCCGTCATCAGCACCGGGCGCAAGCGCACGAACCCTGCCTCGAGCGCAGCCTGCGTGGCGTCGCCGAACTCGGTGAGCTTCTCGCGCGCGAAGCTCACCACCAGCACGCTGTTGGCGGTGGCCACGCCCATGCACATGATCGCACCCGTCAGCGCCGGTACCGACAAGGTGGTATGCGTTGCGAACAACATCCACACGATGCCGGCGAGCGCAGCCGGCAGCGCGGTGATGATGACGAAAGGATCGGCCCAGGACTGAAAATTGATCACGATCAGGAAATAGATCAGCACGATGGCGCCCAACAGGCCGAACAGCAGGCCCGAATAGGCGCTGTTCATGGTCGCGGTCTGGCCGACCAGCGCGACGATCGCGCCTTTCGGCTTGTCTTTGTCGTTCCTCGCCATGATGTCGCGGATGTCGGCGGAGACGGCGCCGAGATCGCGCTGCTGTACTGTCGCATAGATCTCCACCATCGAGGAGATATCGTACTGCGAGACCACGGCGTCGCCGTGCGAGCGCTCGATGCCGGCGATGCCGCCGAGCACAGTCGTCGGCGCACCGCTCGCGTTGATCGGCAGATTCTGCAGCGCGGGCAGCGTGTCGACCTGGTATTGCGGCGTCTGCAGCGCGATCGGATAGGTGACGCCGTTTTTCGGATTCAACCAGAACGTCGGCGCCACCTGGGTGGAACTCGCGAGGTTCACGACCAGGGCGTTGGTCACATCGGCCGCCGTCACGCCCAGGTAGCGTGCACGCGTGCGGTCGATGTTCACATCGAGCGCGGGTAGCCGCGCGGACTGCTGGATGCGCGCATCGGCCACCCCGGGCACATGGCGCAGCTGCGCCAGCAGTTTATTGGCGTACGTGTAGTCGGCGTCGAGATCATTGCCGCGTACCTGAAGATCGATCGGCGCCGGCGCGCCGAAGTTCAAGATCTGGCTGACGATGTCGGCCGGCAGAAAGGAGAACGTCATGCCGGGGAAACGGCGCGGCAGCTCATCACGCAAACGACTGACGTATTGAGCGGTCGGCGAGTGCCCTTCGGTTAGCGAGATCTGGATGTCGCCATCCGACTCGCCGATCGTCCCGGTGTTGTTATAAATCGTGTTGATCGAGGACAGATACGTGCCGATGTTGTCGACGATCGCGCCGGTCTGCGCCGGCGGAATCATGCCGCGAATCGCCTTCTCTATGTCGGTGAAACGCGCCGCGGTCTCCTCGATGCGTGTGCCGACCGGCGCGCGGACGTGCAGCATGATCTGACCGCCGTCCACCTGCGGAAAGAAGTTGCGGCCGAGAAACGGCGCCAGCAGGAAAGAGATCAGCACGAAGCCGAAAAAGCCGCCGATGAACGCGCGGCGATGCTCGATGGCGAGCGCCAGCAGGCCGTGATACGCCGTGCGCAGCCCCATGAAACGCGCCTCGAAGCCCCGCTGAAAGCGGACCAGCGGGTTCTTGGGCGGCGCCTCCTGGCCAAACCCTTGCATACGCGTGACGTGCGGGCGGAGCAGGTATTTCGCCATCGTGGGCACGAGCGTGCGTGACAGCAGGAACGAGAAGACCATGGCGAACATCACGCTCTCGGCCATCGGCACGAACAAGAACCGCGCCACGCCACTCAAGAAGAACATCGGCACGAAGACGATGCAGATGCACAACAAGGAAACGAAGGCCGGGATGACGATCTGCGAGGCGCCGTCCATGATCGCCGTTTCGACGCCCTTGCCTTGTTCGAGGTGGTAGTTGATGCTCTCGATGGTCACCGTCGCCTCATCGACGAGGATGCCGACCGCGAGTGCGAGGCCGCCCAACGTCATGATGTTGAGCGTCTCGCCGATCGCCGACAGCGCACCGATCGCGCCCAAAATGGAGAGCGGAATGGAGGTGGTGACGATCAGGGTCGAGCGCCAGCTGCCGAGGAACAGCAAAATCATCAGGCTGGTGAGTGCCGCCGCGATCACGCCTTCGCGGATGACGCCCTGAATCGAGGCGCGAACGAATATCGATTGATCGCCGATCGGTTTGACCTCGAGCGCGTCGGGCAGCGAGGGCCGGATGACGTCCAGCATCTTCTTGATCCCGCCGACGATGTCGAGTGTGGAAGTCGCGCCATTCTTGAAGACGCTGAGCAATACCGACCGGTTGCCGTCGACATGCACGATATTGGTCTGCACCGCACTGCCGTTATGCACATGGGCGACATCGCGCATGTACACCATGGCGCCCCCAACGCTCTTGATCGGCAGATCGCCGAGCTCGGATATCTTCGAGGGCGCACTGTTCAAGTTGACGGTGTATTCGTAGTCGCCGATCTTCTCCGTGCCCGCCGGGGTCAACAGGTTCTGTGCGGCCAGTGCGTTGGCCACGTCGAGGCCGGTCAACCCCCGCGATTGCAGCGCGCCCGTGTCGAGGTCGAACATTACCTGCGGCGTCTTGCCGCCGAACGGATACGGAATGCCCGCGCCCTGCACCGTGACCAGGCGGGTGCGCACGAAATTAAGACCAATATCGGCGAGACTCTGCTCGGTCAGTCCCTTGCCCGAGAGCGCGAGTTGAATGATGGGCACCGTCGAGGCGCTGTAATTGACGATCAGCGGCGGCGTCGCCCCGGCCGGTAATTGTTTGAGCAGCGTCTGGGATATCGCGGTGACCTGGGCATTCGCGGTGGCGATGTTGACCGTGGGGTGAAAGTAGATCTTAACGATGCCGAAGGTCGTGTAGGAGTTCGCCTCGATATGCTCGATATCGTTCACCGTCGTGGTCAGTGCGCGTTCGAATGGGGTGACGACGCGACCGGACATCTGGTCGGGCGGCAGCCCCTGGTACTGCCAGGCGACGCCGATGATCGGGATGTTGATGCCGGGGAAGATGTCCACCGGCATGCGAATCGCGGCGAGTGCGCCGACGATCAAAATCAGCAGGGCGGCCACGATGAACGTGTACGGCCGGCTGAGCGCAATCCGAACTATGGCAAGCATCCCGACACGGTATCGGGGCCCGGGCGCGCGACCATTTCATCTGTGTTTCAATTGAAACCGACCGCGCAGCGGCTTGACATTGTCGCGCCATGGCGTCGGCCCAGAGTTTGGCCATGAGCGCCGCGCGAGACATTGTGGTTTATGAGGAAGACCGCCTGACGCGCGCGCTGCTGCAGGAATGGCTCGGGGAAGCCGGTTTTCGGGTCCGTTTCGGCAATTCGCGCTGCGCGGGCCGCGACGCGCCCTGCGATCTCGTGATCGTGAGCGTGTACATGCCGAAGCAGGCCGGTGCGGACTGCGTGCGTGGCATTCAGGCGGCGCATCCCGACACGCCGGTGATCGCGATCTCGGGTCAGTTTCGTGCCGGCCTCGCGGCCGCGGGCGCGACTGCGCAGGCCTTGGGCGTCCGGCAAGTCGTCGCCAAACCCTTGACCCGAAACGATCTGCTCGAATCGGTGCGCGGTATAATCAGCGGATAGAGTCCAGGCCGCGCCCCCATCGAATGTCACCCGTCAGCGATCTTGCATCGCCGGATACCGGCCACCGTCGATTCCAGCGCTTGCAGCTCGGGGTAGTGGCCCTCGGCATACTCGTCATTCTCGCCTTTGTGGGATCCTCCGCCCACGATGCGTGGCGCTCCTACCAATCCTCGCTGGCAGCGACTCATCGAGAACTCACCAACATCGCCAATGCGCTCGCCGAACAAACGGTTTGGAGCTTGCAGGCGGACGACCTGCTGTTGACCGATACCGCGCGCTGGTATCGCGGCGAAAGTCAAAAAATACGCCCCGAAGATCTCAATGCCGCCCTGGCTGCGAGGACCTCCGCCATACAGCAGGTGCGCGAGGTCACCATCATGGATGCGCAGGGCAATCAACTGTATCGCTCGCGCGGCTTTTCGACTCCGAATCACAACGCCTCTGACCGCTCGTACTTCATCGCGCAACGGGATCATCCCGGGCTGGGAATGTTCATCAGCGAGCCGCTGACCACGCGTTCGGAGGGACGCACCGCGGTGATCCTGTCGCGGCGACTCGACGACGATCAGGGTCGCTTCGCGGGTGTGGTCGTCGCCAACGTCGACCTGGAGGAGCTCAATCAATTCTATCGAACCGTCGATGTGGGCGCGGGCAGTGCGGTGTCGCTGGTGCGCGATGACGGGACCCTGCTCGTCCGCAATCCGCGCGGATCGGAGGTGGTCGGGCAGAAGTTGCCCGCACTGAGCCTGGCGCCCTTGGAACCGCTCTCGACGGTGCGGGATCCCATCGACGGCCGCGCGGACTTCATTGCGGTGGCGCCGGTCAGAAATACGCCTCTGCGGCTCGCGGTGACCCGCGATGCCCATGTTGCGCTGCAGCCCTGGCGCGATGAGACCATTCGCGTCGCGATCCGCACGCTCATCATCACCTTGCTCAGCGCCTTGACGCTCGCCATCATGATGCACCAGATACGGCTGGAAAAGCAGGCGCAGATGGACAAGGAACTGCTGGAGTCGCAACTCAAACAGTCGCAGAAAATGGAAGCGATCGGCACCCTGGCCGGCGGAATCGCGCACGATTTCAACAATGTGCTCGGCGCGATCTTGGGATACGGGGAGTTGGCCCTGCAGCATGCAGCGGAAGACCAGAAGCTCAAGCGCTACCTCGATAATGTCATGCATGCGGCCGAACGCGCGAAGGTGTTGGTCGAGCGCATATTGGGCTTCAGCCGCAGCGGCCTTGGCGACAGCGTGCTGGTCAACGTGTCGTCGGTGGTCAGGGAAACCATCGAACTGCTGGAGGCCTCCCTTCCCGTCGGCATCCGGATCGAGAGTACGCTGACGGCCGGAACCGCCGCGGTGCTGGGTGATCCGACGTACCTGCATCAAGTCACGATGAATCTGTGTACCAACGCCGTGCAAGCCATGCACGGCGGCGGCGTGATCGAGGTGGCCTTGCAGCGAACGGAATTGACCGAAGCGAAGACTCTTGCGCGGGGCTCGCTCGCGCCGGGAGACTATGTTCGGCTCACCGTCGCAGACTCAGGGGAGGGAATCCCACCGGCGATTCTCGAGCGGATTTTTGATCCGTTCTTCACCACCAAGCAGGTCGGCGACGGCACGGGCCTGGGATTGGCCGTCGTCCACGGGATCGTCTCCGATCTGGGAGGCGCCATCGACGTGACCTCATCCGCGGGATGCGGCACACGCTTTGACATCTGGCTGCCGGTGGCCGGAGAGGCGGCGACACCGAGCCTCGAACCGCCCGAGAACTTGCCGCACGGCAGGGGTGAAACGCTCATGATCGTGGACGATGAGCGCCCACTCGTGGAACTTGCGGAAGAAGTATTGGCGGGGCTCGGCTACGAGCCGGTCGGATTCGTATCCAGCCGGGTCGCCTTGGACGCCTTTCGTGCCGCACCGGATCGCTTCGATGCGGTTGTGACCGATGAATCGATGCCTGATCTGATCGGTACCGAGCTCGTGCGGCAGATTCGAAGTCTGCGCCCCTCCCTGCCGACCATCTTGATGAGCGGGCACGGGGATCCGCGGCTCGCGAGCCGCGCGAGTGAGATCGGTGTCGATGAGGTATTGCGCAAGCCGCTGCACGGCCGCGAGATCGCCGAAGCCCTCGCGCGATTGCTCGGATCGGCGCGCTGACGATGAGTCAACCGCACATCCTGGTGGTCGACGACGACCCACAGATCAGGACTCTGTTGACGGAGTACCTCAACGAGAACGGGGTACGCGTCAGCAGCGCCCCGAACGGACAGGAGATGTCCCAGATCCTGGCCGATGAGGCGATCGATCTCGTGATTCTCGATCTGCGGTTGGCGAACGAGGACGGAATGGCGATCGCCCGATCGCTGCGCGAGCGGCTCGCGATACCGGTCGTCATGCTCACCGGCGTACGGGATGAAGCCGACCGCGTGATGGGACTCGAGCTCGGCGCGGATGACTACGTCACCAAACCCTTCAGCCCCCGGGAGCTGCTGGCGCGCATCCGAACGGTGCTGCGGCGAACCAGGAACTCCCCCGCGGATCAGGTCCGGCAACGCGAGGTCCGTGCGTACCGCTTCGGCGACTTTGAGCTCAATCTGCGCACGCGCCGATTGAAGCGGCAGGACGGACGCGCGGTGAACCTCACCAATGGCGAGGTGAACCTCTTGGCGGCCTTGCTCGCCGCGCCCGAGCGGATCCTCACCCGGGATCAACTGCTCGAGGCGAGCCGCGTGCACGACAATGAAGTGTACGACCGTGCGATCGACATCCAGGTTTTGCGGCTGCGCCGCAAGATCGAGGCGGATCCCGCGCAACCCCGGTTCATCATCACCGAGCGGGGTGTCGGCTATATTTTCAGTGCGCCGGTTGAGGTTGTGTATTGAGGAGAAAGGCGTTGATCACCGTCGCGACCGCCTGCGGATCCTCCCAGAAGGGGTTGTGGCCGAGGCCCTCGAACACTTTGACCTCGGCGTTCGGCAGCCCCCTGCGCAGGGTCCGCCGCACCGGCTCCTCCATGATGGGGTCTTTGCTTCCCCAGATGAGCAACGTCGGCGCGCGCAATCGCGGCAAGGTTCTCTGCAAATCGGCGTAGGCGGTGTCGGTGGGCAGCGCCTGATCGAGGACGGCAAGCCACACCTGCAGCGGAATGGCCGCGGCATCCTGCCGCTGGCGGCGGATGAAATCGGGATCCACCGGAGTGGGTGAATCCCACCAGGCGATCATGAACGGCGAATCGGCGTCGATCGGCTCCTTGAGCTTGCGAATCTCGGCGGCAAAATCGAATTGCGGCCGCTTCGGATGATTGCCCGGGGGCGCCCCGCCGGTGGAGGAAATCAGCACCACCCGCGAGGTCCTCTCCGGCCAGTACTCGGCGAAGGTCTGCGCGATGATGCTGCCGAGGGAGTGCCCGACGATGGCGGTCCGCTCGACGCCGAGCGCATCGAGCAGGAGCTTGATGTCATACGCAAAATCGAGCCGGCTGTAGCAACACTCCGGCTTGCTCGAGCGTCCGTGGCCGCGAATGTCGACCACGATCAAGCGGAATCCCTTGGATAAATACGGCAGCAGCGGCACCCAATCACGCGCACTGTCGGTATAGCCGTGAATCAGCACGACGGGGGTCCCGGTGGCATCACCCCTGTCGATGTAGGCGAGCACCTCGCCATCCGGGAGCGCGATGGTTTTCTTCTGCGCGTCGAAGGCATTGAGATCGATCTCGAGCGGCGGCGCGGCGGCGGCGCGGACGACGTGCGTGGCCGCCAGACCGATCAGCACGCAGGCGACGATGGCGCAGCGCTTCATCGCGGAATGCTCAATTCCAAAAGACAGCCGAATTCGCGCGCAAAGTCCACGGAAACCCGCGCGTGCACCGCGCCCTGCCTGTCGAAGAAGCGCTGCGTACCCTCGAGGCCGAAGACGCCCTCATGCCAGACATTCGGGTGAATGTAGAGGCCCTGCCGGCCATCGAAGCGAAAACAGACGAAACGCTCCGGAGTGATGTCATCGCCGGGCAACGCCAGCGGCACGTAAAACGGCCGGCGATCCAGGGGGAAGAAGAGTTGGCCGCCGTCCGGATGATAATTGGCGTGCCACACCAACATGCGCCGCGGCGAGTCCGCGTGGTCGGTGCGCGCGCGCTCCGGGGGTTCGGCATACGCCAGGACGTAATGACCGCCGACCGCCTCATTGCGGCCGTAGAGAATGTCTCCCTGCCAATGGCTGATGAACACGCCCTCGGTGGTGCCGGCTTGATCACCGGTGTCGGCGTCGATCGGGCGGTGGCCCTGCTTGGGCCAGCGCACAATTTCGATGCGGCATTCATCGGGATCCGCCACGAGTCGTCCATATGCGAGCAAGGCCTCGGGCGTGGCATCCACGACCGGCACCGGCACGAGTTTGAGTCCGGCAGGCAGGCGGGGATTGAGATAATCGATCGGTGCCTGCACCTTCAAGGCTCCTTGGCTGCGCCCGTGTTGGAGAAAGAATAGCGGGTATTGGCGGCGCTTGTCGCGGCTTCGGGGTCCGCCTACACTCGGCCACGCCCCGATCGGCCGCGGAGAGAATCGATGCGCTACGAGATTTCAGGCACCACCATGCAAACCGTCGCCGTGGACCTGGCGGCGGGCGAGACCCTCTACGCCCAGACGAATTGCATGGCCTGGATGTCCGACACGATCCAGATGAACACCCACACCGGCGGTGGATTGCTCGCGGGCATCAAACGCTCGTTGAGCGGCGGTAGTCTGTTCATCACCGACTTCACCGCGCAAGCCAACGGCCACATCGCCTTCGCACCGCGTTTTCCCGGCACCATCATCGCCCGCCAATTGGCGCCGCGTGAATCGTTGATCTGCCGCAAGGAGACCTTCCTCTGCGCCGAGAAATCCGTGGCCCTGGAGATCGCCTGGCAGCAGCGCATGGGCGCCGGTTTCTTCGGCGGCGAGGGTTTCATTCTCCAACGCGTGACCGGCCCCGGCGTGGTGTGGCTCGATCTGTCCGGCGAACTCGTCGAGCGCGATCTCGCCCCGGGCGAACGGCTGCTCGTGCATGCCGGGCACGTCGGCATCCAGGAGCCCACGGTGCAATTCTCGATCCAGATGATCCGTGGCTTTCGCAATGTACTGTTCGGCGGCGAAGGACTGTTTCTCGCCACTCTCACCGGCCCCGGGCACGTGTGGCTGCAGAGCATGCCCATCATGAATCTCGCCGAGGAAATCGGTCGCTATCTGCCGGGCGTGGGGTCAGAGGGCGGCGGCACGATCGGCAAGGTGGCCGGCGCCGCCGCGCTCGGCGGCATTCTCGGCAATCTGCTCGGCGGCGAATGAGCGAGGAGCGGGTCGTATGCAACATACGATGATCATCCTCGCCGTTGCCACCCTGTGCGGCGCGCCGGCTCTCGCCGATGACACGCCGATGTCGGTCACCGCAACCCCCCAGCAGGCGCAAGCCAGGCAATTCGGAATGTTTTTCGGCGGGACGGCATCCCAGTACGATCTTTGCGCCAAGCGGGGGTTTCTCGCCTCCTCCAATCCAAGCGCCGAAGCGATCGCCAAGTCACTTCTCGACAAGCTCTCCGTGTCCAGCGGTGGGGTGGACCAGTCCGTCTATGTCCAGCAGGGATGGGACATGATGAAAAAGGAAATCGCCGAGCATGAGTCCTTCTACACGCAAGAACGGTGCACGGCCGTGGGCAAGGAGTGGGCGAAAATGATGGCGACGGTGAAGCGCTGACCCTGCGTTACTGCGCGATCACCACCTGGTAGGTGACCGAAGTCTGCGCGCCCGACGCGAGCGAACCCTGGAATGTCCATTGCAGCGCCCCCGTCCCGCCAACGGCCGGTTGCAGGGTGATGGCGCATGAGGTCAACCCGCTCGGCAGCGTCGCGGGACAGGCGGCCGAGAGAAACGTAGTGAACGCCGGCGTCGTATCGTCGACGATGACGGTGGAGACCGGCGCGCTGCCTTGGTTGCTCACCGTCAATTGATATTGGAGGGTGTTGCCGGGCAGCGCGGTGTTCGCAGTGGCATAGGCACCGGCGAGCGTCACGTTTTGCACCCGTTTGAGAAACTGCGTCGCGGTCGCGGTGGTGACCGTGGTCGTGTCCGTCGCCGTCAGTACGCTCGCGGGCGGGGCAGCGCTGCCGCTGTAGGCCAGGCTCGCGCTCACCGTGACCTTGTTCTGCGCATTGGCCGGCGCGCCCGCGGGCACGAACTGCTTGACGAGGATGCACACCTGCTGATTGGCGGTGACGCTGATCGGCGCGCTGATCACGGTGTCGCTGGCGACCAATTGCCCTGTGCAGCCACTATCGAGATACAGCGTCTGCGTCCAGCCGGCGAGCGTCGGACTCGCGAGCGCCACCAGGCTGAAAGTGACCTGACCGGCGCTGCCGGCGGTGAACGCGTGTGGATAATAAAGAGTATCGCCCGGCGGCGCGCTCTGTGCGCCATTCGGCGCGAAGGCGTTGGCCGGAATCAGACCGAAGGCGATGCCGCTATAGGTCACGCCCGCCGCGTAAGTGAAGGTCACGGAGGGCCGCACATAGCTGCCGCCCGTGTTGCCGGCGCTGCCTCCCGTCGACAGGTAGCCGCTCGGGTTCGTGGACGTGAGCGTGACGGTGCCGCTGGTGCTCGCCGGCAGCCAGAGCGTGGCAAGACCGGCCGATCCCGTGCTCGCGCTGGCAACCGCGGTGCCGCCGACGCTGGCGGTCACGGTCACGCCACTCTGGCCCGCTTCACTGCCGTTCTGCACGCCATCGTTCGCGGTGCCCCCGCCGCTGCCGGTATCGGCGAAGACCACGGCGCTGAGCGCGGAGCCATTATAGAGTCCAAAGTTCTGCACGGGCGGCGCACTGGAGCCCACGGTGACTTGCCTCACACCGCTCGGCGCTTCGGTGCCGAGCCATCCGGGCGGAAGATAAGCGGTGGTATTGCTGAGCGCGCTGCTATTGGTCAAGGTCAGGCAATAGGAACCTGCAGTGACCGCGATGACCGAGGCGAAGGTATAAGCGCCGGTGGCCGTGGTGACCGGCGCCGCCGCGGTGGCCGGCGTCTGACATACCCCGCCACTGTAGGGCGCAAGTTTGACGTACAGCCCGGCGATGCCGCTGCCGGTCTCGCCGGCATCGAGCGTCGCATTGTGATTGCTGTCGGCGTACACGGTGCCCGACAACGTTTCGCCGAGCGGCGTGACCGTGAGCGTGCAGGCGATGATATCGCCGGTCTGCGGCGTGACCGTGAAACTCGTCCCGCTGCCTGCGGGCAGCACCGTGCGCGTCCCATAGCCAGAGGCGCCCGGTCCGCTGTTGGTGCAGGCAATGCTGCCGGTATAGTACGCAAGCGCCGACGGGCTGCCCGAGGTCATCGCCACGCTGAGCGTGATGCTGTTGGTGCCGATGACCGTCGCCGCGCCCGTGGCCGCGCTCGTCGTCGTGCCGCTCGTGCTCGCGGTCTTGAGGTTCGCCGCCGGACTGGTGTACCCCAGCGATGCCGTAAATTGGTCGCTGGCGCTGATCCGCGAGGCGACGCTGACGGTGAAGGCGACGCTCGGCAAGGACACGGCGACGGCCACGGCTTCATTGTTTGAGAGCGCAAACGACGCCTGCGTCGGAGTCTGCGTACCGAGCACGATGGACGCGTTGTAGTTCGAGTCGGTCCCGGTCGTCGTCGATTCGGTCACCGTCGTCGTGCCGACGCCGGAGAGCGCGGGTACACCGCCGTTGTAGCTCGCGTAGTAATTCACCGTGTCGATGAGTTTCCACGCTGCCGTGGAGGTGTAGACGATGGTCTCACCGCTGTTGGTGTTCTCGCCGTCCGCGGCAGACAGCGCGAAGCTGCGCGCATTGCCGGCAGCATCCTTGACGCTCAAGCCCGAGAGGGTCACGGTGCCGGTCGGGCCCGGCTGACTGAGCCAGTAGAGGATCGGGCTGCCGGTGATACCGTTGTAAGCGCCATGCCCGAGCGCACCGCCACCGGTCCATGATGGTTCTGCGACGGCGGCGAGCGTGCCATTGCCGGCCAACGACAGCGTCGTCGACAAGGTTCCCGCCCCGTTCGGCAACGTGAAGCTGAACGCCTGCCCGCCGCCGGCGGCGGTCGCGTTGTTGTAGCCGGTGAAATCCAGCCACCACAAACTTTGTGCATACGTGCCGGTGCCGGCGGTTGCGAATGAGCCGCCCGCCGCGAACGCCGCACCCGCCCAGCTGAGCGTGGCGATCCCGAAGATCGCGCCGACCCAATGTTTCATGGCGGTGCGGCGTTTCATGGCATCGCCGCCGTGTTCGCCGGCAGCGCCTCCGCGTTGTGGCTGGGCTTGAACAGGTTCTCATCGAATTTGACGCGCAGCCGCAGGTACAGCGCCCGCTGCGTATAGTCCTCGCTTGCCAGGTCAGGGTCCCTGAAACCGAGGATGTTGTAGCCCAAGGACAGCCACACATTCTGCATGACCAGGTACCCGACTTCGCCGCCGATCGCCTGCTGGCGGCTGGCGAAGATATCGCCGGTTTCGATGAAGTATTGCAGGCCCGCATCCCAGTGGGCGTTCAAGTCCCACACCGAGCGCGCTCCGATGATCTGCGCCGTGTACGGCGTGTTGATGCCCTCGGCGTAATCCACCGCCCGCTTGATGCCATAGCGGCCGTTGATCACCCAATCGGCATTGACCTGATAGTTCACGTGGGTGGAGAAGATGTCCGCGGATTCATCGATATCGAGGCCGGTCCCGAGCGTGCTGTTGAAGCTGCGCTTGTATTCGATCCAGGCGAGCGCGTTCCACACATCGTTGTCGACCGGCCGATAGGCGAAGCCAACCTGCCCCTGGCGCAGATATACCGAGCCCACGGTGGCACCCAATCCCAATTGCTCGTTGTACACGGCGCGCGCAAGGCCGGTGACATCCGGATTGAGCTTGACGGCGGCGCCGACGCTCGAGAGCCAGGTCTCTGCGGTGTCCGACTTGCTCCATTCGACCTTCGTGGAACCCTTCCAGTCGGGGCTCGCAGTGTACTGCAGCGCCGCCGTCAACGCGGTCGCCGTGTCGGTCACCACGCCCGAGATCGGATGGATTTCCTGGATGCTGGTCGACACACCGAGTCCCGGCGCGAGCGTCCACAGATTGCGCAGCCCCAAGGCGGCTTCCGCGGTCCGTCCATCGATGCCGTCGCCCACCCGGTATTCGTCGAACAGCTTGCCGTCCTGCATGTACGTCGTGTCGATGCCGATCGCGGTCAACTGATTCTGTTGCGAGGGGTTCAAGGCATAGTCGCCCGACAGGCTGTTGCTGGTTTGATAGGTCCCGTAGATCTTGGTCTGCGGCGCCACCTGATAGGTACTGCCGACGGTGACATCCTTGCGGTCGGTGTCATCGATGGCCTGCTCGTATTGGACGAAGGCGGTCGCGCGCGGCAGGTTCGGCACGGGCGCATCGACCCGCACCCGGGCACTCGTATATTCGTTCGGCACCGCGCCCACCGCGAGCGTCTGCGTCGCGATGTCGTTCGAGTCGACGTGCCGGACGCCGGCCGTGACCTTGACCTTCTTCGCCAGCGTGTGCTCGAGCGCGATGGATTCGCCCTGGCGCGAGCCGCCGCCGCCAACCGCTTCCGGCACGCCGACGATGGGAATGCTCAGCGGACTCAAGATGCTGGAGCCCGAGGTCGTGGTCTTCAGCGCATCGATCACGAGGCGATTCTTCGCATCGAAGGCGGCGCTCACCTTGGCGCCGTATTCGGCCGCGCCGGCCGTATAGGTCGAACTCGGATTGTTGAAGCTGTCGTCCGTCTGCACCGCGTAGACCTTGGCCTGCACCCGCGGGTCGTTGTGCTTGAGTTCGACGCGGTGTGCGCGGCCGGTGCCCGCGAGGTCGGATTGAGTCTGCGCCACCTCGCCGGTGAGCGTGGTCTCATGATTCGGCGCCCACAGAAAATTGGCGCCGCCCAGGGTTTCGCGGGTGACCGGATTCTGGTCGCGGATCACCGTTCCGCCGACGGTCACATCGCGCGCGACCTTCTCGCGCGCGTCGATGCCGCCGACCCAGTAGCTCGGTCCGCCATTGCTGACCTCATAGGACACGCGGATGTAGACCGGATTCAAATTGGCGTCGACACTCGCGATCGGGGCCTTGAAGAGAATCTGTCCGCTGAAGGGCTCGACCGAATAGTCGGTGAACTCGGTCAACGGCGTGTCGGCGAGCACCAGGGAGGGCTGATTGCGATCCCGCGTGATGATGTCCACGCGCTCGCTGTTGGCGAGCGGATTGCGCTGGCTCAACTGGTACGGCCCGGAGGTGCCGTTTGCCGGCAACTCGTCGATGAACTGCGTCGAATTGGTGTAGCTCGCGAAACCATCGAGCGTGAGACTGCCATCCTCGATGTGGGTCTTGGCGCCGTTCAGGGCGCGCGTGTATTGGGTCAGCACGCGCGCCGGGTTATCGCTCTGCGTGCTGAAATCCCCATACAGCCCGTAGCTCGTGCCGTGATCGATGCGCACATACAGCTTGCCGGTCGACTGCGCATCGAAACCCTTCACCGACGAGTCCCCATAGACCGGATAGAACTGATCGGGCTGGATGTCGCGGAACAAGGGCGTATCGTTCGGCTTGTCCGAATCATAGGACATGGTCAGCAAGTCAGAGCCCAGGATCTTGCCCTTCAAGAACAACGATGCCCGGCCCGCGGCGGCGCCCTTGCCGTCATCGAAACTCAGCGATGCGCTTTCAATTTCGCGCTCGAAACTGTCGCCGCTCTGCGCCGGCACGAGCGAACTGGGATTCACATTGCGCAGGCTCAACACCCCTTCCACGAGACCCGCCGCCACCATCGGCCGCAGGTTGGGCATGAAGGTGATCCGCGCCTCGGTGCGGACCGCTCCGCTGCTCACCCGCAGCACGGCCGCGCCCGGCGTCGCCGGGGGCAGCAGCCTGAAGTGGCCGAGGCCGTCCTCGATGAACACCTGCGTGCCGGGCTCCTTCGGATCGAGGTCCGGCGTCTGCCACTCGCCGAGGCTCGACTCGAGAGTCACGGCGGTGCGCGCCGACACCGGAATTCCCTCGCTGTCCTCGAGCTTCACGAGGATGTCGACGGGCGTCTGTTCATCGGCGCTGCTGCGCTCCGGTGCATCGACCACGATCTTCGCGAGGGGACCCGGCGCGGTCAGATGAATCTGCCGGCTGCCGCGGGTGTTGCCGAAGGCATCGACCATCGACAGCGTCAGCAGATTGTCTCCGGGTTGCAGGTTGACGCCGATATATTCCCAGGCCGTGATGCCGCGGCTCTCGAGACTGCTGCGTTCACCGACCTGATCGAGACTGACGGACTTGCCGTTGACGGCGAGCAGCAGCTGCGCGCCGAAGGCGCCCTTCACGCGCACCCGGGTCTGCCCCGCGGCCACCACGCCGCCGTCAATGAGATTGACGAAGGCCAGCTCCGGACTGAGTACGCGCAACTCGCTCTCGAGCGTATGCACGGTCGCGGGCGGGGGAGCACGGCCGGAACCGGGCGCCGACGCAGAGATCGCTGCGGTGGCGGCGGTTGCAGTCGCGGCGCTCGCGCCGGCGCTGGCACCGGCACCGGCACCGGCACTGGCACTGGCACTGGCGGTCGAGCCGAATCCGGCGCCGGTGATTCCGTCGGGCTGCACTTTTTGGCCGATGATGCCGCTGGCGGCAAGCGTACGCGGGTCGCTCACCGGAACAGGGTTCACGGCGATCTGCGTCGTGGCCGCGACGGTGATTTCGGACCGCTGACCTTTCAGCTTATCGCGGCGGGCGGCGATTTCCGCGCGCAATGAATCGCTGCACCCGGCCAGCGCGAAATCCGCCTTGTGCAGTTCGCCGTTGCGCAAGTCGACGAATTGACTGCCGGGATCGAACGCATTGCGGTTATCGAGCACTTCCAAGCGCGCGCCTGAGGGCAGCGTCGTCGCGTCGAGCTTCGCGACATGGGTGCGCGGCGTGAGGCCATACAGACTGTACTTGCCCTCGCTGTCCGTGACCGCATACGTGCCGTCATCGAGATAGATGCGGATGCCGGGGATCCCGAGCTCGTCCGCATCTTGAATGCGATCGCCGTTGCAGTCGGCGTACACCTTGCCGATCAAGTACGCCTCCGTCGACAACGTGCTGCCGGTGACTTTGACGGTGGCGCTCGCGAGGTTCGAGCGCGACGCGCCGCTCACCGCCTCGGCGGTATTGATGCCGCTGCCCGATTGG
>Ga0181537_10002037_pt1 | contig 18102 bp, 10 predicted proteins | sample PEATcosm2014_Bin_39_FD_119765 | JGI IMG/M metagenome (GOLD analysis project Ga0181537, IMG submission 119765) | Peatland microbial communities from MTU Mesocosm Facility, Houghton, MI, USA - PEATcosm2014_Bin23_10_metaG | ecosystem: Environmental > Terrestrial > Soil > Wetlands > Peat | place... | reverse complement strand
ATTCTCCCTGTCGTGGCGCCCCTCCCGGGCACCGTCAATTGGCTTGTTCGCGGCGCGCGCGGCGGGCCGCGCGGTCGCGTCGGACGCCGACCGGTTCCACCGCCGGCAGCGTCACCACCTTGCTCAAGTTTGGATAGGGTGCCGTCTGATGCGGCAGCGCCATGGCATCGACGAAATGCGCCTGGAATTTGGGTTCGACCGCGGTCTCGATCTTCTGCCCGCCGATGGCCGCGTCACCCATATAGAGGATGAGCACGTGTTCTGTGTGAACCGGATCCTTCCCGACGCGAAAACCGGCACCATCGACGTTGCCACCGCAAACGGATTAGTTCGTTTCGACAATTCAGGAAGCGAGCAGCAGGTGCTGACGCGCGCCGACGGCTTGATCGCCGACCACGTCACCGATGTCGCCGCCTACCGCGACGGCCTCGCCCTGGCCACTCCCTCGGGTCTCACTTTCCTCGACGCCAACGGTGCGCGCAGCATGTATGCGTTTCACGGATTGGTCAACAACCACGTCTACGCGCTCGGGGTTTCCGGGGACGAACTCATGGCTGGCACGCTCGGCGGACTGTCAATGCTGAACAAAGGCGACGTCACTGCCAACTACACCACGACTTCATCCAACCTGAAGCACAACTGGATTACCGCGGTTGTGCCGGTCGGCTCCGGGTGGATGGTCGGCACATACGGGGCGGGGATCCTCGGCCTCGATCGCTCCGGGTATTTCCAATCTTTTGAAGTAGGCTCCGGTCAGTTTGAAGTCAACCCCAACGCGATGCTCGTCACTTCGAGTTACGTCCTCGCCGGAACCTTAGGACAGGGTTTGTATCTCTATGATCGCCAATCGGCGCGTTGGTCGGCGATTCGCGACGGTCTGCCGTCGTCAAACGTCACCGCGCTCGCCGCCGCTAACGGCTATATCTACGTCGGTACCGATAACGGTCTGGTCCGCATCCCAGAGCAAAAGCTGCATCTATGAAAAGACTTTTCTTGCGGGTCCTTATTATTGTTATTTTGATCGCAATTGCCACGCCGGTCTTTGGCGACGCAGGCATCCTCATCCCGCGCGACAAGCAGCAACCCAATGCCGCCATCCTCTCACTCGAAGAAATGGAGATCACCGTCCTCATTGACAACGGCGATGCGCGCGTTTTCGTGCGCCAGGTTTTCGCCAATCACACCGGCGCCATCGAGGAAGGCAACTACATCTTCGCGCTGCCCAGCCACGCCGCCGTTTCCGATTTTGCCACCTGGGATGGGCCGGTGCGCCTGCCCGCCGTGATTCTCGAACGCAAACGGGCCGAAGAAATCTATAACCAGCTCAAGCAGCAGTCGATCGATCCCGGACTTCTCCAGATGGGGGAGCGTGGCTCGGAAGAAGCCAAGCGCACGTCGGTGTTCAGCGCGCGCATTGTTCCCATTGCGGCCTACGGAACGAAGCGGCTGGAAATCGAATATCACGAGTCCATCCCGGTTGAGAATCTCCGGTCGTATTTCGCGATCCCGCTGCGGCCCGACGCCTATCAAGCCCAGGCAGCACGTCATCTGAAGATCAATTTCGAAGTGCGTGCAGCGCACGCGATTCGTAACTTCCAGGCGCCAGCGAAGATGTTTCCCATGCAACTCGACCAGAACACCCCGCATTTAGTGCGGGGCCACTTCGAAGGGGAAAACGTCAACCTGACCGAGGACTTCGTCGCCACCTACGATCTCGACCCCGCCGTGTCCGACACGATGCAACTTCTGACTTACAGAAACCCCATCAGCGCACAGCCTTCACCGACCGAAATGGCGCCCGTTCGCAGCACCAACGAGCCGGGCTTCTTTGAAGCCGAGGCTCTGGCGGGCTTCGGCTCTGCAGCTGCATTGCCGACTGGCGGGCCGAGCGCCGCGCCGAAAACCGTCATTGCGCTGTTCGATACGTCGCTCTCGATGCAGTGGGAAAAGCTGGAGCGCAGCTATCAGGCGCTTGAGACTCTTTTGCATACACTGCGTCCGGCGGATCAGTTCGGGCTGGTGCTGTTCAATACCGAAACGCAGGTAGTACCAGTCAGCGCGGCCGACGCTCGCAGCGTTCAGCACGCCATTGACGCGGTTCGTGGCAGCCGTCTTCGCGGCGGCACCGATCTGCAGCGTGCTCTGCAAACCGGGCTGCAACAGGCCTCGGCTCGCGGCGCGGACAATACCTATCTCGTCATTCTGAGCGACGGAGGCGCGACGCGCGGGCCCATTCAGAATGGCAAGATCGCCTCGTGGTACGAGTCCGCATGGAAGCAACTCCCCGACACCGAACGCCCGCGCACCTACATTCTCGCCGTTGGCGACGACGCGAACCTGCCGCTGTTGCGAATGCTCGCTCGTCAGGATGGCTTGCTCGAACACGTGCTTTCGACCGAGCCGATGGAATTCAAATTGAACTCGTTCCTCTCAAAGATTGGCCGCAGTCCCATCGGCCAGCTTGAACTCTCCGTTTCACCGGAGTCGGCGGTCGACACCGTTTATCCGCTGCAAGCCGCAACGTTCTCCGGATCGCTCGCCTCGTGGGTAGGCCGTTACCAAAAGCCGCAGGACAATGTCAGTTTCACAGTTCACGGCGTGCGCGATGGCGCGGCGTTCGAGATGGCAGGCAAGGCCACACTGCCCAAAGAGTCCTTTGATCACCCGCAGCTGCCGCGTCTGTGGGCACGCGCCCGCGTCGATGCCTTGCTCGAAAAGATCGAGCGTGAAGGAGAAGACCAAACAACCATCGACGAAATCATCCGTCTGGCGCGCCAGTACAAATTCGTCACGCCCTACACTTCGTTTCTGGCCGTGCCGCGGGCGTTGTTGCGTCCCCGCGTCATTCGTCCCGGCGACCCGGTTCTGCGCGTCAAGACCGACGAATCCATCGTCTCCGTGGTCGCGCTGTTTCCGTTCGGACTGGTGCAGCCGCTGCGCTATCTCTCGGCGGAAGATGTCTGGCAAACGCGCTTTCTCGCGCCCACCGATATGCAGGACGGCACTTATAGCGTGCGCCTTATCCTGCGCGACAAAGTCGGCCACACCTATCGTGAGGTGAAGACGTTTGTCATCGCCAGTAAGCCGCCGGTTGTGCAGGTCAAACTCGATCACAAGCGATTCCACCGCGGCCAGACCATCGATTTGAAAGTCAGCGCCTCGGAAAGTACGCGCACCCTGGTCGCGCGCATGGACGGCACCGCGCCGGTTGCGTTGCACTGGGATGCCAGGGCCGCCGCCAATACCGGAGCACTCACAATTCCCGAGCAAGCCATTGCCGGCACTTACAAGTTGACCGTGACCGCCGAGGATATTGCCCACAACATGGGAACGCAGGAGGTGCCCATTGAAGTACTTCCTTGAATCATCGTCGCGGCGCATGCGATTTGCCGTTCTCTCAGTCTTTGTCGCCTCCATCTTCGGAGCTGTGGCCGCGCTCGGCGAGCTGCCCTCGTGGATTCGCAACATCGACGCCAGCACTGCGCTCGAAGGCGTCTTCTTCCGCAAGATGTCGCTGCCGAACGGCGCCGTGCCATTTCGCCGGCCTCCGCGGGAGACTCGTCCCGCGCTTCGGGAGTTGATCAAATCGCAGCCGCGCAACGCGGACCTTTACTCTCTGCGCGCGCTCGAAGACGAGCAGCAACTCGACTTCACCGCCGCCGAGTCGGATTGGAAGGCGTATGCGGACAATGCTACCGACAAGATCGGCGCGCAACTCGCGCTAGTCGATTTCTATCACCGTCGCCTGCGTCCCACCGATGAAATCAAGACGCTCGGGCTCGTAGCGAACGCCGCGCCCATCGCGGCCGAGAAACTCACGGCTCCCGCGCAGCAGCGCTCCTGGCGGGCGTTTGAGCGCATCTTCGGCGTGATTCAAGCGCAGGGCATGGCGAAAGACGTGTCCGTTGCGCAATATCGGGCCTGGATCGCACGCTACACCGACGAGCCTTCGCTCTACGCGCGCTTCCTGCAGTTCCTTGTTGCGGAGAAGGAATATTCCGCTGCGGGAGACCTCATTGCGAGTTATCGCAAGCAATTCCCGAACGACCAGATCTTTCCGGTAAAAGCAAAAGCGATGGTCGAGTACCGGCGCGGCTCAGTGCGCGAAGGCCTCTCGGTCTATGAGCAGAGTTTCCAGCCGCTGTGGGATCCGCAGCTGGTGAAGAGCTACTTCGATCTCCTGCGCGACACGCAGAACCTGCGCAAGTTTCGTGACGATGCGCACGCCGCGCTTCTGGCCAATCCAGACGACCTGAACGCCACGGCCCGCATTTTTTACTATTACCAGCAACAGGGCAAGACCGACGTTGCGCAGCAAGCGATCGCCGATTTCCGGCAGCACAAGGAAGCCGCAAAATCTCAGTGGACATCGCAGGAGCTCTATGTCTGCGCGCGGCTGCTCGAAGACATACATTCCTATCCGGAATCGGCGCGCTATTACTTTGCGCTCTACAACAGCAACGGTATGCCGGACGCGCAGGAGAAAGCTATCGCCGGCATCACCAGCCTTCTGCTCACCGCGCCTGAAACGCCCATTCGTCTCGGCTCCGGCGAACTTTCCATGTATCGCGATATCGCCACCATGGATCAAGGCCCGGGCTACCTGAACGGAATCCTCTCGCTGATTCTCAATACCACGCAGCCCGCGTCGCAATACTCCGAGGAAGAGCAGCGCGCCGTGCCGTATTTTCACCGCTCGCGCGCCGCGGAGTTGCTTGCCCTGCTGGATCGCAAGTTCCCGAACTCTGCCGCGCGTCCAGCGCTGCACGCGCAACTGCTCGATTACTACGCCACGTCGGGTGAGAGCGATGCCGTCATCGACGGCGGACGCGACTTCATCGCGAGCTTTCCCAATGCCTCCGAACGCACGACCGTTGCGCTGTTGATGGCCGACGCCTACGCGCGCAAGGGCGATACGAAGAACGAGTTTGCCATCTACGATTCGATTCTGCAGGAACTCGCAGCGAAAGCCCAGAATGTACCGCTTGGCTCGGCCGAAGGAGCCTGGAATTCCGCCAATAACTACACTGCGCCCGCGGCCAACAATGCCATGAACACGCCCGAATCGGCAGGCGAGGCAAGCGCCGAAGCCGGGGAAGGCGAACAAGGTGAGGGAGCAGAGGCCGCTGGCCAGAACCTAGCTCCACGGCATCGTGCCAGCGAGTCGTTCCGGGTGAACGCAACCGCCAAGGCCACGCCGACAACCGGCGCGCGCTCGCCCGAGTACGCACGTGTGCTGGAACGCTATCTGGCGCGCCTGGTAGAAATGAAGCAGATCCCTCCCGCTCTCGGGGTCTTGCGCCGCGAAATTGATCGCAATCCTGACGACCCCGGCCTTTACGAGCGTCTCGCAGCTTTCCTCGATCAGAACCGACTGGGCACCGAGCAGGAGGAGGTTTATCGCCGTGCCATCGCCCGCTTCTCCGACAAATCGTGGTATCACGAGCTGGCCCGCTACTATCTGCGCTACAAACGCGATTCCGAATTCGAGCAGTTGACTGAAGACGCCATCAAGAGTTTCGAGGGAAGCGAACTGGAACAGTACTTCCACAACGAGGCCCATGGCAGTCCGGCTCTGTTCCTGCGCTTGAACCAGTACGCGCACCAACGGTTCCCGCATAATCCGGTATTTGTGCGCAATCTGCTTTCGGCGTATCAGACGCCGTCTACTCGTGATCTCGCCGCCTGGGAAGCGCTCTTGCGGCTGCACTGGTTCGAGGAACCCGCACTGCGCAACGAGTTCTTTGAGTATCTATCGCGAACCGGCAAACTGGAGTCCGAACTCGGCGCCACTCGCGAGGGCGCGCCCGATGCCGCCAGTTGGGAGAACAACCCCGCAGCCGCCGACTTTCTTGCTTCCGCGAACCTGTGGCGCTCGCATTTCGAAGAAAGCGCGCCCGTGCTGAAGTCGCTGGCCGCACAGTATCCGACGGAAACGGAGATCGGGCACACCGCATCGTCGGTCTTCCGCTCGCTTGCTTACTTTATACCGGCCGACACTGCGATTGCCGCCGAGATCGAAGACAACCTGCTGCAGGCTAACCCCATCGACACCGAAATCATGGCGCGCATCGGCGACATCTACGCCGACCGCGAACAGTTCGCACAAGCCGCGCACTACTGGGAGCGCATTCCGCAAGTTGCGCCGGGACAGTCCGGAGGCTACCTCGAAGCTGCCACCATTTATTGGGACTATTTCGATTTCGACAACGCCCTGCGCCTGCTGGGCAAGGGTCGCGACCGACTTGCCCAGCCAAGCCTGTACGCCTACGAAGCTGGAGCTATCTACGAGAACCAGCGCGACTATCCGCACGCCATCGACGAGTACGTAAAAGGTGCGCTGAGCGGCGCTCCCGAATCTTCGGCTGAACTTCGGTTGCTCGAACTGGCGCGTCGGCCGAAATTCCGCGACCTGGTTGAGCAGAGCACAGCCAAGCTGGCCCCGCCGCCAAGCCCACCCATGCCTGCGGTCTATCTGCGCGTGAAAGTTCTTGAGGCGCAGAATCGCAAGGAAGAGATGGCGGCTTTCCTCGACTTGATCGCCAACGGCACCACCTCAATCGAGCAGGCTGAGGACATCGAAACGCTGGCGCAGCAGAAATCGCTCGAACGCGTTACCCAGCACGCGCTCGAAAAGCAAGCCACGCTGACCACCGATCCGGTTGTACGGTTAGAACTGCGCTATCAGCTGATACGGCTCTACGAGAGCCGCAAGGATTTCACCGCTGCCCAGAAGAATGTCGAGGCTCTCTACCACGACAATCCGAAGATTCTCGGAGTCGTGCGCTCGACCGTCGATTTCTACTGGCGCATGAAGATGCAGCCGCAAGCGATCGGCGTGCTGCTCGAAGCTGCCAAGAACGCCTATCCCGCGCTCAGTACGCAGTTCGCCTATGAAGCGGCGCGCAAGGAAACCGACGCGAAACAGTTCCAGCAGGCCCGCGATCTGCTGACGGGATTGCTGAAAGACTCTCCTTACAACGGCGAGTATCTCGCCGCCATGGCCGACACTTACGCGCAGGCCGGCGACGACAAAGGCCTTGAGCAGTTCTATCAGGAAAAGATCGCGCTCTACCGCAATGCGCCGCTTCCCGCCGACGCGCGCAAGGCGCAGATCGCCACCCTGCGACGCGGACTGATTCCCGCGCTTACGCGCATGAACAACTATTCGGGCGCGGTTGATCAATACATCGAACTCATCAACAATTTTCCGGAAGACGACACGCTGGTGACCGAGGCCGCGCTCTATGCGCTGCGCTATCAGCGCGAGCAACAGCTTACGGACTTCTACGCCAAGACCGTTGCCCAGTCTCCGCGCGATTATCGCTGGTCGATGGTGCTGGCTCGCACACAGACGAATCTCGAAAACTATCCGGCCGCTATCGATACGTACGCGAAGTCGATCGCGATTCGCCCGGACCGCGCCGATCTCTATACGGCGCGCGCCGAACTCGAGGAGCGCTTGATGCGCTTTGACGAAGCTGCTGCCGACTACGAGCGCATCTATGAGCTCGCCTACAAGGATCCGCAATGGATGGAGAAGGTCGCGACCGTGCGAGCGCGGCAGGGCAAGACGAAGGAAGCAATCGCTGCGTTAGAAGCGGCACTGATCGAAGGCCGTCCCGAAAACGCCGGTAATTACTTCGAAGTTGCGCGCCGACTGGAGAGCTGGGGCATGCTTGACCAGGCGCGTAGCTTTGCCGAACAAGGCGTGAACAAAGCCGGAGCTGACCTGCTCGCCAGCGACGAACACCATGCCGGGGCGCGCACCTACGTCCGCATTATGACGCGCCTGCGCCAGCACGAGCAGGCGTATGCCACGCTCGAGAAAGCGCTCGCCAACTCCGCTGCTACTTTGCCCGTTCTGAAGGAACAGTTCGAAAAACAGGGAGTCACGGGCATCACCGATGCCCAGTGGCGCGAGCACCAGCGGCTGCTCCGCATGGAAACCGCGCGCAACGGGATGACCGGTGCGTTGCAGGAATTGGGCAGCGCTGTGAACACCTATTTCACTCCCGAGGAGCGGCTCACCTTCGCGCATTTTGCCGAGTCGAAGCGCGCCGGAATGAATGCTGCCGATCTCGAGAATTTCGCCATTCCACTTTCCGAAAGCGCCGCACTTGCCGACCAGGAAGCGCGCTGGCGATTCGATCTGATGATGCAGCAGGCCACGTTGCCAAATTTCTACAGCAACGTGCGCCCCTTCGTTGACCTGCAGCGCCGTCGTGGTGCCTTCGCCGAACTGGCCTCGCAGTTGGAGCAGTTCGCACAAAAAGTGCCACCGACCGAGCGAGGCACACCGCTGCTTGCCGCAGCCGATGCTTACCGTTCCGTCGGCGACGAGCGAAACGAACTTCGCATCCTGTCCAACTTCTCTAGCGGTGGCCTCGACGCAGTCCGCATCGAGCGTTACTTCAAGTTGCTGCTGGCGCGCCAGTCGCAGCAACTCGTCCGATACGCTGCGAATTGGCGTAGTCCTTACAATCAACTGGCCGCCGACTTCGTTGTCGCGCACGGCAGCGCTCAACTCGCGCACACGGTTGTGCAAGCACGCGGACAATCTCTTCCGCCCGTGTGGAACAAGTCCTACGACGCTCTCGTCGGCCTCTACTTCTCCGAGCCCACGGCGGACGTCAACAACGCCTTTCTGGCCGCGCTGGGTGACGATCCCATCGGCGTGCGCCTTGCCAGGCCGGTTGATCGCGCGCAGCGACTGGCCGGCAACACCTGGTATTACTATGGCTCGCGCTACGGCGAATATCTCGGCATGTCGAAGCTCGGCAATCCAGACGATTTCCTGCCAGCGATTCTCGAGGAGAGTCCGGCGAGCGCTTCTGGATACCTCACCCTCGCCGACTACTACGCCGGCACGGGCGACACTAAGCAGGCGATCGCTGAGTACGAGCACACGCTCGAACTTTCTCCCAACCGCCCCGATGTATACGACAGCCTGGCCGTTGCCTACTACAAGCAAGGCGACCGCGCCGCCGCGCTGGCGCAGTGGAAGCTGGCGTTCGCCACACTATCAAAGCAACTCGACAGCAAGCGGGTTCCTGAGAGTTTCTGGCGTGACTTCGGACGCACCTGCGATCAACTCCACACGCGGCATCTCTTCGCGGAACTTAAGCCCGATGCGGAGGCAATCGTTCGTACGTATCTCTATCGCAACGGGACGTGGCTTTCGAACGCTATGTTGCAGCCCACCTACGCCGCCATCGGAGATCCATCCTCTGCGACAGCCTGGCTGCTCGACGCTGCCACTTCCGCGAAAGATCCGGCACGAGTCCTGTCCGATGTCGCCGATGCTTCGTGGATTCCGCTAGCGCAGCGGGCGGCGATCTATCAACGCATTCTGCAGTTCAAGGAAGACGCGGTCGGAAAGCACACGGGCTTCGAGCGCGAATATGCCGAGCAGGATCTGGCTTCCTGGCAGGTTCGCTGGATACGCTACCTGGTTCGCAGCAAGCAGTACCAGGGTGCCGCTGCCGCCATTGCCGCGCTCCCGAAACAGACTCGCGACGCTCAGGCGGCGACGCTGGTTCCGCTCGATCTGCGTGTGGCCGCGCAGCTCGGAGCACTCGACTCGATGCTTGCCGTCTATCGTGCCGAGCCCAAAACTACGCCCGCGCCGGAAGTCCTGCGCAACGCCGCCCGCCAGTTGTTTGAGGCCGGCGACCAGCAATCAGCGCGCAAGATTCTCGAACTCGTCTTTGCGCGTGAGATCGAAGGCCACAACCTGGTTGCCGCGAACTTCCTCGGCCTGGCTGAAATCCGCCTCGCCGCAGGCGACACGCCCGGTGCGCTCGATCTGTTGCGCCGCCTGGTCGTGGTGGTCGGCAATCCTTTTGAGAATCTCGATCCGGCAGCCTCTCTGCTCGAAAAGACCGGACATAACCGGGAAGCCGTCGAATTCCTCGACCACCTCGTCAAATCTGCGCCCTGGGAGCCTTCCTACCGCCTCCGCCTCGCCAAAGCCACTCTTGCGGCCAAAGACCCGGCGGCTGCGCAGGCTGCAACCCAAGCGCAAGCTTCTCTCGCGTCGATTGCCTCCGGTCCATCTACTCCGTACGACCTTCGACTGAAAGCCGCCGTGGCGCTCGCTGGCCGTCCGCATTCCGATCTCGGCGGCGGCGAACTCAATCTGCTGGCCGGACCCGCTGCGGCGCTCACCACCGCTGCAGCGGACAAATTCTATTTCTACGATGTTCGGATACGGGCCGCCCAAAATGTCGGCGACGCGAAGATGAAGATTCAGCTCCTCAGTCACTGCCTCATCGATTTCCCGCGCCGCGACGAAGCGCGCATCCCGCTGTTCCAAGCCGCAGCCGCCGCGCAGTCCGACGAATATGCGCTGGGAGTCATGGAGCCTCTGTTCCAGACGCAGTCCTTGCGGACGTATGTGCCCGAGCGCGGCGCAGCCGGAGGCGAAGAAGAACAGATCATCAGCTCGGGCGACGAGGAAGATGCGAGCGACGAATCTAGCGCCCCGGCAACTGCCGCGGCAAGACTATCGCGTGCGCAGCAAGCACAGGTTGCGCAAATGATCGGCGACACTATGATCCGTCTCGACCGCCTCGCGGATGCTATCTCCTACTACCAGACCGCGCGGCAACTCGAGACCGCCGTCGCTGTCCGGAAAACGCTCTACCGCAAAATCACTGACGTAAAGGCATCGCTGCGAATCCAGCAGCAAAACGCCGCCCGCCAGCCGATTCTGCACGAACCGCTCGAGCAGGACCGCGTCGTTCGGCCTCAACTCATCGCGCGCGTCACTCCCGTGCCGAAAGCTACAACTTCGAAAGGAGGCGTGAAGCAATGAAGCGCTTCTTCATCCTCTCTGGTATCGCCTTGGCCTGCGCCGCAATTGGCGGGATAACGTATCTCGCCGCCGCGCCCGCGCTCCCGTTGCTCTCGAAATATGTGCCCGCGGGACCGCTCGTATATCTGGAGGCGAAGGATTTCTCGACGCTCCTCAGCGATTGGAATTCTTCTCCCCAGAAGAAGCAGTGGCTCACCAGCGAAAACTACGAAGTCTTTTCGCGTTCGCGCCTCTTGCTGCGACTGAAAGGCGCCAGCGACCAGTTCGCCGCCGCTGCCGGACTTCCACCCGACATGAACTTCCTCTCCCAAGTTGCCGGCGAACGAAGCGCTTTCGCGCTTTACGATATTGGCAACCTGCAGTTTTTCTATATCACGTACCTGCCTTCCGCCCAATCCATGCAGACGAAGTTGTGGCAAGCGCGCTCGAAGTTTGAGCCGCGCAGCGCCGGCGGTGTGGACTTTTATCTGCGGCGCGATCCCCAGTCTCAGCGCGAGGTCGCCTTCGCGGTCTCAGGTGATTACCTGCTGCTCTCGACGCGGGAAGATCTGATGGCCGGCGCACTGCAACTGATGTCCGGCAAGCAGGACCGCACCGTCGCAGCCGAACAATGGTGGGCTCAATCGACTGCGGCCGCCGGTCAAGCCGGTGATCTCCGCATGGTGCTCAACCTCGAGGAACTTGTTCCCAACGGCTACTTCCGCACCTACTGGGTACAACAGAACATCACCGACTTGAAACAATACTCGGCATCCGTTTCCGATCTTTACCGTTCCAGCAAGCAATATCGCGAAGAGCGCGTCCTGATCAAGAAGGAAGAGCCGAAACAAGCGTCATCACCCGATGGTCTGGCGGCGGTGGCCGATGTTGGGCGCCTGGTTCCCAGTGAAGCTGGTGTCTATCGGGCGGAAGCAAACCCTACCTCAGATGCCGTCTTCGCATTACTTGAGACCACGCTCCTGGCGACACACTTGAGCCCGGTGCCACCGTCGCAGGTCGCGCCACAAGCTCAGCTCACTTCGGGAGAACAAGCCGACGGCTCCGATCTCGAAACGCGTATAGACCAAGCTCCCGTCGATCGCCCCCCTGCTCAACGATCGGCCTCCGCGCTGAAAGAACTGCTCGACAAAGCTCCTTTGCTCTCGTCGCTTCAGGTGCAGTCGACCGTCCCGGATCAGTCTGGCGTTTTCGTGCGCATTCACTCCGCTGTGGTTCTGGTTGCAGGATCAGAGTGGAACCAGGCTGCGATCCAGTCGGCGCTTACTGATTTTGTTCGCCCAGGTCTCACCGCGAGCCAACTCGGGATCAGCTGGCAGCACGAGTCCGGATACGAGAAACTCGATGGCCTCTGGCCTCTCGTCGTATCGGTTCGGGGCAAATACTTATTGGTCAGCGATGACCCTGGACTGTTGGAAGCCATCCTCGCGAATTTCAGCCGTAAGTCCGATCGCAAGCCCGCCGATATGCTGGCGGGTTTCAATCACCAGCAGGAACGCGTCAATTTTGCTCGCCTGTCGAGGGTTGTCGACCGGCCGAGCGCGACCGTCACCGACAATGAAAATCGCAGGGGCGAGCCGCAATTCTTCTCCAACAATATGGCAAGCCTGAGTTCGACACTAGCCGCCGTCTCGGCCGAAAAGGTCGAGGTTCGCTCCGAGGGAAACAAACAACGGCAGACCGTCACCTACGAATGGACTCAATGAGGCACATCGCAGTTCTTACGTGATTGTTGCTGCTGGCGTTGCTTCCTTCAAGCGGCCGCGCCGGACCTGCTGCGCCCGATCGCGCCAAAGACGCGGAGTCGAGCCTATTTGCGCAATCCGCCGCGGAAACGCTGAATCGCGATTTCCCCGGCCCTGACGTTTCTTTCCTCTTGCTGGACGCTCGCACCGGCCACACACTCACGTCGCGCTGGGATAACGTCGACTCCTCCATTCCGCTGGGCTCGCTCGTTAAGCCTTTCACCGCGTTGGCCTACGGCGAGCAGCACGATTTCGACTATCCGGCCCACACCTGTCGCGGCACCGCCACCGGATGCTGGCTGCCTCGCGGGCATGGCGAAATCGGCCTTACCTCGGCTATCGCCTACTCCTGCAACTCCTACTTCCGCATGCTCACCGCGAACTTGGCCGCTCCAGATGTCGCACCGATTGCGGCAAACTTCGGAATCGAGCCTCCGGACCGCGATTCTAGCGGCACAGCCCTCGCGGGAATTGGCAGCCGCTGGCGAATCTCTCCGCCTCGCATGGCACGCGCATACCTGGAACTCATTCGTCGCCGCGAACAGCCGGGCGTCCGCGAAATTCTCGCGGGAATGGTTCAGTCGGCGCAGCACGGAACCGGCGCCGCAGTTGATCGCATTCTCCCATTCCCCGACGCCCTGGTAAAAACCGGCACGGCGCCCTGCACGCATTCGCCACGCGCGCCTGGCGACGGCTTCGCGATCGTCCTCACGCACGCCGATCAGCCGAAGATTTTGCTCATGGTCCGCGTCCATGGAGTTCCCGGCGCGCAGGCGGCGAAAACTGCCGGGCTGATGTTGCGTCGGATCGAGGGTAGCTTCAAAGAATGATCGATAAGTGCCAGATGTGCATGCAGATCAACGTCAATCCGACTCGCAGATCGGCTCCCCGCGGATTTCTCGAGCCGGTCTTCGCGTTCGCCATCACTCTCATTTTCATCTCATCCTGGTCACTCGGCTTCGCGCAAGTTCCGCCACCCAACTCGGATGTGGCGAAGGTCCGCATCGGCGTTTTTGGCCTCTTTCATCCGCGGCAACTCACGATCAGTCCGCCTCAGGGGCACGCGCTCGTTGTACGCGCTGGCGACGAACGCATTGTGTTGGAGCACAGTTCCGGCGTGCAGACTGCAAGCGCCCTGCTCAACGGAAGCGAGATAGTTCTGCAATCGGGAACGCGGACCGTGCGCGCACGTGGTCTCACGATCGCGGGACGCAAGAACGAACCCGAAGATTTTGTTCTCGCCGTTCCAGGGAAGATCGCTCGCCACTACCGCGGCACACTCGAGATTCGGCAATCCGCCGGGCATCTGCTCGCCATCGTGACCATGGACCGTGAGATCGCCGTCGCTTCCATCGTGGCCGCCGAGAACACGACCGAAACACTATTCGAGGCACTTAAAGCGCAGGCGGTCGCCACTCGCTCATACCTTGTCGCCAGCCACGGACGCCATGACGATTTCGATTTCTGCGACACTACCCATTGCCAGTTCCTGCGCGAGCCTCCTGCACCAGGCACAGCCGCCGCGCGTGCCGTCGAAGCCACACGCGATCTGGTTCTCGCCCACGAATCCGAACCGATCGCCGCTATGTACACGCGGAGCTGCGCGGGACGCACGCACACACCAGTGGAATTAGGCCTCCTCGAGGCCGCTTATCCTTATTACTCTGTCGAGTGCAAGCATTGCCGTGAGCATCCGGTGCGCTGGTCGAGTCGCATCTCCGCCGAAGATGCGGCAAAGCTCCGCAGCTCGAACGAACCTGCTCGTCTTCGCGCTGCACGCCACCTCGGCTGGGACACGATTCCCAGCAACGATTTCATCGTGAAAAAGGAAAACGGTCAGATATTGGTGGAAGGGATCGGACAAGGCCACGGCATCGGTCTATGCCAGTCGGGAGCGAAAGCGATGGCCGCCGACGGAGCCGGTTTCCGCCAGATTCTCAGCCACTACTACCCGAACACCACCATCATCAGCATGCACGTGGACGCCGATCCGTTTTCGCAGCAACCCTAGACCGTTTGCCCCCTGGCAGGCGCGTTCGTGCGTTATCATCGCGCTCCTTTCAGATGGCGGAGAACACAGCTTTCGATTCTTGTGCTGAATCGAAAGCTACTTGGGCTGATTTCACGAGACTTACATCCCAGCAGTGCAAAGTTTTCCATCATTGCTGATGTTTTGACTATGCGCATTTCCTGTAGCTTTTTTGTAGCTTTCTGTATCTTTCAGGACCAGAGCTAATGCTGGGGCAAAACAATGCGGGGCATGAAAGCGTGATCCGGTTATACGCTGGTGGCATCTTGGAAGTCGCACGAGTGCTGAAGAAAAAAGGTGTCCTCGTTTGCAAATGCCAAGACGAAACGGAATCCAACAGGCAATGCTTCAGCCATGTGGAAATTCTGAACCTGATGCAGATGTTTGGATTTCAGGTGGTGGATTTGTTTGTGCTTCAGCAATCCAGTTTGCCCGTGATGCGGGATGGCGTGCAGAAAACTGGAAGGAAGAACCAAAGTTATTTTCTGGTCGGGAAATTTCGCCGTTAATCTTCCAAATTATCCAAGCGCTCCTGATGCCCGTCCAAGCGGGTCTCAATGGGCTTGAGCAATTTGCAACAGGCGGGCAGTGCCTTGGGCAATATCATTGATGAAGCCCTGCATCCCCTTCATGTAGCCCTGCATCCCTTTCATCTCACGGGTAAGGTCGCTAATGTCGTGGGTGAGCACTTCCACACTTTGGGTTAGCGCTTCATGGCGTTCGGTGAGCCGTTCTAACCGTTCATCAATGTTCATAGGGGTTATTATAACGCGCCCATAAAAACAGGGGACACCGATTTTCACCGAAGCCCCCTTTGGAAAATGCAGTCCTAATTCCCAGGTGATGGGGGCTCTTCGGCTTCGGCCAGCGCCCCGGTAAAACTATCGCCAACAATTTCTTCAACTCGAAGATGACAACCGGGGTTTGACCTTTACCTTGGGGAAGCACTATTTCACCGCGTTTCTCGGCATAATACAAAACAAGTTTACCGCTTCTTTAACCGTGCGGATGGCAGCGACGGGGAGTTTGGTTAGCCGGATTACTTCCGCCTGCGCCGCTTCCCGAGTGGGGTGCGTGCCGAGGATCGTGGTTCCCGCCAAACCATCGCCCTCTTGCGAATCCCACACATAAAGGTTCCCTGCATCGGGGGACGAGATATGATCTCGCACTTCCCATCGTGATTCCTCGCTTTTCATTGGTCTGCTCTTTCAAGCCAATACTGAGTCTGGGGAGAGTCTGGGAAATCAGCGATTTCTCTTGTGACTTTTTACTTTTTTTCCTTAAGTCCTTTGCTTTCAAAATCTAGCGGAGAACACAGGTTTCTCCCCCGCTCATGCTGCGCAGGAGCTCATCGGAAGTGTTTGCCTGACATCTCGAGGTGAGTGCAGCAAGTGATTTTAGCGGAGGGTCGACGCCAATGTAATATGCACCTGACCGCTCGCGAACGGCTCTGGATGCAATCCAAGCCGCTTTGAGCCGCTCCCTCTCGAAGCCCCCACCTCCCGTGCGCCGCCGGCAGAGCCTTACAGAGTTCTCTCTCACTGTTTCAAGTAACGAAGCGCAACACATCCTGATTTAAAAGGCTTCGACTCAACCAGCTTCAATTGCAATTTCTCGGGCAGGCTGACGCCCTCCATCAATCGTCTGCCTTCTCCAACAATGGTTGGCATAACCACAAAACGATATTCGTCAACCAGACCTAGCTCCATCAGTTGTGAAGGAATATCTACACCGCCAACCAGAATATTTTTACCCTGTTCTTGCTTCAGTTTAAGTATTTCGTCGCGAAGGTTCGTACGAACAATTCTCGTATTTTCATCTTCAGCGCTGGCCAACGATCGTGAAAAAACAATCTTCTTCTTGGAGACAAAGGTTTGAGCAAATTCGATATCCGCCTTTGCCTCGGAGGGGCTTTTTGCGATATCAGGCCAAAAAGGAACCATCAATTGATAGGTTTTACGCCCATAGACGAGCAGATCAAACTCTCGCAAGAGGTGCGTGTAATGTTCCAGTACTTCGTCATCGGGTGGGGGACTGAATTTGGTATGGTCGCAGCAGCCATCCAGGCTAAGGTTGATTGCGTAGATTACATTTCTCATTGAATTGTCCTGACCCCTCTGTCGCGTCTCGCGCTCATAAACGTTTGACCTACGATAAGCAAAAAGTATAGCGACCAGCGGTTCATAGGAGCCTCACTTGGATCAGCCCCAGGGGGCGCACCGCAGAACGACCGCGCCGCGCAGAATTGCGCAACATTTCGCGCCGTGTACTTTGCCTTTCGAATAACTTCGGGCTCATTTTCGTTCCGCTTTCGAATGTGAACTACCCGCTTTGTTGTCTTTCGTTGTTCTGCCGCGTACTCTAGCTTGGTTTCGGTTGTTCCGCTAACGGGAAAGTGGCGATATATGTCGGAAAAGGGTCAATCGCGCAAATCCATGTTCGCAGTGAAGAATATGGAAGAACTGCGTCGTCTCGACGACAGCGATACGCCAGTACTGGCATATGCCTTCAAGAGGCGGACGGTCGAAGGCTGGACGCCAGAGCACAGCCATCCGCGCGGGCAACTTGTCGCACTGACCCAGGGCTTGCTCATCGTGGAAACAGCAAGCGAACGATGGATGTTTCCCTCCCGGCGTTGCGCATGGACGCCACCAAATTGTAAGCACGCGGCGCGTTCTGTCGGGGGCGCTGCTGGCGCGATGGTGGACTTGTCTCCGGAGATGTGTCGCGGACTGCCCAAGACGCCCTGCATGTTCAACTCATCGGAGCTATTGTTCGCCATAGTTCATCGTATGGTCGGTTGGGACCTGGGCCAACCGCTCGACCCGGCGAAGAAGCGCTTAATCACAACGCTTCGCGATGAGATTCGACAGCCTGTCCAGCAGCCCTTGCGTTTGACCATACCAGCAGAAGAAAGACTGGCCAGAGTTGCAGATGCTCTGCTCGATGATGTTGCAGATGACCGCACGCTGGACGCTTGGGCGCAGGTTGCCGGAATGGCGCGCCGTACTTTCATGCGTGCATTTTCGGCTCAGGCAGGCATGTCATTTGGCCGTTGGCGTCAGCAGGCGCGGTTATTTGCTGCCCTTGAGATGCTGGCACAAAGGAAATCTGTCACAGAGGTCGCGATCGCAGTCGGTTACGACAGTGTAAGTGCCTTCATTGAAATGTTTCGGACGATGCTCGGAACCACACCACAGACATACTTTCGAGGCAGGCAAGAACCTGGACACGAGTAGAAGCGAAAGTTTCGAGCCGGCGAACCGGAATACCGATCTCGGCGTGGTTCGTGGAGGCAGCACTGCATGCATGCAATGCGCATTTTCGTCTTCACCAGGTCCGCTACAATTTCGAGCGAAGCCGCTCTATGCGCCATTTGATGCCGATCGTTACGCCGCGCCTGATCTTGCGTCCGCCAACGCTTGGCGATTTGGATTCGATCCAGACCGCCAAGGAGGAAGCGTGGCCCGATTTGCAGCGTTGGATGTCCTGGGCCTTCGACAACCAACGAT